>Ga0193753_10000370_pt1 | contig 44865 bp, 39 predicted proteins | sample H1c2metaG_FD_144925 | JGI IMG/M metagenome (GOLD analysis project Ga0193753, IMG submission 144925) | Soil microbial communities from a riparian zone of the East river system, Colorado, United States - H1c2 | ecosystem: Environmental > Terrestrial > Soil > Riparian zone | place: USA: East...
CGCACTCGGACTCGCACTGCCAGACGTTCTCCTCGCACGCGTTGCTGTCGACGCAATCCTCACAGCCCTCGAACTCGGGGCTCGTGTTGCTCTGCTGGTTCTCGCAGGCGTCCACGCAGTCGTCGACGTCCAGCTCGGAGTTGGTGCAGTCGATCCACGCGTTGCAGATGTCCGTGCACTGCACGAGCTCGTCGGTCTCGTCGCTGTCGCAGGCGACCAGACCGTAAGGTCTCGCGCTACCCCGTCGTGACCTTGGGCTGAATCCATGGTCCGTTGGCCGGCTGACCATGGCCGACCATGAAGGACGACATCTCCGCCGCCAGGTGGTCGCGCGCGTGCGCGGCCGCGGCAAGCGGTATCCCGAGGGGCTTCGTCGGCGGGTGACCGCCTGGGCACGTCAGCGCCGCGACGGCGGCGCCAGCTTGCAGGTCCTCAGCAAGGAGCTGGGACTGTCGATGGAGACGGTACGGCGCTGGACGGCGACTGCTCGTGATTCGACGCCAGCGCGGACCGCTCTTGTCCCTGTCGAGGTGATCGAAGAGCCGACAGCACGCCTGGCGGTAGTGGTCTCACCATCCGGGTTCCGTCTGGAAGGTCTCACGCTCGATGAAGCCGTCGCGGTGCTCGCGAGGCTGGGTTGATTCTCGGCACCAGCCGCGCGGTCCGGGTGTGGGCGTTCCCGCGGCCAACCGATCTGCGGAAGGGCTTCAACGGCCTCTATGGCCTGGTCCAGAACGACCTGGGTCGGACGGTCTTGAGCGGCGAGCTGTTCCTGTTCGTCAACCGGCGCCGCACCGGATGCAAGGTTCTGGTGTGGGACGGCACCGGGCTCTGCATCTTCCAGAAGCGGCTCGAGCGTGGTCGGTTCGCTGAGCTGTGGCGCGAGGACGGCAGGCCGGTGCGGCTCACGGCCAGCGAGCTGGCGCTCTTCATCGAGGGCTGCGCGCTGGTCGGAAGCAGGACGCTCTCGCCCGACGCATTGGTGTCGACGCCTCTTGGTTCGGATCGGTGAGTGTGATCTAACGAAAGCGTGGGCCTTGGCATCGACCGCGAGAAGGACATCGAGGAGCTGCGCCGGATCGCCCAGGCGCTCGAGCTCCAGAATGAGATCCTGATCCGGACGCTCGAGGCCAAGTGCCGCGAGCTCGAGGCGCTCAAGGGACGGGAGGGCGAACTGCAGCAGACGCTTGCTCTGCTCAACTCGCTGACCAAGAGGGCCGCGACGAACACGCCGCCACCGACGAAGGGCAAATCCCGCCGGGCGAAGAAGCCTCCCGACAAGGCGGGCCCGACCGAGCAACCTCGACTGCCGGCGATCGAGCAAGTCTTCGAGCTCGACACCGCGGATCGAGCCTGCCCGAGCTGCGGCGGCGAGCTCCATCCGATGGATGGGCAGTTCGAGACCTCCGAGATGATCGATCTCGTCGAGGTCGAGTACCGGCTGGTCCAGGTGAAGCAGCAGAAGTACGTCTGCCGGTGCGGCGGCTGCGTCGAGACTGCGCCTGGGCCCGAGCGTGCTGCTCCTGGCGGACGCTATTCGCTCGGGTTCGCAATCAAGGTCGCGCTCGACAAGTACCTCGACCACATTCCGCTGTCCCGACAAGAGCGCATCCTCGATCGCCATGGACTGACGGTCTCGTCGCAGACACTGTGGGATCAGCTGTTCGCGGTGGCGAAGCGGCTGCGCGCGACCAACGACGCTCTGTTCGCGCACGTGATGGCACAACCAGTGATCGGGCTCGACCAGACAGGTTGGCCGCGACTGGAGGGCCGCGGTGCCAAGCCATGGCAGATGTGGTGCCTGACTGCGCCCGGCGTAGTCGTCCACCGCATCCGCGACGACAAGAGCGCTGCGACGTTCGCCGACTTGGTCGGGAGCTACCAGGGCGTCATCGTGTGCGACGCGCTCAAGACGCACGAAGCCGGCGCCCGCGAAGGTCCCGGCATCGAGCTGGCTGCCTGCTGGGCTCACGTCTTCCGCAAGTTCAAGGAGGCGGCCGCAGACCACCCCGAGGCAGAGCGCGCGCTCGAGTGGATCGGCAAACTCTACGAGATTGACCGCAGCGCCGATGGCGACCTCGAACGTCTCGCCGAGCTTCGCGGCACGACCAGCAGCGCCGTGCTGGCCGAGCTGAAAGCCTGGCTGCCGTCCCAGTTCGTGCTCAAGACCCTCTCCATCGGGAACGCTGCCGCGTACACCGAGGCGAACTGGACCCGACTGACCCGATTCGTTGGCGACGCGCGCATTCCGCTCGACAACAACGCGACCGAGCGCGCGATCCGCGGTCCGGTTGTCGGGCGCAAGAACCACTACGGCTCCAAGTCGCGCAACGGCACGCTCGTCGCCGCCACCTTCTACAGTCTCGTCGAGACGGCGAAGCTGCATCGCGTCGACCCAGCGGCGTACCTTCAGGCGGCCGTGCTCGCCGCCGACCGTGGCGAGGTGCTGCTGCCATGGGATCCACAGCCGTGAAGCCCAGGTGGACCGGTCGCTGGCATCTTGTCGAGAGCGACCTCTGGGGTGACGACTCGATCGATCTCCTCGGGCAGGCCCATATCGAGTTCGGCCCCGACCGTCTGGGCTACCTGATGGTGGGTGCCCTGCAGGCAGACGTCGACTACCGCATCGCCGACCGCGACGGCCTCTCGATGGTCGAGTTCTCGTGGATCGGCGATGACGACGGCCATCCTGCCTCTGGGCGAGGATCGGCGCAGCTCCAGTCCGACGGGACCTTGCGCATCCAGCTCCATATTCACCGCGGCGATGAAGCCGTCATGACCGGCGTGCCGACGGCGCGATCTCCGACAACCAGCTCGCCGAACACGTCCCCACGACGTGGCGCTGGTCGCCGCCGCCGCTGACGCGCCCGGCGCCTGACACAAGTGAGGCGGCACCTCAACACGGGGCACCGCGAGGACTTACACCAGACCGACGCTGGTGACACCCAAGGGAAGGACCCGCGTCGATCGGTTTCGGCGGCCTCTCGCGCGGGAGGCGCGCCGGTTGCCGTGGTTTGCGCTTGCCAGCCGCGCCCCGTGCAAACGGCGCGCGCGCGCACGGGCGTGCGCTCAGGTGCGCGCGCTCTTCTTCTTCTTGCCGCGCGCCCGATCGCCGGGTTCGTCGTCGGGGGCGGCGTGGACCGGCTGGCCGAAGAAGGTGGCGACCTGGGAGAGATCCTCCTCGAGCAGGTGGACCTGCTCGTCGCGGACCAGCGCCTTGACCTCGACGGTGTCGAGCCGGCGGTCGCCGCCCAGGCGCAACTCGTCGAGCAGGCGGATCCAGATCTTCACGAACAGCCGGCGGTGGCTGACCTCGAGCTGTTCCTCGGTCACCGTCTCGACCAGGCGGGCCAGGTTGCCGAGCAGCGCCGGCTCGTCCGGCTCCCAGCCGTAGGCCAGCCGCGCCACCCGGATGAGCCGCTTGCCGACCTCGTTCAGGAGGCCGACCGGCTCGAGGTCGAGCGCCTCCAGATCGATGAGCGGCGCCTTCGGGTTGTGGACCGACAGGTACTGGACCGGCCAGCCCAGCCGCTGCTGCAGCGCCGGATAGGCCGGCAGGACGTTCTGGGCGAACGCCGGCGTCACCGCGTAGAGCAGGAGCAGGCGGGGCAGCTCGGCGCGGCCGCACAGGTCGACCAGCTCGCGCAGGTGGTCGACCGTCTCGTTGTGCGCCTTGGACGGCTTGCCGTCGACGCTGAGCCGGCGCTCGGCCTCGTCGAGCAGCAGCACCGTGCCCTCGAAGCCGAGCCGCGACACCGCCTGCACCAGCGAGCGCAGCATGGCGAAGCCGTTCTCGTTGCTGGGCATCTCGTACAGCCCCTCGAGCTTGGCCTCGCCGGCCGGGATCGCTTCGCCGCGCAGCCACGCGGCCAGGCGGACCCGCTTGTCCTCGCCCTCGCCGTTGATCACCGAGCGCAGGAACTTCACCGCGGCGTCGCGAAACGAGTGGCGGGCGAGCGGGGCGCGGGCCAGCGACGCATCGACCCAGCGCATCGCCTCCTCGCGGCCGAGGTCCTCGACCACGGTCTCGGCCCGGTGGCGCAGGATGTCGTCGAGCCCGCGGGTCGAGTCGGAGTCCTCGTGATCGCGGGCCAGCTCCAGCTGCTGGGCGACCGCGCGGTACACGCCGAGCGGCTTGTTGAGCGGGCACTCCTTGGGCGAGATGGTGACGAACGCGGCCAGGAGATTTCGGCGCCAGGCCAGGTCGCGCACGCAGTAGAGGAAGTGGGTCTTGCCCGCGCCGTAGGTGCCCTGGACCAGCTTGAAGCTGGAGCCCTCGTCGACGCAGATGAGGTCGTGGATGTAGCTGCGGTCGAGGATGTGCAGGTACGACTCGTTGCCGACGTTCACGTGCGAGATGCCCAGCTCGGGCGGCGTGCCGTTCTCGCCCATCTGGGCGAGGATCTTGCGGGCCCGCCGGGGGGTGAGCTCTTCGGGTGGGCGAGGGAACAGATCGGTCATCGGGCCACCAGTCGGAAGGATCCATAGTACTGCCCGGCGCCCGACTCGTCTTCGATCCAGACGACCCGGCGCCGCTGGACCGGGGCCGCGCCGGTGGCGACGTCGAGGAGGACGCGCCGGCCGTCGTGCTGGAGCCGCCGTTCCCGCCGTAGCCGGGCGATATCCCATGCGAACTGTGCTCGCGAGTAGGTGCGGCGCCCCGCCGCGCGGCCGACCGCCGCGACCATCTCGGCCAGGACCACGCGGGTCCCGTCGGGCGCCCCGCCGTCGGCCAGGACCTCGGCGTAGGCCCCGGCCAGGGCCGGAAGCAGCGCGTCCGGCGCCAGCGAGTCGCGGGCCAGGCGGTCGAGCGCGCGCCGCCAGGCGCTCATCACCTCCTCGGCGTCGCAGCCGGCGCGCGCGATCGTCTCGCGCGCGTAGCGGACCTGGGCGGTGCCGCGGCGGCGGTCGACCACCACGGTGGCGGGACCCAGCCGCCACTCCTCGGGGCTGTCGGCGACCAGGCGCGGCGCCACGCCGTGCTCGCCGGCCACGCGGCGCAGCTCGACCGGGAAGCGCACCGTCGACCGCGCGGCGCGGCGGACGCCCGACTCGTCCGGGCTGGATCTCGCGCGCGCCACGACCCGAGCATCACCCGGGCGCGGTCTCTCAGTCGACCGCGGGCCCGGCCTGATCGTTGATCTGGGGCGGTGGTGGCGGCGTCGGTGGGATGTCGTCCGACGGTGGTGGCTGCACCTCGCCCTCGCTGTTCGGCGGCGGGTTGGGCGGCATCGAGCCCTCGTCAGGTGGACGCTCGCCCTCCGGCGCGCTCCGCTGGATCTGGCCGCCCTGCACCTCGGGCGGCGGCTGCGCCGAGGCCGGGGCAACGCCGGCGTCGCGCGCCTGGCCGCCCTCGCCCATCGGCGGGCCGGACCCGCCCGGCTGCTGCTGCTGCATCTGGGCGTTCACCGCGGCCTGCGCGGCGGCCTGGGTCGCGGCGGTCTCGTCCGGCACCACCGACGGATCCACCGCGCCGCTCACGCCCGGCACCTGGGACGGATCGACCGGGGTGCCGCCCGGGGTCGGGGTGTCCACGTCGAGGCTGGGGCGGGCGCCGCCGATGCCGGGCCGCTCGCCCACGCGCTCGCCGCCGCCGTCCTCCTCGGTCGAGCCGCCCCCGCACTTGCGCCGCACGTCCCAGCGCAGCTCGGTCAGCCGGCCCTTGGTCGGGATGGCGAAGCTGCCGTCGGTCTGGCGGACCTTCTCGGACAGCGTGTACTCGATGTTGCCGAAGTCGGGGGCGCGCTTCTTGAGGTCGTCGGACAGCTTGAAGCGCATGCAGCCGGGGAAGAGCGTGTTGGCGAACGGGTCGCGGAACTCGATCTTGCCCTCGATCTTGAGCCAGCCGTCCTTCGACGTGGCGGCGAACGACTTGATGTCGCCCACCCCCTTGCTGATGTCGACCACCACCTCGGCCTCGCCGAGCGAGAGCCGCGGCACCGTCACCCCCTGCGCCCCCCACGCCGCCGCCGCCGCGCTGGCCCGCCGCCGCCGCCCGGTCGGGCTCGCGCTCGGGGTCATGCTCATCTTGCTGACCCCGTCGCCGACGGTGCAGTCGGAGCAGTCGAGCGAGATGCGGCCCTCGGCGTTCTTCCACTTGCCGCCGGGCAGGCGCAGGTCGATCTCGGCGTCGAGCGAGCCGGCCATCGGCAGGCCGACCGCGGAGGCCACCCCCGGCACGTCGGCCAGCGCGAGCGCCTCGGTCTCGATGTGCGCCTCGACCAGCGAGGACGCGATCTCGAGATCGGCGGTGATCTCGCCGCCGCCCAGCTCGGCCTCGATGTCGAGGACCGCCTTCTTGCGCAGCGCCCCGATCAGCCCGAAATCCAGCCCGAGGTCGACCACCAGCTCGTCGATGACGATCTCGCTGGCCTTCTCGCCAGGCGCGGTCGTGCGCGAGCGCAGCCGCACGTCGTCGAACACCACCGTGCCGGGCAGGAAGCCCCCGCCGACATCGCCCACCGTCACGTCGTACCGGTCGCTGAGCGCGTCGATGAGGCGGCCCTTCAGTCGCTCGTACGGGAAGGTGAACTTGAGGGTGATCAGGAAGCTGGCGATGGCGAGGAGCCCGATGCCGGCCCAGCGGGCGACCTTGCGCTGCCGTCCGGACAGGTGGGTGAGCCGGTCGCGAACCGCCGACAGCCCGCGCAGGCTGCTCAGCCTGCCGAGGTCGATGCGCGGCATCCTCACTGGGTCGCTCCTGCCTGGGTTCGCGGGGTGGTGGCTGCCCCCGTGCCCGGCTTGGTGGCACCCGGCGCCGCCGCGCCCGGCTTCTTCTTGTAGTAGGTGGCCACCGAGAAGTCGACGTCGAGCTTCTCCGGGTCGCGGAACGACTTCTTCACGTGCAGCTCGGTGACCGCGACGACCTGGTTCTGGGTCTCCACGCGCTCGAGCAGGTCCTTCAGCTGGGCGATGGTGAGCTCCTTCAGCGACACCTTGATCGATACCTCGGTATTGACGCCCTTCACCGTCTCCTTGGGCGCCGGGTAGGTCGGGCTCTCCAGGCCGACGTCCTTGATGATCGGGTCGAGGTAGGTGTCGAGCGCGATCGCCGCGTCCGGGATGGTCACGGCCGGCTTGTGCGCCACCTGGGAGGCCTGGGTCTGGCGCTGGCGGTCGAGCGCGGCCAGGGCGTTGCGCGCGTCCTGGTTCTTGCCCTCGATCGCGCGCAGACCGCCGCGGATCGTCATCCCGACCCAGGCGATCACGCACACGATCGCCGTGGCGACCAGCGCCGCGAGCAGCCGGCGCTCGCGCGGCGCCTTGCCCTCCCACCAGTCCTTCGCTCGTTCCACCGCGGCCGGCATGGCTCTCCTACAGACAGCTCGTCTTGATGGTGAGGGTGAAGTTGCGGGTCCCGTCCGGCCCGGGCTGGCTCTCCGGGGTCGGGAAGTCGGCGAAGCAGCTCGGCTTGGCCGGCGACTCCGACTTCTTGAGCGCCTCCTCGAGCAGCTTGATCCCCTGCAGCGCGTCGCGCGCGTCGGTCGTGCCGGACACCGCCCGCACCGTGATCTTGGCCGGCTTGATGTCGAGGTCCTGGATGTCGATCTTGATCTGGTCCTTGCCCGGCATCGCGGCGTTGAGGGCCAGGAGCAGGTCGTAGGCGGTCATCTTCGGCATCGGGTTCTCGCCGTCGCCGCTCTGCGGCGAGACCCGGCCGAGCACCTCGTCGGCGGTGAGCGGCTTGCCGAACACCTCGGCCGACTCGAGCGCGAGCCGCTTGTCGAGCGCCGCCTCCGACTTGCGCAGCTTGTAGAGGTCGGCGTACGCGGAGATCGCCGCGAACCCGATCACCACGATGACCGCGGCGGCCAGCGGCACCGCCTTGGCCCGCAGGAACGACAGGTCGGCCTTGAACGAGATCTCTCCCTGGCGGAGATCGAAGGTCGGGCGGCCGCCTGCCCCTTCCATCGCGATGGCGGCGGCCAGGAACGCGGCGTCGGCCCGCGAGCCCTGCCCGGCCAGGCGGGAGCCGAGGATCGCCTGGTCCTCCTCCGGACCGAGCAGGTTGACCTGCATCTGCAGCTGCTCGCACAGGTACGAGGCCAGCCCGCGCAGGCGCGAGCCGCCGCCGACCAGGAGCACGCGCTCGGCGGTGGCGCCGGTCTTGGCCCGGCAGGCGAGCAAGGACTGGCGCAGGTCGCGGACCAGCGGGGCCAGCTCCGGGACCAGCGCCTCGTGGATGCGCGACCAGGCCTCGCTCTGGGCCGGCTCGAGCGACGACGCGATGAAGCCGTCCTGGTGCTTGGCCGCCTCGGCCTGCTCCCACGACAGCCGCCACACCCGGGCGATCGAGTCGGTCAGCTGCCGCCCGCCGCGCGCGATCGTGCGCGCGTAGACCGCCCGCCCGCCGACCACCACGCAGACGTCGGTTCGCTCGTGGCCGATGTCGACCACCGCGACCGGGCCGCCCGGGTCGACCGCGGCCTGCCCGGGCGCGGCGGTGGCGGCGTGGGCGATCCGCTCGATCAGGCGCGGATAGGAAGCCGGCGCCGCCATCACCGCGCGCGGCTCGATTCCCTCGCGGTCGAGCTGCTCGAGCAGCTCGCGCACCCGCGAGGTCGGCGCCGCGCACGAGAGCACCCGCATCCCCTCGGTCGGCGGGGCCAGCGGACCCGCGACCAGCGCCGGCGAGATCGGCAGCGCGGCGAAGCTGGGCTCCGCGCCTTCGACCACCGCGGGCGCGCCCGGCACCGGCCGGCGGCCCAGGTCGCGCGGCAGCGGCTCGAACGCGTAGACCATGTCCTCGAGGTCGATCGGCAGGACCGACTCCAGCTCGGCCCCGACCGCCTTGGCCAGCTCGGGCCGGCGCAGGCTCTTGAACGCGAACTCGAGCACGTGCAGGAACACCCGATCGCCCGACAGCGCCGCGTACGGGCTGTCCTGATCGAGCCGCTCCTCGCGCACGATCTCGCCCAGCACCCGCGCCGCGCGCACGTCGTGTGGCTCGTTGTCCTCGCCAGGCGGCGGCACCCGGCGCTCGAAGACGTCGACCATCGCGGCGCTGCGGAAGCCGGGGCTGACCACCGCCACCTTGACGCTGTAGGCACCCAGATCGATGCCGAGGATCCGGCTCAAAGCGACCACCCTTCCCTTCTGGCCTGCGCGGCGCGCACTACTCTTCCCGCCAGTAGACCCACGCGCCCTTGTTGTAGGACGGGTCGCGCATGTTCTGGTTCTGCGTCTTGGTGTCCCACACCGCCGTCAACCGCTTGTGGTACTCGAGCCCGTTGCCCTCGACCCCGCGCGGCACGGTGGCCACGACCTCGATCCGGTAGGTCCGGCGCGGACCGGAGCTGGCCACCTTGGACAGCTTGGTCTGGTCGAGCTCGAGCCCGTCGATCTGGGTCTGCCCGCCCAGCGCGGGCGGCGGGGTCACGGTCTGGCCGCCGGCGCCCGCCGCCGCGAACATGTCGCCGATCGCGCCCGTCGGGTTCTTGACGAACTCGGCGAAGTCCGAGGTCTTGTCGAACACGACCCCGAGGTTGCGCGCGTCGATGACCGCGCGGGCCAGGGCCCACACCTTGATCGGATCGCGCAGGATCGGATCGTTCGGGTCCTTGGCGGCCAGGAAGAAGATCGCGGCGATGAGCTTGGGGTCCTCGACCGCCCCGATGTTGACGGTGCAGTTGCCGTACACGGTGAACTGGTCGCCGAACAGGGTCCAGAACCGGTCGTCCACGCCGCGGACCAGCTTGAGCTCGCCGACCGTGTCGATGTAGTTGTTCTTCGGCTTGTACCGCTCCGGCAGCGTCTCGTAGCCGTAGTCCTCCATCGCGCCGGTCGAGCCGTACATCGCGTTGCCGCGGTCGATGTAGTCCATGAACGCCTGGGCCTGGGTGGCGCGATCGCGCCGCCAGCCCTCGGCGTCCGGGTTCTCGAAGATCGGGTTGAACGCGTCGAAGTAGAACAGGCCCTCGAGCTGGGCCTTGAGCGCCGCCTGGGTCTCCGCGCCGCCGTTGGCGCAGTTCATGTTGATCTTGCCGTCGTCGGTCGAGATCTGGACGTCGAAGGTGCCGACCGACACGCCCAGCCCCTTGATCGCGTCGCCGCGGAAGCCGCCCAGGAGCTGGGCCATGGCGTCCACCTCCTCGCGCCCGCCCCCGAACGCGCCCATGAACATCCCGGCGTAGTCGGCGATCTGGAAGTCGCCCAGCTGCTGGCGGTACTTGTCGACCAGGTCGGTCTGCAGCTTGATGATGAGCTGGGCCAGGTTGGCGCCGGAGCGGGCCAGGAACTCGGTCTGCATGTCGTCGCGCGCGTTGGCCGCGGCGTTGGCGTCGATGGTCGCGTCGGTGGAGAACTCGGCGACCGTCACGCCGAGGATGGCGAGCGCGCAGAGGACCGCCACCAGGGCGACGCCCTCCTGCCTGCGAGTCCTCCGGGTGCGTGGTTTCTTCATGTGCGCCGCCTGTTCAGTTGGTGAAGAACTTCAGCTCCTCCTGGAGCATCAGCCGGGCCTCGGTCTGGTACTTGACCGTGTCGCTGCCCTCGCCGGCGGTCTTGAGCTCGATGAGGATGCGGACCCGGGTGGGCAAGCGGCCGCGCTCGCCGTCGGCCTGGGTCGAGTCCCAGTCCTCCATCCACTCCTTGGCCCGCCAGTCCCAGTACTCGAACTTGACCTTCTCGATGTCGCTCAGCAGCACGTCCAGCTCGGCGCGCTCCTCCCGGCTCGGCTCGTTCGACGGGCGCCGCTGCTCGCGGCGGACCAGGTTGACCGTGCTGGGCTTGTCCGGGTCCGCCTCGGCCGAGTAGGTGATGACGGTCTGCTCGGACTCGTTGGCGTCGGCCCACAGCACGCGGTGCGCCATGGTCGAGAAGCGCAGCTCGTCGACGTCGCCGTTCGGCTTGCCGACGAACAGGGTGCGGCGCTCGGTCATGTTCTGGTCCTCGTTGCTGGACAGGTAGGCCGACGAGAGATCGCGGACCATGACCGCGGTGGCGACCCGCAGCTCGTGGTCGCGGTCCTGGCGCTCGGCCAGGTTCTTGCGGGCGAACACGGTCCCGCTGATCACCGACCAGGCCACCATCATCATGAAGGCGAGGATCGCGATGGCGAGGACCAGCTCGACCAGGGTGAATCCAGCCTGGCCGGCGCCGGCTGAGCGCGTGGCTCGGTCGCGGGGGCTCATCGCTCGCTCCCCCGTCCGCCGGTGCCGCCGGTGCCGCCGGTGCCGCGGCCGCCGGTCCCGCCGGTCCCGCCGGTGCCGCCCTGACCGGTGCCGCCCTGACCGGTGCCGCCCTGCCCGCCCTGGCCGCCCTGGCCGCCCTGGCCGCCCTGGCCGCCCTCGCCGCCTTCCTCGCCGCCTTCCTCGCCGGCCCCGCCGCCGGCCATCGGCACCTTGCGGTTCACCGCCGCCGGGTCGGTGAAGTAGCAGGTCACCACGAACGACTCGTTGGGCCCGCCGACCACCGGGTAGCTGACGGTCAGCGTCACCTTGCGGATCGCGTCCTTGAGGACGTCGCTGACCAGCGAGTAGTAGGTGCCCATGATGCCGGCGCCCATCGCGCTGGACGGGTCGGTGCCGTCGCCGCCCATGCCGAGCATCCCGCCCAGCCCGCCGCCCAGCCCGCCGGTGGCGCCGCGCTCGCCGTCGACCGCGCCGGTGGTCCCCGCGCCGGCCTGGCCCTGCCCGTTCATCGTCTGCAGGGTCGCCATGTCGGGCAGCTCGATCTTCACGATCTCCGACTTCCAGGTGATGGCCGGCCAGCCCTCCTCGGAGAAGGTGCCCTCCTCGACCTGGTCGAGCTCCTGGAAGCCCTCGCTGGTGAGGAGCTCCTCGATCTCGTACATCTTGCCGCGGGCCAGGTTGGAGGACGCGGTGATCATCTGCGCCTTCTGCGCCGCGTAGATGTTGCTCGCGGTGGCCCGCATGAGGACGACCAGCGCCGCGGCCAGGATGGCCAGCGCGATCATCACCTCGATGAGGGTGAAGCCGCCCTCGCCGCGCCGCGCGGCCGCCCTGACGTCGCCGGAGGACTCGATCATGGCTCCTCCACCTCGTCGCCGGCCGCGTCGCGCCGCATGTGGCGGTCGACGTCGACCTCGCCGTCGCGCACCTCGACCCGACCGGTCAGGCCGTGCAGCAGCACGGTGAACTGATCGCCGTCCCGGTCGGCCATCTCGATGATGGCCTTCTCCGACTGCCCCATCGGGAAGAAGTGGACGCTCACCTCGCCCTTGCTGATCGGATCGCGCAGGTGGGCGACGTGGATGCGGCGGATGGTCACGCCATCGTCGCCGGACAGCTTGTGAACGTTGGGCGCCTGCGGATCGTGGTAGTTGGCCAGGTCGCCGCCCGACGACGCCGCGACCCCGCAGCGCGCGGTGCCGACCCGCACCCCGGCGATCGCGGCCGCCGCCTTGAGCGCCGCCTCGGGCGAGTCGGCGTCGGTCACCTCGCCGACCGCCGCGCCCATCCCGGCCATCCCGCCCATCGCGCCTTTCCCGCCCAGCGCGCCGAGCCCGCCCATGGCGCCCATGGCGCCCATCGCGCCCATCCCGCCGGGACCGGCCACGCCGCCCTGCGGCGCCGACATCGGGTTGGGCTGCTCGGCCAGGCGAGCGAGCGCCTCCTGATCCGGCTTCTGCTCCTCGCTGTCCTCGTGGCGCATCTGGATCGGGTCGGGGCACGCCTCGACCCGGTAGGTCTGCTGGTCGAGGTCGAACACGATGCGGTGGTGCATGCCGCTCTCCGCGGCCAGGTTCCTGGCCGCCTTGAGCGCGGCCGCCACCTCGCTGGTGTCGGCCCGGAGCGCGCTCTTGGTCACCGCTCGCACCGTGTACGAGCCGAGCACCAGGAGCAGCCCCATCAGCCCCAGCACCAGCATGATCTCGAGGAGAGTCATGCCGGCCTGGCCAGCCTGGCCGGCTGGGCTATGTGAACCGGGGCGGGCCATGGATCACTCGGTCTTGGCGCCCCCGGTGTCCCACGACTTGAGATCGTCCTTGGTGTCGAGCTTGCCGTCCGACCCCATCGAGACCACGCCGACGCCGCCCGGCACACCCTCCGGCACGTTCTCGCCGCACAGCAGGATCATCGGGTGGCCCCACGGATCCTTGCCCTCCTTGTCGTTGGAGTACTTGGCCACCTCGCTGACGTCGGCCGGACACGCCTTGCCCTGGTTGTCCATCGTCCAGCGGGCGTACGACTCGGTCGCCAGGCGCTGCACCATGCTCTTGGCCAGCTCGGTCTTCGACTCGCCGAACATCTCCATCAGGCGAGGCCCGAACAGGAAGCCCATCACCAGCGCGATGATCGCGAGCACGATCAGGATCTCCAGCAGGGTCATGCCGGCCTGGCGGACCAGGCGGGCGACCGCGGGGCTCTGCACCTCGGGCGTTTCGATCGACGTATCCATTGGGGGCCTCATCTCATCTTGCTCATGTCCATGAGCGGTTCCAGGATTGCAAACACAACGAAGCCGACCGCCACGCCCATGAAGAGGATCATGAGCGGCTCGAGCAGGCTGGTCAGACGCTGCAGGCGCATGTCGATCTCCTGCTCGTGGGCGTCTGCCACCCGGATGAGCATGGCCTCGAGCGCGCCGGAGCGCTCGCCGACCGCGATCATGTGCGTCACGGTGGCGGGGAAGTGGCCGCTCCGGCGCAGCATGAGGGCGAGCGACTCACCCTCGGTGACGCCGGCTCGAGCCGCCTCCACCGCCTTGACCAGCACCGCGTTGCCGAGCACTTCCTTGCCGATCTCGAGCGCGCGCAGCATCGGCACGCCCGACTGGAGCATGGTGCCGAGCGTGCGGCAGAAGCGGGCCACCGCGACCTGGCGGACCAGCTGGCCGAACAGCGGCGAGTGCAGCACGAACTTGTGCCAGCGCGGGCGGCCCGCGGTCGACCGCGACCACGAGCGAAATCCAAAGATCGCCGCCACCACCGCGACCAGCCACAGGTACCAGAAGGCGCCGAACACGTGCGACAGCCAGACCAGGAACTGGGTCTTGAGCGGGAGCGAGCGGCCGCGCTGGGCGAACATCTGGGTGATCTGCGGGACCACCGCGATCATCAGGATCGACAGGATGAGCACGCTCACCACGATCATGATGACCGGGTAGACCATCGCGCCCTTCACCTTGCCGCGCAGCTTGTGGGCCGACTCCATGAAGTCGGCCAGGCTGACCAGCACCTCGTCGAGGTTGCCGGCGGTCTCTCCCGCGCGGACCATCGAGATGAAGAGGTCGTCGAACACCTTGGGGTGCTTGCCGAGCGCGTCGGCCAGCGACGAGCCCTCGTTGACCGCGCTCTTCACCTCGCCGAGCACGCGCTTGAGGCGCACCTTCTCGGCCTGGTCGAACAGCGCGCCGAGCGCCTCGGCCAGCGGGATGCCGGCCTTGAGCAGGGTCGACAGCTGGCGGGTGAACGCGGCGACGTCGGTCTTCTTGACCGACTTGATCACCTCGCCGAAATCGACCTCGCGGGCCAGCCCCTTGGCGCGGCTCTGCTTCTTGCCGCCCCTGGACAGGTCGACCTGGGTGACGACCACGCCGTCCTTGCGCAGCGCCTGGCGCAGCCCCTTGGGCGAGTCCGCGTCGCGCGCGCCGCTGACCGACTTGCCGTTGGCGCCGATGCCCTTGTATGCGTAGAGCGGCATCTCAGATGTCGCTCTCGGCGGTGACCATGAGGACCTCCTCCGGCGTGGTCATGCCCAGCATCACCTTGCGGGCCCCGTCCATGCGCAGCGCCACCATGCCGCGGTCGACCGCGGCGCGCCGGATCGACGAGGCGTCCGACTTCTGCAGGGTCAGCGCGCGGATCGAGTCGTCCACCATCAGCATCTCGTAGATGCCCGTCCGGCCGCGGTAGCCGCTGTCGAGGCAGACCCGGCAGCCGCGGGTGGCCAGGACCGTCCCGACCGGGATCGAGCGCGAGCCCTTCACCTCGGGCAAGGAGTAGTCGCCGGCGAAGAAGCGGGCCGGCTCGAGGCCAAGCTCGCGCAACACCTCGTCGGTCGGCCGCACCGGCTCGGCGCAGTCGGCGCAGGGGCGGCGGACCAGGCGCTGGGCCATGAGGCCGACCAGGGACGACGCGACCAGAAACGGCTCGATCCCCATGTCGATGAGGCGGGTCACGCCGCCGGCGGCGTCGTTGGTGTGAACCGTGGAGAGGACCAGGTGACCGGTGAGCGACGCGGTGATCGCCACCTCGGCGGTCTCCGGATCGCGGATCTCGCCGACCATGATGACGTCGGGGTCGTGGCGGAGGAACGAGCGCAGCCCGTTGGCGAAGGTGAGCTCGATCTTCGGGTTGACCTGGGTCTGCGAGATGCCCTCGAGCTGGTACTCGACCGGATCCTCGACGGTGAGGATGTTGAGGTCGGGCGAGTTGATCTCCGACAGGCAGGCGTAGAGGGTCGTGGTCTTGCCGGAGCCGGTCGGGCCGGTGACCAGCAGGATGCCGTGCGGGCGCGCGATGATGCTGCGGATGAGGACCAGCGTGTCCGACGCCATGCCGATGTCGGCCAGCCCGAGCAGGACCGAGGTGCGGTCGAGGAGGCGGATGGTGACCCGCTCGCCGCCGGCGGTCGGCGCGGTGGCGACGCGCATGTCGATGTCCTTGCCGGCGATCTTGCGCCGGATGCGGCCGTCCTGCGGCAGCCGCTTCTCGGCGATGTTGAGGCCGGCCATGATCTTCACGCGGGCCAGGATCGAGGCCAGGAACTTGCGCGGCGCGTGCTTCACCTCGCGCAGGACGCCGTCGACCCGGTAGCGGACCTTCACGTCCTTCTCACCCGGCTCGATGTGGATGTCCGAGGCGCGCTCCTTGACCGCCAGGAACAGCAGCGAGTTGACCCAGCGGATGATGGGCGCCTCGTCGGTGGCGTCGAGGATGTCCTGCAGCTCCTCGGTGTCGGCGAACTCCTCGCCCTCCTCCTCGCTCGCGCTCTTCTTCTCGTGAGCCAGGTCGGCGTTCTGGCGCAGCCGGCCGAACACCTTGTTGATGAGCTCGACGATCGGGGTCGGCGCGGCCAGCAGGCCCTCGACCGGCCCGCCGACCAGGACCGCGATGTCGTCGAGCACGTCGAGCGCGAGCGGGTCGGCCACCGCGACCTGGACCCGGCCGCTGGACGGGTCGCGCCCGATCGGCAGGACCTTGTGCTGCTTGGCGAACGCGATCGGCAGACTCTCGATGAGCGCGTCGTCGATGTCCTCGGCGGCCGGCAGGACCGCCAGGTAGGGCATCTCGTACTGGACGCTGAGCGCGCGGGTCAGCTGGCCCTCGTCGATCGCCTGCATGCGGAGGAGGACGTCGCCCAGCTCGCCGCCCTCGTCGCGCACCGTGGCCAGCGCGCGCGACAGCACGTCGATGCCGAGGCCGGACTGGCGCATGAGGATGTCGCCCAGCGACGCGTGCTGCGGCGCCGGCTGCGGCACGATCCAGCCCCCCTGCGGCACGGCAGGCGGCACCGGCGGGCTCACCCTGGCTCGCGGATCGCTGCTCATTCCTTTTGCCCGGTCGCTGCTGCCGCGCTCGCGCTGGCCGCGGCGGCCGCCTTGCGCTTGCGCCGCGCGCCGGCCCTGGCGCTCTTCTTGCCCTTGCCGGCCTTCTTGGCTCTGGGCGCGGGGGCCGGCTGGTCGGCGTCGGCGCTGGAGCCCTTGTCCTTGTCCTTGTCCGCGTCGCCGTCGTCCCCGGGGACCTGCTCACCGTCGGGCGGCGGCTGCTCCTCGGGCGGACGCTCGTCCAGGTACTCGACCGCGCCGTCGGGGAAGCCGACCTGCTTCTGCTCCAGCTCCTGCAGGACCTTGGCCTCCTGCTCCACCTCGCGGACCCGGCGGTTGACCTCGGCGATGAGGCCGCGCTTGCGCCCGAAGTCCATCTCCGGCCGGTACTCGATGTCGCGGAAGGTCGAGAAGGTGCGCATGAACTCGCGCTGCTCGCGCACCCGCCGCTCCACGATCCGCTCGAGGTCGACCTGGTTGTGCACGATGTACGGGGTGAGGACGATGAGGAGGTTGCGCTTCTCCTTGCGCTTCTGGCTGAACTTGAACAGGTAGCCGAGGATCGGGATGTCGCCCAGGAGCGGCACCTTCGACTCGCTGTTGGTGATCTTGTCGGAGATGAGGCCGCCCAGCACCACCGCCTGCTGGTCGCGGACCAGGACCACGTCCTTCAGCGTCTTCTTCGACCAGGACGGGCCCAGGCCGGCGAAGTCCTGCGAGGCGATGTCGTTGATGGTGAGGTCGATCTTCAGCTTCACCTCGTCCGACGCGTTGATCTGGGGCGTGATCTTGAGGTTGAGCTCGACGTCCTGGCGCTGGATCGACTGGGTCGGAAAGAACCCTCCCGCCGCGCCGCCGGTCGCGCCGCCGGGCAAGCCGACCAGGGCCGACTGGTACGGGATGTTCTGGCCGACCGAGATCTCGGCCTCCTCGTTGTCGGTGGTGAGGATGTGCGGCGACGACAGCACGTCCAGGTTGCTGGTGTTGGCCAGGGCCTGGAGCAGCACCCCGTACGACGGGATGCTGGTGCCGAGCAGCTCCTGGGCCCCGGGCAGGAGGTGGCCGAGCGCGCCGCCGATGAGCCCGGTCGCGCTGGCGATCGACGCCACGTTGAGCGACGAGAGGTTCGAGTGCTGGACGCCGCCGATGATGAGGTCGCCGTCGCCGACCTCGGCGCCGGCGTGCCACGCGGTGCCCAGCTCGCGGCTGTTGTCGATCCCGATCTCGACGATGGTCGCCTCGATGTAGACCTGCGGCCGGGGCACGTCGAGCTTGCGCAGCACCTCGCGCAGGGCCAGGAAGTCCTTGACCGACGCGACCACGACCAGCGAGTTGGTCGGCTTGTCGTGGGTGACGCGGACCTGGCCCTCGAACGCGGCCGCGCTGTCGGCGTTGGCGGCCGGGCGCTGCGGCTCGATCTGCGGCCGGTCGGGCCGGCCCGGGCGGCCGCCGGTGGTGCCGCCGCCGGACGGCTGCTGGATGCCGCTGATCACCGCGGTCAGCGTGGTCGCCATCTCCTCGGAGTCGGCGTTCTCGAGCGGATAGACGTGGATGCGGCCGGCCCCCTCGACCTCGACGCTGACGTCGAGCCGGTTGACCAGCGCCTTGACCCGGAGATACGCCGGCTCGCTGGCCAGGATGATGAGCGCGTTGGTCCGCTCGTCGGCCAGGATCTTGGACGGGACCGCGCTCTCCACCTCGGCCTCGACGTTGCCGGTGTCCGGCGCCTGCGGCTGCTCCGGGGTCGGCTGGCGGGTCTCGCGCGCGCGCCGGCCGCGCGGCGGCGGCGGCGCCTGGTTGCCGCCCTGCGGCGCGTTGGCGTCCTTGGTGCCGAGGATCTCGCCGAGGGTGGTGGCCATCTCGGTGGCGTCGGCGTACTTGACGCGCAGCATGTAGAGACGCTCGCCCATGACCGGGGTGTCGACCGCCAGCATCAGCGACGCCATCCGGCTGATGTGGGTGCCGAAGTCGGTCACCACGACCACGCCGGCCTTGGGCACGCCCTTGACCGCGCCGTTGACCGATTTGAGCTCGTTGAGGATGTTGGCGACCTCGTCGACCGGCAGGTGCTCCGGGCGCAGGACCATGCGCACCATCTGATCCGAGTTGGCCGGGCGGCCGCTGGTGTAGATCGGCAGCGGCGCGCTCTTGGCCTGGGCGTACTCGACGATCTCGAGCACGTTGCCCTTGGGCACCACGGTCAGCCCCATGCTCTGCAGCGCGACCAGGAACACGCTCCACGCCTGGCGCGCGTTCATCGACTCCGGCGACTTGATCGTCACCTTGGCCGCGCGCGTGCCGATCGCCGACGAGTAGATGAAGTTCTTGCAGGTGAAGCTGAACGCCCAGGTGACGAGATCCTTCAGCTCCACGTCGGGTGCCAGGTTCACCTTGAAGCGGCCCTTGGCCTTGTCGCACGCGTACAGGCTGTCGTCCTCGGCCGCCTGCTGCTCGGCCGCGCTGGTCCCGGCCGGAGTGCGCGACCCGCCGCGCGCGCCGCTGGTCGCCGCTGCCGGGGTCCCGGTCGCGCCGCTGGCGCCGCCGGTTCCCGTGGCGCCGGCGGTGGCTGCGCCGGCCGTGGCCGCGCCGGTGGTGCCCGCGCCGGCGGTGCCCGCCGCGCCGCGCCGACCGCGCCCCGGTCGCGTGCCCGGCCGGTCGGCCGCGGGGCCGCCGGTGGTCCCGGTACCGGTCGCCCCGGGCGTGGCGCCCGCGGTCGGACGCGGCGACGGGATCGTCCCGCCGCGGACCGGACGGCCCTGCCCGCGCGGGGTCGACGGCTGCTGACCGTAGGCCGGCGCGAGGGGCAAGAGGAGGAGCAGCGCGACGACGGAGGCCGCCCGCACGAAGCAAAACCGTTCTTGGCTCATCGGAGGCACGTCACTTGATCGTGTAGTTGAGGGTCACCGGCTTGCCGCGCCGGGTGATGGAGACGGACAGGCTGCTCGACTCGCGCACCTTGGTGTAGACCTCGAGCGCCTTGTCCATGCTGTTCAGCTCGAAGCCGTTGACCGCGTGCAGGGTGTCGCCGTTCATGAGCCCGATCTTCGCGTACACCGAGCTGGGCCGGATCGCGTACAGCTTGAAGCCGTTCGGCTGGCCGTTCTTGACCGACGGGACGATGCGGGCGCCGCGCGCGACCGCGGTCGGGTTGGACAGCACCTTCTCGACCAGCGCGCGGTCGACCTCGAAGTTGCTGTCGTCCACCTTGCGGACGCCGGCGTCGACCGCGGCGAGGATCTCGTCGCGCGCCGCGCGCGGATCCGCCTCGGTCTCGGCCACCGGCACCGGCGCGGCCGCCGGGTGGGGCGCGTCGCCGCCCAGCAGCGAGATGCGCTCGACCCGGTGGGTGGCGCTGTTCTCGAAGTCGACCCACTTGCCGAGGATGCGGGTGACCGGGCCGGCGTCCGGGATGTCGGTGCCGATCCAGTAGGCGCCCTGCCGCTCGTTCGACGTGTTGAGGATGGTCGCGAACGACTGCGACTCGTGCCTCGACACGTTGGTCGCGAGCAGGCGGAGCGGCAGCGCGGTCAGGGGCGGGTTGTTGGGGTCGCTCGGCGCGGCGGCCACCTCGGTCGCGGCCGGCTCGGGCGGCTGGCACTCGGAGCAGAAGATGTTGCGGTCGGCCAGCGCGGTGCCCGACTTGCTGGCGGTCTTGTCCTGCTCGACCAGGCCGCTGGTGATCGGCGGGCGCGCGACCGGCCGGCGGGCCGGCTTGTCGCTGTCGGCCAGGGCGGTCGCCTCGATCATGTGCGACACCGCGCTCGCCGCGAACGCCGAGCACAGGATGACCGCGACCACGCCGATGACCCAGAAGTACTTCTTGATGTAGACGTCCATCGCCATGGGTCAGGGTCTCCTCGACTCGGGCTCGTGCTCGCTGTCGATGACCGCGTCGGTCACCGGGTCGGGATCGCGGTCGTGGCCGGCCTCGCCCTCGCCGGCCTCGTCGGGGTCGGCCTCGGCCTCGCCGGGGACCTCCAGCCGGCGATAGATCGTCCGGGTGGCGATGCCGAGCAGGCGGGCGGCCAGGCGCTTGTCGCCCTTGGTCTGGCGCAGCGTCTCGTGGATGACCCGCATCTCGATCTCGGCCAGCGGCGTCCCGATCGGGAACGACAGCGACGGCACTCCGCCCGGTCCGGAGCTCAGGGCCAGCCCGCCCCCGCCGACCGAGACGGCCGAGACCAGGTCGCGAGGCAGGTCGTCCTCGCCGATCGATGTGTCGCGCGAGAGCACCACCGCCCGCTCGATGGCGTTCTCCAGCTCGCGCACGTTGCCCGGCCACGAGTAGTCGCACAGGATCTCGAGGGCGCGGCGGGTGCACCCGGTGATCGGCTTGCCGTTCTTCTCGGCGTAGAGCTGGATGAAGTGCTGGGCCAGGAGGGGGACGTCGTCGCGCCGGTCGCGCAGCGGGGGCACGCTGACCGGCACCACGTTGAGCCGGTAGTAGAGGTCCTCGCGGAAGCGGCCCTCGCGCACCGCGCGGCCGAGGTCGACGTTGGTCGAGGCGATGAGGCGGATGTCGATCGGGATGGTCCGGCCGGCTCCGCCCAGGCGCTCGATCTCGCCCTCCTGCAGCACGCGCAGGAGCTTCACCTGCACGTGGCGCGACATGTCCCCGATCTCGTCGAGCAGGAGCGTGCCGCCGCTGGCCGCCTCGAACCGCCCCTCGCGCCGCTGGGTGGCGCCGGTGAACGCGCCCTTCTCGTAGCCGAACAGCTCCGCCTCCAGGATCGACTCCGGGATGGCGGCGCAGTTGATCGGCACGAACGGGCGGCTGGCCCGCGGGCTGTTCTCGTGGATGGTGCGGGCGAGCAGCTCCTTGCCGGTGCCGCTCTCGCCGAGCAGGAGCACGGTCGCCTCGCTGGCCGCGGCCTGGACCGCGATGTCCATCGTCCGCCGCCACGCCAGCGACGTGCCGATGATCGCGCGGCGGCGCCGCTCGGCCAGCTGGGCGCGCAGCGCGCGGTTCTCGATCACCAGCGACTGCTTCTCGAGCGCGTTCCTGACGATTCGCACCACGTGGGCCCGCTTGAGCGGCTTGGTGACGAAGTCGTAGGCGCCCTCCTTCATCGCGGCGACCGCGGTCTCCACCGTGCCGTACGCGGTCATCAGCACGACCTCGGTCTCCGGCGCGACCGTCTTGCTCGCCTTGAGCAGATCCATGCCGGTGGTGCGCGGCATCATGAGGTCGGTGAGCAGCACGCTGATGCGCTGCTTGCGCAGGACCTCGAGGCCGGCGGCGCCGTCGGAGGCGGTCACCACCTCGAGCCCCTCGCGCCGGAAGATGCGCGACAGCGAGTCGAGGATGCCCGGCTCGTCGTCGACCACGAGGATCAGCTTGTGGCTGTCCCAGGCGGGCGCGCGCGTGGCGCCTCCATCGACGCCGGAGGCGACGCCTCCATCGACGCCGGAGGCGACGCCGGAGCCGACGCCGGAGGCAGTGCCAGAGGCGGCGCCGGCGCTGGCGTCCTCGTTTCGATCCGCGGGGCTGGAGAGGTGCTGCATGAAGGCCTCCGCCGCGAGCTAGTACAAGGCCGGTGCCAGCTCTGACCCCGTGTCAATTCGATAGGTTATGTCTGCGAAGGCGCGGCCGGAACCGGGGACGGTCGTCGGAGTGTGCCAGAGTGGCAGGCTGGCGCCAGCGCGATGCCACTCTGGCAACGGGCCGTTCGACCCCCGATCAGCGGGCGGGCGGCCCGGGCGGCGCGGCGACCGGGCTGAAATGAAGCCCGGCCAGGAGCCACCGGCCGTCGCGGCGCACCGCGACGTGGGTGACGCGAAACCGACCGGCGGCCGGGGCCCCTCGATACGCGGCCTCCTGGGTCTGCAGGCCGATCGCCACCGCGGTGTCGCCGTACTCGCGCACCTCGACCTCGTCCCAGGTCAGCGACTCGACGACGAGCGCGCCGCTCCGGTAGCCGTCCAGCCACTGCTTCTTGTCGATGACGAAGCCGACCGGGCCGACCAGCCGGAGGTCGTCGGTGCTGAGCGCGTCGAGTGCCGCGGCGTCGCCGCGCAGCTCGGCCTGGCGCCGGCGCTCCTCGAGCTCCTGGAGCTCCTCGCGCGCGCTGGTGGGGTTCTTGGTGGTGCTGGTCATGGTCATGGGGTTGCCTCCTTGTTCATGGTCTGACCCTGGCGGTACATGCGCGGCGGCTTCAGCCCGGCGGACTGCCCGCCGTCGATCGGGATGACGGCGCCGGTGATGAACGACGACTGCTCCGAGCACAGCCACAGGACCGCGTCGGCGACCTCCTGGGAGCTGCCGATGCGGCGCATCGGGGTGGCCAGGGCGGCCTGGCGCTGGGCCTCCTCGCCGGCGGCTTCGAGGTGATGGGTGAGGATCGGCCCGGGCGCGACCACGTTCACCCGGATGCCCTGGTCGGCGTAGTCGAGCGCAGCCACCCGGGTCAGGCCGATGATGCCGGCCTTGCCCGCGACGTAGGCCGACAGGTGATTGAAGCCCTGGATGCCGGCCAGCGAGGCCATGTTGACGATGGCCCCGCCGCCCGAGGCCAGCATCGCGGGGATCTGATACTTCATCCCGAGGAACGTCCCGCGGATGTTGGTGCGGATGCCGCGGTCGAACGCGTCGATGTCGATCTCGGCCAGCGGAGCGGGCCTGGGCCCGTCGGTGGCGTTGTTGAAGGCGGCGTCCAGGCGGCCGAACCGGTCGACCGCGCGGCCGACCAGCGCGTCCATCGAGGCCGGGTCGCCGACGTCGGTGACCACGGCGAGGGCCGCGCCCCCGGCCGCGCGGATGCGAGCGGCGACCTCCTTGAGCGCCTCCTCGTCGCGGGCCCCGAGCACGACGGCGGCGCCGGCCCGCGCGAACGCCTCGGCGGTGACCGCGCCGATGCCGCGGCTGGCCCCGGCCACCAGGGCGACCTTGCCGGCCAGCGGGGCGGTGGTGGGTTGGTTGTTTGTGCTGTCCATGACCACAGGATGTACATCGAATGGTTCGATGTCAAATGATTCTATCATCGAATAGATCTGCTATCCTGGCCCCATGCCCGCCCCCGGCACCCGGCCGCTCGGCCTCGAGCTCGCCCGCACCGCCCGCGCGATCGGCCGCGCCTTCGACGACGCCCTGGCCGCCGCCGACGGCACCGCGTCGACCTGGCAGATCCTGATCGCGCTGAAGAGCCGGCAGATGGCCAACCAGCGCGAGCTGGCCGACGCGGTCGGCATCCAGGACGCCACCCTCACCCACCACCTCAACGGCATGGAGTCGAGTGGCCTCCTGACCCGCCGCCGCGATCCCGACAACCGCCGCATTCACATCGTGGAGCTGACCCGCGACGGCGAGGCGCTGTTCCGCCGCCTGCGCGCCGCCGCGGTCGGCTTCGACCAGCGCCTCCGCGCCGGCATCGCCGCCGAGGACCTGGCCGCGTTCGAGCGGGTGCTCGCCCGCCTGCTCGCCAACGTCAGCGACTGAGCTCGCCGATGCAGTGGTGCTAGGCCAGGGTCAAGAGCGCCTCGGCCGGGCTGATGATCTGGCGGGCCAGGAGGTGGCGGGCGGCGCGGCGGAACGAGTAGAGCAGCCTGGCGTCGCTGGCGACCCGCTCGAGCTCGGTCACCGACGCGCCCGCGGTGATCTGGGCGCGCAGCGCGTCGTCGAGGGCGAGCATCTCGACGACCGCGACCCGGCCGGCGTAGCCGGTGTGGCTGCACTCGGCGCAGCCGACCGCGCGCGGCATCGCGACCTCCTGGTCGCGATCGACCAGCCCGTGGGCGGCGAGGTTGGTGAGGACGATCGGCGGGGGGACCTCGGTGGTGGTGCAGCGCTGGCACAGCCGGCGGGCCAGCCGCTGGACCAGCACGAGCGCGAGCGACTGGCCGATGAGCGGGCGCGGGCAGCCCAGGTTCTCTAGCCGCTGCACCACGCCGAGCGCGTTGTTGGCGTGGAGCGAGGTCAGCATCAGGTGACCGGTCATCGCCGCCTCGAGCGCGAGCTGGGCGGTGTCGTCGTCGCGAACCTCGCCGACCATGATGACGTCCGGGTCCTGGCGCAGCATCGCGCGCAGCACCTTGGCGAACCCGAGGTCGACCGCGTGGTTGACCTGGATCTGGGTGATGCTGGCCAGGCGGTACTCGATCGGATCCTCGACGGTGAGGACGTTGGAGTCCGGGCGGGTCCGGACCCGCTCGCCGAGCGCGGCGTACAGCGACGACGTCTTGCCCGAGCCGGTCGGCCCGGCGACGACGATGGCGCCGTACGAGCGCTGGATCGCCAGGTGGACCGCCTCGAGGATCGCCTGGTCGTGGAAGATCGCCTCGAGCGGCCGCAGCATGGCGGCCGCCTCGAACACGCGCAGGGCGACCTTCTCGCCGCGGCTGGTCGGGACCGTAGAAACCCGCACGTCGACCTCGCGCCGACCGATCCGCACCCCGAGCCGGCCGTCCTGCGGCAGCCGCCGCTCGGTGACGTCGAGGCCGGCCAGCACCTTCAGCCGCGCGACCAGCCCCTTGCTGTGATGGGCCGGGAGCGTCTGATCCCAGCTGACCAGCTGGCCCTGGATTCGAAACCGGATCCTCGGCCCGTTCTGGTTGTGATCGATGTGGACGTCCGACGCGCCACGCTCGATCGCATGGGCGATGACCCGGCTGGCCAGCGCGACGATCTCGTCGCCGAGCGGACCGGGTTGCTTGGCCTCGCGCTCCTGATCCGCCTGGTCGAACACCAGCTGATCGGGCGCGACGGCGGCCTCGGCCGGGCGCGTCCCCCGCCCGATCCGCGCCGGATCGATGCGCAGGCGCACGTACGCCTCGTTGAAGTCGTCCTGGCTGATCGCGACCACGACGACGTTCATGGTCGACATCACCCGCCGGATCTCCATCCGCGACGCCGGGTTGGTCGGATCGACCATGCCGACGGTCAGGGTGCGGTCGCGCAGCTCGAGCGGCAGCAGCCGGTGCTGCCGGATCAGCTTGGCCGGCAGGGTCGCCACCAGCTCGGCGGTCGGGTCGTAGAACGAGACCCGGGCGAACCGGATGTCCTCGGACCCGGGCGGCGCGGCGGCGCCGACCGGCTGGGCCGGGGCCGCCGGCTCGATCGCCCGGGCCGCGAACCGGCGCGCCGCGGCCAGCGAGAACGCGGCGACACGGGTGGCCAGCTGCATCACCACGTCGTGACCGAGCAGGAGCACCACGCTGTGGTCGGCGGCGGCGATCTCGTGCAGCTGGGTCGTGCCGAGGAACGCGCCGGTCACGCCGAACGTCTCGCCGACGCCGATCTCCTCGACGACCGCGTCGCCGTCGCGCAGGACGGCGCGCCCGGAGTACACGACCCCGATCCCCGGGGTCGGCGTCCCCGCCCGCACGATCACCACCCCGGCCCGCACCTCGGCCGCGAACACGTGCGGCGCGACCTTCTCGATCGTCGCGCGATCGCAGCCGGCGAACAGCGGCGTGGTGGCGAGGAAGTCGACGATCGCCGGCACAGGAACGTCCACGCGCCGCGGCCGCGCGTCCCCCTCGATGCTCATCCCGGCGAGCGTACACCCGGGCCGGACGGCCGCAGCGGATCCATCGAGCCGAACGCGGCGCGGATCTGCTCGTCGGTCAGCCGGTCGAACTGCGGAAACAGCGGCCGGGCCCGGTCGAGCCCGGCGATCTCGCCGGCGTGCGCCTTCATCCAGGCGACCGCGCCCACCACCGCGCGCAGGTTGGCCTGCCCGTGCGGCGTGGCGTCGCCGATGTTGGCGTCGAAGATCTTGGCGAGGTCCAGGCGCGGCTCGGGCGCGAACACGACCTGCGAGAGGTTGGCGCGAAACTCGAGGTCGGCCGGGGTGAACGTCTGGCCGGCCAGGCCGCGGTCGATCGCGTGGCGCCCCTCGTGCGCGAAGATCGCGCCCTCGACGGTCGCGCGCTCGTAGGCGGCCACGAACGCGACCCGCAGCGCCTCGCCGGACGCACCGCCGGCGGTCACCCGGGCCAGCAGGCGCTCGAGGCCCTGTCGCCGCAGCCGGCCGCGCAGCCCGGGCAGGAAGGCATGCGGGCTGGCCGCGGCCCGCGCGTCGTCGCCGGCGCTGTCGCGGGCCACGTCCGCGCGAGCGCGGGCCGAGGCGGCCGGATCGCGCAGCTCCTGCCACGCCCGGATCGATCCCTGCGCCACCGCGGGCCGCACCTGCACGATGGTCGCCTCGTCGGCCCAGCCGCCGTGCTGCGCGCGCCCGTCCCACGCCCAGCTCTCGAACCCGTTGGACACCAGCGAGTCGATCTCGATGAACCGCACCCTGGCGGTGTGCCCGTACTGCGAGATCACCCGCCGGTCATCCACCACGCGGTGACCCATGTGCAGGTCCTCCTGGCCGGCGGTGGTGCCGAAGTTCACCAGCGCGCCGAAGCGCCGGTCGAGCTCGCGGACCAGCGCCTCGTCGGTCACCCGCGCCGCCCGCCCGGTCCAGGTCAGCTCCGGCCACAGCGCCGCCGCCTCGCCGAGGACCTGCCGGCGGTACGCCGCCGGATCGGCGCGCCCGGCCGCGATGCGCTGGTAGTACGAGTCGGTCAGCCGCTCGAGCCGGAGGGTGAAGCGAGCGTACCCGCGCAGCTCGCGCGGCAGCGGCCCGGCCAGGACCGCCTCGGCAAAGAAGCGCGATCCGGCCAGCGCCCGCGCCACCCGCGCCGCGCCGCGCGAGCCGGGCCCGGTCCAGCCCGGAAGCAGCCGGGCCAGCTCGGCCCCCGGCCGGGCCAGCAGCCCGACCGGCCGCGCCCCCGGCGGGAGATGGAAGTACGAGCGCCACCCGGCCAGCGCCGCCGGACCGTCGCCAGCCAGGAGCGCCAGCCCCACCTGAAGCCGCGAGGGCACCAGCGCGCCCGGCTGCTCGTCGACGATGCCACGCACCAGCGCGAGCGCCTCCCGCGCCAGCTCGGCGCCGGTCGACGCGCGGCCGGCGACCCCGCCGCGCGCGCCGGCCGGTGTTCCGGCGGTCCGCGCACCAGGGCCGGCCGAGGCGAGGCCGCCGGGCGACGCGCCAGCGCTGTCCGGTATGCGGTCGCCGGCCGACGCGCCAGCGCCACCCGACGCGCCAGTGCCGTCCGACGCGCGGCCGCCGACCCCGCCGCGCGCGCCGGCCGGGGCGTCGCGCTCTGCGGCGAGCACCTCGCCCAGGATCGCCCTGCCGAGCGCGACCGTGGCCCGCTCGCGCTCCTCCGCGGTCGTCGCCGCGGCCAGGGAGCGCCGCGCCGCCGCGCGCGCGCCGTCGAAGTCGCCGAGCTCCGTGGCCATGCGCGACCGCTCGGCCGGGGCGTCGCTGGGTCGGGCGCCGAGCCGCTCGGCGGCGTCGAGGTGGGCCCGGGCCGTGGCCGGGTCGGCGAAGTAGCGCCAGGCCAGGGTCGCGAGCCGCACCTCCGCCTGGACGCGCACGTCGGCCGGGTACGCCGGCCCGACCAGACGCGTCAGCAGCTCGCGGCTGCGCTCGTGCTCGTGGCGAAACAGCGCCTCGTCGGCGGCGTCGAGCTCGGCGCGACCGGCGTCGGCGGGTGGTCCGGCCGACCGAGCGCCTCGACCCGCGGCCGGCGGATCGCCCGCGCGCCGGGCCGGAGCAGCCGCGGGCGCGGCGGGCGCGGCGCCGCCCGACCCGCACCCGATCGAGCCGCCGGAGGACACCACGAGGAGGATGACGAGAGACTTCATCGACTGGACCAGCCCATCTCCGCGCCGATGGCCTCGAGGTCCGCCGGCTCGAACAGGTAGCGCACCTCGAATGCGCGGGGATCCTGGCGCTGGGACGGGCCGAGCTCGCCCCACACGCGCGGAGAGAACAGGAGCGGGCCGCCGCCGCCGCGATCGAGCAGCTTCGCCGGCGTCCGCGACACCTCCACCTCGATGGTGAACTGCGCGGCCGGGAGGATCTCGGCCAGGTCGGCGGCGATGTTCGACGCCATCCCCGGCTCGCGCTCGCACAGGGTGACGCGCTCGCGCCGCTTGCCGCGCCGGGCCGCGCCCAGCCGCCCGGCCAGGGCCGGATCCGGCCGGATCGCCATGAACCGCACCGACGCCAGCCGCGCCCGACAGCGCGCCCGCACGTCGTTGTAGTGAAAGTAGGTGGCGACCACCGGGCCGGGCGGAGGCGCCCCCGGCTGCTCGAGGCTGAACGGGCGCGCGTCGACCCGCCAGCGCGCCGCGAGCTGGCGCGCGAGATCGGTCGCCTGGGTCTCGCTGCACTCGACCACCTGGACCGGCGCGTCGCTCACCTCGTGGGCGGCGCCGAGGTGCCCGAGCGCGCTCACCAGCCGGTCGAGCGACAGACCGTGCCGCTCGCGCGCCTCGCGCACCACGCCGACCAGGAACTCGCGCTCGGCGTCGGAGCGGGCGGCGGCCCGTCCGCGCGGGATCCCCAGCACCCGGGTCCCCACCGGCGGACAGGTCTCGGTGATGCCCTGCTCGCTCAGCTCGGCGTACGCGCGGCGCACGGTGTGAAGGTTGACCCCCCACCGGGTCGCCGCCTCGCGCAGGGGCGGCAGGAGCGCGCCCGCGGCCAGCGAGCCGGTCGCGATCCGGTAGCGGAGCGCCTCGGCGATCTGGTGGTAGAGCGGGACCGGGCTGGTCGGGTCGAGCTTCAAGATGTCATGTTATAGAACACCATAACGTGGCCCGCAAGCGCGTCTCCGACACCGGCGCGGTGGCCGCTCAGGCGGGCGACCGGCCGCCCATCCGCTCGACCAGGAGCTCCCACACCGCCCGCACCCTCGGCACCTGACGGAGCGCCCGGTGGCTGACCAGGAACAGCTCGTCGGCCGGCCACTCGGCCGCCTCCGCGCGCAGACCGGCGCCGATCTTCACCGGCACCAGCCGGTAGTGCTCGACGCTGGGAGCCGGCACCAGGGCGACGCCGACGCCGGCGGCCACCACCGCGACCTGGACCACCAGGCTGTCCGAGCGCACCACCGGCTCCGCGCCGCGCACGTGCCTCGCGAACCAGCGCGCCGCCCCGATGCCGGCCAGGCGCTGGCCCCAGCCGACCCAGGGGGCGTCGGTCCACCGGCGCAGGGTGCCCAGGTTGCGCGCCAGCCGCGGCGCCGCCACCAGCACCCATCGCGCGTGCGCCAGCCGGGTGACGACCAGATCGCCGCGCACCGGCCGCACGGTCCGCAGGGCGAGGTCGGCCTCGCGGCGGGTGAGGTCGAGGACGCTCTCGCCCGGGTCGATCTCGATCCGCAGCCCGGGGTGGCGGGCGAGCAGCTCGCCGAGCAGCGGGGCCAGGGCCACCTCGGCCACGTCCGGCGGGCATGTGATCCGGACCAGCCCCGACACCTCGCGCTCGAGGCCGCCGGCCGCGCTGGCGAAGCGCATCATCACCGCCTCCATCTCCTCCGCCACCGGCATCAGCCCCTCGGCCGCCTCGGTGGGCGTGATGCCGTCGCGACCGCGGTCGAACAGGCTGGCGGCCAGCTCCTCCTCCATCGCGGCCAGCCGGCGCGACACCGTCGACGAGTCGATCCCGAGCGCCTCGGCCGCGCTGCCGACGGTGCGGGACCGGCACAGGGCCAGGAACAGCCGCACGTCGTCCCAGTGCAGCCCGTCGCGGACCATCGGCATTCGTTGCATGAGCGCAACGATACGCTGCATTTATGGGTCTGGCGATGCATTCGCGCACGAGGCAAGACTGTCTCCAGACCAACCAGGAGAGCCCTCATGAACACCCAGACCCCGACGACGACCCAGACGACGACCCCGACCACGACGACCCCGACGACCCTGATCCTGGGCGGCACCGGCAAGACCGGCAGCCGGGTGGCCAGGCGACTGACCGCGCGCGGCCTGCCGGTCCGGATCGCCTCGCGCGCCGGGACGCCGCCGTTCGACTGGAACGACGAATCCACCTGGGCCGCCGCGCTGCGCGGGGTCGGCGCGCTGTACCTGGCCTACTACCCGGATCTGGCCGTACCGGGCGCCGCCCAGCACATCCGGGCGCTCGCCAGGCAGGCCGCCGACGGCGGGGTGAAGCGGATCGTCCTCCTGTCCGGCCGCGGCGAGCCCCAGGTGCTACCGGCCGAGGAGGGCGTGCGCGACTCCGGCGCCGCCTTCACCATCCTGCGCGCCGCCTGGTTCGCCCAGAACTTCAGCGAGGGGTACCTGCTCGACCCGGTCCTGGCCGGCGAGGTCGCCTTCCCGGCCGGCGACGTGGCCGAGCCGTTCCTCGACGTCGACGACATCGCCGACATCGCGGCCGCCGCGCTCACCACGGATCGCCACGCCGGGATGATCTACGAGCTGACCGGTCCGCGGCTGCTCACCTTCGCCGACGCGGTCGCCGAGATCGCCCGCGCGTCCGGGCGAGAGATCCGCTACGTGCCGATCACCTCCGCGCAGTACGGGGCCGCGCTCGCCGAGGTCATGCCGGCCGAGGACGCCGGGTTCCTGACCGAGCTGTTCCGCTACGTCCTCGACGGGCACAACGCCCACCTGACCGACGGCGTCGAGCGCGCGCTCGGCCGCCGGCCGCGAGACTTCGCCGACTTCGCGCGCGACGCGGCCGCCGCCGGGGCCTGGAGCCGGTGAGCCACCACGGCGAGATCGTCGTCGGCTATTCCTGGTAGTAGTACCAGCTGCTCGCGCCGTCGTCGTAGTACTCCCACTGGCCGCCGTAGTAGTAGACCCAGTGGCCGCCGTACCAGCGCCGGTAGTGGCCGCAGTGGTCGTGGTGATAGTGGGAGTCGTGGTAGCTGAGCAGCGCGATCTCGCCGACCACGGCGGCGGTCCACAGCGCGGCGGTCGCCACGTTGGCGATCGAGCCCGCGGTGCGCGGAGAGACCACGCAGCCGGAGGACGTCGCGCCGGTCAGCGCGAGCGACAGAACCAGGACAGGGAGGCGGCCGCGGAGAAGGACGCGGCGGAGAAGCGATCGCGCCATGACGATCCTGGACCAAGCAACCGCCGTGCCTCGCGACCGCCGGCCGCTTCCGGCCACTTATCGCGGCGCCGCGCCCGACCGTGGAGGGTGGCGCGTGGCGCTGGCGCGACACCTGGTACTGGCCGAGGTACTAGCCGGTGGCGGCGCCCGGTGAGGCGCCCTGCGCGCCGCGCTCGTGCCCGCGGCGGGGCAGCCGGACCCGGAACCGGGTTCCGACCTCGAGGGTGCTGTCGACCTCGATGACGCCGCCGTGCCGCTCGACGATGCCGTGCACGATGGAGAGGCCGAGCCCGGAGCCCTCGCCCACGTCCTTGGTGGTGAAGAACGGATCGAAGATGCGCGGCAGCACCTCGGGCGGGATGCCCTGCCCGTTGTCACGCACCTCGATCGTCACGCCGGTCGAGTCCTCGTAGGTCGCCACCCAGATGGTCGCGTTGCCCCGCCCGGCCACCGCCTGGGCCGCGTTGGTCAGGAGGTTCATGAACACCTGGTTGAGCTGGCCGGCGTGGCCGCGCAGGCGGCCGACCTCGCCGTAGTCGCGCTCGACCTGGATCGACTGCTTGAGCAGGTGGCGGAGCAGCTCGAGCGAGTCCTCCAGGCTGCGGTTGAGATCGACGTCGACCACGCTCTCGTCGTCGGTGCGCGAGTAGTTGTGCAGCGCCTGGACGATCGCCTTGGTCCGCTGGGCGCCGCGCTGGACCACCCGCAGCATCTCGATCACCTCGCTGTGCGCTCCCTCGCCGGCCAGCTCGTGGCCCGCGATGCTCTGGATCGCCTCCTCGAGCGGACCGACGGTGTTCACGATCGCGTTGACCGGGTTGTTGATCTCGTGCGCGATGCCGGCCACCAGCTGGCCGATCGACGCCATCTTCTCGGCGCGAACCAGCTGATCCTGGGCGCGGGTCAGCTTCTCCAGCGTCTCGGCCAGCTCGCGGTTCTTCTTGGCCAGGTCGGCGGTGCGACGCTGGACCGCGCGCTCGAGGTCCAGGTTGACCTCCTCGGTCGAGCGCAGCTTCTCGCGCAGCGCGCGCCGCATCTCCTCGAGCGCGAAGGTGAGCCGCCCGATCTCGTCGCCCTCGCCGCCGGAGGAGACCGGCTGGGCCAGCTCGCCGCGCGCCATCCCGTCGGCGCGCTGCTCGAGCCGGCGGATCGGCCGGACGAACTGCGCCACCGTCACCACCACGAAGCCGGCGCAGGTCCCGAACAGCACCAGGAAGAAGGCCAGCAGCTCCTTCACCGGGCGGACCAGCGACGGACCGCGCCCGCGATAGTTGGGGTAGAAGACCGCCAGCCCGCCCAGGTCGTAGCGCACCTCGCGCCAGGTCACCACCAGGCGGCCGCGCACGCCGTCGAGCGAGTAGGCGTCGAGCCCGATCTCGGCGTCGCCGGCGCTGCGCAGCTCGAGCTGGGCGCGCGCGTACCAGGGCAGCTCCGGCGCGCCCATCAGCCCGCCGCCGGCCGCGACCACCGGCGCGCCCGGCTCGTTCGACACGTAGTAGAAGACCGCGCTGGCCGCCTCGGGGCTGCGCGGCGCGCGGGTCTCGGCCGGGCGCGGGTGCGAGCCGGCCAGCTGCTCGAGCACCTCGCGGACCAGGTCGGGGGTCGGGGCCGACTCGCGCGCTCCGGCCGCGCCCTGCACCTCCGAGCGCAGCCAGGTGAGGCCGAGGTCGGCCTGCTTCGAGGTGAACTCGGTGACCAGGTTCTTGTACTGGATGAAGCCCCAGAACAGCGCCAGCCCGACCGCGAACAGGATGAGGCCGCCGAAGGAGAGCAGCAGCTTGCCGCGCAGCGACAGCGTGGGGCGGATCGCGCGCACCGGCAGGTGGTGGCGCAGGGTCAGCTGGTCGAGCAGCGGCCGGATCGCGTCGCGGTGCCACAGCACCTGGTAGATCGACGCGCCGATCGCGATGTCGAGCCAGATGGCGAGCATGAGGATCGAGTCGTCGAACTCGAAGCCGAGGTAGCGGCGGGCCAGCAGCGACGCGCCCAGCGCCGCCACCGCCCACAGCGCGAGGTGCGCGATCGCCAGGCGGTAGGCCAGCCCCTGGGCCCGGCGGTAGACCCGGGTCGACAGCGTCTCGCGCTCGGAGGTCGACCCGTCCAGATATGCGGCGATGACGCGGCGCGAGTGGTGGGCGACGATGGTCATGCCGACCAGCGCGAGCAGGAGCGCGGCCGGGATGACCAGCTGGAGCTGCAAGGTCTGCTCGAACGAGCTGGGCAGGAAGTAATAGGTGAACGCGGCGATCGCCGCGGCGGTCGCCGCCGAGACCACCATCGCCACGTGCACGATCGCGCCGAAGTAGCCGTCGGCGAACTCCTTCAGCGGCGGCACCCCGCTGAACAGGCGCCGGCGCAGGCGGGCCAGGATGAGCTGGTACCAGGCCGAGCGGATCAGGTTGACCGTGAACGCGCACAGGCCGGCGGTCGCGGCCAGCTCCAGCACCTGCTTGCCGGTCCAGTCGGCGTGGCGCTGGAGGTAGAGACCGTGCGCGACCGCGATCGCGATCCACAGGCCGGCGCGCAGGCACAGGGCGCGGCGCGGCAGCCGCCAGGTCGCGCGGTAGGCGACCTCGGCCAGGTCGTCGGGCAGGCGCTGGCCGCGCCGCTTGACGTGGATCGCCCGGTAGAGCGGCGCGGCCCACGAGCCGATCGCCGCCCACCAGACCAGCTGCGCGCCGGCCAGCACCGGGATGGCGACGCGCAGCAAGATCGTTCGATCGGCGATGGCCGGGCGGAACAGGCTGAGCACCGGCCACGCGATCGCGACCACCTCGAGCAACGCCAGGGCCAGGGCCGGGACGACGAAGTGACGCTTGAAGCCGAGCGCGCCCTCGTCGTCGCTCGCGTCGCGCGTGGTGTGACTCTCGCGCTCAGCCACCGAGGTGAGTCTATCTTATAGTCGCGCGATGGTGCTCCGCTTCGCCCCTGCGGTCGCGGTCGCGGTCGCCGCCGCCGCGCTGCTGGCGCCGTCGTCGGCGCGGGCCCAGGACGGCGAGCAGCGCCGCTTCCCGCCGATCGTCGACCGCGACTACGCCATCGACCTGCACCAGGGCGCGGTGCTCGGCTCGGCCCGCGCGGTCGGCATGGGCGGCACCGGCGTGGCGACCGGGCTCGGCTCGGCCGGCGCGCTGTTCAACCCGGCCGCGGTGGCGGTGCGACCGGAGACCTCGACCGGCGAGTGGGACTGGGACTGGCACTTCGACTACCTGTCGAGCTCGGTCGGCACCGACTACGACAACAACGGGCAGCCGCAGGAGACGACGTTCGGCCCGTTCCAGGGCCCGCTCATCACCGCCGGGCTGGTCGGTCAGTACCGGAGCTGGGGGCTGGGCGTCTCGCTCGTGTACCTGCAGCACCCGATCGAGCGGTCCGACACGCTGACCCTCCTGCCGCGCGTGGTGATCGGACGGGTCGGCCTGGCCCGCAGCTTCCGCGCCGACCAGCTGACCTTCGGCCTCGCGTTCCGGTCCGGCTCGTTCCAGCTGAGCGAGGTCATCACCGACGCGAACGGCGGCGAGGCCACCACCGACCTGTTCTCGATCGGCGGCAGCGCGCTCGAGCTGGGCGGGCTGTGGCGCCCGCGCGACCGGAACCTCCGGGTCGGGGCGACCGCCAGCCTGCCGGTCACCGGCGATCGAGTCGACGTGGCCGAGTGCGATCCGCTCGACTGCGGCGGCGAGCGCGACGGCGACGGCTACATCCTGCCCGAGCGCGCGGTCCTGCCCTGGCAGGTCTCGGTCGGCGCGGCCTGGCGGCGGGCGCCGACCGCGTGGAACCAGCGGGTGCCCGGCGACTGGCGCGACGAGGAGTACGTGCTCCTGTCGGCCGACCTGGTCGTGACCGGCCACGTGCCGGGCGCGTACGGGGTCGAGGCGTTCTCGGCGCGCGAGCTGCAGCCGTCAGGGCGCGACGTGGGGATCTCCCCGCGCGCCGGGATCGAGTACGAGTGGGTGCCCGGCCGCTTCCGCGTGCGCGGCGGGACCTACTGGGAGCCATCGCGCTTCCGCGACACCGACGGCGAGCCGATCGACGGTCGCCTGCACATCACCGCCGGGCTCGACCTCAGGGTGTGGTCGTTCGGTCTGTGGGGCGAGCGCTACCGGGTGCGGATGTCCCTGACCAGCGACGCCGCCAGCCAGTACGGCAACGGCGGCATCTCCATCGGCTTCTGGCACTGAGGTGGCGAGCTGTAGTATGCCCGGGCTCATGAACAGGCTGACACTCATCGCGCTCACCCTGACCCTCGCGCTGCCCGCCGCCGCCTGCAAGAAGGACAAGAAGGCGGCTCCGGCGGAGGGCACCGCCACCGCGCCGACCGCCGCGCCCGAGGCCGAGAAGCCAGGCGGGGAGACGGCCGCGCCGGCGCAGCCGGAGAAGAGCGAGCCGACCATGCCGGACGTCCGCACGCCCGCGCCCGAGGACCTCTCCACGTACACCTCCGACCTGCCGGGCGACGGGCCGCTCATGGCCACGATCGAGACCTCGCTGGGCGTCATCCACTGCGAGCTCTTCGACAAGGGCGCGCCGATCACGGTCGCCAACTTCATCGGGCTCGCCCGCGGCATGCACCCGTTCAAGGATCCGAAGAGCGGCAAGGTCGAGACCCGGCCGTACTACGACGGCACCGTGTTCCACCGGGTCATCCCGGAGTTCATGATCCAGGGCGGCGACCCGACCGCGACCGGCAACGGCGGCCCAGGCTACGAGTTCCAGACCGAGGTGTCGCCCGACCTCAAGCACGAGGCCGGCACCCTGTCGATGGCCAACGCCGGGCCCAACACCAACGGCAGCCAGTTCTTCATCACCGAGGGCGCCATCGACCGGCTCGACGGCAAGTACAACGTGTTCGGCCGCTGCAAGGACCTCGACGTGGTGAAGAAGATCGCGCGGGTCGAGACGACGGTGCAGCCGGACGATCCGAACCAGGAGAAGTCGCGCCCGGTCCAGGAGGTCAAGCTGGTCAAGGTGACGATCTCGCGCGGCGAGGCGGCGGCCGGCGCCAAGAAGGACTCCAAGAAGGGCGCGAAGAAGGACGACGCCAAGAAGGACGAAGCGAAGGACGAGAAGTAGTCGTCCCGGGCCGCGCCGGCGCCCGCGCCGATCAGAAGATGAGACGCCCGACCAGCTCGGGCGTCGGCGACGCGATCACCTCGAGCGCGAGCAGGCGGCTGCCGGCCACCTCGCTCGCGGCCGCGGCCGCCGCCTGGATGTCGGAGAGCTCGCCGGTCATGGTGAAGAACGCCTTGCCCGAGATGCCGACCGCCAGGCGCATGTCGCGCACCGCCACCGGCGCGGTCTTGCCGGCCGCGTCGGCCGCGTGCACCGCGCCGCACACCGTCGAGGTCTCGACGATCGCGACCGCGCCGACCGGGCCGCCGCGCCACTCGCCTGGGTGGACCGGCTCGCCCAGGAACGACCACAGGCGCGGATCGAGGTAGGCCAGGTTCAGCGAGTCGACCAGCGCCGCGCCGGCCGCCCCCTGGCCGGCCGCCATCGCCTCGGCGACCTCGTGCACGCCGCCGGCTACGATGACCAGGTGCTTGCCGCCCGACACCGGGCGCGAGGCGAGCATGTCGACCTCGATCCGCTTGCCGATCGCGTCGGCCACCACCACGCCGCGGGCGACCAGGGACAGCTCGAGGAGGCCGAGGGCCGGCCCGCGCGCTTCGTCGGCCATCCCGGATCTCACACGAAGCGGAACGCTTCCTTCAGCGTGCAGCGCCGCTCGCGCGTGAAGTGGATCGCCGTGGTCAGCCCCTCGCCGGTCGGGCTGGCGATGGTGAACGAGGTGTAGCCCTCGCCGCCCAGGCCCAGCCCGGCCAGGTTGCAGTCGTTCTTGACGAAGATGGAGCAGTTGCAGACCCGCGCCATGGCGGCCAGGTTGTCGATGTTGGTCGAGTGCATGACCGCGGTGTGGTGGAAGCCGTGCTCCACCCTGACCGCGGTGGCGATCGCGTCGGCCGCGTTCTTGACCCGGACCAGCCCGATGACCGGCATGAGCAGCTCGTGCTGCACGAACGGGTGCTGCTCCGGCACGTCGGCCAGGAGCAGGCGCAGGTCGGGGCCGTGACCACCCAGCCCGATCTGCTGCGCGATCACCGACGCGTTCTTGCCGACGAACTTCTTGTTGGTCGAGTCGCCGTCGAGGACGACCCGCTCGAGGTCGCGCACCTGGCGCTCGTCGAGCAAGAGGCAGCCCTTCCTGCCGAGCTGGCGGATGAGCTCGTCGGCGATCGAATCGACCGCGATGATCTCCTTCTCCGCCGTGCAGATGATGTTGTTGTCGATCGACGCGCCCCGCACGATGGCGTCGGCCGCCTTGTCGAGGTGGGCGGTCTCGTCGACCACCGCCGGCGGGTTGCCCGGGCCGGCCCCGATGACCTTCTTGCCCGAGTTCATCGCCGCCTTGACCACCGCCGGGCCGCCGGTCACGACGACCAGCCGCACGTTCGGGTGCTTCATCAGCGCGCCGGCGCTCTCGACGGTCGGCTGCTCCACGCTGACGATGACGTCGCGCGGCCCGCCCACCGACTGGATCGCCTCGTTGAGGATGTGCACGAACCAGTTGCACACCCGCGCGGCCGACGGATGGACGTTGAAGACCACCGCGTTGCCGCCCGCGATCATGCCGATCGCGTTGCACAGCACCGTCTCGGTCGGGTTGGTGGTCGGGGTGACCGCCAGGATGACGCCGTACGGGGCCCGCTCGGTCAGCATGAGCCCGTGGTCGCCGGTGAACGCGATCGGGCGCAGGATCTCGATCCCGGGCGTCTTCTCCATCACCAGGCGGTTCTTGCCCAGCTTGTCCTCGTAGCGGCCCAGCCCGGTCTCGTCGACCGCGTGGCGGGCCAGCGCCTCGAGGTTGCGCGCGGTCACCTCGCGCATCGCGGCGATCATCTTCGCGCGCAGCGCCAGCGGGGCCCGCTCGTTGGCCTCGAACCCGCGCCGCGCCGCCTGCACCGCGGCGTCCGGGTCGGCGTAGACCCCGTTCGAGGCGCGCGGGATGCGCGCGGCCCCCGGCGACTCGGCAGCCCGTCCGGCCGGCGCGCCGGCGTGGGCGGGGGCCGCGGTCGGACCTGCGCCGCCCAGCCGGGCCATGACCCGCTCCACGATCTCCGCGATTCGGGCCTCGTCCAGCGATCCCGGCGAAAGCGCCACCTGCCCTACTCCTTGGTGTAGCGGTTCTCGCCGCCCATCTCGACCAGGTCGACCACCGCCATGATGGTGTGGTCGATCGGGCGGTTGGTGGTCGCCTCGGTCTGGCGGGCCGAGCTTCCGGCCGCGTACAGCACGACCTCACCGACGCCGGCGCCGACCGCGTCGGCCGCGACGATCGGCGCGCCCGACGGCGTGCCGTCCACGTCGCACGGGCGCACCACGAGGAGCTTCAGCCCCTCGAGCGTGGGCTCCTTGCGGCTCGCCACCACGGTGCCGACCACCCTGCCCAGGATCATGCCGCTACTTGCCTTCCAGCATCAGGCGGCCGAGCGGCAGCGCCGCGTCGACGTTGGCGTGCGGCCTCGGGATGACGTGCACCGCGATGACCTCGCCGACGCGCTCCGCCGCGCGCTGGCCGGCCTCGGTCGCCGCCTTCACCGCCGCGACGTCGCCGCGCACGATCGCAGTGACGTAGCCGCCGCCGGTCTTCTCGAAACCGACCAGCTCGACCTTCGCCGCCTTGACCATCGCGTCGGCCGCTTCGACCATGCCGACGAAACCTCTGACTTCGATCATTCCCAGGGCGTCCGCCACGTTTGCTCCCTTCTACCTCGTTGCCTGTTCGTGCCGACCGCCTGCCGGCCTCATCGCCAGTCGACCTACTTGTCGACGAACTTCTGCGCTTCCTGTCCGGTCACGCCGGCGAGCGCGGCGGTCGCCGCCTCGCTGGCCGCATCGATCTCCGCCTCGGGCCCCGACAGGTAGAGCCGCCCGAACGCGCCGTACGGGGTCACGTTGACCAGCGACACGTGGGCCGCCTTCTCCGCCTCGTTGGCCGCCAGCACCGCGTAGCCGGCCGGCTCGGTCTCGAGGATGAAGAGCGACTGGCCCGGCAGCACCATCATCCCGCTCGAGCTGCGGTTGATGATCTGGGTCTGGTAGGCCTCGACCGAGCGGATGATCTGGTTGGTCATCACCTTCGGCTTCAGGCGCTGCTCTTCCTTGAGCTCGAGGTGGGCCAGGATGGTGCGTCCGGCGGCGATCACCTCGCCCTGATCATGGTGGTGGACCTCGAGCAGACCGTAGGCGCGCTCGACCACCTGCAGCGCGGGCTGCACATTCGTCGCCTTGAGCGCGGCGTCGGTCACGCGGTTGATCGCGATCCCGGGAGCGATCTCGATCCAGAGCGATGCCTGTCCCGGAACTGGGAGAAATCCGCGCGCTGTCTTGCCCATGAAGGTCGCCAACTGAGGCTGCAGCGCATCAAGGAACGTGTAGGTCCGGAGACTGATGGACATTGGCGAGAGGGACCCTATCACGCTGAATCAAAACGGGTAAAGAGGTCGAGCCGGGATTGACAGGCGCCGCCGCTTACCGCGACGCTGCACGGCATGAAGCGATCGAGAGCCGGCGTCTTGACCGGCCTTTTGCTCACCATCACCGCTGCGCTGGCGCTCCCCGCCCTCGCGCAGCCCGCCAGGCCGGCGCAGCCACGACAGCCCGCGCAGGCCGCGCCGCCCCCCACCGAGGCCGCGATGCCGGCCACCACGTTGACCCTGCCCGAGGTGTTGCAGCACGCGGTGCGGCAGAGTCCTTCGCTGGCCACTGCCCGCATCGACGTCGAGGTCGCCGAGGCCGGTGTGCTCGAGGCGACCGGCCTCGAGGACTTCCTGTTCAACGCGACCGGCACCTACCTCCGCCAGCGCACCGAGCCGCAGGAGAACAACCCGTTCGGCGCCGACGAGGTCGACCAGTTCACCGGCAGCGTGTCGCTGCGCAAGCTCCTGTGGACCGGCGGCACCATCTCGCTGACCGCCCAGGGCGATCAGCAGAAGAGCCGGCTGTCGAGCCTGACCCCGCCGATCGCCGGCACGGTCAGCACCAGCTCGATCACCGCCGAGATCCTCCAGCCGCTCATGCGCGGGCGCGGCGAGGCCGCCACCCGCGCCCCCCGCACCCGCGCCCAGCTCGCCTCCGAGCAGGCCCGCCTGCAGCGCGAGGTGGCCGGCCGCACCGTGGTCCGCGACCTCATCGCGGGCTACTGGGAGGTCGCCTACGCCTGGGCGGATCTGGAGATCCGCCGCAGCAGCCTCGACCTCGCGCGTGAGCGGCGGCGGCTGACCGACGCGTCGGTGCGCGGCGGCGCGACCGCGCCGACCGAGGTGCTGGCGGTCGATCAGGTGATCGCCCAGCGCGAGGAAGAGGTGGTCGTGGCCGAGCTGGCGGTGACCGAGCGCTCGCTCGAGCTGCGCCGCCTGGCCGGCCTCGAGATCGAGCCGGATCAGATCGACGTCAAGACCGGCGCGCCGCTCGCCGCCGAGGTGCGCCCGGTGGAGATGGCGCAGGTGGTCGGCCAGGCGATGGAGCGCAGCCCCGAGATCGCCGTGCTCGAGTCGCAGGGCCGCGGCGCCGCCCTCGAGGTCGAGGTGACCGACAACGGCCTCCTGCCCCGCCTCGACCTGCGGGTGTACGGCGGCCCGCTCGGCTCCGGCGAGAAGATCGGCGACGCGATCGAGAGCACGTTCCAGGACAACGGCTACCAGGTCGGCGCCGACGTGGTGCTCGAGCACTGGCTGGGCAACCGCGCCGCGAGCGGCGCCTCGCACCGGGCCCAGGCCGAGCGCCAGCGGGTCAAGGTCAACCTGGCCGACGTGCGGCGGCAGATCGCGCAGTCGGCGGCGCAGGCGGTGGCGCTGGCCCGCTCGGCCGAGAAGCGCATGCAGCTGAGCCGCACCGCCATCGACCTCACCCAGAGGAACATCAAGGCGGAGACCGGCCGCTTCGAGCTCGGCAAGTCGAGCAACTTCGATGTGCTCCTGCGCCAGGAGGAGCACACCCAGGCCCGCCTGCGCTACGCCCGAGCCGCCGCCGACTACCTGCGCGCGAGCGCGTTCCTCGAGGCGCTGACCGGCGAGATCCTGGGCCGCTACGGCATCAAGGTGGAGTAGCGGCCCGGCGGTCGACCGGCGGCCCGGCGTCGACAGAGCGGCGCGGCGGGCGGTGCGTTCAAAGGCGGATGCACCTGCCGACCGCCGGTCGCCTCGTCCTCGCTGGCGCCGCCGCCCTGCTCGCGCTCTGTCTCAAGGAGCGCATCGGCCACACTTGAGGCCTGGCCCGGCCGCCCCGTGTGGGCGCCGAGCGCATCGCCCTCGTCGCCGGCGACCAGCGAGTCGATCTCCTGGTCCGGCGGCGCCCCGACCAGGACCTCGGCGCCGAGGTGTTCAGCCAGCGCGTCTTCCTGGTCTCCCCCGGCGGCCGCCACCTGGTCCACGCCACCGCGGACCGGGCGCTGCGCGTGCGCGGCGAGCGCCGCGAGCACGTGATCGATCGGGCCGGCGAGCGCGACGTGCGCTTCTCCGCCGACGGCCGCCGGATGGCCGCGCTGCAGGAGAGCGGGTCGGGCGGGATGTCGACGGTGGTCCTCCTCGATCTCGATCGCGACGTCGAGCGGCCGCTCGGCCAGGTCTACTGGCCGCGCTGGATGGAGTGGGTCGAGCGCGGCGTGGTCGTCGCTCACCTCGACGTGGCCGGCAAGCGCCCGACCCTGACCTACTTTCCGCTCGACGGGCAGCCGCGCGTCCTGGTCTCGCGCGAGGGGATCGAGGCGCGCTTCACCGCCGCCTCGCGCGGGACCCGGGTGATGTTCTTCGGCGGCCCCGCCGACCACCGACGGATCTACACCGTCGAGGTGGACGGCGGCGAGCCGCGCGTGGTCGGCACCCTGCCCGACCCGGCCTGGAACGTGGAGATGGCGCCGGACGGGCGCGAGGCGGCGATCGTCACCCACGGCGCGCTCCACCGGTGGACCGCGGGCGGCCCGCTCGAGCAGCTGGACCGCGGGCGGATCATCCACACGGTCTGGTACTCGCCGGACGGCGCGGCGCTCGCCTACGCCTCCTCCGAGCGCGCGACGGTGCTCCTGCCCGGCGGGGTGCGGCGCGACCTGGACGCCCCCGGGGGCGATCTGCGCGCGCTGCGCTTCCGCCGCGACGGCGAAGGCCTCGTGGCGGTGCGCGGCGACACCGCGCTGGCCTGGCTGCCGGCCACCGGCGAGATCCGCGTCCTGGCCGCGGCCCGCCCGGGTGAGACCCTCCAGGGTGCCGACGTCTACCGGGGCGGCGTGGTCCTGTGGACCAGCAGCTCGGGCGACGGCCCGCCGACGACGACCGCGCCGACGACGACCGCGCCGGCCGCGTCCCCGCCGACCGCGTCCCCGCCGGCGCAAAGGGCGAGCGCGGCGCGCGCCCAGGCGTCGCCGGGCTGAGCAGCCGGCCGCCGCGCGGCCGGACGCGAACGACTTGCCGTATGATGGGCGGCCCCCGCGCCGGTCTGTTCGATGCGCCCGACGTTGCCGCTCGCCTCGCTCCTGATTCACCTGGCCCGTCGTGGCGCGCACTCGTCCGCGGATCACGCGGCCCAGCGCGAGCTGGCCGGAGGCCGCCTGGCCGGCGCGCTGCCGGCCGGCCTCGAGCTGACCTGGCTCGGCGCGGCCGGGTTCCGCCTGTTCTACCAGGGCCACACCCTGCTCATCGATCCGTACCTGACCCGGCTGCCGCTCCGCCAGCTCCTCTCGCGCCGGGTGGCCGAGCCGGACGCCGGGCGAGTCGCGCGCCACATCGACACCGCCGACGCGGTGCTGGTCGGTCACTCCCACTTCGACCACGCGCTCGACGTGCCGCTCATCGCCCGCGCGACCGGGGCGAGCGTGTACGGCTCGCGGTCGACCGCCCACCTCATGCGCCTGCACGGGCTGGCCGCGCGCGCGGTCGAGGTCGAGCCGTACCGCGCCTACGAGGTCGGCCCGTTCCAGATCACCTTCGTGCCGAGCGCGCACGCGCGCCTGCTCTTCGGCGTGGCCGTGCCCATGTCCGGCGACATCACCTGCGACCACGTCGGCGGGCTGACCGCGCGCGCGTACGGATGCGGCCAGGTCTACAGCATCCACATCCGGGTCGGCGGGGCCACCCTCTACCACCTGGGCAGCGCGGAGCTGGAGGACGACGCGGTCATCCACCGCGGCGTCGACATCCTGCTCGCCGCGATCGCCGGGCGCGGGTTCAGCCCGCGCTTCCTCGAGCGAGTCCTCCGCCGGCTCGAGCCGGGCTGGCTCGTCCCCCACCACCACGACGACTTCTTCCGCCCGCTCGATCAGCCGATGGAGCTGTCCTTCAACGTGGACCTGGCCGGCTTCGTCGACGACCTCCGCCGGCTCACCCCCGACACGCCGATCGCGACGCTGATGCCGCTCCAGCCGGTGAGCGGCGGCAGCGCCGACGACGACGGGCTGTGATCCTCAGAAGCTGAAGGCGAGGCCGGCCTCCGGCCCGTGCAGCGGCGGGCCGACGTTGAAGCGGAGCACCCGGTAGCCGGCGCCGAGGAACCAGGCGCGGACGCCCGCCCAACCCTCGACCGCCGACACGTCCGCCTCGAGCCGGTAGACCCGACCCTGCGCGACCAGCGACAGGTTGGGCTGGAGGTGGTGCTCGGCGCGCAGGCCGACCACGCCGCCCAGGATCGTCTCGTACTCGGTCGACGACGACGCGGCCAGGCCGCCGTCCAGCCAGACCTCGGTCGGGCCGGCGTCGATCACCCGGCCGTTCACCGCCAGGGCCATGAGATCGAGGCGAACCGTCTCGTCGCCCCGCTTGCCCTCGACGTCCTCGAAGTAGCTGGTGCCCGAGGCGGACAGGCCGAGCCACCCCTTGGACGCGCGGAGGTCGCCGACCAGCGCGCCCTGGGAGCCGACCACCGAGTGACCGCCGATGTAGAGGTCGAGGCGGGCCGGGCCGTCGAGGAATGGCCCGCCGGGCTCGTCATCGCTGCCGCCGGCCACGACCACGCTCACAGCGCCGCAGTCGTCGCACGGCGGCGTCATGTAATAGACCGTGTCACCGGAGCGGTAGTAGCCGGAGGGCTGGCCGTAGCCGTCGCCGGTGTGGCTGTCGTTGTCGCCGTGGCTGGGCGGATCCGGCGTGCTGGGCGGATCCGGGCGGCTGGGCGGGCTGGGTGGATCCTGGTGGGTCTCGACCTTGTTCTCCACACCGTGGGCGACCTGAGACAGCGGGCCGGCAGCGACAGGAGAGGCGAGGAAGGCCACGAAGGCGGCAGCGGCCGGGGAGATCAGCAGGTGTGGGCGCATGAAGCGGTCGGCTCCTTTCGTCTGGTCCAGCCACCATGAACGGACGGCGAACGGGGACGCGCGCCAAAAAACCCCTGCATTCATCTCAAAATGTCGGCCGGGCCGGCAAACAGCGGCACCGGGCGAGGGCCAACCGGTCATCCGGACGGAGGAGCGCGGCGAAGGGCGGCCGGTCTCCCGCCCGCCGCCCTCGCCGCGCCTGGTGCGAATCTCGGACTGGTCGGGCGTCTACCCGACGTGCTCGAGCGGAATCTCGGG
>Ga0193753_10000371_pt1 | contig 44859 bp, 36 predicted proteins | sample H1c2metaG_FD_144925 | JGI IMG/M metagenome (GOLD analysis project Ga0193753, IMG submission 144925) | Soil microbial communities from a riparian zone of the East river system, Colorado, United States - H1c2 | ecosystem: Environmental > Terrestrial > Soil > Riparian zone | place: USA: East...
CGAACGGTGGCGCTCATGGGATCGGTGACCGCGACGATTTTTCCATTCGCCGAAGCGACCATGCGATACGGCAATCCGAATCCTTTGAGCGTATCGACGACCGCGCCCGAATTGATGTTGACGACCAGGACCACGCTGTCACGATTGCTCCCCACCCATGCGGTGCCGCCATCCGGCGCAATCGCGATTCCCTCGGGCTGCCGCGCAACTGGAATCAGTCTCGGCTCCATGGTCGACGACACCGAAAGCACGCTGATGTTGCCGTCGCTGATGTTGCCGGTGACGATTCGATCGCCGCTCGCCGAGAGTCCGAGCATGTGCGGAACGCGGCCATTGGTCGGCAGAGTTCTTATTACGACTCCGCTTCGGAAATCAATCAACAGCACCGCCTTGTTCGCTTGCTCGGTCACCGCCAAGATCGTATCGCCCGGCAGGAACGCCATGCCGTGCGGTTGACGATGCTCCTGAAGATCGATCGTGCGCACGACACGGAGACGCGCGACGTCGATGACCGTAATGCTGTTGCCCGGTTTGCCCCGCACACCGTAGTTCGATACCACGGCCCAGCGTCCGTCGTGCGACGCGGCGACTTCGTGCGGCCCTTCACCGGTGGGCAGTGTTGCCAACACATGATTTGACGCGACATCGACGATCGTCGCTGTGTTGTCGTTCATGTTGCTGACGATCAACGTGCCCGTTGGCCCACGACTCGCCTGCGCGGTCGCGCGCGCCACCGGCACGGCCGAGCACAGCATGAGGTAAGCAATGATGTCACGCCAACGCATTGCGCTGCTCCCGGAAAAAGAGCAGCGCGCGAACTACTCGGCGCGCATGCTCGTGAGTGGATCGACTCTCGTCGCCCTAGCCGCAGGTACGATGCACGCAACGCCCGCGACGATCAACAGGGCAATCACGACGGAAACGTACGTGGAGACGTCGAGCGGCGTCACGCCAAACAGCATTCCACCCAAGAGTCGACCACCGGCGAGCGCGCCGGCGACGCCGAGCACCAAACCGAATAACGACCAACCGATTCCCTGTCGCACCACGAGCATCAACACGCTGCGCGCGGTGGCACCGAGTGCCAGGCGCACCCCGAACTCTCGAGTGCGCGTGGTGACCATGTACGCGAGCACGCCGTAGATCCCGACCGCGGCGAGCAACAGCGCGACGGCGGCGAAGGAGCTGGCCAGCGCGAGCGCGAACCGGCGCGACGCGAGACTCGATCCGACGATGTCCTCGAGCGTTTTGACGTCGCGAAGTGCGAGCGATGCGTCGGCGTCTTTGGCCGCGCGGCGAAGGTTCGAGAGGGCTGACGCCGGGTTGCTCGTCGTCCGAATGACGATCGACATCGAGCGCTCCCATGCCTCGTGACGGTGGTTGGCAAACATGGTGGGTTTGGCAGGAACATCGAGCGCTTCAGTGCGCACGTCGCCGACGACGCCGACGATCGTCATCCAATCGCCCTTCGGGTTCGGACCGATGCGAATGCGATGACCGACGGCGCCGCCCCTGGGAAAGAATGCGCGCTCGGCCGCCTCATTGATGATCACGTTTGAGGGACCGTTGGGCAGATCCGACGCGTCGAACAAACGTCCCGCCTTGAGCGGAATGTGCAGTGCGTTGAAGTAGTCGCCGAGCACGGAGACATAGCCAAGATCCGGGAGCCTTGTTTCATCCACCGGCTGCCCTTCAATGCGGAGCGACGTGAAGACGCTGCCGCGCGTTGGCAAACTGCTCACAGCGCCGACGGCGACGACACCGGGAGCACGCGAGAGATCAGCGAGCAAGCCGTCGTACAGGCGATTGACGGCCACCGCCGAGTCGTAGCGAGCGCCGGCGGCACGAAATCCTGCTGTGAGCACATGATCTGGATCGAAGCCAATGCGAACGCGGGTGAGCTCATCGAAACTGCGGATGAGCAGCCCGGCGCCGACGAGCAGCATCACGGCGAGCCCGACCTGTACCACGACGAGGCCGCGTCGCATTCGTTCCCCCGCGTGTCCGCCGCTGGAGCTACGTCCGCCTTCCTTTAGAGAATCATTAAGATTGGCTCGCGCGGCGTCGATGGCCGGGATGAGCCCGAACAAGACTCCGGTCGCAATTGAAAGCAGGGCGCTGAACACCACCACTCGCGCGTCGACGCCGGCGGAGAACGGCGCGGGCAATACTTCGGGGTTGAGCGCGAGCAACGTTCGCGTCGCCATCACCGCGAGCGCGACACCGATTGCTCCGCCAAACAAGGCAAGCAGGATCGATTCCGTGAGCAGCTGGCGCACGAGACGGCCGCGGCCGGCGCCGAGTGCGGCGCGGAGAGCCATTTCGCGGCGACGGCCCATTGTGCGCGACAGCGTGAGATTGGCGAGGTTCGCGCACGCGATCAAGAGCACCATGGCAGCGGCACCCTGCAGCAGGAGAAGCGCCGAGCGGAGATGGCCCTCCATGAATTCATGCAGCGGGATCAACACGGAGATGCGGCCCGTGTTGGCGTCGGGATATTGCGCCTCGAGGCGGTGCGCGATGACGAGCAGGTCCGCGCGCGCGCGATCGAGCGTCGTGCCGGTTTTCAACCGCGCGATGGCGTGGACGTAGTGCTGCCTCCGCGATCTGACGGCGTCGGCGAGCGCGTCGCTCATGTCGAGCGGAAGCCACAGCTCTTCATTCCATCCGAGCGAGAAGCCGGGCGGCATCACGCCAATGAGATCATACGGTCGCCCGTTGAGCGTAATGTGATGACCAACGCTGGCGACGTCGCCGCCGAGCGCGCGTTGCCAGAGACCGTACGAGATGACGACTTTTAGGTTGTTTCCCTCCTTCTCGTCACCAGGAGCAAACGTACGGCCGTGCAGCGCGCCAACTTGCAAGACGTGAAACAGATTTGGCGCAACCGCCAACGCATCGACGCTCTGCGGATCGCCGCTCTCGGATTGCCAAGTGACTGAGCCCATGCCTTGAAAGGCAGCGACGCCGGCGAAGGTCGTCTGCTGCCCTTGGTAGTCCGCGAAATTCGCGGGCGAGAGCGGCATGTGATCAGTCGTTTTGCCGGGCCAACTCTCGAACAGGGCAACGAGGGATTCAGGCGAGCCATATGGAAGTGGCTTGAGGAGCACCGCGCGCGCGACACTGAAGATCGACGTGTTTGCGCCGATGGCCAGGGCCAACGTGATGAGCGACACCGCGGCGAAACCCGGACTGCGACGAAGTGTGCGCAGTGCGTAGCGCGCGTCTTGCCGCCACTCGGCGAAGCCGTCGCTTGCGCGCGTCGCGCGATTGGTTTGCTCGTCGACTTTGCGACAGTATGCTCGCGTGAACTCGAGGTCGCCGAACTCTTCGCGTGCACGTTGGCGCGCCGCGTCGGCGGCGAGTCCTTGTGCCGTCAACTCGGCGACGCGCATCTCGAGGTGAAAGCTCAACTCGGTGTCGACGTCGCGGGCAATGCTGGCGCGCGAGCGCCACGGCAGCTGCGGGAACGACGGTTTCTTGAAGGCCATCGCCGGACTCCTCAGGTTGGCCGCAGCACTTTGGACACCGCGTCGGCGTAGCTCCGCCAGACCGCGGATTCAGCGCGCAATTGCGTGCGTCCGGCGGCGGTGAGCGTGTAGAACTTTGCCTTTCGATTATTCTCGGAGAGTCCCCAGGAGGGCGAGACCCATTTTCGTTGTTCGAGGCGGTGGAGTGCTTGGTAGAGCGCAGCGCCGTCGACCATCAGCACGCCGTCGCTGCGGGCGTCGAGCCAGCGCGAGATGGCGTAGCCGTGCATCGCCTCCCACGCGAGCGCGCGGAGGATGAGGATGTCGACGGTGCCCTGCAGGAGCTCGGACGGAGTTCGGGTCACGGGTCTTCCAGTCATCAGGTGAGTGGAAGGATAGGATCGGGGCGCGCGTGGGGCAAGAGGTTGAGCGAGGTCTCGGGTCGCGGGTCCCAGGATCGAGAGCCATCAGTTACGAGTCACGACGTCCTTTGCGGGCCACCACGTCTGGCGGCGCCTTCCGCATTGGTGCAGACTCTCGGGCATGAGTGTGCGCATATCGAAATACCTGTGGATCGCGCTGCCCCTCTTGAGCGCCTGCGGACCGCGGGGCGACTCGTCGGCAGCGAAAGCGAAGTCCGGCGTGTCTGCCGCCAGGCTCGGGTCGTCGGCCCTGCCAATGACTGTGGTACCGTCACCGGACAGTGCGAAAGAGTTGATACTGCCGGCCGACGTTACCCCGATCGATCTCGCGGCCTCGCCGAATGGACCGGACGTCGCGCTCCTCGCGCGTGATCGCGCCAACAAATTTCGTGTCGTCGCGTGGAAGGCGGGCGACGACCACACATCGGCCGTTGGCGACCTGCCCGACGGGTTCTCCGCGCGCGCGATCGTGAACCATCCTGCACGAGCGTCGCTCTTCGTCAGCGGATCGATCGCCGGTAAATCACAAATTCTCTCATTGACGCGCGACGGCGCGACCTGGCGCAGCGCCGTCGTCTTCGAAAGTCCGCGCGAGATCGGCCGGCTGGTGATCGGCCCGCGACCATTCTCGACGTCTGACAGCGCACGATACCGTTTGTTCTTCGCCGCCACACTCGCCGACGGATCTTCATCACTTCGCTCAGTGACGGAGAACGGAAAGATCGAGTACCAAGTTGCTGGCCCGAAGTCTGAGATCGTGAACGTGAAGGATGCGGAGTTGCAACCCGACGGACCGACGGTGCCGTCGGCCATTCCGCTTGGCGTTCATCCGCACGGCGAGCCGCTGCTGTGGCAAGATCGTCGCGGGTGCATGCACGCGCTCGGGTACGGCGAAACGAATTGGTCAGCGGACAGCACGCGGTCGGCGTTTCCATGCGATGGTTCGTTGAGTATCACGCCGAACGGTACGTCATACCTTCATTGGCAGAGCGGACAACCCGGCGTTGCGGTGATTCGTGAGGACGGACATGCCATCGGCCGCCAGGCCACGGCATTCACATTCGTTGCGCCACCGGTGTCGACGCCCGACGGCAAGGGCGTGATCGGACTCGTGTCCCGAAGCGGCGGACACACCGCACTCGTCTACTCACCCATCTCCGTCCCACTCGGCGACGTTGCCAACGCCTGGCAACTCGCTCGCAACGCGTGCGAGGAACATCTGCTGACGAAGAACGGCGGGCTGTTTCTCGATGGCGGAAGCCATCAGGAATTGTTTTCGATTTATGAAACGAACAGCTACCAAAACGACGTTCCTCCCCCGTATCTCGTTACGACGGATCTCTTCTGGGAGAATTTCGGCGCGGCGTACAACGGGGTCTTCATCGTCCTCGAGCGGCGCCGAGCGTTGCCTGCCTTTTGGGCGTTTGTGGACGCGGCCAATACAGCACTCGCGAGCAAAGACTCGACGTCGATGTGGGCACGGGGGTTCGCCGCGCTCGCGGGCATGCATCGCGGCGTCACGACCGGCGAGGCGGGTCGCGTTGCGCACGACAGCGGCGGCGAGTCGTCGGTGTTCGGTTCAGAGTTGAAATTCGCCGAGTTGATGCCGCGCAGTCATTACACGACGACTCCGGAAATGAGAGAATACTTTCGGGCCGTGCACTATCTGACTGAAGCCGGACGAGTTCAGGATCCTGCTACGCTCGCTGGTTTACCGCCGGACGTACAACGGAAGGCGCTCGACTGGATCGACGTGTATGCGGGTTTCATCGCGCCGTCGCGCGCAAAGCTCATCTGGTCGGGTGAGAAACCGTCGTCGCTCGCTCCGTTCGCGCTCCATCCGTGGGACCACGCGACGGTGTTTCCGCTTTCGTGGGGTGTCGACAATGAAACGCTCGAGTCGAGCGTCTATCACTCCAAGTGGCCGCCCAATGAGCAGATCGCCGGACCACCGGGCGGCCAACGCAGTTTGGCGTCGGGGCTGGACCTCGCGACGGTATTCGGAAGTTCATATGCGCGGTCGTTGCTCGCGCCGGACTTCGCTGCCTATCCGCGGTTCGGGCCGGTACTCGACGGAATCACCGCGCGGCGCCCCGTGATGAGCGCTTCATCGAACTTGTATGATAGATGGTTGGATGCGCTTGGCGCCGAGTGGGCCGACTCAGCCGGTTTTCCCGGCGCGCCAAAGGCGAGCCCGGTCTGGTCGGCGAAGCGATTGCAGACCGGGCTGGCATCTTGGGCGACGCTCCGCGAAGCCACCATCCTCGTGAACGAACGGCCGTCGGGGGTCGAGGGCGGCGAAGGAGGCTTCGAGGAGTTGATCCCCGAGATTCCACGCGGATATGTCGAGCCGGCGCCGAAAACCTTCGAGGCGATTGCGACGCTGTTCGACGCACTCGACAGGCGCGTCACTGGAGCGAGCGACTTCGGAACCGCCGGCGCTGTGAAGGGGGAGGACAATGAATGGCGCAAGGACGAGCCGCTTCGTCAAGGCATTGGTCGCCGGCTAATCGAGTCGGCGGCGACCGTGCGTCGGTTCAAGGTGATGGCGGAGAAGGAACTGCGCGGCGAGGCGCTCGCGGATTCCGAATACGCCGCGATCCGCGACGTTGGCGGTATCGCCGAGCATCAGTTTCTCGTTTACAAAAGCCTCGGCCAGAAGGATCTGGCGATCGGGATTCCGGAACCGCTTCCCAAGATCGCCGACGTCGCCGGTGATCTCGACCGCGGTTTGCTCGAGGCCGCCGTGGGCGGACCATTGGTGTGGCGTCAAATCGCGCCGTTCTTTGGGCGGCGACAGATCGTGCTCGGCAGCACGTATTCGTACTACGAATTCAAATCGATGACGTTGTACGACAACGAGCGGTGGCGAAAAGAGATCGATACCCACGCGCGCCCGGCGTGGATTCAGGCGTTGATCGCGCCGTCCGGCAAATCGTGTCGCGCCGACGCATCGCGCTAATCGTCGGCGGTTTGCTTGCGGTCGCCGGCCTCGCGGCCATGTGGCGGCCGCGCGATACCGATGTTCGCTTGCTGTTCACCGGGGACATTCTCCTTTCTCGCCAGGTGAAGGTCGAGATCGATCGAACCCGCGGGTCTCCGTGGGATTCGATCGCTGGTCTGTTTGCGAAGGCCGACTTTGTTGCCGGCAACTTCGAAGGGGCGATCGGGTCCGAGTCCGAGTGCCACGTGCAGCAGAGCACGCCATGCTTTGCGTCGCTCGACACGGCGCCTCGGCTTCTGGCGCACGCCGGATTTAAAGTTGTCTCGATAGAGAACAATCATGCCGGCGACGTCGGCGCGGCAGGTCGCGCACGCACGCGAGCCGCGTTGCGATCGGCGGGCATACTCGGCCTCGACTTCAAACGGTCGCCGCAATTCGTGCGATTCGGCAAGACGACAATGGCGATGATCACCGTCAGCCTCGAGATGGCGGCGGATGGTCAGGCGCAAGCGATTCCATCCGTCGAGCTCGCGCAAAAGCTCCGCCTCGCGCGCACGCTCGCCACCGTCGTTGTCGTTTCAATCCACTGGGGACGCGAGCTTCAAGACTGGCCAAGCGACGCGCAGCGCTCGGCGGCAGAGTGGCTTGTCGATCACGGCGCCGATCTCGTGGTGGGACATCACCCGCACGTCGTCCAACGTCCCGACTGCGTTCACGGGCATCCCGTTTTCTACTCGCTCGGGAATCATGTGTTCGATCAGAAGTATCCGGAGACGAAAGAGGGCTTGATCGCGGACTGCACCGTCAGTCGCACGCGCTTGAAATGCGGCGGCGTGCGCACGCATGCACGACGTGGTTCTGCGATGCCTGTCGTTGCAGGCGTAGCGAACGACACGGCCCTCGCGATGTGCGCGGTCAAACTTCGCGAGGCACTTGCTGTTTCTGGATCCTCGGTCCGACCCGCGCCCTGGTCGCCGGTGAACGATGATGATGGAGTGACGCTCGAGGGTTGGAGGGACGGAGTGAAGCGATGGGAGACGCGGCGCGTGTCGCTCGTGTCGTTGCAGCCGGAGTTGGCAGCCGATGGACGGTCGAAGCTTTTGTTCGCGCTCGAGCGTCACGCGTCGGAGATGGATGGCGAGATCGCGATTCGGCCGCACGTGTACGACGTCGGCGAGCATGGGTTGGTCGCCAAGTGGCGCGGAACGGCGCTCGCGTGGCCGTTGATCGATGCCGTCGTCGATGGCGAAGGCATGTTGTGCGCGCTGCATCGTGGCGATTCATTCGTGCGTCCGAATCCGATGGACACGACGACGCGAACGATGCGCTATCGCTGGAACGGCTTCGGGTTTTCCGCGATCGACGGCGGCGCTTGTCGAGGCATCTTCTCGGCATATCCGATGAAGTGAAGCGCGCGGCTACTCGGTGCGTAGCGCGACCTGCGGGTCAATGCGCAATTGCTCGGCGCGCCGCGAGCCGAAAAAGCGTTGCGTTCGAGAAGGCCAGTCCGTGCCGTCCGTTCCGCCTACCAGTCAGGCCCTTTTCTTGGCGGTGACCACAACACGATAGGCGTTCTCAGCGTTGAGATTCACTAGTGCGACGAACGCCCGACCTTGATAGATCCCGATCGTTCCCGACTGCGACACCGACGACACTTCCCAGCCCGCCGGCAACAAGATCGTGTTGCGCAATCCCTTCATCGGACGGTCGAAGGTCAACACACCATTCGTTGCGCTGTACCCCGGATCCTGCAACGTGCCGGTGACTTTGAGATGGGCGCTCTGTTTCTCATTCTCGATCGGAACGTCGAGCTTCACCATCGTTCCGCCGCGCTCTTTCGACGTCGTGAGCGGCTTCGCGGTGTCGAGGTCGATCACCGTCAACGCGTCGAGCGGCGCGTACGCCATCAGGTCCACCGGCTGTTTGTCGCCCTTCCGGAAATCGCTGTAGATCTGCTCGACCTTGATTGCATGCGTCTGTGGCTCACCGAGGTCATACAACGTCTTCACATCGTCGAAGAACATGTCGGTGAATGGCGTCGTCGTCAGCTCGGCCGTCGTCTTGCGCGCGTGAATGGTGAGCGGATTGCTCAAGCCGCTCGGGTTGGCGAAGTGCAGCTCGAGTCGTCCGTCGGGCAATGTGCTCAGTTGCGCCGCGACGTTCGATGACAAGAACGCGTAGCCTTTGGGCAGGATGACTCCGAGCCGGTAGCCGCTGAGGCTTCGCACCCACGTGATGTCGCCCGGTTGAATGCCGAATGCGGCGTTCGCCTCCGAGTACACTTGGTAGGTGCGCGGGTCCTTATACGTTTTGTAAATCAGCACGCGCCCGATTCCTCCGGCCGGCACAGGTGCCGTGAGCTTGGCGTGAATCGCGTGGTTCTCGCCTTGCGCCTCGTAGGTAAACGGGAGCGGCTTGCCGGTGCGCGGGTCGTAGACCTCGACGTCGGTGCCTTCACTTCCGCCGCGCGTGGCGTTCACGAGCTCCGTCGCTCCGGCCCGCGTTTCCTCCGTCAGGAACCGGATTCGAAATTGTTCGGTGCCCGGTTCGAGCAGCGCGTATTCCGTATACGCATCCTGACTGAACAGGCGTTGCAGGCGTCCGGTGGGCTTGAGCGAGCCATCGGGATTCTCGCCACCGGGAAACGGGCTGTTCGCGCCACCGCGTTGCGCTAGCGCCGCAACGGGCAGAGAGACCAGCGCTGCGATTGCTAGAACACGAATCGAATGACGACGTGAGTCGCGCATGAGTATCCTAATAAGTGAGAGTTCTCAGATCGAGATGCCGAGTGTTTCGAGATATTGCTTGTTGACGAGCGCGCATTCGGATGGGGAGCGGCCAAGATCTGGCACGGCGTCGAGCTCGATCACTGCCCATCCGCCGAACTCGATGTCGTGAAGGGCTTGGAGAATTCCGCGCAGATCCACATGACCTCGCCCCAATTCTACAAACCGGTACGGCGGTCCGGAACGCGGCGCCGCTCTTGCGATCGTTTCGACGTCCTTCAGATGGAGGAACGCGAGCCGGTCCTGGTAGCGGCGAATGGCAGCCACGGGATCACCGCCGCCTTGTTGATAGTGCGCGACGTCGAGCAGCAGTTTGACATGACGCGCATCGGCTGCCGCGAGCACGCGGTCGACGTCGTCTGGGCGCTCGCCGATGCTCCCCATGTGTGGGTGATAGGCGAGTGGAATCCCGATTTCGGCCGTGCGCCGGCCAATTTCCGTGAGTAGATGCGCGAGTCTCTCGCAGTCCTCGTGCGATACTGGTCTGCCGGCGGGGCGTTCGTCGGTGACCTGCAAAAATTGTCCGCCGGTGTCGTGAACGAATCGTGCATGCGCGACGTGCTCGTCGATCACCGCTTGTTCGATCGTTGGGTCGAGCTTTACGGCGCCGCTCGATAGCGCCACGAACGTGAGCTTTCGCGCGGCGAGCAGCTCGCGCAGAACCTGTGGACGCTCGACGAACCGCGGAAGAATGTTTGATCGGAGTTGAATGCCTGGGAAGCCGAGCATCGAGATTTCGTCGATCGCGAGCAGGTCTTTGCCGTCCCAGCTGATGGAGGCGTAACCCCAACGCATCGCCCTCGCGGGAACGACGTAAGCGCCCGCGGCGAAAACGGCCGTCGTGCCCGCAAGGCGTTCGAGGAATTCGCGTCGTGAAACGGACTGGCACATAGCGTAGCATGTCGTAACGCGCCAGCGGGACGCGTGTCAAGCATCATTGGTTTTTGATCTCGGAATCGCAGGCCTTGCGCGCGCTCCGGCGACGGACTGATACTCGTTCGAGTGATCGCGCACCCCCCAAACGAAGGCCCTTCCCCGTCCCAGCGAGCGGCCATCGAGGCCGACCCGCATTCTCTGCTCGTCCTCGCCGGCCCCGGCGCCGGAAAGACCTACTGTCTCACCGAGCGCATCCGGTTCCTCGTCGAGCGCCACCAGTTCGATCCGGCGCGGATCTGCGCCTTCACCTTCACCAACAAAGCCGCCGGAGAGATCGCCCGCCGCATCGAGACCTGCGTCGGCGCTAACGCGGCTGCGCGCATCACGCGCGGAACGATTCACGCCTTCTGCGCCGACCAACTTCGCGCGCACGGAACGCGCGTCGACCTCGATCCGGGGTTCGGCATTGCGGACGAGGAGTACCAACTCAGCGTTCTCCGCCGCATCGAAGGACCGCGCCGCTGGCATCGCAGAACGCTCACGCAGTTCTCGGCGCATCGCTTTCGCGGCGACCCACTGATGCACGACGACCTCGCGCTGTTCGGCCAGTACGAACGCTTTCTCGCCCACCGCAACGTCGTCGACTTCGACACGCTCGTCATCAAGGCGGCCGAGTTGCTCGAGCGGGTCAGTGACGCGGCGGTGATACGCTCGCGGTGGGACGTCGTGCTCGTGGACGAATTCCAGGATCTCAATCCCGTGCAGTATCGCGTCGTGCGCGCCCTCGCACGCGACCACGAGCATGTGTTTGCCGTCGGCGACGCCGATCAGTCCATCTATTCCTGGGCCGGCGCCGACACCGCGGTATTCAAGAGCTTCGCCAATGACTTCGAGATCGCGGCGAGCAAGATCATCGATCTCGACGAAAATCGGCGATGCCCGCACGACGTATTCGCGCTCGCGCGTAGGCTCGTGTTGAACAATCCGCCGATCTTCGCGGGGCGCGTCGTGCCCATCGCCGATCGCGCATCCGAGTTTCCCGTTCAAACACTCGGCTTCGACACCGACGACGCCGAATCAGCGTGGATCGTCGACGACATTCGGCGCGATCACGCTGCGCACAGACATCCGTGGGGCAACATCGCGGTGCTTTACCGGACGCACGAGATCGGCAATCGGCTCGAATCAGCGTTCTTGAATGCGGGTATTCCATGCCGGCTCGCACAGGGGCGCGCATTGGCCGACGATCCCGTCGTCGCCTACGTTCTCGCCGCATCGCGCGTGATTGCCAGCCCAGCTGACGAGGTTTTTCGAGCCGCGTTCTTTCGAATCGTGCTTCCGCGCCCAATGTTCGACGAAGCCCTCGCGAAATCCGAGGAAAGCAATGGCGACGTGCGCGTTCAACTCCGCCGCATGGCGACTCGTCTCCCGCGCGGCGACGACGGTGCTCGACAAATCCGTCGCGCGCTCGCCGATTGGAAGAATCTCGAGGCCGTTGGGAAACAACACACGACGCTGACCACGCTCATTCAGGAGTTGTTGTCGCGCCGAGTTGGGAAGCTTCGCTCCGTGCTCGACGACCGTCACGATGAGATTAGCGATCCCGCATCGCTCCCCGACGTCGTCGCGCTCGCGTCTCGCTTGATCAGCGCGCGTGAACGCAACGTCGAGATTTGTATTCCACCCATGTCCGGCGTCGACGTCGCGATCAAAGGCATGCTCGTCGACGCCGGATTCAAGGCTGTGCGCGGACCCGCGAGCGCGTCTGCCGTGCGAATCGGACCGGACGACGTGCCTTCCGTCGGACTGCCGCTCGGCGTCTTCAAAGCGCTCCAGTTGATCGAGATGGGCGACTCGGCCGCGACATTCACTAATTTCACGGCTGTTGATCTGGAGACGACGGACAGCGATACCGGAAGCGCGGAGATCGTCGAGATCGCGGCCGTCCGTGTTCGTCACGGAGAGCTCGTCGAGGAGTACCGCTCGTTCGTCAAGCCGCGCTGCAGCATCGCACCAGGCGCGACGGCCACGCACGGAATCAGCGACGCCGATGTCGTGGACGCGCCAACGTTCGAGTCCGTCTGGCCGGATTTCCGCGCCTTCTGCGGCGACGATGTGATCGTGGCGCACAACGGATACGATTTCGACTTTCCGATTCTGCATCGCCTCGCGCGCGAGCTCGGTGCGCCGTGGGATCTTTGCGTGTTCGACACGCTTCCGCTGGCGCGGGATCTCTCTCCAACCAGCCGGAAGTTGGTCGACCTCGCTCGACAGTTTGGGATTCCACCCGGCCGGTCGCATCGCGCGCTCGACGACACACAGACGCTGGCGAAAGTTCTGCTCGCGCTTGGAGATCTGAAGATGTCGCGCGCTCGCAAGACGGCGCTCGTCGACCTCCTCGGCCATCTCGGCGTCGCGCTCGCGCTGTGCGACGAAGAGGAGCTGTGCGCCGAGGCGCAGCTCTTTCGGGGCATCACGCGCCCGTTTGCGCTCGGACGTTACAGCGGTTGTCTCGATTGGTACGAAGTCGAACAAGGGGACGACATCACGATTCCAACCGTCGACGAAATCATCGAACGACTCGGTGGTGCTGAGTTGATGTTGAAGATTCGTACGGTGAAGACGGCGGACGAACGCTATCCCGCAGCAATGACTCGATTGCGCCGGTTGATCGCCGAGATTCCGGACGGTCCGATCGAGGGGCAGCTGTCGCTGTTTCTCGAGCGAGCCGTGCTGTCGAAATGGGACGGACAGGAACCGGAGCGCGAACGTGTGAATTTGCTCACGATGCACTCCACCAAGGGACTCGAGTTTTCGCGCGTGTATATCGTGGGCGTCGAGGACGCGCAACTCCCGGGCGGTTCGCCGGCCAGCGGGCCGAAGCCGTTGGAGATCGAAGAGGCTCGGCGACTGCTGTATGTTGGTATGACGCGTACGAAAGATCGTCTGGTGCTCACCCGGTCCGCGGCTCGCGGTGAAAAGGGGACGGGCGGGCATCAGTTTCTCGACGAGATGGGACTCTTACCTCAACCTCCCGCATGAACGAAACAGAATGGAAGATTCCCGTTGGCGATGACGCGACGCGCGCCGTCTACGAGCCGGCGACGTCGGCGAACGAAAAGGCGGTGTACGTCTTCGCCCACGGCGCCGGCGGGAACATGGCTGATCGATCGATGCTCGCGGCGGCGAAGGAGCTTCGGAATCGCGGATTCGGCGTCGTGCGATTCAACTTCTTATATAAAGAGCGAGGTTCCGGGCGACCGGACCCGATGCCGAGGCTGATGAACACCGTCACAGCGGTCGTCGAACGCACGCGCGCCGAGCTTGGCAGCGCCGGAGGCCGGCCGCTGATCATCGGTGGTCGATCCATGGGAGGACGCGCGGCATCGATGCTTGCCGCGGACGATTTCGATGCCGACGGACTATTGCTCCTCGCCTATCCGCTTCATCCCGATGGACAGCCTGAGAAGTTGCGCGACGCCCACTTGCCGCGCATCAAGATGCCGGTGCTGTGCATCAACGGAACGCGAGACGGGTTGTGTCGTCGCGATCTGATGGAGCGCGCGGTCGGGACCGTGACGGCGCCCTGGGAGATGCATTGGCTCGACGGCGCGGATCACAGCTTTCACGTTCTCAAATCGTCAGGCCGGAACGACGCTGCGGTGGTCGCGGAAGTCGGCGACGTCAGCGAGCGATGGCTGTCCGGACTGATGCCCTGAGCGGCCGGCACAGGTCAGGTAAGTGAAAGCTTCGGGCTGGCCGGGGTTCCCGCACCGTCGCGCGGGTGGCAGATTTTCCCCACCACGCCCGTCAGGAGCTTTCATGCGAAGGATGTTCGGTTTCATTGGTTTGACCGCCGCGTTGTTCCTCAGTGTGCCCGCTGCTGCCCAACGCGGGGGCGGCCGGGGGACGGCGATCCAACCCGGCGAATCGTGTCCTGCAGGCACGACGGAAATCCGGCCGCGGAGCTGCATGGCGCCCGGAGCGCCGGCGCCGACGATCCTGGACTATCGTCCGCACTCGACGCTCGTGGTGCCGGTGCACATGGTGAAGACCGCCAAATTTCCGGCCATCGACTTTCACGGTCACCCATCCGGGCTACTCGGAACGGCCGAAGGTTTGGCGACGCTCGGCGCCGCGCTCGACAGTTTGAACGTGCGCATGATGATCTCGGCGGACAACACATCCGGCGACCAACTGAAGACCGTTCTCGCCTCGATCCGCGCGTCGGACAAGATGAAAGACCGAGTGCGCGTGCTCGCGGGAATCCGCTTTCAGAACGTGGGCCCCGGTTGGGCGCAGAAGGCGGTCGCGCAACTCGAGGCCGATGTCGCAGCGGGCGCCGTCGGTGTTGGCGAGATCTCGAAGAGCTTTGGTCTTTCAGTGAAGAAACCTGATGGATCGCGCCTCAAGCTCGACGATCCCGAGTTGGATCCGATCTGGGACGCGTGCGCGCGACTCAAGCTTCCGGTGTTCATCCATACGGCGGACCCGCAGGAATTCTTTCAGCCGATCGACAACAGCAATGAGCGGTGGCTCGAGCTGTCGCTCTTTCCGGATCGGCGATATCCGCAGGACCGCTTTCCGAGTTTCGAAACGCTCATGACTGAGCGCGACAATTTGTTTCGCAAACATCCCAAGACGACCTTTGTTGCGGCGCACATGGGCTGGCATGCGAACGATCTCGGTCGGTTGGCAAAGATGCTCGACGAAATGCCCAACCTGTACACCGAGATGGGCGCGGTGCTGTACGACGTCGGGCGCCAGCCGCGTGTTGCGCACGACTTCTTCATCAAGTACCAGGATCGCATTCTCTTCGGGAAGGACTCGTTCCAGCCGGAGGAGTATCCGTACTATTGGCGCGTGTTCGAGACGAACGACGACTACTTCGACTACTATCGCGGATACCACGCGTTCTGGAAGTTGTACGGCATCGGTCTTCCGGATTCCGTACTGAAAAAGATCTACTTCGCAAACGCGTTGAAGCTGACGCCGGGGATTCCGCAGACGGGCTGGCCGAAGTAGTCCCGGTCATCCTGGGCGCAGCAAAGGATCGATCCGCGACCAAGGCCCACCTTCACAGATCCAATTCGATGACGCAACGCGTTCGTCTATTCGCCGCAATGGTGACGGTCGCCGCAATCGGGTTGGCGCGACCAATTTCCGCGCAGCAGGGTTTCACCAACGCCTTCCCGCCGGAAGAATTCGCGGCGCGTCGCGCAAAGGTCATGACTGCGATCGGCGACGGCGTCGCCATCATGCAAGGCGCGACCGAACGTCCCGGCGAATCTCCGCTGCGGCAAAGCAACCAGTTCTTTTACGTCACCGGCATCGTCGAGCCGCGCGCTCTGCTCATCATCGACGGCAAAACGAAACGCGCGACACTATTCATCGCTCCCAAGACGCCGGCTCGCGAGCGAGCGATCGGACCGTACCTCGGCGTCGACGATGCTTCCGTTAAGCTCACCGGCATCGACGCGATCGCGCCGCGTGATTCGTTCGCGCCCGCGTTGGCCCTCATCGCCGCTGACGCGCGCGTGATCTTCACGCCGCTTCAACCTGAAGTCCTCGGCAGCGAATCAGTGGGTGACGTGCAGGGTCATGTGCGAATCACAAAGAGCGATCCGTGGGATGGCCGAGTGTCGCGCGAAGAAGCGTTCGTCGCGCATGTGAAGGAGGCGGCGCCCAAGTCGGAGATCAAACCGCTCGACCCGATCTTGAATACACTCCGCGCAGTGAAGAGCCCGCGCGAGATCGCCGTGATTCGCGACGCGACTCGGCTCGGCGGACTCGGCATCATGGAAGTGATGCGCGACGCCGAACCGGGGATGCACGAGTACGAGCTCGAGGCGGCCGCGGAATACGTCTACAAACGCGGCGGCGCCTACGGCGAATCGTATTTCCCGTTGATCGCCGACGGGCCGAACATGCCGTATACGCACTACCACAAGAATCTCGCGTTGCTCAAGGACGGCGATCTGGTGCAGTTCGACTGGGCGCCCGACATCGCCAACTACACCACCGACGTCACCCGCGTTTTTCCGGCGAACGGAAAATTCACGGCACGGCAGCGGGAGTACTACACCATCTATTTGCGGCTATACCAGGCGTTGATGACGTCGATTCGCGTGCACGTGACCGGCCGCGAGATCATGGACAGCGCCGTGGTGAAGATGGACAAGATCATGGCCGCATATCACTTCTCTGATCCGCGGATCAAATCAGCGGCGGAAGCATTCGTGCAGCGCTATCGTCGCAAGACCGACGGCACCGGCCTCCGCGCAACACTGGGGCACAGCGTCGGCATGGAGGTGCACGACGTCGCCAATCCGACGGTGACGCTCGAGCCGGGCTACATCTTCACCATCGAGCCGCAAATGACGATGGAAGGCGGGGAGCTCTCGGTCCGGCTCGAGGACATGATTCTCATGACGGACACGGGCTACGAGAACATGTCCGCGTTCATCCCGATCGAGATTGCCGACATCGAGAAGCTGATGGCGCAGCCGGGGCTCGGCACACATGCTCTCAAACTGCCATCGCGGCGCTGACGCATTCCCGACGGCAGGTGATTCGCTCTAGTCGACGATGAAGAGCGTCGCTCCACCGCGCGAGCTCGATCGGTGCGCGTCGACGCCGTCGGCGACTTGATAGCTCATTCCCGGGCGCAGACGGAAAATGCGTCCGTCGGCGAGTTGCGTCTCGAGGTCGCCGGCCACGCAAAAAACAATGTGGCCCTTCTCGCACCAATGATCGGCGCGATAGTTCGCCGAATACTCGACCATGCGCACGCGGATCGCACCGAATTGGCGTGTCCGCCAGGTTGCGCCGCCGGTGTCGCCGGTGTGCTGCGTCGGCGCGACGTCATTCCAGTCCGTCACACCGAAATTGATGTCTGCTAATTGCACGTGATGTGTCGTCTCTTGTTTAGGACTGAACGCCGCGCGTCAGGCGGTGGGCGCAGGCGACGCGTAGTGAGCAACCACCTGATTGACGCGCCCGGAACTGTCGACACGCATGAACTCGGCGGCCCGCAAACGACGAACGCTTTCGTAGTGAACGATCACACTTTCGTGGCCGGGGTATGCACCCCAGAAGTCGAATGTCAGATCTGGAAACGCTTCGAGGGCGCGGAGAAAGTATGCGCGAAGCGCCGGTTTGCCGCGAACGGTGTCCTGCCCAGGGCCAAGGATGCCGCTGACGAGCGCCGACGTCAGCTCGACGTCGTCGCTGTAGTGTGAAAGAATGCGATCGATGTCATGGCTGTTCCAGGCGGCGATCCATTCGTTGGCGATCGTGAGAGCTTGTTCGTCGGTCATAATTGGAGTTGAGTTGATCAGGGCGACAAAGTAATCGCACAATGGCGGGCTCAGTTCCGCGCGGTCAACATTGTCGCGCCCGGCAACCGCGCCGGGCCTTCGTCAGCCCAAAACTAGCCGAGCAGAATGCGAAAACGGAGACTCGGGGCGCCGCCATACGCGGCAGAACGCCCGCTCGCGTATCCATTGCGCCGCTTCCACGGGACGACGGAGCGCGCACGCGTGGAGCCGTCGGGCATTTTACCGGCGACGCCTTGCCACTTTCGTCGAGACGGCCGGCCCCGTAACGCGAGGAACCGGCCGCCTGACACTCTTCGCAGCCTGCGACCGACTAGGGTCGCCGAGCGGGTGCTTTTCGAGCCGCGGCTGGTGCGGCCGACAATTGGTCGATCAGCGCCGTGATGTTGAGCTTCCCATATCCCCAATCGTTGTTCGGCGTGGCACCGGTGTTTGCGTCGGAGGTCGCCGTGCTGTGAATCAGCGCGCGGATCTGTTCGGACGTCAGCGTTGGCCGCAGTTGAAGCATCAGGGCCGCGGTACCGAGCAAGATTGGCGATGCACCGCTGGTCGCGCCCTGCATTCCGTAGAATCCGCCGCCGTCGCTGACAAGATCGTTGCGCAACGATCCCCAGTATGACGCCGTCGAGTACGCGGCGAACACGCCTTCTCCGCCGGCAACGATGTCCATGCCCATTCTGGCATCGCGCGTTGGGCCGACGCTCGATCCGCCCCACAGAGCGCCAACAATATCACCCGGAATTTGGCGCGCGACGCCGTCAATGTCCGTATATGAGTTCTTGTTGACGAACGCGCCGACAACGATCGCCGTCTTGGTCGACGACTGATCGGTGAGACGACCGGCGACGATGTGATCGTTGAAGGTCACAATCGATTTCGCATCCCCATACAGGTCGAAGTGCCCGGTGCCCGCTCCAGTTCCTTGAATGGTGACGTGACCCGTTGTCGCATGCCCCGTGATCGAGATGTTGACGAAGCGATCGCCGCCGGTGGACGTTACCGGAAAGAACTCTTGGCCGGGATTGTACTGCGTGACGAAAATTCCGGTTGGATTGACGCTCTGCCCCGGACCGACCGGACCGATTGTCGTCCCGTCATCGAAGGCGAGCGTGACGTTCGCGGGCTGCGAACCCGTATACCACATCGCTAATTGACTCAACATGGCCGACGAACGCTTGAAGTTGATGGTGACGGGCGCGTTCGTGTAGGTGCCGCCCGCGTGCGTCGCCAATCCACCTTCATCACCGGAGGGACTGATGAAGACGCGACCGGGCTCAGAACCGACGTGCCGTCCGTCGGGCCCCGCAGCAACACACCGGAATTGATCAAGACCGCCGCCGGTTCATTGAGCGCCGTGAGCTTTTGATCGAGCCAATCGAGCGCCTGCGCATAGCAAGAGACGAAGCCGGGTTCCGCCGCTTGATTGCCGTGCGCCGGCGCGCCGTCGGACGTCATCTTCACGATGCCAGGAATTCGGACTCACGACGGGCGCGTTGACCGTGAAGTTTTGCGCGGTGCTCGTTCCGCCGGCGGTCGTCACCGTCACGTTGCGCGCACCCGCCGTCGCCGCCGCGCCAATGACGAGACTCGTCGTCAGCGACGTCGCGCTTGCGACCGTCACTGTGCCGACCGTGACACCGGTGCCCGACACGGCGACCGTCGCTCCGGAAACAAAGTTGGTGCCCGTGAGCGTGACAGGAACCGTCGCTCCGACCGTGCCGCTCGACGGCGCAATGGTGGTGAGCGTCGGTGCGGGCGGATTGATCGTGAACGTCTGACTTCCGCTTGTTCCAGCAGCCGTCGTCACCGAGATGTTGCGGGCACCGAGAGCCGCCGCCGCGTCGATGACAAAACTCGCAGAGAGCGACGTTGTCCCCGACACGCTGACGTTGCTCGCCGAAACTCCCGCGCCGGAAACGCTGACGCTAGTCGCACCGGAAACGAAATTCGCGCCGGTCAGCGTCACACTCGGCGTTGATCCGGGCGAGCCGGTGGCAGGCGCAATCCCGCTCAGTGTTGGTGCGACCGCGACCGGATTGTTGTTTATTGGCGGTGTGTTCGTTGGCGAATCACTCGAACCGCCGCAGGCTGCCCAGAAGACCGTGAGGAAAATGACCGCGCAGGCGAGGACCGCGCGCGGGTGGGCGCGGAGGACAAGGGGTGGGGTGAGCATCGTACACTCCAGGCAGTAGGCGTCGTCGCCGTCAAACCCGGGAACCGAAGAAGCGATCCGCTTCTCACGAACAGCCCGACAATTGTCGTCTCTGGTCCGGTGGGGTGCCCCAAGCTTGCAGCCCACCGGACGATTAGTAAACGTCCGCCTATGGTTGAACGCGAACGCCGAACATGCCCCATGACCGATAGTACTCGTCGCCCGGCGCCCAGCCGCGCACAGACTTCCCGATGTAGCGACGCAACGGCTGGTTTGTAAGATTGTTGGTCTCGAGGAACAACCCCACTTGCGGCGTGACCCGGAAATTTCCGCTCACATCGAGCTGCCCGCGCGACGCCACATAGACGTCGGTCAACGGCGTGGCGCCCACAACCTCGAGATACTGATCGGAGAAGTTGTAACCGCCGCGAAGGGACAGACGACTGTATTCGTAGAACAGTCCAACGTTCGCCGCGTTGCCGGCCTGTCCGGGCAGACGCGACTTCGTCCCTTCGCGACTCGGCAACGTCGTGGACGACGACGTCCGCGTGTAGTTCGCGTTCACACCAAGTCCACTCAACACACTCGGCAGGAACGTGAGGTTTTGCTGCCACGCCAACTCGTATCCATCGAGCGTTCCGGTCGCGCCGTTGACAGGCTGCGACAGCGTGATCACCGTCGGACCCAGATTGTCGCCCGCGAGCGCGTTGCGCTGCGCCGAGAAGATGAAATCGTCGAGCTTCTTGTGGAACACGCCGGCTGAGACGAATCCGACGGAGCGGAGGTAGCGCTCCACTTCGAGATCGAGGTTGAGCGCGCGCGTCGGCAACAGATCTGGATTTCCGATCGACGCCACCACTCCGTTGCCATCGGGAATCGTGATGAATGGCGTCATCGAGCCGAACGCCGGACGCACGAGCGAGCGAGTCACGGCACCGCGTATGTACGTCTGATCGTCGATCGACCAACGCGCCGTGAGCGACGGAAACGCGTTCGTGTAGTTGATGGTGCGCGTCTGTGGCGTGACGGTGACGTTCGTTCCCGCCTGCTTGACGAGATAACCGGTGTTTTTTTGGCGAGTGTTCTCTAATCGAACGCCGGGAATGATTCGAACGGGGCCGGCGTCGAGCGTCGCCATCGCGTAGCCGGCGTAGACATCTTCGCCGACCGCGAAGTTGCCCGACGTCGATTCGACGATCGACCGCGGCACGTCCTGGCCGAGCGAGTTGTGATAGGTGTCCCAGAAACTCAGTGCGCTGCCGGCGCTCGCCTGCGGGCCAAAGACATACGATCCATCGAGAAAGTGGCCGGTCCGGCTCTGGCCTTGAACCGTCGCTAGCGTCACCGCGCCCGATGGCGCCGGGGCGTCAGGCTTGAACGTCGCGAGAAAACGGTTGCTCGTGTCGACCGACGTGCGGTCCTTGAGTCGTGCCGCGCCGCCGATCTTGAGCATTCCGTTGACCATTCCGAGCGCGAACGGACGCGACAAATTCACTCGGCCACTCTTGTCGTCGTCGAGCACATGGCGCGTTTGCTGGCGGAGCGAGTTGTACGCGAATTTCGACGCGTCCGTTTCCGCACCCTTGGTCACGACGTAGTGCGGCCGGTCTTCTTGCGAGACGTCGTACGTGAAATCCATGCTGCTCTCGCGGAACAGCATCGTCAGCGTCTGCGGCCGATCCTCTCGCGCGCGCGCCACCTGAAGTGTGTAGTCGAGCGCGGTGCTCGCCGGCAGCAGACTTTGGCCGCCGAATTGGATCGAGCCTTGCGACTGTGCGACAGGCCGCAGCCGCAGCTCCTTGTCCATCCGCGCACCGGTCACCGCACCGTGATTTGCGTCCGCGACCGCATACGTCCCCGACGAAAAGTTGGCCAGCGTCACATAGCGCTGCTCGTCGTCGGAGAAGCGTGAGTAGAATCCTTTGAGAAACACCGCGTTGTTGTCGTCGAACCGATAGTCGAGCGTGCCGTTGCCGCCTTTCCGCGTCCGCAGCACCTGCGAGTAGTCGCGGAGTGCGAGTTGCGTCGGCGCGTCTGGCGCGTTCGCGGCGGCCACACCTTTGCACGTCGTCTCGACGCACCATCCTTGTTCAAAGTTCTGTGAACCCCGGTCCGTCTGATAAAAGCTGCCCCCAACCACGACGCCGAGTCGGTCGTTCGTGCCGAATCTGCTGCCGACGTAGCCGGTGACATTCTTGATGCCGCCGTCATTGATTCTATTTTGGCCACCCGCCGCGCTGAACGATGCGACCGGCATTCCGGTGCGCGCGGTCCGCGTGATCAAATTGGCATTTCCGCCGATCGCGTCGGCGTCGAGATCGGGCGTGAGCGTTTTGTTCACTTGAATAGCCGCAACCATGTCGGATGGAATCACGTCCATCGGCGTTTGCCTGGCCGCAGGCTCCGGACTTGGCGTGCGCATGCCGTCGATCGAGAGCGTGTTGAGACTCGCGTCCATGCCGCGAATTTGGACGTACCGTCCCTCGCCCTGATCGCGCACCAGGGCCACACCCGGCACGCGTCCCAGCGCCTCGGCGAGATTTCGATCGGGGAGCCGGCCGACCAGCTCTGCGTCGACGACGCTCGACAGATTGTCGCCGGCTTTTTGTTGATTGAGCGCCGCGGCTTGGCCGGCGACGTTGCTCTCGACACGAATGGCGTCGAGCTGCTGAATCGGCCGATGCAGCGACACGTCGGCGTGCGTGACGTGGCCGGAGTTGACGGAGACCATGACCGTCTCGGGCTGATAGCCCATGTAGCGAACGATGAGGCGGTGCGACCCTTCGGTGACGTCCGGAATCCGGTACGAGCCGTCGCGCAACGCATTCGCACGTCTCACCGCACTCTCGAGCGTGATACCCGCTCCGGCGAGAGGACGTTTGCTCTCGTCGGCGATCATTCCGTATATGGAGCCGGTGCCGTTTTGCGCGGCGAGGTGGGCGAGGGGCGCGGCGCAGAGCGCGGCGGCGAGGAGCGCACCGACCGGCACGCGACGGCGCGCCGGTCTGTTCGTTGTAGGCTCCATGAGGATTTCGAGTCCGGTGGGGGTGGGGATCGAGCGTCAACTGCAGCCGCTGCAATTGCGCCCCGCCCCATCACACCAGTCGGCTCGTTTACGTCAACGATGCGTCACGATTGTGTGACCGAATCTTTACGCCGGCGTTCACCGGCGTGCATACACGTTGTCGGCAACGACGTTACGGCCGCTGCGTCGCCGCCCAACTTCGCGGTGCCTCGTCGCACTTCGGCACAGACATCGGCTGCCCGGTGCGCGGGTCCGCCGGCGGCACTCGGCGCGTGCGCGACACCATCGCGGGATCTTCGGCGGCCTGATACGCGAACAGTGCGACGAGCGTCGCATTTCGCTTCACGTTGTCGAAGTTGATCTTGTCGTAGGTGTCGCGGTTCGTGTGCCAAGTGTAGTCGGTGTACGACCAATCCGACGACGAGAGGAAGAAGGCGGGCGCATTCCGGCAGTCGAAGGCGTCGCTGTCCGTGCTTTCGTCGTGCGCCACTCCGGGAAGCATGAGCGCGACGTTGCGCGTGACATCGGCGGGCATGCGAGACATCCAGCGCGCCAACGACGGCGCCGCGTCGATGAAGCCGTTGGTCTGCACGCTGTCGATCTCCCCCGTCCCGTTGTCCTGATTGAAGAGTGCCTGCAGCCCAGTCAAGATCTCGGGATGGTCGGCCGCGAACGCTCCGGAGCCGATGTCGCCCTCCTCTTCCCCGCTCCAGTGACCGACGAGAATCGTCCGCTTCGGCCGCGGGTACACGGTTTTGAGAATGCGCATGGCTTCGAGCATCGTGATGGTGCCCGTCCCGTTGTCCGTCGCGCCGCTTCCGGCGTCCCACGAGTCGAGATGGGCAGACAGCATGACATACTCATTAGGTTTTTCTGATCCCGGAATGCGCGCAATGGTATTGAACACCGGCGACTCGGCCGGCGCCAGCGTCGCCTCGGCCACCGCGCGCACGCGCGGGTGTTGGCCGTTCGCCGCGAGGCGAGCGAGCAGCGTGTAGTCCTCGCACGACACGTCGAACGACGGGACCTTCTGCGTCCGCGCCGACTGAATCTTGTCGACGCCCCAACCTCGTGACCAGCTATTCGAAAGCACCCCCGCGACTCCGGCGCGTTCGAGCACCGCGGGAAGCGCACGCGTGGAACTGTGGGCCGCGGTGAAACGGGCACTCCAATCGGCGTTTGCGCTATCGCGAAGTGAGAGCGCATGATGATAGACCGTTGAGTCGGCCCATGCGTGAATGTCGGAGTCGGGGCGACAGGTGGGCTGCGGCGCGCTGATGAGCACGAGCTTCCCCTTCACACCGCCGAGCCAGCGCGCGAAGCCGGCGCTGTCGACGATTTCCTTGGCCGTGGGAATGATGACGACGTCGGCCGTCACGCCGCCGGCGGGGGTCGCGGCGCTCCACGCGTGCATCGTCGCCTCGAGCACGCGTTTGCGCGGCATGATGAGCTCCAAGCCGCTCGTTCCCCGCGCCCAATCGCGCCACGTGCCATATTGTTCGTTCTTGGCGTCGACGCCCCACGCTTTATAGGTGCTCAGGAGCCAGTCGTTGGCGGCACGATTGGCGGGCGAGCCGGTGAGGCGCGGCCCGATCGAGTCCATCAGAACTTGTGCAAAATGGGCCGCTTGGGAGCGACGCATGCCCTCGTCGTAGATGCGTTGGACGATCGGATCGCCGGTCGGATTATCCTGGGCGGCGGCGTGGTGCGGTTGCGTCAACAGCGCCACCGCCGCGAGAGATGAGAATAGTTGGTATGGTCGCATCCACGACGTTAGCTCGGCGATACGGAATTTCGCCAGTCGAAAGTCGCTGAACGACCGTCGTCAGCGTGTCGGAACCGTCCTTACGCATGTTCGTTGCACACACCCATCGGCCGAGATGCACGTGGAGACAGATACAAACGGACTCATCGGTGCGTTGCTGCGCGACCTCGCCACCATACAACCGTCGAAGCAGAGCGGCTTGGGCTACAAGCGCGCGGCGCACATGGTGCTCGGACTCGATCATCCGATCGAATCATTGCTTCGTGCGGATGGAACGCTGGAGAAAACTCCCAACGTCGGTCCAAAGTCAGAACTGGTAATTCTCGAAGTACTGCGGACGGGCGCGTCGCCGACCGTGGAGCGCGCGGTCGAAAAAAGCGGCAAGGCCGCCGACATCGCCGTGCATCGCTCGCTGCGCGACAATTACCTGAGCCGCGCCCAAGTTGTTTCCGTCCTCGCCGACACATCGCTCGGCGGACCGTCGCTGGCCGAGTATCGCGGCGACGTGCAGATGCACTCGACGTCGAGCGATGGAACGCAGACACTCGACGAGATCGCCGACGCAGCCATCGCGCGTGGCTACGAGTTCTGCGCCGTGACCGACCACTCGTATGGTTTGCGAATCGCGAATGGCGTGTCGATGGCCGATCTCGCCAAGCAACATATCGACATCGACCGCGTGAATCGCGAACGGGAGGGGCGATTCCGTCTTATCAAGGGCATCGAAGCGAACATTGCGCCCGACGGCTCGATCGACATGTCACCCGCCGAACGCGCCAAGCTCGAGCTCGTGCTCGTTGCGCCACATTCGTCGCTGCGGGCGGCCGATGATCAGACCGCGCGCATGATGACCGCCGTGCAAACGCCCGGCATTCACGTGCTCGGCCACCCGCGCGGGCGACAGTACGGCACGCGCGCGGGAGTAAACGCCGATTGGGACGTCGTGTTCGGCGCCGTTGTGCGCGCCGGCATTGCGATTGAGATCGACGGCGATCCGTCGCGGCAGGATCTCGACTATCTGATAGCGCAGCGCGCGTTGGTGGCAGGCTGTTTGTTCGCGCTCGATAGCGATGCGCATTCAACGTATGAATTGAGATACGCTGAATGGGCACTCGCGCACGCGCGTCTGGCCGGCATTCCGTCCGAGCGCATCATCAATTGCTGGCCGCTCGATCGTCTGCTCGAATGGCTGGCGTCGCGTTCGGAAGGCTAGGCACTCATTGCGCGACGGCGGTTGTGATCGAAGTCGGCGAGTTTTGTCGGCATTGAGCTAATAGCACCAAATTGGTTTCGTCCCGAAATGGCCTTCCGGCCATTCGTTAGTACGTACGAGCGAATCGTCGTGCACCGCTTTAATCGTACCTTGGCGACGCAAACTCGTCTGTACGGAAGAGTCAAATCAGCTTTCGACATTAAAAGTTTCTCATCTTTGAGCTCTTGTCACGATTGATTTTTCACGACATGCTGAAACTAGCGAAGCGATGCGGCTTTGACCGGCCGAACTAATCGTCACGGAGACGCAGTGTCGATGTCTACACAGGGAATCGTAGCTATTTTTGCATCAACGATCGTTGCAATGAGTGCGCGCGCGCAGGGAAAGATCGAGACCGAGATATCTCAGGCCAAACCGTCTGTCCTGGCGGTTCCTTTGAGCGCGGAACGATCCGCGTCTCCCCCCCAACAGTCAGGCGCCGGACTCAGTCTTGATATTTTGCTTGGCCTCGGTAGGGGAATTGCGAAGGCACCGGTCGAGAAACATGGCGGCATTGCAACGGCTACGGCACTTTCGTTGCTGACGGGGCCATCGTCGCAACCAATCGTGGTGTCTCTCGCCGCTGAATACGAAGGTATCGGGCCGGAAGGCGATCGCTGTCGGCGCCCCGACCCGTCGGGACCGTGTTTGTCCAATCCGCACATGCGTTCCCTTGCAGTCCGCGTTGGCCGCGAATGGAGCATAGATGATCGTGCGGCACGATTCACGCTCGGCCCGGGCGAATACATCGGCGATGCAGACCAGCGAGCGTTTGGTGTTCAGTTTCAAGGAGACGTAGCACTGACGCGGGGCCGCGGTTTCGTACTCCTCGCATGGGTAAATGGTGCGGTATTGCCGAACTACTTCGGCGCACAATACAGCACGCTCGCCTTCGGCGTTGGTGCGCGCATTCGCTGATCGTTCATCAACCAAGACGGCGTGATTATGACCAACCGTGACGCGCCAGCGTTCAGGTCTCCGCGAAGTCGGCCGGCAACGTACGACGCTGCCGATCGACAACGCTTCACAACAAGTCGTCTATGCTTCGCACGTCTCGTACGACGCTGACGACGTGAGGAAGAGCGCGCGCGAAATCGCAGTTCCTACAGCGTCGGTCACGGTTACGGACACCCAGTGACTTCCGGCAATGGGAAACGTTGCCAGAACCGAGGATCCGTTGTGATCGTCCCACTCGTTGACCAGTTGTACGAGTAGCCCCCAGCGCCGCCATTGACGAACGCGATGTATTGATAGGAACACATTGATGAGGCTCGCACGATGGCCGGTCCCTCAAGTGTGCCACGCAACGAGCCCGGACCACCCGTCACCTCCCATGTTCCTCCGAGGTCACTCATTATCCGAGACAACTTCGAAAAGCGTGCACGGCTGCCAACTGCTTCTCGATTCGAGTGAATGCCAACGAGGATTACCTCGGAGCCATTTCCCTGGGGCCCGATCATGAAGACCGGGCCGCCGCTATCACCGTGGTCCGCGACGTAGTCCGCTTCATATTCACAGCGGATCACGTTGATCGCGCCGTTCTGCACGATGTAGCCATCTGCGCACGTCCCCGCAACGTTCCCCCAGGTCCATCCCGTAGTAATGCCAATCTTCTCGACACGTTGGCCCAGTATCAGTTCACCGATCTGGTTTTCGCCGCTGATAACTGTGAAATATGGCTGACTTTGATTCACAGTGAGGGTACCGGACCCGCCGCCATAGCCACCGCCATTGCTACTCTGCGTCCGAATGATCTTCCCCACGGTCATGTTCGCGCCAACGGCCGTTGCGAAGGCCGCGTCAGCACCACGGCATCGTTGAACGCCGCACGTATAGGCATTCGGATCGACGCTCATCGTAGCGACCCACGGGCCCCCGAACCTTTGATACACTCTGTCGACGTCTGGGTTGAACCATGGCGGCGTGGGGTATTGCGATGTCGACGCGCTCGTGACGTTACAGGCGGTCGGCATCCGGACGGCGATTCCGGACCCAGTGAAAGCCCGGCGACTGGACAAGCTGCCGAGGAGCAGCGGCGGGCGCTGCGCTCGGCGCAGCAGACGCTCACGAGTAAGAGCGGACGCTGGCTCATGCGCCACGGCGGGGAGTTCTGCGAGCGGAGTTTCGTCCACGTCCTTGATTACGGCGGAGCACGACGGACGACGCTTCGCGGGCGTGAGAATATTCTCAAGCGGTATGTCGTGCAGGCCGCGTGTCTGAATCTCTCCATCCTCCTGCGGGAGACGCTCGGGCATCGGCGCGCTCAAGCAAACGTGGGCCGCCTCGGCCGCCGCGCTGGACCCACCAGCGACTCCCGTCGTTGAACAACTGAATGCTGTTGATACCGCCGTCATCGGACCTCGAGCGATCAGAATCCGGCGCGGCGCTCTTCACATAGTCCTCGACCGTGAGCGTGCGAAGATTCGCTTTCGGCCCCATGCGGAGTGTCGGAATCAATCGCGCGCCCGGCGCAAAGAGCGACCGAAATCGATCGGCACCGCGCTTCTGATCGACCATGACGGTATTCGCGTCATACAGCGCGGCAATGATCGCGTCCGCCGACACCCCATCCTTTGGATCGGCGACAGGCGTCGTCACGGCGGCAGCCGGCGGGAACCTGCGCCGTTGCGCGCGAGGCAATCGTCACGCACAACGTTACCAACAGGCACCGAGCATTTCGATTCATGGGTCCTCCGGGATTTATCGACCGAGTGAAAGCCGGGGGTTGCGCCAACATATATCGTCGATGGAGCGCCCGCGACTCGTTACCTTTTGCACATGTCGCTCAACCTCCAGCTACTCCAGATCACGCTGCAGGCCTTGTCGTCGTTCGCCATCGCCGGCGGTCTGTTGTACACCGCATTCCAGTTTCGGCACGCGCGCAAAGCGCAGCTCGTCTCGAATTTCTCCAAGCTCGTCGAGCTGCAATACCAGCTCCGACACATTCGAGTGGAACACCCCGAGCTCGCATCCGTCCACAAACACGACGTCGAGAATCTGCGGTCGGAACGCGAGATTCAGGAGTATTTCCTCAACCTCATGCAGCTGTCGCTGTTCGAGATCGCGTGGTACGCGCACAAGCACGACCAGCTCCCCAACGACTACTTCCACTCCTGGACCAGCCGGATGTGGGAGGTGGCGCAAGAGGAATCGTTCCGCGCCATGCTCGACAATCCGTCGATGAAGATCATGCACGATGAATTCGACGTCTACGTCCGCGACCTCATCCGCGCTCCGGCACCGCCGAGCGCGTAGGCATCACGACGGAATCACCCGTCGAACAACGAGCCGATAAAGCTGAGGATTGCCTCGAACACACCCTCGGCCGCACCACCCGCGACTTCGAGCGCCGCGCCGCCCAACTGCGCCGCACCGATCGCGCCGTCCACCACGAGCCCCGGCGCCCAGAACATGGTGTTGAGCAAGACGTCGCCGCCAACAGCGAGCGCTTCGCCCGCCCGCGGATTGCGACGCTTCGCGTACGCGGCGTCGATACTCAATTTCCAAACGGCCGAGAGCTCCTTGTGATCGAACCACACTCCCTGGCAGCGTTCGCAGACGTCCAGCAGCAGACCGTTCACGGCGTGACGCTTCATCGCCTGGTCGCACGACGGGCAATCGAGGATGTTCGCATTGCCGCATGCCTCACATTTTTCTGCATCGCGGTCGAGCGGCAGCTGACAGTTGTGACAGGGCGGACGCGGGATGTCGGCGCGAGGCGCAACTTCGGCCCACAGCGCGGCGGGGTCGCGCGACGCGAGCTGCTGAACTTCTCCTCGCTCGAACCAGATTCCACCGCAACGACTGCAGTGGTCGAGCGTGAGAATCCCCGTTCGTCCCTTCACCTGCGCCTTGTCCATCGCTATGAGGCACACGGGGCATGGGAGACGCGTCTCGAAGCGCGTCGGCCCTCCGGTCAACGATGATGATCTACGCATCGAGGATTCCCTTTGCGTCGCCCTTGCCGCCGAGGTGTTTCGCGTCGTGGAACGTGTAGACGATCACGCCACGTTCGGTGATGGCCATGTCGGCAATGTCTCGCACAACCATTTCGTCGAGCGTTTCCTTTGCAGCTTCGGGCGACATCGCGAGCGCCGTCGCAACCTCGACGGCCGTCAGGCTTCCGTTTTCTTTCACCGCCATCCGCAGAATCTCCGCCTCGATCGTCCGCTGACGGAGCTCGCCAAGCCGACGGCCGCGCGCGAGATCGCCGCCCCGCAGCAGCGTGACGCCGCCAATGGCCGGCGCCACGACGGTGATCAACAACGCGACGATGGTCGCGGGAGCGGCAAGGCTCGCATGCGAACGCAAAAATCCAAACGTCATGAATCCAGCAAGCACGAGCAACGCGATCGCGATCGACTTCCGGCTCACCAGCTACCTCTCGACTGGACGTATGATGGAAATGTAGGGGCGTGCACGCCCGTCGAGAGAGGGAACTATCCGAGCTTGGGGCGCTCCAAATGCCATCCCGTGTTGATTTGATATTTGTGCGCCACCGAGAGGATGACGTCGTCGAGATACAAATTGCCCGCGATCTGCGTGCAGATCGGCTGCGGCTTGAGCGGAACGACTGGGGCGGGCGGCGTCGCGGGAGCCGTCGCCGTCGAATCACCGCCGCGACCTCCACCACGTCCACCGCGACCGCCTCCACCTGCCGCGCGAATCCCGAATCCCATCTGCACGACCGTCACCGGATGCCCGGTCTGCGCGTGAACACCGGTGTCGGCCGCACCAACATATAGATCGATGTTCTTCAAATATTCCTGCCACGCCGTGATGAGCATCTGTCGACGACGCTGCGATTGAATGAAATCCATCGCCGTCGGCACTCGGCCCGGCACCCAGCGATTGAGCTGACCACTCGTCGGTCCCGATCCGGTGCCTCCGCCGCCGCCAGCTGCGCCGCGACCGCCGCCGCCGCCACCACCTGCGCCACGCGCTGCGCCCGGACCATACGTCGTGAGAATCGTCGCCATGTCCATGCCGAGCTCCTTCGCTTTCATCTGCACGTAGGAGTCGAACGCCGCCGCCGATTCTTCGTCCAAGCCACCGCGACTGCCCGCAACCGTCGGTGCATCGCCAAGGTCCGTCGGCTTGGCGCCGAGCGATTTTAGTTTTTCCACGAACGCAGGAAAGACGGTGTCCGGCGTGGCTGCATTCGAATTTTGTTTGCGGATGCCGATGCGCAACGCGCCCAGGTCAATGTTGGAATTGAAATGAAAGGGCATCGTGATCGAGCCCGGATCTTTCTCGTCGGAGCCGTGAATCACATTGAACACCATCGCCGCGTCTTCCGACGTACGCGTGAGCGGTCCGACGCGATCCTGCGACCACGCGAGCACCATTCCACCCGAGCGACTCACGCGTCCAAACGTTGGTCTCAAGGCGCTGATGCCGCAGGTGCTCGCCGGTCCCACAATCGATCCCGACGTCTCCGTGCCGATGCCGAATGCGACGCAACCGCCGCCTGTGGCCGAGCCGGGGCCGGCCGACGAGCCGCCGGAGCCTTGCGAGGTGTTCCACGGATTCTTCGTCTGGCCGCGGAACCAATTGGCGCCCTGCGCGAATTGCCCCGACGAGAGTTTGGCGATCAACACCGCGCCGGCGTTCCGCAGCCTCACGACGACTTCCGCGTCGTCGTCGATCACACGGTTCTCAAAGTCCGCCGCGCCCCATGTGGTGGGCGTGCCCTTCACGGCGAAAAGATCCTTCACGCCCCACGGCATGCCGTGCAGTGGTCCGCGATACTTCCCCGCCTTGAGCTCGGCGTCCATGCGCGCCGCGTCGGCGAGCCCCTGCTCTTTCAGGATCGTGACCGCGCAGAGGAGCGTCGGATTGAGCCGCTCGAGGCGATCGAGGTAGATCGTGGTTATGCGCACCGACGTGAGTTTGCCGGCCTTGATCGCGGCGGCCAGCCGGTGCGCTGGGAGAAATGCGATTTCTTCATCCGTCGCTGGCAACGCGCCCGTCCACGGCGCGACGGGGAACGCGCCCTTTGTCGTGGCGTTCCACGCAAATGGTTGGCGTGCAAACGCGGCCGCGCCTTTCTCTCGATATGTCTTCTCTAATAGCGCGCCCGTTCCTCCCGGATACGGCTGAAAGCTCCACGACACGGCTTCCATGTTGTCGAGCGGCACGGGAGGAGTCGCCGCGCCCTGGCCGCCGCGTCCGCCCCCACCGCCGCCGCCTTGTGCAAGTGCCTTCGCGCCAAACCCGAACGTCGTCGCCGCCGCCGCCGCGAGCGACATGAACACGAACCTGCGCCGGTCCACGTCGCTCGCGAGCCCCAATTCCTCAGCCATCTGCTCGGCGTCGGCCTGCGCTTGGTCGAGCAAATCCAGCTCGTCGTACATGGAGTCGTACATGGACATGATCTCTTCTCCGAGGTTGGGCGCGGTCCTGGAACGCGCCCAGAATTACGAGTCTTTTGCGTCTGGCGCAACGTGCCGCCGATCGAATCTTTTCTTGACGCCGTCCGCGCGCGCGGCGACGTTCGAAGGGGTGTGCGCGGCGATCAACGGTCAGGCATGAGGGTGGTATGGCACAGGATGGACTCCAGTGGTTCGAAGCCGCGATGGGCGCGGTCTCCAAGATCAACGTCGACGCCGACGTCGGCGACGACGAGCTGATCGGCGCGCGGTGCCCAAAGTGCGAGGGATCCAGCTTCATCAAAGTCTCCACCTTGTACGGCCAAGCTGTCGGTCGCCTGGAGGATCCAAGCGATGCGGAGCCGGCTGGTCAACAAGGCGGCATGACAGATCTGGAAATCGTCGCCAAACTCCATCCGCCGCGTCGCAGCTCAGCCGCCGGTGTCACGATTGCCGTGGCCATTCCGCTCGCGGCCATCGACCTCTATGTGTACAAGCGTGTGAGCGAGGTCGCCGGGCAGGTTTGCATTGTCGCCAGCGCGGTCGTGACGGTGATCGTCCTGCTCACCACGCTTCGGCGATTCAGCGACAAATTCTATCATCGTCGCCGGCGGTGGAACTCGTTGTTCCTGTGTCGGAATTGCGCCCAGCTCGTCGCGTCTTCGTCGTAAGCCCGGCGTCACGCGCTGGCGCCCCACTTGCATTCCAGTCTGCGATGCAAGCTGAACCTCTGATTACCTGGTCCGAGCCCGTACGCGAATACATCGGCTTCGCGGCGCAGTTCCTTGCGCTCGGCGCCGTGGGTTTTCGTTTCGCGGCGGTGCGCGGCCGCGCGTCAACGTCCCCGGATCCACACGCGCGCGCCGTGTACACGGACGCCCTCCAACGAGCAGCGGCGATCGGGCTCGCAGGCATCGTCGTTCAAGCAGGCGTGTTTCTGCTCGGTCTTCCGAGCGCCGCTAACCGCGCGCACACCACCGTCGGTCAGCTGCTCATGAGCAACGTGCAGACCTCGACATCGGCGTTCTTTTTCGCCATCGCCGTCGTTGGTCTTGCCGCAGCCGCGACCCGGCGCGGAGCTGGATGGCCTGTTGCTCTCGTCGGCGTCATCGTTGCTCCTCTGACTGCGATGTTCATCGGCCAATGGGCGCGACTCGTGAATCCCATTCATCGTGTCGTCGCGGGCCTCTGGATAGGCACGCTGTTCGTTCTCGTCGTGGTCGGGCTAAATCTCATACTCCGTGAAGAACGTACGCGCGAACGACGCGGCGCGATGGCCGCCGAGTTGGTGAACGGATTCTCCCCGCTCGCGCTCACGTGTGGCGCCATCGTCGTGGCATCGGGTCTCACGACGGCGTGGACGCACCTCAATCCGTTGTCGTCGCTGTGGTCCACGCCCTACGGCTACGCACTCATCGTGAAGTTGACGCTCGTGGCAACCGTCTTTGGACTCGGTGCATGGAACTGGCGGCGCGTACGCCCGACACTCGGCTCCGAGGACGCGGCGCATACGATTCGCCGCTCGGCGAAGGCAGAGCTCACCGCGGCGGCACTCGTGCTCGCAGCGACCGCCATTCTCGTCAGTCTGCCGTCGCCCAAGGCTCCGACCGCGCCGCCACCAGCGGCGATCGCTCCGTAACCGACGCGCTAGCGTCCTGGAACCGGCGGCGGATTTCGCTCGCCGAAGATCGTGCGCTGATGCCAGTACGGATAAACCGGCTGTCGCTCACTCGCGGCGTCGAGACGGTTCATCTGTTCTGGCGACAACTGGAATTCGACCGCCTGCAAGTTGTCGCGCAGTTGCGCCTCATTGCGCGCTCCGATCACCAACGTGGAAACGGTGGGCCGCTGGAGCACCCAATTGAGCGCGACCTGCGACACGCTGCGATCGATTTCGACCGCGATCGAGCGCAACACGTCCACCACATCATAGAACTGGTCTCGCGGAAGCCCGGGCCGCATCCCCTGCGTGGCGACGCGAGATCCGTCCGGCGGCGGTTGATCGCGCCCCATCTTGCCGCTCAGTTGACCGCCGGAGAGTGGGCTCCAGACCACAGTTCCGACGTGCTGATCGATGGCTAGCGGCATGAGCTCCCACTCATAGTCGCGCGCGACCAACGAGTAATAGGCTTGATGCGCCACATAGCGTGGCCAATCGTGTCGATCGGCGAGCGCCAGCGATTTCATCAAGTGCCATCCTGAGAAGTTCGAACATCCCACATATCGAACTTTGCCGGCTTTCACGAGCTCATCGAGCGCGCGCAGCGTTTCCTCGATCGGCGTGAACGAATCGAAGCCGTGCATCTGCCAGAGATCGATGTAGTCCGTGCCGAGCCGCTTGAGACTCGCGTTGCACGCGGCGATGAGGTGCTGCCGTGACGATCCAATGTCATCGGGGCCAGGTCCGGTTCTGAATGACGCTTTCGTCGAAATGAGCAACCGGTCGCGCCGTCCCGCGATCGCTTTCCCCAGAATCTCCTCGGCGACGCCGTTGGAGTAGACGTCGGCCGTGTCGATCATCGTCACACCCGCGTCGAGTGCGACGTCGATCAGCCGCGTTGCCTCGGCCACGTCCGTCTCGCCCCACGGTTTGTAGAACGACGTGGTGCCTCCGAATGTCGCGGTGCCGAAGCTGATGGCGGACACGTTGAGCGAAGACGCGCCAAGCGCGCGGTATTCCATCGGGACCTCGGTTCCGTTCGTCGAAGGAGGCGAAAAAATTATCGTCGAAGGAGGCGAAAAAATCGAGCTGCTACAATCGAGACGTCATCCAACGACCCCGAGGCGAAGGGCGTGAGCGCCAACCACGCGAGGACGATGGGCCACAGTTCCCCTCGCCAAATCGCGTAATGCTCGCGCAGTTGCGACGGGAGGTCATCGGCGCGATCTCACGTCGCGGCTGAACCCGTCGGCAGATAGTAGCGCCGAAGCCACTCAGAAAGACCTGCCAACCCGGGAAACAGAATGCGCTCGTTGATGTTGCTCTGATCGAGCTTATCGCGCACTTCCCATTTTAGAGTTTTCGGGATGATGACCTTGTCCCAGAGTTCCGGCCGAGACTGCAACCACTCGCTCATCGACAGATCAGGGCGCGACAACAATGAGAAGTACGCGTACTGGTTCACCATGCGCGCGTCCAGCGACGGCGGTTCGAAAAAGATCGCGAAGTCGCCCTTCTCCCGACCGAAGGCGTCCAGCTCATGCAAACCCTTGGCAATCGCTCGCTCGAGCAGATCCACGGTCAATATCCAGGTGTTCTCATCCTCGATGTGCGCGCGAATGAGCCTGGGAAGAAGCTCATGCACTTTCTTGTAGTTCACGCGAATGACGGCGCCATCGCGGTCGTAGTTGTTCGTGTTGCACGTCGCAAAGTGAAGCGCCACCTGCGGCGAATAGCTCCAGTCCAACAATCTGGTCGGCAAGCCGTAGTGCTGCGCTACAGAAAGCCAATACCAATCGCTGTTCTCCAGCACTTTGTGTTCGTGTGCGTATTTGCGGAACTGTCGCAGCAGCGGCGCCTCGACTTTGGTGTAGGAGCCGCCAAGCCGCATCAGACTCGTCTTCATTTCGTACGACGCGTCCGAGACGCCTCGAAAAGCGTAGCGCGCCTTGAACCGTCCGATGCGCTCGTTGTACGTGTCGGCGAAGAGCGCTTCCTGTAAGTCGGCCCAACTGGTCGCCGTCACGGTAGCCATGGTCTGTCGATGTTAGAGTGTGTGGGTCGGCCCATCGCACGGGTTGATTTGGCGAGCGGACGATCGGTTGGCAACCCCGTCGTCTACTCCGGCACAGCAGCGACGACGTTTGGGCCGCGCCGAGTCGACGACGAGAACACGAACAACGCGGTAGCCGCGAGTCCAAAGAGAAACATCGTCGCCCATGTCGCCGGCGCTCCGACGCGGTCGAGCAAAAACGCGCCGAGCCACGGACCCACGATCACCGCCAATGAGATCGAGCCGCTGAACATCCCCATGTACTCACCCGTCTTCCCCGCCGGCGCCAACTCGGCGACATAGGCAACGCTCGTCGGAAAGAAGATCATCTCGCCGAACGTCCAGATGGCGACGGTGAGCCCGATCGGGATGGTCGTCTTGGCCAATCCGAGACCACCAAACCCGATGGCGATCAATATCGTCGCCACGCCGATGGACATGCGAGTTCTCCAATGCGCCATCGCGACATTGAGCGGTACTTCGATCGCGACGATGATGAGGGTATTCAGAACGAACAACGCGCCGTAGAATGACTCGCGGTAGTGAAGGTCGCGCACGAGGTACAGCGACATCGCGCCTTGATGCTGTGAGAACACGATGTTCACGAGGAATGTCGTCGCCAAGAACAGCATCAGCACCCGATCGCTCCACACGAGCGAGATGCCGAAGCGACGTCGATGGCGTGGCGCGGCTACGGAGTCGGGCGGCGGCGGAAGGGCGAGCAAATGGCGGTTTTTCGCCAGCAAAACGGTGAGCAGGCCCGCGGCGGCGAGCGACGTCAAGCCGTCGACGACGAACAACAGTGGGAACGACAACACGGCGAGAAATCCACCCACGGCCGGCCCAACGCTCATCCCCAAATTGACCGCGAGGCGATTGAGAGCGATGGCCGTTTTTCGGCGATCGGGCGGCGTCGAGCCCGTGAGAGCTGACATGGTAGCCGGCCGAGCCGCGTCGGCCACCACGGCCCAGAGGAAGGTCAGCGCGACGATGCCCGCAAAGCTTGTCGCGAGCGGAATGAGAAGCAGAACGATTCCCGTGAGCGCGAGCGACGCGCGAAGCACCACAAATGGCCCGGCGCGATCAGCGATGCGGCCGGCGATTGGCGCGGTGACGAGCCCACCGACGCCGTATGCGCTGATCGCCAAACCGGCCACCGATGCGGAGACGCCGAGGTGTTTCGTGAGGTAGAGAACGAGAAAGGGAAGCGCCATCATGCCGGCGCGATTGACAAGCGTCGTCGCGGCGATGATCCAAACGTCGGCGGGAAGTCCGCGGAGACCGCGGTAGGGATTGGGAAATGACACTCGCGTGCGCTGAGTAGCGGTCTAGTCGGTTGACAGCGCTTGCAATCCTGCTGTCGAGTGCTTGTTAAAAAATCTCATATTCACGTGTCCGTTCGGAGTGCCGGCGGCCCTCGACGCGCCACGCTGATGTCCGCGATGACAAGACCGGATTCAAGCGGCCGCGCGATTCCCAGCACCTCCCCGTCTTGATCGACGATGCCCGACGATCCGTAGGACACAAGATCGCGCGTCCGTCCGACGACGTCAGCCCGAATCACCGACACGCCACACTCGATTGCGAGCGCGACGTCACCACTCCTCGCCTCGTCGACGAGTTCCGGACCGCCCTTTCGCGAAGGCATGCCATTGTTCGTCGGCACAAACAGAGCAGCCGCACCTCGTGACGCCATCACTCTCGCCGGCTCAGAGAAGGTGGAGTCCCGGCAAATGAGAACGCCAAACGTCAGCGCACCCACGGTGAACACCGGCATCTCGTGTCCGGCATCGTACACCGACCGGTTGATCGCCGGATGGAGTTTGCGATACACGCCCACGATCGAGGCGCGATGAAACACCGCGGCGGCGTTGAACAGCCGGCCGTCGCCGGTGGTTTCTGTGAATCCAAGAATGGTCGTGACGGTGTTGCTCGCCAGCGGTGCAAGGACGGTGTGCAGTTGATCCCCACCGACGTTGAACGCAATGCTCGCAATGCTCGCAATGCTCGCCGGTTGATCCGAGTAATCCGCCAAGCCGCCGAGGATCGCCTCCGGGCAGCAAAGAATCTCCACGCCGACCGACTCACATTGGTCGATCTGCTCGCGAATGAGCGCAATCGCTTCCGGTGTGGCGCAACACGCGAGCGGCGCTTGATACGCGGCAACCTTCACGAATTCTCCAGCGTAGCCGAGTGTGAGACGCGTTCGAAGCGAAGCCCCCGGTCGTTTGGTCCCGAAGATGCCGTTGTAGTCGACGTAGTCTCCCGCCTGCGTGCACCGCGTCCGTCACGGACGCCTCTCCGAGCACACCCAATGTCCATCGCCCGTTCCACCTTCGTGTCCTGCCTTTTTGTCGTTGTTGCCTCAGCTTCGTGGGCCCCAGCCCGCGCACAGGGGGGCGGGGCGAAGTTTGGCGCACGCGACCCACGAACGTGTCCCGATCACAGCGCGCCGAAGCGAGGACAAATTACTCCAGAGTTGGCGGCGAAATACGTGACGTGCGAGGAGGAAGATGCGATCGGAAATACGTTGCATCTTGTCGACAATGTGAAGGTGCAAGTCGGCAGTGGCCGGCCGTTCAAGGCTCGCACAGATGTCAATAGCGAGATCGACCCGAGCCAGCCGGTCTACCCAATCCGTGGAAGCTACGTGCGTTATGCGTGCGACGTGCCCCACTTGTGGCCGGCGACCAACACGAGTCCCGCGCAGAACACCGCCGGGAAGAATTGCCGGCTCACCGACCAACCGCACGCGTCGGGCTCCTGCTTCCGCACAACATTCGGCGACTGGCACTGCTTCATGAAGGACTACGACAACACGACGACGGTGTTGAAGACGGAGATTGGGCCGCCGCGCTGAGTCACCGCCGAAGTCGCGGGTCAGCTGAAAGTGCTCTGTATCCTGATACGCCACCTCCCGGATCGCCCCGTCGTCGAGACTCAAGACTGTTGCGCCCGGAAACGCGAGCAAAATGGGCGAGTGCGTCGCGATAATGAACTGCGCGATCCGCGGCGCCGTCAGCTGATGAAGAATGCGAAGAAACGCGAGTTGGCGTTGCGGCGAGAGCGCGGCTTCCGGCTCATCGAGAATGAAGAAGCCGTCCTCGAAACGATGCTCGAAGAGCGCGAGAAATGCCTCGCCGTGCGACTTCGTGTGAAACGAAGAACCGCCGTACGAGGAAAACGAGCTGCGCACCTCCTCGAGATGAGTCGCAAAGTTGTGGAAGGTCTCGGCGCAGAAAGAATCCAGTCGTCGTCCGTTGGCGCCAGCTCAGCTTCAACGCTCGGCCGAGCGCGTGGCCGTCGGTGGTTTCGGCGAATTGGTGATCTCGATTTCCGCCCTGTGCGCCGAACCCCACGCTCCACGCCAACCCTTCGAGCAACGTCGACTTGCCCGATCCATTTTCGCCGACGAGGAACGTCACAGGCGTCGTGAGCGCGAACGACAGGCCGTCCCGAAGAATCGGAATTTCGAACGGATGAACGCCGGGCTGCACCCGATCGTCGCGGATGGCAACGTGCGTGAGAAACGGGCTGCCCGGGACAAAGGGCCTCGCAGAAGGCTCTGGCGAACGTGGCACGCAGAGAAAGTTAGCTGCGACGCGGGGCAGCGCCCGCGAAGAGCTCGCGTACCGGTGGACGTCAGCTTCGCCGCGCGTATACTCATCGCAATGGACCATCGCGAAGCTCTTGAAACCGAGTTCGTCGCGGAAGTGCTGCGCATCGTGGGACCGGGCGCCGATTCCGAGGGCTACATCGTCGCGCCGAATACGAGCGATGAGGTGCTGGAGGTCCGCGTGCAGCGACTGCGCGAGCTGCCCAGCGCGATCGGACACGAAGAGTTATTGCGGCGCGTCGGACCGCGCGACAGCGACTGAGACATCGACGTTCAGCCGACGACGGTTCCGTCTACCACGCGAGCCAGCGCTCCCGCCGCGCTTCCCGGTGCGCGCCGACGAATCCACCAGCCGGCGGTGATCGCAAGCCCGACGAGCGGCAGAGCCATCCTCGACGGCGTTGCCGGCATTGCGAATCCGAAGTAGCTCTGTGGGCGTCGCGACAGGCGCGCGACCATGAGTCCGGCGAGCAGGACCATGAGCAAATACTTAGTAGGCCGAGTCGTCGCGGCAGCGTTTGACTGCGTACGGATGTTACGACGGCGGCGCGCGTCACCTCGCGGAGGCGCGCAAGTGTTTCGGGTGGACTGAGGGCGGTGTCGATTCGAAATCCCTGACGGCTTTCCACCGGCTGAACGCTATGGATCTTCTCTTGTCATCGCCAGCGTGAACGGTGTGTCCGTCGCGTGGAAAGCGTTAAGGTTTTTGTATGACCGACACGCCCGAATCAGCAACCGGCTCCTGGGGATAGACGCGACCGAGGCGCACGAAGCCAAACACCAGCGCTGCGGGCGGCAAGGCGAGAAAGAGAATGACCGATCCGGTGACGACGCCGAGCGCGCCGCCGACGACGGCGAGTGCAAGGGGCTCGACGATCGTTCGCCAGAGTGGAACGCGCCGTAATGCCGACCAGGTGACCACCGGGCTCACAATACCGGCAAAAGCACCGAACACTGTCGCGTTCCATGCATAGTTCGTCAACGTCGCCGGCGGCGCCCCGGTCACGAGCTTGCCGAAGATGGTGAGCGCCACGCCGAATGCCCCACCCGCAGCAACGCCGGCGATCGTTAGGCCGACTTTCAACCGTCGTCGTGTCGCGAAGTGGGGGTCGAAGAGCGTCATTTCAATACCTCAAAAGGAGACTGCGAATGTGTCATGTCCGCTCCGCCGCCTCGTCGGCGACAGCGATGGCCTCGATCTCGATCAGCGCGTCAGGGGAGTAGAGGGACGTGACCTCGACGATCGTGTCGGCTGGATACGGAGGAGTGAAGTAGCGACCCCGACGCTCGACGATCTTCGAAACGTTCGACAGATCTCGAATGAATAAGAGGTCGCCGACGCGATATCCCTGAGCAAGACGGAACGGTTCGTATGGATCCGGGTCGATTGTGATCTTCGCTATCTTCACACGCATTTCTCCGAAGGGAAGTTGTTTTTTGATGCTTTGCCCCGAGCTAACTGTCGACGCGTCATGACAGAATGCTCGTAAAGCGGCTTAAACAATGTACCCTCGTCGGCGTCAGCGTTTGTTGGCGTGCTCCGCCGCAGTTGCTGCTCTCCCCTCACCGACTGATGGCGGACGTCACCTCGGGCCGCAAGTTCTGTTTGAAGAAGGCATCCACGCGCTGCCAGGCATCGCGCACGACGAAGCTCCGATCGAAGTAGTGAAACTCGCCGGGGTACACCATGAAGTTCACGAGGTCGCCCTTCCCGGCCTTGAGCAGATGATCCATGAGCAAGACCGAATGAATGAACGGCACGTTCACGTCGGCGGTCCCGTGCAGAATCAGCAGCGGATGCTTGAGCTGATCGACGTGCGACATCGGTGCCGCCTTCGCGTACACGTCCGGATGCTCCTGCGGCGTGCCGATGCGGCTCGTCGTCCAACCACCGTGGTACGGATCATCGTAGTAGAGCGCGTAGTCCGCGACGCCGGCAACGTCCACCGCCGCGCGAAACCACGTCGGTTCCTGCGTGATGGCCAACAGAGTGAAGAATCCGCCGTAGCTCAACCCCCATACGCCAACACGATCGCTGTCGACATAGCCGAGCGTCTTGAGATACGTCGCGGCCAGGCGCGCGTCTTTCGCGTCGTTGCCGCCCACGTCCATGTAGACGTCGTTGCGCCACTCGCGCCCATAGCCGATGCTGCCGCGATAGTCAGGAGCAATGACGACATATCCTTGCTGCAGCAGGTATTGATGAAACTCATAATACACGGCTTCATTGCGATCGGTGTGCCATCCGTCGTAGCTCATGTTCACGCCGTCCGGATGAATCCACACGACCGCCGCGTGCTTCTTCGTGCGATCGAGATTCTTGGGCACGAACAGCCAGGCCGGGACGAGCTTCCCATCGGGACCGGGATAGTGAATGAGCTCGGGCGCGACTAAGGCGGACTTGTCGATGCTCATCGGCATCGATGAGGTTAGACGCGTCACCTTGGCGTTGGCCACGGCGTCGGCGACATACAGATCAGCAGAGTTCTGATAATCGGTATGTTGAAATAGCAGTCGCTTGTCGTCCGGCGACCACTGCGGCGCGGTATTCGTGCCGCTGCCTTGCGTCACGGCAACGATGGTCGCGGCGGCTGGATTGTCGCCGATCGTGGCGATCTCGATGTGGCGCGTGCCGGGCTTGGCTGCCGTGTTTGCGTCCCAGGCAATGCGCTTCGAGTCGTGCGACCAGGCCGCACGCCAATGTTCGGCCGGCGCTTTTGTGAGCTGCGTGGGCGTGCCTCCCGCTGTCGGCACCACGTAGATCTGGTCCCAGCCAGTGACGTCGCTCGTATAGAGGAGCCATTTGCGATCGGGTGAGATCGCGGAGTTCGTCGTATTTACAGAACTGAAAAACTTTGCGGCGGTGTCGGTATAAAGAAGAACCGGCGAGCCACCGTTTATATCGACGGACTCGGCCATGCGCGTGAGACCACCGTTCGACGTGCGCATCGATAGTGTGTGCGTCGCATCGAGCCAGGCGTTGCCGCCACGTCCGCCGCGGCCACCGCCGCCGGCCGCGAGCGATTTGGGAGGTTGGCCGCCGCTTGCGGGCACGATGAACGTCCCGTAACTGCCTCCTCCTCGCCCGCCCTCGGTAGCGACGAAGATCAGCTTCGCGCCGATCTCAGGTGGCGATGCGAAATGTTGAATTGGCCCACCACCGCCGCCCCCGCCCACGACGCTGTAGATGAGATTCGCGCCATCCGGCGTCCATGAAGGCGCACCGAGTGTGCTGTCGGCGTGAATGAGGACGGCCTGCGTGTTGGCACTCACGTTCGCGACAACGAGATCCGACGCGCCGTTCGCCGCCGATGAAGTGAAGGCGAGCTTCGCACCGTCGGGCGACCAGCTCGGACCACCGATGCTGCCGTCGGCGTGCGCGAGTTTCTGATCCGCGTCCGTTGCAATCGTGTGAACGATGAGATCGACGCCACTTGCGCCCGCGCCACCTCGGCCTTGTCCCACGAGAAACGCGACCCGCGCGCCGTCGGGGGACAGCGAGAATCCGCTGGCGCGCGCCGCCGACGGCCACGCCGCGTGTGGTGCGCCGCCCTTCACGGATACCGCGAGCAAGCCGCCGTCCCTCTGATAGAAGAAGGTTTGACTGTCTTTGCCCCAGAACCCGCCGTTCCCGGTCTGCCCCTCAGGGTAGCTCGTCAACGCGACGGGCGGACCGCTCCCGTCTGCGGCGACAGCCCACACGTTGTTGATCCCACCATCGTCATAGGTGAACCAGACGCGACTACCGTCGGGCGTCCACTGGTGACCCGACGGATGCTTGATCTGTACCAGCTGATCGATGGTCAGTTTTGCCTGGGACCGAGGCTTAGCCGTCTGTGCCGCGGCCGTCCCTGCGAGCAGCGCCATCGCCGGGAATGAGAGTAGTCGGAGATTGTGCATGTGGAAACGCTACTCCACACCGCGAGGGGGATCAACCGGCCCCGCGAAAACCAACCGCCGGCTTAGCGCGGAATCGCGTTGCACCTCGCGACAATCCGCGCGTCCCCGGCGCGTTCCGCGAATTGGCTGAACGAATCCGCCGGCCCCTTCCACCGCAATTCCTCGACATCACCGAACAATGCCGCGTTCGTTCGCAGTGTTGCGAGATCTTTAAACAACAATGCCAACGCCCGATTGCCCCCAAGCACGTCCGGCGGAAAATCCTCGATCCGCCCATGCTTGTTGAGGAGCCTCGCCGCCGTCACCGCACCTATGCCCGGCATTCCCGGATACCCGTCGGCCGAATCACCCACCAGCGCGAGATAGTCCGGAATCAACACCGGCTCGACCCCGAACTTTTTTCGCACACCCTCGGCGTTTCGAATCTGATTGCTCTTCCGATCGATCTGCACCACACGATCGTCGCGCACACACTGCGACAGATCCTTGTCCGGCGTCCAGATACATACTTTCTCAACGCGCTCGTCCTCTGACGCGAGATACGCCGCGGACGCGAGCCCGTCGTCCGCCTCGAGCTCCACCATCGGCCAAACCGCAACGCCCATCGCCGCCAACGCCTCTTCGAGCGGATGAAATTGCGCGAATAAAACGGGGTCGATGCCGTCGCCGGTTTTGTAGCCGGCCCAGAGATCGTTCCGAAACGACTCGATCACATGATCCGTCGCGACACCAACGTGTGTCGTTCCCGTCTCCAGCATCTGCAACACGGTGTTCAATACGCCGATCGCAGCACCATACGGCGGATCCTCGCCCTTCGTGAAACGCCGAAGACCGTAGAAATGGCGGAACAGCTCGTACGTGCCGTCGATGAGATGTACGATCATGCTGGAGTCGTATTCGAAGGTTCGGTGTGAATCGCCGCCAACGCGATCTCGCGAAACCGGCACATCGCATTCGCGAGCTTCATTTGCCGTGGACTACCACAATCCGCTTCGAACAACCTCGGCGACGCAACGAGAATGGCCACGCATCGCGCGCGAGACGTCGCAACGTTCAATCGGTTGAGGCTGAATAAAAACTCCATCCCTCGCGGCGCATCCTCCGGACGCGACGTCGCCATCGAGTAGATGACCACCGGCGCTTCCTGTCCCTGGAATTTATCGACGGTGCCCACGCGTACACCGGTGCCGGCGAGGTGCGCAGACAGGCGGCTCACCTGCGCATTGTACG
>Ga0193753_10000372_pt1 | contig 44851 bp, 47 predicted proteins | sample H1c2metaG_FD_144925 | JGI IMG/M metagenome (GOLD analysis project Ga0193753, IMG submission 144925) | Soil microbial communities from a riparian zone of the East river system, Colorado, United States - H1c2 | ecosystem: Environmental > Terrestrial > Soil > Riparian zone | place: USA: East...
GGTATGGGAGGCGCTTCCTTGGCAATACCGGCAGGTCCGGGTGCCTCCACAGGGTTTCCGCCGCCACCGCCACCATTGATCTTCGTTACAGGGAGTTCCTCCTCGGGAATATTGAGGTCAACCAGGATGCCCTGGTCCACCGGGGGATGCTCGATCACGGGGATCGACCATTTTAGAAAAAACATCAATAATAACATGAAGCCGGCGAATCCAGCCGTTATCATCGAGGCCCGTGAGTTCTTCCTTGCTTCAAAGGATGCAGACATAATGAGAGCGTTGTTCATACGAATTTACATTTTATCGTCTTGCCGCAGGCGCGGTTCTTTTTCACACGTGTGTATTAACGATGCAAACCATGTGCAACTTGCATAAAGAGGGCGGTATAAAATGTTAAAAACCATTTTTCCCCTCTCATTTTACTAATTTATCAATTCATACGGCTCAAAGGAGGCCAATTGCGCTAATCGATTATCTTGCGTGAAACCAAAAAACATGAAGAAATTAATTCTTGTCACTGTCCTGTCCCTTTCTGCTTTATTCCTCACAACCCGTGCGCACGCCGGCGTGAGGCCCACGGGTGATACCAGCTATATTTATGTGTACAGGGTCGGCCAGTTTTCGGGCGCCGGCGCCAACTGGGCCGTGTTCCTGGATGGCGAAAAGAAATGCAAACTGAGCAATAATAAATTCATGCGTCTCGCGGTCACACCGGGCAAGCACACCATCTCGGCGAGAGTAGGTGGAATGAGTATAATGAAGAAGGAAACAGAGATCGAAGTGGAGGCAACAGCCGGCGGAAGCAATTATGTTGCCTGCAGCGTAAAGCAAAGCATCACGCGCCAGCGACTCGAAATGGTGGAAGTGGTGAAGAACACCGCGAGTAAGCAAATGGAAAAGATGTCGCTGGATAATTGCCAGGAAGCGATTGAAGAGTAACACAATTAGCCAATTTGACAATTTGATAATGTGCCAATTGTGCGTGCTATGAGAAATTCCTTGTGGTAAAAAAACCACAAAGGGCACAAAGATTTTTCAAAATTCAGCCCAATTCCAAATCCCTTATTCCCAATTCCTTTGTGGTTAATGTATTCCTTCGTGCCCCTTCGTGCCTTCGTGATTTTGTGGTTCCTGTATTGAATCGCGAGTCTTCGGGTTATTGAACAGCGAAAGGTTGGCGATCAGCAGGCCGGTGAATACGATCACCATGCTGATGACATGCTGGACGGTGAATTTCTCATGGAGAATGAAGACCGCCTCCAGGCTACTGAAGATCGGGATCAGATTGCCGAACAGGGCCGTGGGCCCCGCACCGAGAAGCTGTATGCTCTTATTCCAGAGGAGATAACTGATTATCGATGCGCCGAGGCCGAGGTAGAGGAGCACAGCAGCCAGGTTCCAGCTCCAGGCAATAGGTGTGGCATTGCGGCCTTCCAATAACGCCAGTGGGATGAGCATGACGGCGCCGAAGAGTATTGCGGTAAACAGGAAGCCCGTGGGCGAGATCGCCACAGGTTTCTTTTTCACAAGTACATTATACACGGCAAAGGAGAATGCGGCCAGCAACACCCATGCATCGCCCTTCGAGAATTCGAGGGTGGCGAGATTACGCAGATTTCCTTTGCAGATGAGAAATAGAATGCCCGTAAGGCAGATGAGCATGCCCAGGATCTTTTGCCAACCCACTTTTTCCTTGAGGAATATCCTCGCCATTATGATGGCCATAACGGGAGAGGATGGCAGAAGTGTAGTGCCCCGCCACATAGATAAATGTGTTGAAGAGTGCGATGCCCGATAACGCCAGCCAGAAAAAGTATGGAAGATGCCGGCGAATGAGCGGCCACTCCCTCACGAATGTCCTGATGGCAAATGGAAAGAAGAGTATCGCCGCTAACGACCAGCGAAAGAAGCATAGAGCTATCGGTGGTATGTCCTGGTACACGGCCCGGGCGACAATGAAATTTCCGGACCAGATAATGGTCGTAAGGATTGCGAAAAACACTCCTTTTAAAACGTTTTTTTCTCTCAATTTAGTCCTGGTTGTCAGTGATGTGCGAAGTCTAGCTCAAATTCGCCTTTTATTCGTTCTATCGGGGGATTGAAGTAGCCGTACCGCAGGTTGGGAAACTCTTCTCTAAGCAATTCCTGGAGTTGCTTCACGCCCATGCATTCTCCCGTATCCGTAACGCCGATCTTTCCCAGGTACCAGTCCGGATCGATATTGAAATTGCGCCATTGGATCATCTTCAACCCCGTTTCTCTTATCAGTTTCCTCAATGCCTCGTACTCGGCTATGCTATCCGTCATACCCGGGAATACGAAGTAGTTGATGGATGTCCAGCCACCGAAACTGTTCACCACCTTAAGGCTCTCGACGATATCTTCGAATACGTAGTTATTCGGCCGGTAGTACGGCATGTATATTTCCGAACGGGCGCTATTCGTGCTCACGCGGATGGAATCGAGCCCGGCCTCGCAGAGTTTGCGCACGGCATCCGGCTTGGAACCATTGGTATTGATATTGATGCTGCCCTTCGTGGTGTGTTTTCTTATTTCCTTTATGGCCACGCTGATGGTCTCCCACATGAGCAATGGCTCGCCTTCACATCCCTGTCCGAAGCTGACGATCGGGTAGGGCGCCGATTCGAGATGCGGCACCGTATATTCCACGATCTCTTCGGCAGTAGGCTTGAAGGTAAGACGGTCCTGTGTTGAAACGATCGTTTCCTCATCCGGCTGCAATGAGATGCAGCCGACGCAATTTGCATTGCAGGCAGGAGAAGCGGGTATCGGGCATTCCCAGCGGCCAAGGAAATAGTTGCGGGCGGCGGGGCAATGATACGTGAGTGCACAGTTGTTGGCAAGATGATTCACCAACCTGTTGTGAGGATAAGCGCTCGTCATCTTTTTTACATTCTCCTCTACCAGCGACTGATCATACCCCTCGCTATCCTGGCGTATATCCGGCTCGATGCGCGTGGCGGGAACATAGAACTTATCATCGTACCAACCCGCAGCCGTATAACAAAAGAGAGGCAGGGTGGGGGCGCCGGGCAATGTTTCGTAGGCAGAGAGATAAAAGCCCGTATGCGCGGGCGGAATGAAGGCGGCAACGGCCCATCCCTTTTCACAGAGGCGCATCTCGCCCGTCTCTACATCTATGCCGATGCCACGGCGGCCGGGCAATTCATAGAGAGAACCGCCGGTTGGTAATTCTATCCAATCCTCCTCGGGCACAGGCATTGCATCCCATCCACTGCGGCCCGTAGTGTAGAGCGAAGTGTCTTCGAAGATGGTACCATTCCCATCTGAATATAAGATATAGGGCGATTGAGGAAGACTCATTTACTTAATTGCGATTTACAAAAATCATTAAATTCTTTCTCATTCACGGGTGAAAGTCCCTCGTCGATCTCCTGCTGCAATAGCTTGTTGTTCCGGAAATCGATGGTCAATATGCCGTCCTTCAATACCACGTTATTCAATTCGTCCCAACTCACCCGCCGTTGCGGGAACGAAGGGAACAGTATTGCATTGCCGGTGAAGTGCACGATCAGTCTCCTTGTAGCAGCCAATGACAGGAGATAGATCGCAATATTGATGAGCCCAACCAGGTAGGCGCCCAGGACGATCCAGCTGATAACGATTGCGATGAAAGCGGGCCAGGTCGCCGGTGAATTTACATTCAACTTCTTCGGCCTGTAGAGAAGAGCGGCAGCCAGTCCCAGGATCAAGAGGGGAAGCAGCCATTTCATCCATTGTTTATAGGGCCCCAGCAATGAGTAAATGAGGAAGATGTAATTGATGGTTACGATCAGCCAGGTAAGCATCTTGAAGGAGCGCGACCGTTTATCCTTTACCAGAAAAATATCGTATTCTTTCATAAATGATCATCTGGTATCCGTTTCGCGGCCTCACCCATTACTCGCCACCAGTAAATTGCATAGTTTGAATAATACCCTCGCACCCACATTGGCGTTCCAGTCATTCTCCGAATTCAGACCCACTTCACAAAGATCGAAGCCTATCAGCTTCCGCCCGCTTTCAAGAATTTTCCGGAAGAGATAAAACATCTCCTCCATCTCGAAACCACCGGGAACCGGCGTGCCGGTATGAGGACAGAGTTTGCGATCCAGTCCATCGATATCGAAACTGATATGCACGTTTGCCGGCAGCTTGCTCACGATCTCCTCGGCTATATTCTTCCAGTTATCTCCTTCAAATTGCCTATTCTTGATATCGCGGTCGAAGTAGGTTACGATCCGTTCGTTGCTTGTCTTGAGATACTCCAGTTCATCGGCGCTGTAATCGCGTACTCCTACCTGCACGAGCTTCTTCAATTCCGGTATTTCAACCAATGCATTGTGCATGATGCTGGCGTGGGAATAATTGAATCCTTCGTAAGCATCTCTCAGGTCGCAGTGAGCATCTATCTGCAGGATACCGAAGTCTCCGTGCCTTTCTGCAAGGGCCCTGAAAAAACCGAAGGCCACGCTGTGATCACCACCGAGTACGCCGACGAGTTTGCCTTTATCCAGCAGACCCTTTGTCTGGTCGTACACCCATTGGTTGAGGAAAATGCCGCCTTCATTCACATCCTTCACCGTCTTGCACATGAACTGGTTTGCGGCCACCTCTTCCCCGCGGGAAATATAGTCGATATATAGTTCGGCTTCCTTACGCAGGTAGTCGCTCTTCATTAGCACCTTGCGGTCGCAGGAGCGCATGAAGTATCCCTGCTTCCAGCCATCGGGCACTTCACTGTCGAAGAGATCTACCTGGAGGGAGGCCTTGAAGATCGACTCCGGGGCCCGGGCCGTTCCTGCACCATAGCTTACTGAAACTTCCCAGGGCACAGGCACAATAACCAGCCTTGCATCCTCTTCGGAAGTGGGAAGTCCAAATATGTTGTTATTGGGATTGCTAACTATACTGGGGTCGTAATTCGCGAGATCTACCATTATCTGTTCGTGTTGAAAAAACGTTGCAAGTTACAAGGTTTTTGCTGAAAATAAAAGAGTGGGGAAAAACGCGCCAATTTGGCAATTTGATAATTTGGTAATTTGACAATGATCCTAAGTCTGGTCAGTCATTTCTCATCGGAGCACGCCTCATTATCAAATTACCAAATTGCCAAATTATCAAATTGTGTAGGTTCCTGCTGGCTCAAACAATGAAAACTCCCCAATCCCCAGATAATATCCGTGGAGTCGATGCCCATTACATTACGGCCGGGAAAACAATCCTGGATGATGCGAAGGGCCTTCTCGTCCTTCGGCGAGCGGAAGGTGGGAACGATCACCGACCGGTTGGCGATATAGAAATTGGCATATGAGGCAGGCAGCCGCTGATCCTCCCAAATAACAGGATCCGGCATGGGAAGTTCCACAATATTCAGCGCCTTTCCGTCTGGCAGACGCATGCGCTGCAATTGCTTCAGGTTATGTTGCAGCAACTCATAGTTCTCGTCCTGTTTATTTTCCTCTACAACGGTGATCACGGTGTCTTCATTCACAAACCGGACAGTGTCGTCTATATGTCCATCGGTATCGTCGCCGATAATGCCTTCATCCACCCATAGCACCTGGTCCACGCCATAATAGTCCATGAGATATCCCTCGATCTGTTCCTGGCTGAGTTGCGGATTCCGGTTGGAATTCAAGAGACAGGCGGTGGAGGTGAGTAGCGTACCCTTGCCATTGAACTCGACCGACCCTCCTTCCATGATGATGCCGGGATGGAAGACGGGCAGATCCAATTGCCGGCCGATAAGCGTCGGTACTACGTCGTCCAGGCCGAAGGGCGGATACTTTCCTCCCCATGCATTGTAACCCCAATCAACGATGGCCTTCCTGTCGTCATTCTTATTGAGCAGGAATGCCGGACCATGATCTCTGCACCAGGCGTCATTCGTTGGATGAAAATAGAACTCCACTTTCGAAAGATCGACGCCGGCAGCGGACAGGTGATTGATGGCCTGCTGCTTCATGGCTTCATCGGCCACGTTTATGCGCACGAGTTCGCCCCTGGTCAGTTCCTTGATGAAGAGTGAATACGGCGCATAGATCGTATCGATCTTGCCGGGCCAGCTGGCCTCCTTATGCGGCCAGCTCAACCAGGTGGCGGTATGCGGCGCAAATTCCGCCGGAAAATAGTAACCGAGTTGTTTGGGAGTGGTAGATGTCAAGAATAAAAGAATTGAAGTAATAGTTGCGGGAGTTGAATTGCCGTTTCAGATCATTCGTCTATGTATCTCTTCGTAATAGGCTGGTAAGAATCGATCCGCCTGTCGCGCAGGAAAGGCCAATGTGTACGATAGCGATCCGATACGGAAAGGTCAAGCTCCTCCACGTGTACTTCTTCCTTATCGTGCGAGGCCTTGTACATGATGGTGCCGAAGGGATTCGACACGAAAGATCCGCCCCAGAATTTCATCGCGCCATTTTGTTCAAGGCCGACACGGTTCACACTTACCACGTGAAGCCCGTTGGCTACGGAATGACTGCGCTGTATGGTCTGCCACGCATTGTATTGCTCTGTATTGGTCGCCTCGTCCTGGCTCGTTGCCCAACCTATAGCGGTGGGATAGAAGAGCACCTGTGCGCCCATGAGCGCCGTAATGCGGGCCGCTTCGGGATACCATTGATCCCAGCAGATCAGGACGCCGATGGTGGCGAATTTCGTTACGAATACCTTATACCCGAGATCACCCGGTGTGAAGTAAAATTTTTCGTAATAGGAGGGATCATCGGGGATATGCATCTTCCGGTATTTACCGAGATAGGCACCATCCGCATCCAGTACCGCCGTTGTGTTGTGATAGAGACCTTCCGCTCTTTTCTCGAAGAGCGAGGCAATGATGACCACTCCCAGTTCCTTTGCAACAGTGGCAAGGCTATCCGATGATGGCCCGGGAATGGGCTCCGCGAGGCTAAAGTTGTCATAGTCCTCCACATCGCAGAAATACAATGACGTGAACAGCTCCTGCAGGCAAACGATCTGCGCACCCTTGGCAGCCGCTTCTCTTACCTTCTTGATCGCCTTCTGCAGGTTGGCCGGCTTATCGGATGAACAACTCATTTGAATGAGACCTACTTTTACTTTTGCCATTTAGTGGAAATTAGAGGGCAAAGATAAAAAAGTAAAAATTCAAAATTCAAAAGTAAAAAGTAAAAAGGGCGTCTTTGGATGGAGATATCCTTAAGGTTAAAGAAAGTCAAAAGTAAAAATGCAAAATTCAAAAGGGTGTCCTATGATAGGAATTTCCTTGTGCACTTTGTGAAATCTTAGTGTTCCTGGTGGTTAAAAAAATCCCGGTTGAAAAGAGGAGACTTCGACTAACACGCCCAATTGGCACATTGCCAAATTATCAAATTTGCACATTTACTTTCTCCCCATCTGCCGCAGAAACGCCACATGCGATGCAACAGCCAAACGAACCTTCGGGTATTCGATGTATTCGATACCGTAGTCCTGGCAGGCCTTCTTGATGATCTTGCTGATAGCAGGATAGTGAACGTGTGATATCTTGGGGAAAAGGTGATGCTCTACCTGGAAGTTCAGACCACCAACCAGCCAGCTTACTACCTTGTTCTTGGTAGCGAAGTTTGCTGTTGTCTTTATCTGGTGGATCGCCCACTCATCTTCCATCTTGTTGGTTGCTGCATCCGGCATTGGGAAATGCGTATGCTCTACCGTATGCGCCAGCTGGAACACGATGCTCAGTACGAAGCCTGTCACCATACCCATGGTAAGGAATCCAAGCAACCACGGTGTAAAGCCAACCAGGTAGATCGGCAACGCAACAAAGATGAACGCATGCGCGGCCTTATAGAACCAGAATTCAAGATGTTCGCGAATGGTCAGCTTCCTGATCACCGTAGAACCGATCTTGCCGGAGAAGTATTTCTTGTAGTCTGTTACGAAGATCCAATAGATATACAACATGGAATACGCAGCCCAGAAATAAAAATGCTGGTACTTGTGGATCTTATAATGTTCCTGCTCATCGCAGAGACGCAGCAACGGTCTTGCTTCGATATCATCATCCACACCATGAATATTCGTATAGGTATGATGGATCACATTATGCTTCTGCTTCCACATATGCTGGCTTGCACCTAAGAAATTAGCGAAGTTCGAAGCCGCATTGTTTATCCATTTATACCGGCTGAAACTTCCATGCGCACCATCATGCATCACATTGAATCCGATAGCCGCAGTTATGCAACCAAGAAGCACGCATTCCAGTATGCCCCAAACCGGAGCCGGCGTGAAGAATACGAGATGTATATAGACGGCCGCCAATGAGGTGACCAGCAATATGGCTTTGAAGAAGAGTTTAAAATTGCCTGTGGGCGATTTGCCCTTTTGGCTAAAGTATTCGGCGATCCTCTTTTTGAGTTCTGCGTGAAAGGATAAAGGGATCTTAGGGAATTTTGGACTTGACATTTTACAATAAGATTGATATACGGCTGCAAAGCTAACCTTAATAGTTCATAAAACGGTCATAATGATGTCCGTAGTACACCCAGGTGGATAAATAATAACCCCTTCGTAACATTTAGGTAGAATCGCTGGTTTGGAGACGTTTAAGTCTCATTCTGTATCAATGAATCCAGGCTTCGCAGACCTATCTTCTTCTCGGCTATGAAACCTTCCGCATATTTAACACCGATCCGCTTGCCGAGCATTCTCGCGCGCGCCACCACGCTTTCGAGGAAGTCGGGAGTGGAAATATAGGTCTGTGGGCCATCCAACTCTCCCGCCTGTGTATGAAACTGCGTGGTATAGGCCTCCACCGATTTCATTCGCTGCGCGAAGGCATCCGAGATATCGATGAGCAGATCGGGTTCATGATACCAATCCTGCATGTACTGGAGAAAATATTTCGGACGCCATTTCGATTGTGGCTTGCCTTGTTCATCTTTCGTTTCGATCTTGGCGAGCCCCGACAGGAAACAGGCATCGCTGATCAGGTGGCCTGCGCGCCCGTGGTCTGGGTGTCGGTCATCGAGTATGTTTCCAAAGACGATCTCCGGCTGGTATTTGCGAATGGTTTGGATGAGTGCCAACTGGTGCTCTTCGTCATTCCTGAAGAAGCCATCCCTCATCTTTAGATTTTCACGGACCACTGCACCGATAATGCGCGCGGCCTCCGCAGCTTCGGCGTATCTCGTCCCGATCGTTCCCCTCGTTCCCAGTTCGCCCTGTGTAAGGTCAACGATACCGGCTTTCTTTCCGAGTTTTATTTCATTGATCAATGTACCGGAACATCCGAGTTCCACGTCGTCGGGGTGGACGCCGATGGCGAGAATATCTAGTTTCATTTAGCTAAGTTACTAATGCGGGGAGAAATTTGATAATTTGGCAATTTGATAATGGGGCGTGTCCTGCGGGATGTCTTTCTGGTTAATTAGCCAATTAGCAAATATGCCAATGTGCCAATTGGGCGTGCTCCGATAAGTAAAGACTTTACTGATTAGGATCATTGGCACATTTACTAATTGGCACATTGGCTAATTATCAAATTACCAGTTTGCCAAATGAGTCAGTGGCGCCACGGATTCCCATACCACGCCCCATCTATCTCCTTCACGAAGTTCTCGATCTGCCGGTCATTCTTATCCTGGATATCCCAGTCCTGTTTCAGGCTGCTGCCGAAGAAGAAGGCTACTGTCTGGTACATGCGCGCATTCAACCCTCCCTTGTATTCCTTGATGATGTCGAAACAGTTGTTGCCCGTCTGCCGGTTGATGAGTTTCATGAGTACGCGGCCCTGGTACACGGACAGGTTGGATAGTGGGTCACTGAATTGCTTCTTCAGTTCCTTTTCGCGTGTCTTGATATAGTCCTTGCGTTCCTTCTTCGAGGTGATGCCTGCAAGTTTCAAATTGATATCGTTGATAGTTGCGCCGGCGGTGCGGGCATAAGGATAGCAGACGTACACCGCATTGCGAAGCCTGTTCCATTCCGCCACATATTTCGCGAGCTTCTTCGGCGAGAGTTTGGACGACCACACCATCGCTTCTTCCTTGAAGGGAAGCATTTCCCGCTGGTACCAGATCGCGTCGGTAATAATGGTGTCGTTGGGTCCCCACTTCTTCGCCCGCTCCGCATAGGAGGGCATGGGCGGGATCGTATCGGTATTGGCTACCTCGGGTACCACCTGTCCGTTCGCCAGCTGGCAAACGAAGATCAGGAGGAGCATGGCGGCGAATCGATATGGAACCGGGCGGATCATCGGGACTTAATTTACATTATCTACGTGATGAAAGCAAAGACAGTAAAAATAAGACGGATGCTGTTTGAAAAATGTGAAAGTTTTAACGGGGCTTTAAGGAATAATTCAACCTGATGCGGTGGATCATGCTGAGAATGACACCAATAGCCGTGATCACGATGCCGATCCAGAGAACATTTATAAAGGGGAATTTATAGGCCTTAAGCGTCACATATTCCTGGAAGGCTGAAGACTCCTTTATCCCGATCTCAGCGAGCCCGCCATTCACCCTGTTGAGCCGGAGGACCAGTCCCTCGGACACAACAGTATCCGGCATGGAAAGCAATATCCCCTTCCTATCGATCAGGAGCGGATGCGCCTCGTAGGAAGTGCGGTTGGAAGAATGAACACGCAGGAGCGCAACACTACCCCTGTCCTCCGATGGAAAACCCGCCAACGGCAGACTATCTTTCGTGGAAAGGCTTTCCAGTACCACAAATCCCTTGCTGTAGAAAAGACTATCGCCTTCCTTCATCTCGCTGTTCCTGAATGTTGCGGTGTCCTTGTTCTTATCGGGATTCAGCAGCGCCGAAATATAGGTAAACACATCATGATCGAAATAATGTCTCGAATCGGGATTTGCCATGAGCCCCTCGTTGCCCTTATAATTTACGAAGGCATTCGGCTTCAGCGTAAATTCCTCGTCGTCCGTGCGGCTCTTGAAATGGATGCTATAATACCATTGCTGCTTCTTCGGATGCGCGGAGTCGCTGACATAGGTCACATCGAACTTGCCCATCTGTGCGGGCACGCCCTTCAGCAACGTAAGATTCTCACCCGGCTTCTCCTTACTATCCTTGCCGAAGTCGAATGCAATGCCGCTGGTATTGTAAGAAAGCACTTCCTTCTTCGAGGAGGAAAGAAGAATGCCAAGCAGCACGAGTCCAAACCCGAAGTGGGAGATAGAGGCGCCGGCCAGTTTGAGTTTCCCCTTCACACCAATCCAGATATAAAGAGCATTGGCCACTACGGCGTACACGGCCGCAACGATGGCCACCCAGATGAAGAACAGGAAGCCCATTCCTTCCTTCTGGTAATTGATATTGCCGAAGATCAGGATCAGCGAGGCGACCACGATAGCCACTGCGGTAGGCCAGATGATCTTCCGGATGAAATAGGCGCCCGGCGTTTGCTTATACTTCAGGTATTGTGTAACGGCGGTAAGAATGCCGATGATGATAGCTACGAAGATCTGGATCTGGTTATACGCATATTCGTCATTCTCCGGCGGCGCAAATTTCGTGTTCCAGATCTTGTTCAAAACAGGTAGGGAGGTCTTCCCGATAATGACAAGGGCCGATAGGAAAAAGACCAGTGAGCCGATGAACATCCAGAATTCCCTCGAGGAACTGCTTTCTTCCTTGGTTACCGTGGGCACCTGCACCTGGATATAATAGATGATAAATACGATCCCCGCTATCAGCGAACCGAAGGCGAGCAGTGGGCAGAGCGGCTTTGAAAAAATACTGACCGGGTATTGCAATGTCAGTTGCGTAGCGATCAGGAAAATGATTGCCGTAACGGCGGCCGTTATTTTCTGATCACGCGTTTTGGCAATGAGTATTGCAAATGGCCATATGAACACGAAAAGAAGTAGATATAGTTGGCTGTTCATACCAAGATCCGTGAAGGCATGAACCGATGTTTCGCCCAATATTCCGCTCCGTGTGAGGAACGTAGAATAGAGGATGAAGAAAAAGCTAAGGATGAAAAACAAGAAGGTCGAGCGCAGGGAGTGCCCGCTGTGTTTAAAGATCAGAAGCGTGTGAAGCCCCGCAATCATGATCAGCCAGGGAACGAGCGAAGCATTCTCAACCGGATCCCAGGCCCAGTATCCGCCGAAGGTCAGGGATTCGTAGGCCCATTTGGCGCCCATCATGATACCGACACCCAATACCGCAGTGGAGAAGAGCGCCCAGGGCAGCGCGGGCCGCACCCAGTCGTTGAATCTCTTTGTCCATAACCCGGCAATAGCAAATGCAAACGGCACAATAGTAGAAGCGAAGCCCATGAAAAGCACGGGCGGATGGATCACCATCCAGTAGTTCTGCAGCAATGGATTCAGGTCATTCCCGTCTTTGATCGCCGCAAGATAATCGGGACGCAGGGGTTGATTGGGATCCATATTCACGTGCAGGCCGAGGGCATTGTCCAGTACGCCGGACTCCCTCAATAACGTGAATGGATTCGACCCGATCTTATGATCGAAGATATAGAGCCCCGCCAGCATGGTGGCCAGGCAGAATTGCATAAAACTTACCACCGTCATCACGGGCGCCTCCCATTTCTTACTGGTCTTTATCAGGATGAGGCCAAGCACGCAATGCCATACGCTCCACAAAAGGAAACTTCCTTCCTGCCCTTCCCAGAAACAGGCGAGCAGGTATTTTACTTCAAGTGAACGGCTGCTATGCTTCCAGGCATAATGGTATTCGAAGAGGTGGTTGGAGATGATATAGAAGAGAATACCGAAGATGGCGAAGACGGATACGCATTCGGTGAGAAATGCATACCGCGCCAGTCTCTTCCAATAGGTGCCGTCGCCGTCAAGCTTGGCGCGCGTCGACATGAAATAGGAGAAAGTAGCGACCAGCGAAGCAACCAACGAAAGCACGATGAAGAAATGTCCAAACTGGCCGGGTAAAAGATGCTCGCCTATGTATTCCATCAGGGAAATTCTATTTTAAATAAAATGGGAATGATGCTGGCATATAAATATGAATGCGCAGCGCTGTTATTGATTCGTTCTTGCCTCTGTTACCTGTACGCTCTTCTGTGCGGCCTTTATGTCATCCTTGTATTTAGAGGGACACTTGGTCTGAATGGACTGGCAATCGAAAAGTCCGTCCTGGTATTTTCCTTTCAGTACCAGCCGTTCGCTGATCTCGAAGTTCTCGGGTTTGGGATTGTGGTAGACCACCTTCACCGATTTACCCATCGTGTCCACCGCGGTAAAGCTCAGGAAATTCGGATCCTTGACTGCATCGTACACCATCGGCTGCGTCTTATCCCAGCGGGCCATCAGGTGCACGAACTTACCCGGCTTGGAGATGGCGGTATCGACGGTGTCATAAGTTGTCGTGGTCTGCAGAAAACTTATCAGGATGGCGATAGCGGCGGCGATGAAGACCAGTAAAACAATGTGGATCTTTTTCATATTTATCAATTGAACGTGGCAGGCCAGTGGATCCGGGAAAGCGCACGGTTTCAAATTCGTCGCAAAATTACGCTAAAAACCGTGACGTCCGGACCGATTTTCAAATAACGGGCCCTTTCATAAATTGTTCAGCCTCGGCAAAATATAGCCGCATTTTTCATGGAATGTTTAACCTTCCGGCTTCAATAATTATACATAACGATGATTCGTACGTAAAGAGGCACACCCCTTATCTTTGCGCCAACCAATTTTGCCTATATGAAGTTTGAATTATCGGAAGAACAGCTGATGATCCGCAAGGCGGCCCGTGACTTTGCCAGGACCGAATGCCTGCCGGGGGTGATCGAAAGGGACGAGCTTCAGAAGTTTCCCCGCGAACAGGTGATGAAATTGGCCGACCTGGGCTTCATGGGGATGATGGTGCAGCCCGATTATGGCGGTGCGGGGATGGATACGGTGAGTTATGTGCTGGCAATGGAGGAGATCTCGAAGATAGATGCGAGCGTGAGCGTGTGCATGAGCGTAAACAACAGCCTCGTGTGCTATGGCATGCAGCAATATGGTAACGAATTTCAAAAACAGAAATACCTGGTTCCGCTGGCCCAGGGAAAGAAGGACGGTGAACTATATATCGGCGCGTTCATGCTGAGCGAGCCCGAAGCGGGCAGCGATGCCACTTCGCAGCGGACGACGGCGGAGGATCTGGGCGATCACTATCTATTGAATGGAACGAAGAACTGGATCACCAATGGTGGCACGGCCTCCGTGTATCTCGTAATTGCGCAGACCGATCGTGCAAAAGGGTCGAGGGGGATCAATGTACTGATAGTGGAAAAGAGCTGGCCCGGGGTAACAGTTGCCGCTAAGGAGAATAAGCTGGGCATCCGTGGCAGCGATACACATACTGTGATGTTCTCGGATGTAAAGGTGCCGAAGGAGAACAGGATAGGTGAGGATGGGTTCGGATTCAAGTTTGCAATGAAGACATTGGCCGGCGGACGGATCGGCATCGCCTCGCAGGCGTTGGGAATTGCAAGTGGCGCCTATGAACTGGCGAAGGAATATTCGAAGACACGCAAGGCTTTCGGCACGGAGATCATGAATCACCAGGCCATTGCCTTCAAGCTGGCGGATATGGCCACGCGGATCGAAGCGGCGAGACTGCTTTGCATGAAGGCCGCCTGGGAAAAGGATAATGGATTGGACTATGCGCTCAGTTCGTCCATGGCAAAGGTCTATGCATCCGAAACCGCCATGTGGACGACGGTGGAAGCGGTACAGATACATGGAGGGTATGGATTCGTGAAGGAATATCATGTGGAGCGGTTGATGCGCGATGCCAAGATCACGCAGATCTATGAGGGAACGAGCGAGGTGCAGAGGATCGTGATAAGCAGAAGTATTCTCAAACAATAGCAAGCGTAAACCTGTCGCTAAGGAATTGGTAATAGGGAATTGGGAATTAGGCTTCACTGGAAAAGTCATTCTAGTTCACGTTCATTCTCTTGTTCGCCATCTTCCCGGCAAAAAAAAGTGTTTACCGAGAAAATGATAAGGAGCATATGGCAATAAATGAAGAGGCATATAGGCAAATAAAAAACTCGCTCGTAGAAAAGAAGGCAACCCTGGTGGCAGTATCGAAGACGAAGCCGGTGGCCGATATTCTTGCGCTCTACGATTTGGGGCAGCGCGACTTCGGCGAGAATTACGTGCAGGAATTGCTGGAGAAGCAGGCACAACTGCCGGCCGATATCAGGTGGCATTTCATCGGGCATCTTCAAAGCAATAAGGTTAAATACATTGCCCCCTTCATTCATCTCATTCATGCCATCGATAGCCTGAAGCTTTTAAAGGAAGTGGATAAGCAGGCGGCGAAGGCACAGCGCAATATTCACTGTCTCTTGCAGGTGCATATCGCAGAGGAAGAAACAAAATTCGGTTTCGATAAAATGGAATTACGTGAGGCGGTCACCGATCTCACACGTCTCGCGCATATTCAGGTGGATGGGCTGATGGGCATGGCCTCCTTCTCCGATGATCCCGCCAAGGTGAGCGCGGAGTTCCACTCGCTCCATTCGATCTACCTGGATACGATCGCCGCGAATCCCGGCCTGCAATGGCATATCCTTTCCATGGGCATGAGCGCCGATTATGGCATTGCGTTGGAAGAGGGGAGTAGTTTGGTGAGGATTGGGAGTCTTTTGTTTGGCAACAGAATCTAAGCAATTTGGTAATTTGATAATTTGGCAATTTGATAATGCGGCGTGCTCCGAAAAGAAAAGACTTTACTGATAAGGATCATTGTCAAATTGCCAAATTATCAAATTACCAAATTGTCAAATTGTCAAACTGCTCTTCGTCAGGAATTTCACGCTCATCGTGTAATTTCTTTTATCCCCTCAAAGCCGTAATTTTATTTTACACATGCCGGCGAATTTCTTCCTACGATATAAACTCCACCACCTCGCCGGATGGCTATTGCTGTTTGCATTCTGGTATTTCCTGCGATACGAGGACTACCGCGTACCGGGTAGGGCATTCCTCATCACCCTGATAAAGGTGATCGATCTTGCCATCCTGATCTATACGACCAATTATCTTTTCATTCCCCAATTATTCTATAAGAAAAGGTATGGCTGGTTTGCGCTTGCCTTTATTTTACTAGTGGTGGTGAGCAGCACGATCAAGATGAATATCCTCGGCCGGATCATGGACCGTCCCGATCTCTATAGCCTGTCCGGCGACCTGAAGAGAAAGATATACGATAACATGATCCCGCATTTCTTCCTGGGTATCGCCGGAGCGGCCATCAAGGTGATGATCGATTATACGCGGCTGCAGAAACGCCTCGCCGAGATAGCAACGGAAAAGGCGGCGGCCGAACTGAAGTTCCTTAAATCACAGATCAACCCGCACTTCCTGTTCAATTCACTCAATTCAGTCTACTTCCTCATCGATAGAAATAATACCGTTGCCCGCGAATCATTGCATAAGTTCTCGGACATGCTCCGCTATCAGCTCTACGAGATGAATGGCGAGCGCATACCCGTGGAGCGGGAGATCAGCTACCTGCAGGACTATGTGAGTCTCCAGCAATTGAGAAAGGATGAGAAATACACCGTTTCGTTCGAATGCGCGCCTGGCGTTTCGAATTTCTCCCTCGAGCCTTTGCTGCTCATTCCATTTGTGGAGAATGCATTTAAGCATGTGTCATCTCACGTGGATAAGCTAAATTTCGTGAAGATTGCACTGGCGAGAAACGATGGCGAGTTTGTCTTCACCACGGAGAATTCGACCGGGCCCGATAAGGCAACCGATCCGCATAGCGGCATTGGTCTGACGAATGTGCGAAGGCGACTGGAATTGTTGTATCCCGGTAAGTTCGACCTTGACGTACGGGATAACAATGGAATATATAAAGTAAAACTGACCTTAAAGATCAACGCATGACAAGGGAGCCGATCCATACTTTACATCTCTTTCCAATACTGAATGAGAAACTGGTAACATTCCTCGAAAAACTTTCCCCGGCCGAATGGCAGGCGCAGACCATTGCGCGCAAATGGGTAGTAAAGGATGTTGTATCGCATCTCCTGGATACGAGCCTCCGCCGCATTGCCATTCACCGCGACAAATGGATGCTGCTGCCAAACCGCACTATTGAAAGTTATGACGAACTGGTGGCCTACCTGAATGAATTGAATGCGGACTGGGTAAATGCCACCAGGCGGCTTAGTCCGCGGATGTTGATAGATTGGCTGCGTTCCGCCAATGAAACGGTGTATGGGATATTCATGCAGCTTGATCCGTACGGAACATCGGTATTCCCGGTAAACTGGGCCGGTGAAAACAGCTCGTTCAATTGGTTCGATATTGCCCGCGAGTACACGGAGCGATGGCTGCACCAGCAACAGATCCGCGATGCAGTAGGGAACAGGGAATTATTATCGCCCGAGCTATACAAACCGCTGCTCGATGTGTTCATGCAGGCATGGCCCCATACTTTGCGTAATACCGCGACCCCTGATGGCACCTTATTGAAGACAACGGTGACGGGCGAGGGCGGCGGTGATTGGTGGCTGGTATTCGAAGAGGGAGAATGGAGGAAGCCCGTTCCTGGCGCAATGAGTCAGAAGAAACCGGCCGCTACAACCATCATCGATGGAGATGCGGCCTGGAAATTGTTCTCAAGGAGTTGGCGAAAGGAAGATGCGGCGGGAAGCGTGCGCATAGAAGGAGAGGAGCGGCTGGGAGAAATTGTCCTGGACATGATATCAGTAATGGCTTGATCATGAAAATAAATTGCATTATCATCGACGATGAGCCTCTTGCGAGGAAGGGATTGAAGGAATACGTGGCGGATGTCGAGTTCCTGCAGCTTGCAGGAGAGTTCGACAATGCCATGAAGGCGACGGGCATCATAGAAAGCGGCGGGGTACAGTTATTGTTCCTGGATATACAATTGCCCCGCATCACGGGACTCGATTTCTTCAAGACGCTGCATCATCCGCCGCCCGTGATATTCACCACGGCGTATCCCAACTATGCGCTGGAGGGGTTCGAATTGAATGCGCTGGACTATCTCGTCAAGCCTATCTCATTCGATCGGTTCTATAAGGCGGCGCTGAAGGCGAAGGAATTCTACGAGGTGAGAGAGAAGAATGCGGGAGTGAATGTTGCTGTCGGCCAGGATGGCTATTTTTTTATTAAGGCGGATAACCGGCTCGTCAAATTATTATTCAGCGAAGTGTTGTTCGCGGAGGCGCTGCAAAACTATGTGGTGATCCATACAAAGGAAAAGAAGTATGTCACTTACCTGACCTTTAAATCGGTGGAGGACTACCTCGCCGGTGCGCAGTTCATCAGGACGCACAAGTCATATATCGTGGCCGCCGCGAGGATCGACAGCATTGAAGGAAACGATATCCGCATCGGGCAGCACCATATCCCTATTAGCAGAAATTTGAAGGAAGAGGTGATGGAGAAGCTGTTGAAAGGGAAGTTTCTGAAACGATGATGTCTTCAATTTGGCAATTTGATAATTTGATAATTGGGTAATTTGACAATGATCCTCATTCGAAGTGTATTCTCTTATCGTAGCACGCCCAATTATTAAATTATCAAATTGCCAAATTATCAAATTACTCGTAGCCTTCCACCGCCACAATCTTCCCATAGTCAACCAGCAACTCACTCCCTGCCGTAATGGGCTTAATGGATTGGAAATATTCTCCATCGTTCATGGAGGCGATATTGGGAGAGGAGGAGTGGTTGAGATAATTGACGATGTCCATGACCTTGAAGCCGTAATCGGGTACATAATAGTCCGTCTCATCGTACAGGCAATAGGTCTCGATGAGCGAGCGCGAATGATCCGGTAATTTTTCAACGTCGCTGATCGGCAGCTTGATCCATTCCCCTACGTTCTTCGAGAAGATGGTTTTACAGCCTTCGGGAATATCACGGATGGCGAAGACGCCTATGCCATGAATGGGCGAGGCCTGGAGGGTTACATAGGTATCTTCGGCGAGTTCTTTCAACAATTCTTCTTTCAACATGGATGGGGACTTTATGGGATCATAGGATTTAGGGGATTCGGCCAATCTCAACCTGCATTCGCGGTATGACCGGTTAGCTTAATTTTTTTACCGGTAAGGAGGAAAGAAGGGAAGACAAGCGTATCAACTAATCAACCTATTAACTTATCAACTCAACTCCTTTCCGGCCAAAACTAATGTCTTTGTGTTCCTTCGTGCCTTAGTGGTTCCCGTATTGAAATAGCAATCCTACTTTTTCCTAAACCGCATCATCGCGATATCACCCATTATCAATACCAGCGTCTTGCCGTCCACCGAATAGGTATTGATCTTCTCCAGGCTCTTCAGGAATATAGCCTCTCCTTCGCCCTGGCAGGCCATTCTCGTCGTCGCCATGGGTTCTTTGAAGCTGATCTTATTCCCTTCTATCTTCACTGGTCCGGAAAAAGAATTGCAACTGGTATTGCCGCTTATTCTTCCATCCTCAGGGGTAATCGTCATTTCCGGTTTCCTGTCAGGATACAAACCATCGAAGGCGATCTTTGTCCCCGAAACAAAATTCAATACCCAGGTGCCTTCCAGGTCTTCGGGTTTCGATGATTCACCGGTCGTGGATTTCTTCTCACTATTACAAGACAATAGTAGCAGGAGGCAGATGGATAATAGTGAATATTTCATTGATGAAGAAAGGAATTGGTAATTGGCAAAATGGAATTGGGCTTTACCAGATGGGTCCTTACTTTTCCGGGACATTTCAAGAAAGATTGGGGAGATTCAGTCTAAGATCTGATTCCTTATTCCCAATTACAAATTCCTTGTTCCTAGCTACCGCGTTGCGATCCCGTGTTGGATTGCTTGCTAACGAATCCCGAGGATTTCGGCTTCTGAATGAATTTTGACCCGCCCTGCGCTGAATTACCAGCGGCGCCCTTCTTGTCGGCTTTCTTCTTGTCCTTCTTATTTTTCTGATTCAGTAATGACATAATGCTATTTTTTATAAAGATAAGAATAATTCATTTTAGGGGCTTGACGCCGGATTGGGTTGCCAACCCGGCATCGAGAGGTTGCCAACCCTGTCGTTTTTTAACGAATAAAAACCGAGGTCAGCCCCGGAAGATCAGTAACTTTAATACGACCCATCATGAAACTCCTAACGGCCATACTCTGCACCTGCCTTGCATTGCCTGCGTTTGCACAGGAGCCGCCGGATTTCACTTATATCCCCCAGAAGGTGGGCGCCAACCCGAATAGCAGCGCCGGACTTCTGTCAAAGGAACTGACATCCCCCTATAAAACCGATGTGGAAAAGGTCCGCTCCATCTTCCGCTGGATAACCGACAACATTGAATACCGTACCCGTCACTCCCGCATTATGCAGCGGCGTAACAAGTCGTCATACAAGGAACCGGAAGACACGGGCGAATTGCAGCCGCTGGATGAACGCGTGGCAGAGACCGTTCTGGAGAACAGGCTGGCCGTCTGCGATGGATATGCGCGTCTCTTCAAGACACTCTGCGACTATGCGGGAGTTGAGTCGGTAGTGATTTCCGGTTACGCACGGACCGAGGCCGGCAAGAGGATACAGCGGTTCAGTTCCAATCATAGCTGGAATGCAGTGCGCATAGATAGCAGTTGGAAACTCCTGGACGTGACCTGGGCCAGCGGATACATAACCTGGCAGGGAGATAACTTCGTCCGCTATTACGATGAACAGTATTTCCTGACCTCGCCGGATCAATTCATCCATGAACATTACCCCGATGATCTTCACTGGACACTCATGACGGATCCTCCATTGATGTCGGAGTTCCGTTATTCGCCATTCAAGCAACGATCATTTACCAAATACAGGATCACATCGTATAGCCCCAGCCAGGGTGTGCTCGATATCGCACCCGGCGATACGGTCAATATTGAATTGGAGACGGCCAATGCCGCCGCCGATCGACAGATCAGCGCAGACCCCTTCCTCGATACCGCTCTATACAACACCGATATTTCTGTCTTGCTCACCCCAACGGAATTCGCAAGGAATAAGATGCACTATACCTATGTTGCCAATTCGCCCGCGATACAATGGATTTACATCCTATACAATAGAGATCTTATACTTCGATACAGGCTGAGGGTATTAATTCAAAATTAAAAAGTAAAAATTCAAAAGGGCGTGATATTCGGGAAGACCTTCTTTTATGAACATCTTGACTCTTGTCTCCTGAATTAATCTCCCAAACTCTGTCCCTTCTGTTGCGATGGAACATCTCGCCCATCACGCGATTTTTGAATTTTTACTTTTGACTTTTGAATTAAAAAGCGACGTTTCTCCTATCACGCCCTTTTGAATTTTTACTTACTTTCACCTATGTTTTTTTTTAAACCTCTTGGCCGTCGGCCCTCCGGCGAACGCGCGGCATTGATACAACGGTCATCCAATTTCAAGAATGGTGAATTTCAGAATCTCTCTGCGACCAGTACGCTCACGCAGGGTTCATTCTGGCGAACCTTGTTCAAGTTTTTCAATAAGCCGAAGAATACCGTGCCCCCGACGGCGCTTCCTTCCGTGAAGACCGATCTGAAGTCGCTAAGCGAGGTCAATCCAGTTAATCCCTTGATCGTTTGGTTCGGTCATTCTTCCTATTTCATTCATATCGATGGAATGAACATTCTCGTGGATCCCGTATTTAGCGGGCATGCCTCTCCATTCAGTTTCAGTGTCAAAAGTTTTCCCGGCACAGATATCTATTCGGTGGACGATCTGCCGCTGATCGATATGCTCATTCTTACGCATGATCATTATGATCACCTCGATTATAGTACACTTCCCTTGCTACAGCCGAAGGTTAAGGCAGTGTACACGGCACTCGGAGTAGGAGCGCATTTGGAGTACTGGGGTTTCCCCAAGGAAATGATCACCGAATTCGATTGGTGGGACAGCAAGGATATCGGCGAAGGCGTTCGGTTGACCGCAGCGCCGGCGCGACATTTTTCGGGCCGCACATTCAAACGTGGCCAGACACTCTGGAGTTCCTTTATTCTGAAGGTGGCCAATTATAATATTTATATTGGCGCGGATAGCGGATACGATACGCACTTCATAGATATCGGCAAGCGCTTCGGTCCGTTCGATATCGCCTTTCTCGAAACGGGGCAATACAATGACGATTGGCCATTGATCCATATGACACCCGAGGAAGCGGTGCAGGCCGCCATCGATCTGCGGGCGCGTTGGATGCTGCCTGTTCATTGGGGAAAATTTGCACTGGCCTTTCATCCCTGGTCGGAGCCTGCAGAGCGTGTTAGAAAAAAAGCTGCGGCGCTCGGAGTATCCGTTACTACACCAAGGATCGGCGAGCCGGTGGTGTTGAATGAATCGTATCCCAATGCGGAGTGGTGGAAGGATGTATGATAGCTTCGACGGGAATTTTTACGCCCTGGTGCGTGTCCCCACGCACCAGCACCTGTGTATAATTTCGCTACGCCAGCAATACTTCGTTCAGCTTACAACTTACGGCCCTCGGCTGGGTATTGAACTCATCCACTTCCGTCTGAAGTTGAAAACATTCCCGACCCAGCTGCCGCTCTTTCAGGTATTTTTGACTGGACGTAGGAACTTTTGAATTGAATGCGATTTACAAAATGATAACCCTAAATAAGGCCATCTTTAAATTAATCTATAAAGCGGTGCTGGCGTAGCGAAATAATTTATTGCGGCTGGTGCGTGGAGACACGCACCAGGGCGTAAAGTTGCGGCTTCCGGCTATCGTCACCGCAGCTGGATTAGCGGCCAGACTATTCATGGCAGGAATTTTGTCTTTGTTCGTTTAGTGAACTCTAAAAATTTTGTTATGAAAAAAATGCGCGGCTTATTTCTTGTCGTTTCAGTGCTTGCGTTCCAGTTTGGGAATGCCCAGTTAAAAGGGTTCAGCCTTGGGCCTTATGTAGAGGCGGGATGGCCTGCGGGTAATGATTTCAAGGCTACGCACAGGCATGGATTAGGGGCAGGTCTTACGGCAGATATAAAACTTCCGGGTGCGTTAGGCCTCACCGGTTCGGCGGGCTACATGCAATTCATGGGGAAAACTATCACCACTGCGGAAGGAACGACAAAGGCGCCGGCCATAAAGGCCTTTCCTATTCGTGCCGGTTTGAAGTTAAGGGTAGCTCCCCTAATATACTTCAAGTTGGAAGGTGGCGCAGCCAATTTCACCGGAGGTGAGAATGGTTCCGCTTTTATTGCCTCACCCGGGATTGGCGTAAGACTCCTTATGTTCGATATTCAGGCGAAGTATGAAGCCTGGTTGAAGAATGGTTCCAATATGAGTTTCTGGGGACTAAGAGCCGGAATTAATTTTTAGAATAAGGAACCACTAAGCCACGAAGGCACAAAGGAACACGAAGAACAATTTGATAATTTGGTAATGTGCCAATGATGGCGTGGTATGTGAGGATTAACCACAAAGGTCTCCAAGAAAATACAACACAAGGAGCACAAGTAGATCATAAGACATCGTAAATTCCTGGTAATCTCGTGGCAAAAAATAAAAAAGAAGAAGCCGCTATAAGATAACAGCGGCTTCTTCTTTTACTTTTCGAACTACCAAGCCATGAAGGCACAAATAAATACAGACGCTTCTCACATCACGCCCCCATTGGCACATTATCAAATTGCCAAATTATCAAATTGTTCTTTTAGTAGCTCCATCTTTAATTTAATTCACACGTCCATCTTTCTTATCCATTCCTCTTCCGATGGCATAACCACCAACCCCACCGAGCACACCACCTATCACACCGCCCAATACACGGTTCTTCTTACTGATGATGGCTCCAGCAACGGCTCCGGCTGTCGTTCCAATGGCTGTTCCCTTCGCCGCCTTGCTCCATCCCTTCTTCTTTGCAGGCACTGTTGCCACGGAGTTGGATGAGTTAGCCGCAGGCACGTACACGGTCTTGTGAACTACCGTTGTTTTTGGAGGGGCCTGGCTCGCGGCCAGTTCATTCCCGGTCATATAATACTGGCTGGGATCCTTCCGTTCGTTCTGCGCCTTCCAGTTTTGAAAGGAGGCAAAACCAACGGTGTCTTCATAGGAAACCGATTTCGTAAGGTCTTCCTGTTTGGGCTGGGTGTTACAAGCTATCATACCTGTAGCAATAGTAACAATGAGTAACGTTTTTTTCATAATCTTTTTTTTATAGGATTAATAAATAACAATAACACCCTATGATAAAGGAAAACAATGCCATAGAAATGCACGTTGTTAATGGAAGGTTGATATGAAATTTAATGGCCTACTGCACACCCTATTACGAGGTTCCTTTTTTAACAGTTGTGTCCTTGCATCAAGGCGTATTGACAAGCGCATCGCGCTTTTTGCTATCCTGTACAATACAACAGAAGTAGTCTTAGTTTATTATTAACAGCCGTAACCGCAAGTATACACAAACACAAAAAGGCCAGCCGAAAGGCTGGCCCGGTCTGTATCCTCTATGTTGAGATGAAAACAATTAGCCAATGTGCCAATGGACCTAAGATCAATCAGGCATTACTTATCGGAGCACGCCCTCATTGGCACATTTACTAATTTGCACATTGGCTAATTATCAAATTATCAAATTGTCTTCCCCTTCTTCTTCTTCTCCATCGCCTTCAGATCATCCGCATTCGGTTCACCAAGCACTATCTTTCCAAAGCTCGACTTGATCTCGATCTTCGCATTGCCATTCCCCGACTGCCCGCTGAATTTTCTATCTGAATCCGGTCCATACTGGTCTGGCTTATCCGTGCGTTTAATGCCCACGCCGGTACGATCGACAAAATCGCCGAAGCTGGTCGAGATGCTATAGTCGGCGCCGATACTTCCCGGGCGAAGGTTGACCGTGCTATAGGAATCATGAAGCGAGAGTGACGTAATATCTGCCGCAAGACTGATCCGCGTGTTATCACAGAATTCGAGCTTGATCACATTCTTCCCCGAGAGATTATCGATGCTTATCTGCGAGAATTTAAATGTCGCATCAAGATTCGTCGCCGATTTGATAGAGGCCTTCCCGAATTCTACAGATATGTCCTTTATGTTGCTCAATACACCCGTGGTGAGCTCCCCGAACTTGCTGTTGATGTCCACCGGGCCTTTGTAGTCCGGCAGCTCCGTATTGCCAAAGCTATTGCTGGTGTTAAGCGTCACCGACACGGGGAGATGGATCTCGTAGTCGATGCTCATGTTCGACTTGCAGTCCTTGCATTTCTCCTGTTCCTTGTTGTTTTTTATCGATGTCTTGTATTCTACGCCGCCATCCTTCTGTTGGTTAGTCACCATTATCAGTTCGAAGATGGCCTTCGCCACTTCATCCTTCGTGGCCGATACTTCTATGTGCACGTCGACTTTTATTTCATTCTTATCCCAGGCGATGTATTTCACATTCCCGAAACTGTTTTCGATGGTCAGCTTGTTGGTGGAAGGGTAGGTATTGGACATATCCTTTTGTTTGACGAATTCGTACTTCTTACGGCCATTCTCATTCTGCTGTGCACTGACGATCTGCGCACTGAACAGGAGGAGAAAACTAAATGCCAGGGTAACTTGTTTTTTCATTGCTATTTTTTTTATGTTGAAGCTCTTTGATGATGAATAATTGTTTGGAGAGTAATTCCGCCTGCAACTGCAGATTCTGCAGCATGGCTTCGATGAGGACATCCTGGTCTGGCAACTGCGCCACCTTCTTCCGGAGCAAACCGTACGAGCTATCGAGTCCATGCAAGTCGCTCGAGAACTTCCCGTATAGTTCGGGTTGTTTTACGGAGAGGATCCTCAGCTCATCCTGCTGCCGGAGTATGGTGTTGTACACATTCTTTGCCTGCGTGGCATAGGCCGGATCCATGCCCGCGATCTCCTCGGCATAAGAAGGCCTGGTTGAAAGGGATGTATTTGTGGTAGCAACCGGCTCATTCGGCTTATCCTTGCGGATCAGGATGAAGTAAACGCAGGTAATGGCCACGAAGAAAATGGCCGCCGCCGCGCTCCATTTATAGATATCGCGGATGGTGAAATGCCGTGGTCGCTTCACGTTCAGCGATCCTTCGATCCTGTCCCACACCTTGCCGGATGGTTCCGCATCATCTAGACCTTCACGGTTTTCATCGAGATATTTCTTAAGCTTATCCATGCACCTTTTCCTTTTTTAGCAACTGCAATAATTTTTCCTTCCCCCGCTTGTATTGTGTCCGTATCGTGGACTGTGTCACCTGTAGGATGCCAGCTATTTCCTCGTGATCATAGCCCTCCAGCAGGTAGAGAGTTAACACCGCCCGGTATCCGTCGGGTAGTTCCTTCATCGTTTCCCGGATCGATTCCACGGCAAAGGCGATTTCATTGTCGTCGGGCTCCGGCTCGTCGGGGTGAACATCGGCCTCGTCCCCCAGCTCCACCAACCAAAGTTTCCGCTTCTTTAACAAGGCAATGCTTTTGAAGACCACGATCTGCTTGAGCCAGCCACCGAAGCTTGACCTGTTGCCGATCTCCCGTAATTGGGTGAATGCATCGGTAAAGGACTCCTGCAGAACATCCTCCGCATCTGCGCGGTTCGCGGTAATACGTAGGGCGGTATTGAACATAGCCTTGCTGTACCGGTCATATAGCTGACGGTAGGCAGTGGTATTTCCTTTGATGCATTGGGTCACCAATTCATCAACCGGCGTTATTGAGATGGTCAGGGGCAGGAAGTGGTTTTATATAAAGTATGGAAAAATCCAACAATGTTGCATGAAAACAATTTGACAATTTGATAATTTGGCAATTAGCCAATTGGGCGTGCTACGATTTGTGAGAACCGACCGATCTGAGGATCATTATCACATTGCCAAATTATCAAATTGCCAAATTCATAAATCAGTCAGCTACGGATAAAGGCCTCCAGGTCCATATTTAGCCTGTCCTTATCCGTTATAAAAAGCCCATGCGGCGCACCTTCATACACTTTATAGATAGCGCCGGGGATCATCTTTGATGTGCGATCGCTGCTCACGGCAATGGGAACCGTCTTGTCTTCCTGGCCATGGATGATGAGCGTAGGCAGCTTGATGCTGGCCAGGTCCTTCCTGAAATCCGTGGATGTGAAAGAGCCCGCGCAGTCTATTGTCGCCTTCGGCGATCCTTTCAGCGTAAGCATGTGTGCCCAATCGAGCAGCGACTGGCTGACAGGATGCTTGATAAAGGTTTCCCCGAAGAACGTCTTGCCAAACTCGGCAAGGAATGCAGGGCGATCATCGAGCAGCTGCTCGATAAATCCATCAAACACCTTCTGATCGATGCCCTCCGGGTTGTCGGCCGTTTTCAACAGAAAGGGGAGTACAGTACTCACCAGCACGATCCTGGCCACCCGGGCGCTGTTGTGCCTGCTGCAATACCTGGCCACTTCTCCTCCGCCCATGGAAAAGCCGATGAGCGTGACACCCTGCAGGTCGAGTGTATCGAGAACGAGTTTGAGGTCATCGGCCAGCGTGGAATAGTCATAGGGCTCCCAGGGCTTGAACGACTGGCCAAAGCCACGGCGGTCATAGGCGATGACACGGTACCCCTTGGCGGCGAAATAAAGTAATTGATATTCCCACATCTCGTGACTGGACGGCCATCCGTGTATGAAGACAAGCGGTTTACCGCTGCCCCAGTCCTCGTAATATAAGCGTGTCTTCTCCTTCTTGTCCTGTGATTCAATGAAAGGCATAAAGAAAATTTAAGGTTAAAATAAGAGGAATGGGTCAAATAGTCTGCCAACGGAAGGAGAGTGGATTTTTTAGTGGTAAAAACCTGTGTCTGTCAGGAATGGGGAATTCGGAATAAGGAATAAGGCTGATCCTTGAAAAATCTTCTCATAAGGCCTAATTCCTTATTCCGAATTCCCTATTCCCAATTCCCTATTCCAACTCTGGTCAGTAATTTGCAGTCTGTTTCAATACTGTTAAATACACCTATTTTTCAAGGGAAAGAAAACCCTCTCCGATTGATTTGCGTTAATAGGTAAGAAAACTTTTTTTATGTCAAAACGCTATTCTCTTTTTCTCGCTTTTTCGGCCCTGTTTGCCGCCAGTTGCGGCATGGCTCAAAAGAAGACCAACGATAAGTTCCCGGATCCACCTACGGCCACGGCCAAGACTGTCTTCCCTATGAAGCTCACGGAGGCGGAATGGAAGGCAAGACTTTCTGCCAAACAGTATAATATCCTGCGCGAAGAAGGCACAGAGACCGCCGGAACCGGTAAGTACGATCACTTCTACAAAAAAGGGACTTATTATTCCGCGGCGAGTCTGCAACCCGTGTTTAGTTCCGAGACGAAATTCGACTCGGGTACTGGCTGGCCCAGTTTCTATGCACCCATTTCACCGGATGCTGTCCGGCTGGTAATCGACAATAGTTTCGGCACTACGCGTGTAGCGGTAGTGGATAGCAAGAGCGGCTCGCACCTGGGACATGTATTCGATGATGGCCCTGCTCCGACAGGCAAGCGATATTGCATGAACTCCGCCGCGCTTATTTTTGTTCCGGAGGGTGGAAAGCCTCCCGTCAGCTCAAATGATCAATAATCATTAAACACTCAATATGCGTTCCATTATAACTTCTCTCATTGCCCTCGTGGTCTTCACTTCCTGTGCACAAACGCAGGCCAAGCCGGGCATACCCCTCGGCTCCAAAGAGAAGAAATCTGCCAATGAAGCCGTCGCCACCTTTTCGGAAGGTTGCTTCTGGCATGCGGAGATCGTATTTCAAAGTCTGCAGGGCGTTCGCGATGCCGTCTCGGGGTACGCAGGCGGCACTGACAAGAGTCCCGACTATGACAAGGTAAGTTCTGGCGGCACGGGTCATGCAGAAACCGTGCAGGTGTACTATGATCCGGCCAAGATTTCGTTTGAAACGTTGGTGAAGGCGCTATTTGCAAGCATGGATCCCACTGAGCTTAACCGCCAGGGGAATGACCAGGGGACGGAATACCGGTCGATCGCGTTTTATCGCAACGACAAGGAGAAGGCGATCATAGAGGCGGAGATAAAGCGGATCAATGAGTCGGGGAAATACAAGAGCAAGGTGGTGACGGAAGTGGCTCCGTTCTCGGCTTTTTATCCTGCGGAAGATTATCACCAGGAATACGTGGCGAACCATCCCGATAACTCCTATGTACGGAATGTATCCATACCGGACTTCCTCGAGTTTAAGAAAGAATTCAAGGGGAACTTCAAGCCATAATACATTTTAGATTAGTAAAAAGAAAGCGGGAAGAAGCAACATTCTTCCCGCTTTCTTTTTTTATTCGGGTAATAGTTGCGGCTCTGCTGCGAGGGGCAGCGGCAGGGATTTGATATGCTTTCGTTGCACGTATTGATTCACGAAATACATCAGGACGGCGGTAACAGCCATCGTGCAGATCACTACATACCCGAGCGTATCGTAGTGCCGGAGTGAATGATCCTGGCTTTCTGTTACGATGAGGCCGCCCACTGCGGAGGCAACGCCACCCGCTATCTGTTGCACGGACGAGTTGATGCTCATGAATGCTCCACGATCACTGGGCTCGGGTACGGCCGTCATGAGAGCCGATGAGGCTATCATGCGCGAAGTGATGCCGACGAAAAGCAAGACATTCACCAGGATGATGATCCAGAATGGCGTGATGCCGAGTTGCGTGTAGATCGCCACCATGATCATGCCGACCACCGTTCCGATAATAAACATATTGTACTTCCCGATCTTATCGCTGAATTTGCCGGCAATAGGACCTATCAGTATGGAAAAAAGACCGGTGATGAGATACACCGTCGGTAGTTGTTCCAGGGTGAGCCCGAGATTATAAATACCGAAGGCGCTGCCGAATGGCATAAGCATAAAACCACCGGTGGCAAGCAGGGTAGTGGCGAGAAATGCACGCAGGTAGTTGCGTTTGGAGACGGTGTTGAGCAAATGATGGAATGCATTGCGTTGCGTCTGCAAGGCGATATGACCCGTCACCGGCTGCATGTAGATAAATATGACGATGCCGACGACCGTACCGAATCCGGCGATCATCCAGAAGGGTGCATGCCAGCTAAAGTGATTGGCCAATACGAGGCCGATAGGAATTCCCAGTACCTGGCTTGCCGCGAAGGCCATCTGCACAAAGCCCATGACGCGTCCACGCACCTCCATCCGGAAGAGATCGCTCACGATGGCAAAACTGATGGAACTGATCACGCCGCCGAAGATGCCGGTGACGATCCTTGCCGCCAATAGAAAATGAAAGTTAGGAGCAAGAGCGCAACAGAGGGTGCCGACGATGAATCCGGCATAGAAGAAGAGTAATAATTTTTTCCGGTCGAATTTATCGGCGAAGCCAGCCGCAAGCAGGCCGGAGATCCCAGCACTGAAGGCGTAGGCGGAAACGACCAGGCCGAACTGGGAAGGGGTCACGTCGAGTGTCTTCATCAGGATCGCGCCCAGGGGCGAGAGCACCATGAAATCGAGAATGACGGTGAACTGCAGGATAGCAATTATCGCGATCATGAATACCTGGTAGCGCGAAAATATCCTTGGCTTAACGGGATCGATGGTTGAAGTCATGAATGATAAATTTTCTTTAGCCGGGAAGTTCTTCGCAGGTAAAACCCTCCCTGTTTAGTGTTTTGATGAGTTCGCCGGTGTCTGCAGTCACCGCTTCTATCCGTAAGACCTTGTCAACGTCCTGGCGATCGATATTCCAGCGCCGGATACCCGGTACCATGTTCAACGCGGGTGTTATCTTCTGCAGGTCTTTCTTGTAACGGATATTTGTTTTGAATACAAGAATAGGCATGGGCTAATAATTTTAAGAAGGTTATCAGGTAAGTGCACAGCTAATTTCGGTGAGCAGGTTGCCGGGAGCGGTGAAATAGAATCCGAACACGCCGCGCATGGAGGCGGGTGGATTGTCCAGTGGATACCCATCCCGCTGAAGAGAAGCATAGATCTGGTTTACCTCGTCGATGCTTTCTACCAGGAAGCCGATATGAAACGAATCGGGGTAGGCATGGTTGCCATTGCGGTTGAAACTCTCTGACATAAGTACGAGGGTGAAGCCGCTCTTGCCGACCAATATTGCGAGTTTATTATCGCCTTTCATTTCGGCGCAGGTGAAGTCGAGGTATTTCACGAAGAATTCCTGGCTGGCCTGTACATCCGGTACCGTGAGATTAATATGGTTTAATTGAAAATTCATGGGTATAGTTTTATTTCTGATTTATGGGTCGAAGCGCTTTGAGTACGAGGTCGAGCGCCTGCAACATTAATTTATCGGAGAACCTGAAGGGCCTGCCGCCGATGCTCTGCCCGGAGATATGGAAATTGACGAGCGCATAGAGTGGGGCGAAGGCCACCGACCAGTACACTTCCACGGGAACCTTGACGAGTTCCTTTCGCTTGATGGCATTGTCGACGAATGACTCCATGATGCGGCCAAATTTTTTATCCATTCGCTGAGCCGCCTTTTCCTGCAGGGGAGAGTGGCGGATCTGCTCCATGAAGCGCATGCTGTCGGGGTACTTCATATAATACTTCGCGCGGTTGATCCACTGCACCTTCAATCCTTCGCGGAAGGAGAGGGAGGGATCGAAATTCACGAGGGTCGCATCCAGCATCTTCTTCGTCTCGGTGACAAATAATTCCAGGATGAGGTCCTCCTTATCCTTGTAATAAATATAGCTGGTGGCGGGAGATACGCCGGCGGCCTTCGCAAGCTTTTGCATGCTGAAACCGTTGAGTCCCTCTTGTACGAGGAGCTCAAGCGCCTTTTCCCTGATGATATGTTGTTTTGATTCGTCGCGAACCCTCATGAGGATACAAATATAAGTGAATGATCGTTCATTTATTTATTTAATTTTAGTAACATTCTGTCATGAGACGTGAATCGTGAATCGTCAATCGTGAATGACAGCCTCGCTAAATCAGCCTTCTCGCATAGCACGATGCCTGAATGTTGTCGCGGGGGTGGGTGCGGATTTGCTACAAACATATTGCCTCGCTGTGGCAGACATCATGTGGATTTGCAATCCGCGCCAATCATATTGGTCGTCTGTACCAATATCGCTTCTCTGCCTGGCTGCCTGTTAATACAAACGACCCTTGCCCGGGCAAACATCACCTGGACTTGCAATGTGCGCCAATCATATTGGTCGTCTGTACCAATATCACTTCTCTCCCTGGCTGTCTGGTTCTTAATACAAACGACCCTTGCCCCAGCGGGGCAACATGTTAGAAAAGAAATGTTCCGGGAAGAATACATTGAATTGTTATCAGACACGGCATTGATGTAAGAAATATATTTTGATGAATTGCCCGATATTGACATGTTGCCCCTCTGGGGCAAACATCACGTGGCTTGCAAATGTGCTTCAAACATATTGGTCGTCTGTGCCAGTACCACTTTTCTGCCTGGCTGTTACTACAAAAGAAGAAATTACAATCAACGGAGTGCCCACTTGAGCATTGTCCAAAGGACCCCTTTGGGGAATATTGCGTATTGAATATTTGCCTTTTATCTCTCCAAGCCTTCATAGAGTATCTCCACCGGATGTTTCGCCTTTCTTCCTGTTCCATCTTTTATCTGGTGGCGGCAGCTTGTGCCCGGCGCAGCGATCAGGGTATCGTCCGGTGAATTCCGCACCGCAGGCAGCAACACGAGCTCGCCTATCTGCATCGATAGCTCATAGTGTTCCTTCTCGTACCCGAAGCTGCCGGCCATGCCGCAGCAGCCGGAGGGAATGATCTCCACAGAATAGTTTGCCGGGAGGGAAAGCAGCGTGGCAGAAGAGGCCACGGATGATAGTGCCTTCTGCTGGCAATGTCCATGCAATTTTATATGACGCTTCTCTGTCGTAAAGGATTCGCTCAGGATATTCCCCTTCCCGATCTCCGCCGCCAGGAATTCATCGATCAGGAATACATGTTTGGCTAGCTCCTTCGCCGCCTCCAAATGTTCGTCATCCGCCAGGTCGATATATTCATCCCGGAACGTAAGAATGGCGGAGGGCTCTATGCCGATCAATGGCGTGTCAGCCGTTATCAACGGGGATAGTTTTTCTATGTTCTTGTTGGCAATAATCTTCGCCTTTCGCAACAATCCCTTCGATAGCGAAGCGCGTCCACTCTCCAGGTGAGCGGGGATGATCACTTCGTATCCCAGCCGCTCGAGTAGCAGGATCGATTTCATGCCGATCTCCGTGTCGTTGTAGTTGGTAAACTCATCGCAGAAAAGATAGACGCGCTTTCCGTTTGCCGGCTTTGACGCCTTATTCTTTCTCCGCCGATACCATTTCCGGAGTGTTGTCTTATATAGCGTCGGCATAGACCGTGCTTTGGCAAAACCAGAGAGCCCCTTCACCCATCCGCCGATGGTCCTGTTCGTCATGATGAAATTGTATAGCCCCGGCCAGATGCTCCCCGCAGCAGCGCTGGTGCTGAATCCGGCAATGAGACGCGATCGCAAGGGCACGCCATTAGCATCGTAATAGTGTTGCAAAAACTCGGCCTTGAGCTTGGCGACATCCACATTGCTCGGGCATTCCGACTTGCAACCCTTGCAACTCAGGCACAGATCCATCACCTCGTAGATCTCCTTATGATCGAAACGATTCATCTTTTCGGAATTCGTCAGGAACTCGCGTAATATATTAGCCCTTGCCCGTGTCGTGTCTTTTTCATTCCGCGTAGCCATATAGGAAGGACACATGGTGCCGCCGCTGAGTTCGGTCTTCCGGCAATCGCCGCTTCCATTGCATTGCTCCGCATGCTGGAGGACGTCCTGGTTCGGAAACCGGAACACTGTCTTGAAGGCGGGTGTCTTTTGTCCCGGTGTATAACGCAGCATCGTATTCATCGGCGGCGTGTCGATGATCTTATTTGGATTAAAGATGGTATGCGGATCCCAGGCCTTCTTTATTTCCCGGAGAAGCGCATAGTTCTCTTCTCCTATCATCTGCCGGATGAATTCACCTCTCAACCGCCCATCGCCATGTTCGCCACTGAGTGAGCCGTTGTATTTCTTTACGAGTGTTGCTATTTCCTCTGCAATAGCGCGGAAGAGCCGGTTGCCATCTTCCGTCTTCAGGTTGATGATCGGTCGGAGATGCAGTTCACCGGAACCCGCGTGCGCATAGTGCACAGAGTACAATCCATACTTGTTCAGAATCGTGTTGAAGTCGCGGATATAGGCCGGCAGGTCATTTACATCCACGGCTGTATCCTCGATCACCGGCACTGCCTTCTCATCACCGGGAAGATTGGCCAACAGGCCCAGGCCCGCCTTGCGCAGCGTCCATATCCTCTTGCTGTCATTGCCGAAGAGTAACGGGAAATGATACCCGAGGCCGGCGGCCTTCATTTCGTCCTCGCATTTCTTCGCGTCCGCTATTATCTCCTCCCTAGTGCCGCGCGCAAACTCTATTACGAGAATGGCGCCCGGATCTCCCTGCACGAAGAAACGGTTCTTCATCTGCTCTATATTATTCTTTGTGCACTCAAGAATATAATGATCGATCAGTTCACTGGCACTGATCTTATGTTTTATGGCAATAAGGTTTGCCCGCAACGATTCATCGATGGAATTGAAGTGAACGCATAGCAGCCCCGTCTCCGCCGGCGGAAGAGGCACCACATTTAATTTTATTTCCGTCAGGAAGGCCAATGTGCCTTCCGATCCCGCGATGAGTGAACAGAAATTGAAATCGTCTCCCCCGGCGGTGAATGGCGCAGACTCCAGCAATACATCCACGGCATACCCGGTATTACGTCGCTCGACAGAAGGTTTCGGGAATTCCTTTCGTATCCTTACCTGGTTATCATAATTGCCCAATAGGCTTCTCACCGTTTTATAAATACTGGCCTCCAATGATGTTCCCTCGCAGCGGCGATGAAACTCATCGAGGTCGACAGCATGGAAGACGGCATCGCTGCCATCGCTCAGTATCGCCTTTACCTCCAGCAGGTGTTCGCGTGTGCTCCTATACACGATCGAATTTGAGCCGCAGCTATTATTACCCACCATGCCGCCCATCATAGCACGATTGGCAGTAGAGGTCTCGGGTCCGAAGAAAAGATTGTGCGGGCGTAAGAAGAGATTCAGTTCATCGCGGATCACGCTTGGTTCTACTCTTACCCAGTTATTCTCCTTATCGAGCTCGAGTATGCGTGTAAAGGTCCTGGAAACATCTACGATGATCCCGCTACCTACCACCTGTCCCGCAAGGGATGTTCCGGCAGCGCGGGGTATGAGGCCGATGCTATGGGTAGTAGCAAACGCGATCAGTTTCTTTATATCCGTAGCAGTGGCCGGTATGGCAACGGCCAGCGGCATTTCCCTATACGCGGATGCATCAGTAGCATATAGGGTCCGCATAGTAGTATCAAAGTAAAGTTCTCCTTCGAGAGTATAAGCCAGCCGCTTCAACAGATCATTCATAGTTGGTGATGTGCCCTTACCAGGCACGCAAAAATAAAAGAATTTACGTGTAAAGCAATGAGACGTGAAGCCTTGTGATCCCTGTGTTGAATTCTCCTTGTGGTCTTTGTGGTTAAAAACAAAACCACGAAGAACACAAGGTCTTTCGCAAAGAACACAAAGGGCGCCTGAAACCAGACACATTTTTTAATTTTTACTTTTGAATTTTGACTCTATTATGTTTTAAATTGAGGAGCTCATGAACATTTCATTCATCCAACTCATCCTGTTCCTGCTTGCGGGCATTGCCGCTATCATCCTGCTGACGGTTCGGTTCAAGGTGCATCCTTTCTTCGCATTGACCATCGCCTGCTTCATCACCGGCATGGGCATCGGCTTACCCGTGGAGAAGATACTCACGCTGATGAAGACGGGTTTCGGTGATATATTGTCGAAACTAACCATCATCATCGTGCTGGGAACGACCATCGGCACGCTTCTCGAGAAGAACGGCAGCACGCGGGTAATGGCGGAATGGATCCTGCGAATAACAGGTCCGCGACGCTCTTCGCTTGCGATCTCTATCACCGGCTTCATCGTCGGGCTTCCCATCTTTTGCGATTCCGGGTTCATCGTCCTCAGCGGGCTCAATCAGTCACTGGCGAAGAGAACAGGTATCGCCATCGCGCAAATGAGTGTGTCGCTTGCGTCGGGCCTGTACGCGGTGCATTGTCTTATTCCCCCGCATCCCGGCGCCACGGCCGCGGCAACCACCCTCGCCGTGGACATGGGCAAGCTGATCCTCATCGGCCTCGTTATCGCCATTCCGGCGATGCTTGTGGGACATGCCTGGGCCGTATTCGCAGGGAAGAAGGGGCCCGGCGTAATAGAAAAAGAAGACGAGTCCGCAAAAAAGGAGAGGGATGAAAAGGCGCCCCACGTGTTACTCGCATTCCTCCCCGTGATCGTTCCGATAATCCTCATGGCCGTTCGCTCCATTATCGGAATAGAAGGCACGGCCCCCGGAATGCTTTCATCATCCTTCAATGTCATGGGTGATCCAACCATTGCTCTTGCGGCGGGTGTCCTGCTTGCACTTCTTACGGGGAAATATGAGAAGAAGGAAATAAGCCGTCATCTTTCCTCCGCTGCAGAGAAGGCGGGAGGTATACTGGTCATCATCGGCGCAGGAGGAGCATTCGGTGCCGTTCTCGCTGCGGCGGATATCGGGAAACACTTCAGCGACCTGATGGACCTGAAGACGGTCGGGCTATTCTTTCCATTCCTGCTTACTTTCATTGTGAAAACCGCGCAGGGTTCATCCACGGTGGCGATCGTGACCGCTTCTTCGATCATATTGCCGCTTTTGCCGGTATTGGGTCTCGACTCGGAGAATGCGAGGTTGCTGACGGTGTTATCCATGGGCGCCGGCTCCATGATGATCTCACATACCAACGATGCCTACTTCTGGGTGATCGCCCGCTTTTCGGGAATCGATGTGAAGACAATGCTTAAAGTGTATTCGGTGGCGTCGGTGTGGATGGGGCTATTGACAATGGGTATTGTGTATCTCCTGTCGTTGTGGATGATAAAATAGTTATGGCTGATATAAGTTTTAATATTCAATATTCAATACTCAATATTCAATGCTCAAGTTGACCCTCGCGCTGAATGATTAGTCATATCGAGCAGGAACTATACTGGATAAGATGAGATTTCGATCAGCAGACTGCCACTTGAGCATTGAATATTGAGTATTGAATATTGAATATTTGTATTCTTTCAACGCCCATCTCGACCGACAATAACCTGAATGGCTCTGGGAATAATTTCCGCTTTTATATTCTTGACCTTTCCTCGGTATTCGCCATCCACCTGGAAATGGATCCGTGACTTCGAGCTGATATTCACCAGGTGCGTTTGCAGTATCTCGATCTTTTTCGGGTTGAATCTTCTTCTCCTGAATCTTGCCTTGAAGATCTCCAGGAAGGAGATCTCCTTAATGATGACCACTTCGAAGAGATCGTCGTAGAGGCTGCCGACAGGGTTGATCTTGACACCATTTCCATAGGTACTCGCATTGGCTACCACCACCATCACCGCCTGGCGGGAAATGGTTTCTCCCCCGACATTCAACTCCACCACCATCTTCTTATGAGACAGGAGGGCCTTCCACGAGGCCTTCACATAGCCCCACATTCCCCTGATATTTCCTTCTGCAAAGGTTTTGATCACAAGGGCATTGAAACCAACATCGCTGAGGTGAATGCATAGCTCATCATTTATCCTGATGAGGTGTATGGTTTGTATCTCCCCCCTGAGTATGATGTCCAGCGCCTCAGCGGGCGCTTCTGGTATCGACAATTCGCGCGCCATGCCATTGGCCGAACCGGCAGGCAGTATGCCGAGAGGTATTTCGCTATTCAGCAGGCATTCTGCCACCATCTTCACCGTTCCATCCCCGCCAACAGCGATCACCTTGTCGGGCCCGGTCTCCCTGATCTTCGCCTTGATCGCCTCCATATCGATGTGCTCGGTCAATTCGAATAGTTCAATGGAATGTTTTTCTTCGGCAAAATGATCGACTATTTGTTTTTTCCAATCCGTTTTATGATTCCCGGAACGGAGATTGATTATAAAAAGTAATTTTGGAAACGAGTGAGGCATGAAACGCAAGATACTGTAAAAGGATGGCTGGAATGAACAAGCCGCTGGCTATAAAAATATATCACGGCTTCGGCCATATTCACGACATCGTCGTCTATGGTCATGTCTTCAGGAAGTATCCACCCTTCAAATTATCCTATTCGGGTAGTTGGTTTATTAATCTCCGCAGGCTGCTCCGTCTTTTTCTATTACGACCTGTTCCACGCATTGCACTGGTCCTCGACTGGCAGGGAAAGCAGGTGCATTCGCGGTCTTCCTGGGATGGCTTCTTTCGTTTCGAATGGTCCGCGTCGGTTGAGACCACCGCGGGCTGGCATACGGTAATCGTTCATGCCGTGAATGAGAGAGGAGAAGTAATAGGCAAGGGTGAAGGCAAGGTGCTGATCACGCATCGCACGCAGTATGGATTCATTTCCGATGTCGATGATACCATTCTCAAGTCGCACTCGGGAACCACGTTGAAGAGATTACGCGAATTATTATTCAAGCATCCGCATAAACGGAACATCTTCGCCGATACAGCCAGGTTCTATCGCCTGTTGGCCGGCTCGTACACTACGCCGGAGGCGCCCAATCCATTCTTCTATATATCCAGCAGCGAATGGAACCTCTACGATTACCTTGCGGAAATATTCCGTCATCGTCAATTCCCTTCCGGCGTATTCCTTCTCAACCAGGTGAAGCGGTGGTATAGCCTATTGAAAACCGGGAAAACAAAACACGAAGGAAAGCTGCTGAGGATACTCCGGGTACTGGAAGTTTTTCCCCATCAGCGTTTCGTGTTGCTGGGCGATAATTCCCAACAAGATCCGGAGATCTACAGCCGGTTCGTCGAAAAATATCCGGGGCGCATCGTCTGCGTGTACATTCGCAACGTACGCCCGGACCGCACAAAGGAAACGGCGGCGCTGTTAGAATCCTTCCAGGCGAAGGGTGTGCAGTCCCTTCTTTTCGATAATACGGAAGAAGCGATCATACACGCAACACGGATAGCATTGATAGATAACCGGGCGGTGGATATCGTAACTGCGACAAGCTAATTCTAAAACAATTATATCGTATGGAGAAAAGATCGATCATCATCGTTGGCGGCGGCATCGCAGGACTCGTGGCCGCGCGTGAACTGGCGGATGAATACGAGATCACACTTCTCGAGGCCAATGACAGGTTGGGAGGAAGGATCTGTTCACTCACACCGGATGGTTTCGGACAGGTGATAGAAGGCGGGCCAGAGTTCATCCACGGGCGTTTGAAGAACACAATCCGGCTGTTGGACGAGGCCGGCATCGAATACGTGAAGACAACGGGAAGAATGTTGCGCAAGAAGGCCGGTAAATGGAAGGAACAGGATGAAATGATGGAAGGTTGGGATGACCTGCTGAAGCAGATGAAGAAATTGGATCACGATACGACCATGTACGATTTCCTTCAGCAATATTTCGGCGGAGAGAAATACACGGAATTCCGCCGGCATGTAACGGCTTATGCAGAAGGCTTCGATATTGCGGATGTAAGAAAGGCGAGTGTGAAGGCGCTGTACAGCGAATGGTCACAGGAAGACGGCAATAACTATCGCTTGCCATCCGGTTATGGACAACTGGTGGAATATCTCCGGAAGGAATGTATTTCGAAGGGATGTGTACTCCTGACGGGTAAGCTGGTAAAGCAACTCGATTGGGAGGAGGGTGAGGTTACTGTTCTTACTGACAACGAGGAAAAGTACACGGCGGATAAGGCGATCGTCACGATCCCGATCCCTCTTCTCCAGGAGGTTTCGGCACTCGCTTCAATAAACTTCACGCCTCCCCTTGACGAGTACGTGAACGCCGCACGCAATATTGGCATGGGCACCGTGATAAAGTTCCTGTTGAAATTCAAGAAAGCCTTCTGGCCGGCCGATGCCGCATTCATACTCTCAGATGAAGCGGTTCCTACATGGTGGACGCTTTTACCAGATACCTCGCCCGTTCTCACCGGTTGGCTCAGCGGGCCGAAGGCGGAACTGGTAACGGGTGAAAAGGATGAGGTGCTATTGGAGAAGGCATTACTTTCATTGGCATCGATATTCGAGATGACGCCAGGGGAGATCAAAGAGCAATTAGTGGCTTCAGCGATCTTCAACTGGAAGACCAATGAGTACGCGCACGGCGCCTATTCCTACGCAACGCCGGCGAGCCACGCGGCCAGGAAGATATTGACGACACCAGTAGCGGGGAGCCTGTACTTCTCCGGGGAGGGCCTATACGAAGGCGCGGCATTGGGCACGGTGGAGGCGGCGATCTCCCAGGCAAAGGCAACAGCCTCACTGATCAGGGGAGGGTGAGGGCGTGTCCACTACCGCCCCGATTCACGAGACAGGTAGTATGACGGTGCTTCATGGCGGTTTTTTAATGCTTCAAAGGGTGACTACGAATAAATTCGTTTAATTGTGTTACATTAATAGTGCAATTCAGTCGGCTCATCTTAAAACTAATCTTATGCGTCTCCTGTTAATCCTGCTGTTGGGCACGCCACTCTTCTCAGCTGCCCAGATCAACCGTTCCGCAAATGAATTTGCACGCGAGAGAGTCGAGGAATTCCTGGCGACGAAGATCTTCAAAGACCAGGTATACAAGACCATTTCCTATGGCGAACTCAAGCCCGAGCGGGAGAGTCGCAATAGCGCGGTCTGGTCGATCAATGTCGATTGTTGGCTCGATAGAAGCAGGCAGGGAGACAAGAAATCACAGGAAAATCTGCAGGCCTACCGCTTCACCTTTTACCTGGATAAGAAATTGAAGATCGTACTCGCAAATAGTTTCGAGACCCGCTGATACTTCGTACACACTAACTCGCCGGAAGGGGTTGCCACAATTCGATCTTATTTCCCTCGGGGTCGTACACCCAGGCGAAGCGGCCATAGCTTTCATCCATTTGTTTATCGTCTATTCTCACTCCCGCCGCCCGCAATTGAGCAAGCATCAGGTCGAGATCATGTACACGGAAGTTGAGCATGAACTGCTGCTCGGGCCTTCCGAAATAATTAGTATCCTCCTTGAAAGGAGCAAACACCGTAGGACCCGCTTCCTGCATCCATACCGAGTCTGCCTGCGTTGAGTTGATCCCAAAATGCTGCTCGTACCATGAACCGAGCGTTGTGGCGTCCTTTGCCCTGAAAAATATGCCGCCGATACCGGAGATGCGTTGTGTCATATAAATTGAATTAGTGGTGATGCTATTTTTAAAGATCGAATTTATTAGAATTTCCGTTGTAACTGCTGGAAGGCGGAGACGAACATCTTATACTTATTCTGTGTCTGTGCCCATGCTATGTCCGACGTTTCGAAAACATGTTTCACCATATCATTTGCCTTCTCACAATCTTCGTTGTCGAAGAATAGCGCCTTCCATTCCGGGGGAAGTTCGCCGGTAGGTTTCAGGCTAAACCCATTCCCATATATTTTTACCAGGGTTGGCGTACTTCTTACATCGATGCTGGCCAGTTCATTCTCCATGGCCCAGGTAAAATAGATCTCCCAAAACCTGAAATGTGCCGACAATCGCTTCCGGATGGCGATTTCGTTTTCTTTCTTCGATGCCGGTATCCGCCAGGTATTGTTTTCCCGGGAAAAGGGATTGTTACCGGGAGTAGCAAACGAACCCGGCAGGCTTTCGAAATTCGCAACGGAATGATCGGCCAGGACCAACTGCATTTCATTTTCCTGGAGATATTTTATGGGGAGATGCGTCGATCTGTCTTTACTATTCGTCAGGATTATCTCCTCGTCCTTGAGCAGCCATGTGCCATATTCGTAGAAGCCGATATCCCGGGTGTACGTGCCGTCCTTCCGGAGATACAAAAAGCTTGCAGGCGTGAGGCCATTGTCCTGCCCGGCAACCGGCCCCGTACGGTAGGTATAGAACCATAGTCGCGCGACGGATTTGTTGGGAAACTTGCAGCCGATGGCAAATACCAGCAACGAAAATACCAGGAGTCGTTTCACATTCATAATCCTTCAGAAACTCTAAGTAAAGCACTTGAAAGCACATAAGCAAATGAAACGTGTTTCCGCCCATTGGTGCGGGTTCCAGCCGGCTAAGTGATAACCAATAGGAAATCCCCACCGCGGGGGAGTGGAAATGCGCGAAAATGTTAAAACTGCAATTTTTGAAAAATTCTGTCGTTTATCAATGAGTCCGAGACCTATAAAAAAACCAATCCATCTATGAACAAGCCCTTTTACAACGACCAGACTCATCTGGCTGAAGCTTTTCAGTTTATCGATGAGCTTACTGCCCAAACCGCCCGCCTGGCCATTTCCAAGATCAATTCCTACAAACTCTCCCTTATCACCACACCAAATGGCGCAAGCCGGGAGGAACTTGGCGAGATCATCAAGAACACGCTCTTGAATTACACGGCGCCGATCACCGTTTTAGCCGAACTGGGTTTCTTTGAAGCCGAGGCGGACAACTGACCGTCATTGGGAAACTATCCATGGAAGTGGAAAATAAAATACCACTTCCTGCGTTAACTGCCATATTTTCCAATGCCTGCTCATGAAGAATCCGTTGCAACAAAGTGCCCTTCCAATCCGCCTCTTTTTCGTTTCTTTTATCGTCCTGTCGCTCCAGTCGGGCTGCAAGGACAAACCCGCTACTGAAGTCCCTGGCCAATCCTCCGCTCCGGCTAAGGATAGTTCCGTGGTAGTGAAAGAACCCGGGAATACCGCTATTGCCGATGCGGCAACCATCATCTCCCGCAAGGAGGTACCGATCCTTTGTTATCATCAACTCCGCGACTGGCATCCTTCCGACTCGAAGACCGCCCGCGATTATATTGTACCTGTCGCCACCTTCCGCGAACAGATGAAGTCGTTGTCGGATAGTGGTTATCACACCATTCTTCCCGATGAGCTGTACGACTACCTCGCTAAGGGCAAGACCCTTCCAGCGAAGCCTATCATACTGACCTTCGATGATACCCGCATCGATCAATATGATCTCGCCTTACCGGAACTCAAGAAGTATGGTTATAAGGGCGTTTATTTCATCATGACCGTATCACTGGGCCGCCCGGGGTATATGTCTACAGAGCAGGTAAAGCAGTTGTCCGACGAAGGCAATACCATCGGCTCGCATACCTGGGATCACCACAATGTCAAGCAGTATGAGGGCAATGACTGGATCACCCAGATAGAAAAGCCCTCGCAGCAATTGCAGAAGATAACGGGCAAGCCCATCGACTATTTCGCTTATCCATTCGGCTTGTGGAATAAGGAGGCGATCGTTCAACTGAAGAAGCACGGTTTTAAATCGGTGTTCCAGTTATCAGCAAAAACAGATAGTGAAGATCCATTGTTCACCATACGACGCATCATAGTACCAGGAAGTTGGTCCGGCGCCACCATGCAGCGGGTGATGAAGAATAGCTTTAAATAACTTTGGACATTATTCAAGCGCCGGCATAATGGCAAGAAATTTTCTCTTCAATACGCTCGCCGCTCTCGTGTATCCTCCTTCGGCGCCATCTACGAAATGGATATGATCCTCGTTCAGGCTCCTGACATAACAGGAGATCACCGATTCCTTACTGATATACAAACCGTAGAAGATCTCTCCATCGTCTTCCAATCGCATTAAGGCCGCCTCGAGCTGTTCCCGTTGTTTGGCTGTACCCGATATCACGGTATTGATCCTTCCATCAATGACGAGTGTATCGGACATCTCAACCAATTGACCGAGATAGGTGAGACCTGTTTTGGTATTGAAATACCAGCGGGCAAACAAGGCCGTAAGCCAGCTCTTCGCGAGGTAGAATGGCTTCATTCCGCCAAACTTTGTCTTCATTTCAAGTGCGAGTTTCTGTAACGAACCGTTCAGCCTGAGTTTCAATAAAGAAATGGGCCGCCGTTTTTCCAGGCTTCCATAGATATTGTCGATCTCGAGGACCACCTTTCGGAAAGATGCCGCCTGGTTGTCTGCATTGCGTGCAACAACTAGCAGGCTCACTACCTCATCGTCATTCTGGGGAGGCTTCACTTTATCCCACCGGCATTGCATTCCCGTGAGATCGAGACCTTCGCCCGGCAGAGGTGGAGGTGAAAGAAGATAGTCCTTGCCTTTTATGATCCTCTCCGCATAGGAGAGACCATCTCCCAGTGAAATGGGGATGATGAACAATTTCGAAGTGCGGAGTTTACTAACCGTCAGACGATACCCCTTCTCATACACCGCGGCAACCGGGAGCGAGCCCACGCGAAGATCGAGATCGAAATTGCGGAGTGTATTGGCCTGGTGAATGAGCAGTGCGCGGATACTGGTGTCGAGCAATGAATCGGGGAGGAGAAAGCTTGCACCATCGCCACCGAAGAAGAAGGGGATCGTGATGCCTGCCTTATAGGCGATGTTCAGTACGGCCACGATGCTGCCGGCGGCAAGCAGGTTGACGGTCTCATGCAATCCCTTCTCCAGGGCAAGTGTGGACTTCTGTATATCTGTGATCACGATATGCCAGTTGGCCGGCACAGTATAGAAAAGATGTTCCTCCGATAATAGGTCTGCCAATGCTATCTCGTTAACGGGAAGCCTGGAATAAAAAAGATCGGTATTGCTTTCACCCATACACCTTGTTTGAAAAGAAAGGTAAGTTTTTCGATCCGTTCTCAGACGGGTGATGGGCTTATACAGCTCCAGCCTCCATCGACGACCAGCGTCTGCCCCGTGATGTGTTTTGCTTCATCGGACACGAGGAACAAGGCCGCATTGGCTACATCGGTTACGGTTCCGGCGCGGCCTAGT
>Ga0193753_10000374_pt1 | contig 44638 bp, 40 predicted proteins | sample H1c2metaG_FD_144925 | JGI IMG/M metagenome (GOLD analysis project Ga0193753, IMG submission 144925) | Soil microbial communities from a riparian zone of the East river system, Colorado, United States - H1c2 | ecosystem: Environmental > Terrestrial > Soil > Riparian zone | place: USA: East...
GTGCAGGTGCGAGACGAGCGCGTGATCCGCGGGCGGGGCGGCGGGGCAGGGGAGGACGCGCTCCACCTGTCGCTCAGCGCGGGGACCGGGCTCTCGCCGTGGACGATGACCTTCCTGCCCGGCACCGCCGGCAGCCGCGCCCGCCGCATCGGCGGCGCCGGCGCGCGGGCCGACGACTCGCTGCGCGAGGACGGCTGGCAGGTCGAGGTCGGCGTGCCCCTGGGCCAGATTCCTGGCTGGGGCGGATCGACCCCGCTGCTCCTCGCCGAGCTCCGCTACGCCGACGTCGACCGGCCGGGCGGGGCGGCCGAGGACCAGCGGCGGTTCCGCGGCGAGCTCCACTTCTCGACCCACGTGCCGGCGCTGCGCGGCTTCCTCCAGCACGCGCGCGTGTCGGTGTCCGAGCTGGCGCTCGATTCGCTCGCCGAGGTCGACGGCCTGCCCGGCACCCAGCGCGTCGTCGCCGGCGGCCGCTACCTGGCGGTCCTGAGCGACTCGTTCGGGTTCGTGGAGCTGCCCCTCGAGTCGGCGCGAGATCTGCTCCGGGTCGAGCTGGTCGACTTCGACGGCGACGGGCGCGCGTCGGTCCTGGCCCACTACCGCCAGCGCGGCGGCGGCGGCAGCCGCGAGGTGGTCACGGTGTGGACGGTCGGCGCCGGCGGTCAGCTAGAGCGATCGCTCGGGTTCGAGGTCGCTCTCGAGCTGGGCGGGCGGCGGCTGTCGAACCGCTGGTCGCTGGTGCCGGTCGGCGCGCGTCGGCCCACCGATCGGCGCGGCCGCCACGCCAGCGCCAGCGCGGGCGCTGGCGCGAGACCCGGCCGGGGCGGCGCTCTCGACATCGTGGTCGAGGTCGGCCCCGAGGACAACGCCGGCTGGGACGCGGCCAGCTTCGCCCGGATCACCCCGTCGCCCGACACCCGTCCGATCCTCACCCCGTGGTCGGCCCGCCGCGCGGTGGTCTACCACTTCGCGGGCGAGGTCGCGCTGGAGACGCCGGCCCGCTGAAGGGCGCGCCGCGCCTCCGCGCGGGTCGATTGGAGTCAGTCCTCCCAGGCGGTGGTGCCCGGGTCGCTGGCCAGGCTCTTCGTCTGCGGGCGGATCACGCAGAAGTCGTGACCGGTCGGGGCGCGCATCACCCACCAGGTCTTGATCTTGTACTTGCGCACCGCGCCCAGCTTCTCCAGCCGGGCCACCTCGGCCTCGACGTCGTCGGTCTCGATGTCGAGGTGGTACGCGCTCGGCTCCGACAGGCGTTGCACCTCCACCCGGAGCTGGCCGGGACGGTCGACCAGCCTGGTGTAGCGCTCGTCCGGCTCCTGGCCGGGATCGGGCTCGCGGCCGAGCGCACGGCTCCAGAACTCGACGCCCTGCGCGTACCCGGACTCGTTGCAGTCGATGATGATCGCACTCAGTCGGCTCCGATGCACGGTGACACCTCCTAACTGTCAAAGCTGACTTTCATGGTTATCGATTGAGCCTAACCCGTCAAGCTAAAATAGAAGGTTAGTCGAACCGTGCGAACCTCGGCCACCGCCGTGCCGCAGCTCCTGCTCGCGCTCGCCATCGCCGCGGTCTCCACCTCGGCTCCGCTCATCCGCTGGGCCGAGCCAGCCCCGCCGCTCCTGGTCGCGGCCGGGCGCGTGTGCCTGGCCGCGATCCTGCTCTCGCTCATCGCCGGCCGCTCGCTCGGCCAGCTCGCCGGCTTGCCGCGCCGGCAGCTGCTGCTCTGCGCTGCATCCGGCGCGCTGCTCGCGGCTCACTTCGGCGTGTGGATCACCTCGCTCTACTACACGTCGACCGCGGCGTCGGTGGCGCTGGTCGCGACCACGCCGGCCTTCTCCGGCCTCCTGGCCTGGATGTTCCTCGGCGAGGGAGTTGCGCGGCGCGAGGCGATCGGCATCGGGCTGGCCGCGCTCGGCTGCGTGGTCCTGGCCAGCGGGGACCTCGGCGCCGGCGGCGAGGGCGCCCTCGTCGGTGACGCGCTCGCGCTGGGCGGCGCGGCCACCGCGGGCGGCTACTACGTGGTCGGGCGCCACATGCGGGCCACGCTGCCGCTGCCGGCCTACCTGGCCGCGGTCAACCTGGTCGCCGGCGCGCTCCTGGCCGCCGCGCTGGCGGTCTCGGGCGGGCCGGTGCGCGGGTTCTCGACCGGCGACTACGTCGCCATCGCCGGCTGCGCGCTGGTCCCGTCGGTGGTCGGGCACTCGCTGCTCAACTGGACGGTGCGGCGCGTGCGGGTCCACCTGGTCGCGCTCGCCGGGCTGGGCGAGCCGATCGGGGCGTCGCTACTGACCTGGCTGATCTTCGCCGAGCAGCCGCCGATCCACGCCGCCGTCGGCGGCCTGGTCATCCTGGCCGGCATCGCGCTCGGCTTCGTTCCGCTCGACCGGCGCGCCGGGCGGCCGCCACCCTGACCGGCCACCGTGGCCGTTGACGCCGCCGCGCGCCTCGCTGCGGCCTTCCACCCACAGGGCGCGCTCGATCGCCTCGAGCAGCGGCGCCAGCGTCGATCGATCCAGCGCGCTGAGCGGGATGGCGTCCAGGCTGGTCGCTCGCCGCGCCGCCTCCTCGCGGCCCAGGCGATCGACCTTGTTGCCGACCAGGAGGCGCGGCTTCTCGGCCAGGGCCAGGTCGCCCAGCACCGTCGACACCGCCGACACCTGCTGCTCGTGGTCCGGATCGCTGAGGTCGATCACCTGGACCAGGAGGTCGGCGTCGGCCAGCTCCTCGAGGGTGGCGCGGAAGGCCGCGACCAGATCGGCCGGCAGGTCGCGGATGAACCCGACCGTGTCGGTCAGCACCACCTCGCGCTCGCGCGGGAAGCGCAGCCGCCGGCTGATCGGATCCAGCGTGGCGAACAGCTTGTCCTCGGCCAGCGCGTTCCCCTCGGTCAGCGCGTTGAGCAGCGTCGACTTGCCGGCGTTGGTGTAGCCGACGATGGCCACGATCGGCACCGCCCGCTCGCCGCGCCGCTGGCGGCGCAGGCGCCGCTCGGCGGCGACCTCGACCTGCCGCTTCTCGAGCAGGCGGATGCGCTCGCGCGCGCGCCGGCGTCCGATCTCGAGCTTGGTCTCGCCAGGACCGCGGCCGCCGATGCCGCCGGTCAGGCGCGACATCATCGTGTTCTTCTCGACCAGGCGCGGCAGCGCGTACTTGAGCTGGGCCAGCTCGACCTGCAGCTTGCCGTCCCGGCTGGTCGCGTGCTGGGCGAAGATGTCGAGGATGAGCATGGTGCGGTCGAGGATCTTGAGCTCGGTGAAGTCGCTGACCGCGCGCGCCTGGCTCGGCGTCAGGTCCTGATCGAAGATCACCGTGTCGGCGCCGAGCTGCATGGCGCGCATCAGGATCTGCTGCAGCTTGCCGCGCCCGACCAGGAAGCGCGGATCCGCCTCCGGCCGGCGCTGCTCGATGACGTCGAGCGCGTCGACCCCGGCGGTGCGGCACAGCTCGCGCAGCTCGGCGATGCGCGCCTCACCGTCGACCGCACGACCGAGCGCGACGTGGACCAGGACCGCGCGCGCCGCGCTCGGGCCGGCCGCGCTGCGGCTGCGGGTGCGCCGCGCAAACTCCGCCTCGAGCGAGGCCATGAGCTCGGCCACGTCCAGCTCGAGCTGGTGGGCCGGGCGCGGCTCGAGCTCGAGCCACAGCTTGCCCTCCGGGTTGTCGGGCAGCGGATGGCCGACGAACACGCGACCGGGCATGCCGCCCGGATCGACCGCGATGGCGGCGACCAGGTCGAGGCGCAGCAAGGTGAGGTCGGTGAGATCGTCCTGCGTCAGCGGCTCGCCGCGCAGGTGGGTGTGGACCAGACGGAGCCCGCGGAAGCGGCCAGCACCGCCGCGCAGTCGCCCGACGTCGGGCAGCATGAGCTGCGACGCGTCGCCGACCACGACGTGCTCGATGCCGCCGCGTCGGTCGATGAGAACACCTACCTGACGGTGCATCTCGGCTGACACCTCGCACAGGTAACCGGCCAACTCGTGCGAGATGACTTCCCGCGGCGGCACCCGCCGGCGATAGATGCGCTCCAAGGCCTTGATCTGGCTTGCCTTGAGTCCCTTGGTGTTGCCGCTCAGCTCCTCGCGCATGGACCTCCACGCCTCTCATCGGCTGTTGTTGCTTTGGTAGCGACGCCCCTGTGACGTGCGCGTTCTCGTACATCGAGCCGTGTTCCGCAGGCTCGACGCCTCGTGTCGAGCCGTTCCGTTGGCTCGACCTTAACCTCGATTCCGGTACCCGCTTTCCTATAATGCCGACGTGCCTCGTCGATTCGCCGCGCTCGTGGTGCACGCCCAGCCGCAGGCGATCGCCGAGCTCGTCGATCTTCTGTCGGGCCCGGACCTGCGCATCGACACCGCCTGCTCCGAGGCCGAGGCAAGCCACAAGATCTCGACCGGGTCGTATAGCATCCTCATCGCCGCGCACAAGCCGCCGCTGCTCGACGGTGCTCGCCTGCTCGAGGAGGCGGTGCGCCACCAGCCGGACGCGTTCCGCATCCTGCTCGCGTCCTATGCCAGCGACGCGGTCGATCTCGAGCGCCGACCCAAGATCGAGTCGCCGATCGTTCGCTTCGTCGGTCGACCCGGCGAGCGCAGCCGCCTGGCCGGCGTGGTCGGCGAGGGGCTGAAGCTTCTCCGCCTGGTCGCCGAGCAGCGCGAGCTGGTCGCGCGCCTGTCGACCGAGCACCACAAGCTGCTCCGCCGCGAGCGAATGCTCGACGTGGTCGTGCGCGAGCGCACCGAGGAGCTCGAGGCGTCGTATCGCAAGCTGAAGGCGGCCAACCGGCAGGCGCTGTTCGGGCTGGCCGAGGCGATCGAGGCCAAGGATCCGTACACCAACGGCCATTGCGGGCGGGTGGCGGCCTACTCGCTGGTCCTGGCCCAGGAGTGCGGCTACCCGGCCGAGGGGCTCGAGACGCTCGAGTTCGGCGCCTTCCTGCACGACATCGGCAAGATCGGCATCCGCGACAACGTGCTGCTCAAGCCCGGTCCGCTCGACGAGGGCGAGTGGGAGCACATGCGCAGCCACCCGGCCAAGGGCGCCGAGATCGCCGCGCAGATCGAGATGCTGAAGCCGATGATGCCGGCGGTGCGCAACCACCACGAGCGCTGGGACGGGTCCGGCTACCCCGACGGGATGCGGGGCGAGGCGATCCCGCTGTGCGCCCGGATCGTCGCGATCGCCGACGCCTACGACGCGATGGCGACCGACCGGCCGTACAAGCGGGCGCTGCCGCTCGAGGACTGCGAGGCGCTGCTGCACAAGAACGCCGGCACGATGTACGACCCGGAGCTGGTCGAGATGTTCTGCCGCCACCACGTCGGCGCGCTCTACCGCGAGGACTACCTGACCGGCTTCATGCCGGACGACGCCGCCCCGGACGAGGAGCTCGGCCCGGGCGACACCGACCGCCTGATCGCCGATTCGATCGACGAAGACGAGGACTCGGTGGACGCCGAGGCCCCGGCGCTCGGCGGCGGCTGAGCCGCGCCGTTGGCTATTCTTCGCGCGCCGCGGCCGGCTCGCCCTCGTCGAGGAGGGTCAGCGCGATCGCCATCGCCTTCTTGGCCCGCGCGACCGTCTCCTCGTCGGCCTTGATCTTCTGGAACGCGCGCAGGACCTGCTCCTGGTAGCCCGCGTTCTGCCGCTCGAGCTCGTCCAGATCCTGCCGCTGGCCGGCCAGCCGCTCGTCGCGCTCGCCCAGCACCACGTGCAGCGACGCGATCGTCTCCTCGCGGGCGCGCAGGACCTCGCGCGCGGCGGCCAGCTGATCGCCGAGCTCGCCGAGCTCGCGGGTTCGCCCGGCCAGCCGGTCGCTCATCTCCTCGCGCTCCGCCGCGTGCTGGCGGACCAGCGCGGCCAGCTCGGCCGCCAGCCGCTCCTCCAGCTCCTCCTCGGCTCGCGCCCGCTCCTGGTCGGCCGCGGCCAGGTCGCGCCGCCGCCGCTCGTCCGCCTCGGCCAGGTCCGCGCCGCGTCGCTTGTCGGCGTCGACCAGCTCGGCCACCCGCCGGCGCTCGGCCTCACCCAGCTCGGCGACTCGCCGACGGTCGGCGTCGGCCAGCTCGCTCGCCCGCCGCCGGTCGGCCGCGGCCAGCGCCTGGCTCTGCTCCTCCTCCAGCGTGGCGATGTGCGCGCTCTGCCGGTCCTCGAGCGCCTGGCGCGCCTCCTGGTTCTGCCTGACCAGCGTCTCCAGATCGGCGGCCTGCTCGCGCCGGAGCGATTCGATCTCGTCCTGATGTCGGCGGCGCAGCTCGTTCACCTCGAGGTGGAGCCGCTCCTCGGCCCCGCGCTGCGCGGCGCTCAGCTCTTCCTGCCGCCGCACCTCGGCCAGGGCCATGGCGGCGCCGAAGCCCTTGTCCTTCTCGGCCGAGTTCTCCTCGTAGGCCTGCTTGAGCCCGCGCAGGTCGGCGGTGTGCCGCTCGCGCAGCGAGGCCTCCAGCGAGGCGCGGCCGCCCTCCAGCTGCTGCTTCTGCTGATCGAGGGTGACCTCGTGCCGGCGCGTGAGCCCATCGCGCTCCTCGCGCCACGACGCCCGCTCGCGCTCGAGCAGACGCGACAGCTGCTCGGCGTCGGTCCTGAGCGCGCCCATCGCGTCGGTCTGGCGGCGCAGCTGCTCGAGCACGCTGCCCCGCTCGCCGCGCAGCCCGTCCAGCTCCTCGCTGGCGCCGAGCAGGTTCTGCTCCAGCTCCAGGTTGCGCGCGTCGAGATCCGAGCGGACCCGATCCATCTCGCGCAGCCGGTCCCTCTCGGCCATGACCAGGCGCTCCTTGGCGTCGATCTGGTCGTTGAGGTCGAGGATCTGCTTCTCCTTCTTGTTGATGACCTCGCGCAGGTTGAGAAACTCGCGCTCGCGCGAGAACGGCGATCCGGTGGTCGGGACCCGCCGCGATTGCTCCAGCTCGCCGCGCAGCCGGTCGATCTCCCGCTCCAGCTCCGCCGTGCGCGCGCCGATGCGCACCCCGGGCGGCTCGGCCCGCTCCACCTCGGCGAGCGTGGCCACCTGGTCGAGCCCGAGATCCAGGTCCGCCACCGGCGCCGACGGCTCCGGCTCGATCACCAGCGGCGCCGCGGCGGCCGGCGGACCGGCGATCTCGATCCGCGCCGACGGCGAGTCGAAGGTCAGCGGAAACGGCGATGCGACCGCGGTCCGGTCGGCCTCGAACTCGTTCATGTCGGAGTCGATGTCGACGTCCGGGCCGGTCCAGCTGGCGGCGAGCTGCTCGCTGGCGCCGAGGAATGCGCCCGGATCGGTGCCGACCGCGGTCGCGGTCTGCGCGCGCCCACCGTTGGAGCCGCGCCCCGCCATGGCCCGCTCGTGATCGATCTCGGCCTGCTCGCCGAAGTCGAACGATCCGTCGTCGTCCGCGTCGGCGCCGAGCTCGCGCGGGTCGAACTCGTCGGCCAGGCCCTCGTGCGCGATCTGGCGCGGGACCGCACTGATCTCATCGTCGTCGTCGTCGACCTCGAGCGTCGCGGAGCGGCCGTGACCGTCCTCGACCAGGTCGGCCATGTCGAGCTCCTCGACGTCGACGTCCTCGAAGCGGAAGCCGTGGTCGCCGCCGGGCCGGCCCAGCCCGACCAGCTGATCGACCTTGGCCACCACCTCCTGCTCGGACATCGCTCGCTTGTCGATGTACTCGTCGGCGTGGACCTTGAGCTTGCGGTGGCTGCGAAAGCCGGACGCCGGCACGCTGCGCGTGGTCAGGATGACGGGGATGTCGCGAGCCAGGCCCTTCTTGGCCTTGTTGCACAGGGCGTAGCCGACCTTGTCGGGCAGCTCGACCGAGATGATGATGATGGCCGGACGGAGATCCTTCACGTGCCCGAGCGGGTTCGAAGGGTCCAGCGGCAGGACCACCTCGAAGCCGCTCGGAGCCAGCCGCTCCTCGAGCAGCTCCTGGAACTCTGGATCGTCGTCGATGAGCAGTAAGCGGCGGACAGGCATCAATCGGGCGCCCCCGAGCGGGCTCCAGTGTAGCTCGCGCTCCCCCCGGGCCGCAATGCGCCCCCCGGTTCGCTCAGCGTCCGCGGCGAGCCGTCACTGGCCGATGAGGCCGGAGCGCACGATCTGAGGGGCGAGCTGCTCGAGCGCCATGTCGGACGCGAACACCATGCAGGTCCCGCCGGTCTGGTAGATGACCGTGTTCACCTGACCGCGCGCCACCCACAGCACCGCATCCGCGGCGGTCCAGCGGGCGTGCCCGCTCATGTCCACGTTGCGGCAGCTCAGCACCTCGAGCCCGACCTGGTGGACGGTACCGTCGGCGGCCACCGCCTCGAAGCGGACCTGGACCGGCCGCCACGACACCCGCTGCGGCGCGAGGCTGATCGGCTGGGCCCGGTCGACCCCGATCGGGCGCGCCGCCAGCGGGTCGGCGCCGGTCTCGGGGCTCCAGTCGGACTGCAGCGGGGCGCGGCCCGAGCCGCCGTCCGACGTCACCAGGAGGACCAGCGCCGCCGCCGCGGCCAGGCCGGACGCGCCGGGCAACGCCCAAGCACGCAGGCTCCGTCGCCGCGCGCTGCGCGACTGGATGTCCTCCTGATCGAGCGCCAGGCGCACCCGCACGACCAGATCATCCGACGGCGCCGGCGGCGCGAGGATCTCCCGCACGCGGGCCAGGTAGGCCGCCTCGCCGCGGACGCGATCGCGACAGTCACCGCAGTCCGCGATGTGGTGATCGAACGAGAGCTGATCGTGAGTGGATAGCTCGCCGTCGAGGTAGGTCGGGAGGAGAGTCTCGATGTCGTTGCACTGCGCGGTCATGGTGGTCATCGCGAGCGCCTGTAGTCGTCGAGCTGGATCATGGAGGCGCCGCCATCCACGTTCACGTCGATCGCCGCGGTCACCTGCGCGCCCGGCCGCACGAAGCCCTGGGCGACGGCGAAGTCGCGCAGCGACTGGCGGAGGAGGCGCCGCCCGCGGTGCAGCCTGCTCATCACGGTGCCGACCGGGCAGTCCATGATGTCGGCGATCTCCTTGTAGCTGAAGCCCTCCACGTCGCACAGCACCACCGCCAGCCGGAAGTCGGCGGGCAGCGCGGCCAGCGCGCGCGCGACGTCCTCCGACAGGCTCTGGTCGAGCAGGATCCCCTCCGGGTCGCGCTGGGCTAGCGCGCCCTCATGGACCAGGACGCCGTCGGTGGCCTCCTGCTCGCAGACCGCGGCGTTCAGCACTTCGCGATGCCGCTTGGTCTTCTGGTACTGGTTGATGAAGGTGTTGGTGAGGATCTTGAAGAGCCAGGCCTTGCAGTTCGAGTCCGGCTCGAAGCCGTCCCAGAAGCGATAGGCCCGCAGCATGACGTCCTGGACCAGGTCCTCGGCGTCGCGCGCGTTGCGGGTCAGCCGGAACGCGGCCCCGAAAAGGGAGCCGAGGTGCGGCAGGGCCGTCTCTTCGAAATCGCGTCGTTGTTTGCGGCGCTGAAGCATTCGTCTCGCTCTAGGGAGGAGAACCGGGCCGAAATCCGCCCTATTCCCGGCGAGGGCGCCGTCGTCCCGGCCCGGTCAGACCGGCAGCGGAGTGTACGGCTGGCCAAGCGCCTCGGCCACCGCCGGATGGGTCACGCCGCCCCGCAGGGTATTGATTCCCTTGGCGATCGCCGCGTCGTCGCGGGCCGCCTTCTCCAGCCCCTTCTGGGCCAGCGACCGGACGTAGGGCATGGTCGCGTTGGTCAGCGCGAAGGTCGAGGTGCGCGGCACCGCGCCCGGCATGTTGGCCACGCAATAGTGCGTCACCCCATGGACCACGTAGGTCGGGTCCTCGTGGGTGGTCGGGCGGCAGGTCTCGACGCAGCCGCCCTGGTCGACCGCCACGTCGACGATGACCGAGCCGGCCTCCATGTTCTTGACCATCGCCTCGGTCACCAGCCGCGGCGCGCGCGCGCCGGCGACCAGCACCGCGCCGACCACCAGGTCCGACTTCTCCACCGTCTCCTCGAGGGTGATCGGATCGGAGTAGGCGGTGATGATGCGCCCCTCGTAGATGTCGTCCAGGTAGGCCAGCACCTCGAGGTCGATGTCGAGGACGGTGACCTGGGCGCCGAGGCCGATCGCCACGCGGGCCGCGTTGGCGCCGACGATCCCGCCGCCGATGATGCAGACCCGGCCGCGGCGCACCCCGGGCACGCCGCCGAGCAGGATGCCCTTGCCGCCCCGCTCCTTCTCCAGGAAGCTCGCGCCGGCCTGGACCGACATCCGCCCGGCCACCGCGCTCATCGGGGTGAGGAGGGGCAGCTTGCCGTCCTCGGTCTCGATGGTCTCGTAGGCGACTCCGGCGACCTTGCGGCGGAGGAGCTCGGCGCCCAGCTCCTGGGCGGCGGCGAGGTGGAGATAGGTGAAGAGGATCTGGCCCTCGCGCATCAGCGCGAACTCCGGGGCGATCGGCTCCTTCACCTTCACGACCATGTCGGCCCGGCCCCACACCTCGGCGCGGTCCCCGACCAGCTCGGCGCCGGCACGCTGGTACTCCTCGTCGGAGAGCCCGCTTCCGATCCCGGCGCCGGCCTCGACCAGGACCTGGTGGCCCAGCTTGCTGAGGACGGCGACGCCGGCAGGCGTCATGCCGACGCGGAATTCCTTCGTCTTGATCTCGGTCGGGACTCCAATGCGCATCGGACGCATGTTCTGATGTCGGCTCAAGTCATGTCAATGGCACGGGCCCCCATGACTCACCGTGCTGCACTGACACGCGTTCGGGGCCTGCTGCGGCGCAGCAGGGGGGTCTACCGCTGGCACACATGGTGCTGAGGTTCTCAGCACAACGCGCAACACGAAGGAGGAGAGAATCATGGCCAACTACAATCCGCCGACCTCGGGAGCTGGCGTGGGCGGCAGCGACACCGGCAAGACCCTCGGCAATGCCGTCGCCGAGGAGGCGAAGGGCGTCACCGGCGCCCTCGGGACCCGCCTCGAGCGGGCCGGCGACTACCTGGAGGACAAGGGGAAGGCCGCCTTCCTGTCCGACCGGCTGCACAGCGCCGGGCGCTACCTGCAGGAGAACGACGTCCGCACCATCACCCGTGCGGTCGACGAAGCGATCTGCGCGCATCCCTACCGGAGCATGCTCTTCGGCCTGGGCATCGGCTGGGCGGTCGGCAAGTTCCTGAGCCGCTAGGTCATGGAGCTCCAGCGCACCTCATCCCGGCTCGCGCCCGCCAGGGTCGAGCCGGGGACAAACGGGCACGGGGAAGAGTCGCTCGCCGGTCTGGCGACCCGCCTGGCCCAGCAGGGGCTGGAGCTGGCGTCGGTCGAGCTGCGACGGCTGGGCGGCGAAGTACGAGAGCGGAGGCGCCACGCGGTGCGCGCTGCCGTGGCGCTCTACCTCGTCCGTCTGTTCGCCGCGGTCGGCATCGCGGCGCTCGCCTCCGGATCGGTGCTGTACCTGGGCCGACTGTGGGGCAGCTACGGCGCGGCGTCGCTCGCCACCGGCGGGGTGTTGATCGCGGCGGCCATCGTCGCCGGGATGGTGCTCAGCTCGGCGGCTCACCGCATGGTCGACTCCGCCGACGACTCCGAGGCGGCCGGCGCGGCCGACGAAAGGATCTGACATGGGCACGAACGGCCACCGGCGGGACAGTCAGACCCAGCTCCGGCGGGAAGCGGCGGCGCGGCGCGCGGCGCTCAAGCAGACCGCCTCGCTGCTCGAGGACCGGCTGCGCGAGCGCACCGATCAGATCGGCGAGGCGTTCGATCGCACTCGCAACCAGGTCGAGGTGCTCGACGATCTGATCCACCGCCACCGCTATCTGTTCATCGGCGGTGCGATCGGGGTCGGGTTCGCCCTGACCCTGGGACGCCGCGCCAAGTCACCGCCCGCCCTGCCGCCGGCCGGCGAGGGCAACGGCGACGGCGTCCGCTACGTGGTGGTCGAGCCACAGGATCAGCGCCCCGGCCTGCTCCGCTCCCTGGCCGGCGGTATCGCGGCCCTGGCGCTCCGTCAGGGGGCCACCTGGCTGGCCCACCGGGTCGCGAGCTCGCAGGAGCCCGACGACGACGCGCCCCACGACCCGAGCGCCGCGCGCGGCCGCGGGCGCGACTCCTACGTCCGGTAGTCGGCGTTGATCGTCACGTAGTCGTGCGACAGGTCGCAGGCCAGGTGGTGGGCGCGAGCCCGCCCCTGGCCGAGGTCGAGAGCGATCGTGTACTCGGCCCGCTGCATGACGGCGCGGGCGCGACCATCGCGATCGGCCTGGTCGATCGCGACGCCGCCGCGCACCACGGCCACCTCGTCGAGATCGAGGCCGAGCCGGGTCGGCTGCAGCGCGACGCCGGCGTTGCCGGCCGCGGCCAGGATCCGGCCCCAGTTCGGATCGGCGCCGGCGATGGCGGTCTTGACCAGGGGTGACCGCGCGATCCGCTCGGCCACCGCCCGCGCCGCCCGCTCGGTCCGCGCGCCGCGCACCTCGACGGTGACGACGTGGTGCACCCCCTCGCCGCCGCGCATCAGCTGGCGGGCCAGGTCGTCGAGCAGATCGCCGAGCGCCTCGCCCAGCGCGGTGGCGCCGACCGCCGGGCCGCGCCGGCTGGCCATGACCAGGAGCATGTCGTTGGTCGAGGTGTCGCCGTCGACGGTCATCGCGTTGAAGCTGTGGGCGCAGGCGCCGGCGACCAGGCGAGCCAGTGCGCCGGGGGCGGTGGCCGGGCCGGACGCGTCGGTCGCCACGAAGCTGAGGGTGGTGGCCATGTTGGGCGCGATCATGCCGGCGCCCTTGGTGCAGCCGATCAGCCGCGCGCCGCGCACCTCGCGCTCGGCGGTCTTGGCCGCGCGGTCGGTGGTGAGGATGGCGGTGGCGAAGTCGGCGAACCCGTCGGGGCGGAGCGCGGCCCCGGCCGCCGCGATGCCGCGCTCGACCTCGTCGATCGGCAGCGGCACCCCGATGACGCCGGTCGAGGCGACCAGGAGCTGCCCCGGATCGGCGCCGAGCGCCGCGGCCCCGGCGGCCGCCATCCTGCGCGCGTCGGCTCGCCCGCGCTCGCCGGTCAGCGCGTTGGCGTTGCCGCTGTTGACCGCCACCGCGCGGACCATGCCCCGGCTGCGCGAAAGCGCCGCCCGCGACAGCACCACCGGCGCGGCCGGCAGCCGGTTGCGCGTGAACAGCGCCGCGGCCGGGCAGGGCCGGTCGGCCTCCATCAGGCCGACGTCGAGACCACCGCTGGACTTGATGCCGGCCGCGACCCCGGCGAAGCGAAACCCGCGAACCACCGCTGGCACGGCGCGCAGCTTACCGCGCTGCGCGCCGCCAGGGCTTCAGGCCGAGGCCTGCTCGTCGTCCTCGCGGCCGTGGCACTTCTTGTACTTCTTGCCGCTGCCGCACGGGCACGGGTCGTTGCGCCCGACCTTGGGTTGATCGCGGCGCACCGTCTTCTGCTTGGCCTCGGCGGTGGCTCCCCCGTCGGCCGCCTTGCCGAACGCAGACGAGCCGGCCGGCTCGGCCGCGGTCGCCGTGCCCACCGTCTCGGCCCCGCTGGTCGCCGCCGCGGCGTGCGACTCGACCATGCGGCGCTGCTTGGCCTGCATGGCGGGGATCTCCGCCTCCTGGCGCTGGATCTGGACCCTGAACAGCTTCTGCCCGGTGTTGTTCTGGATGTTCTGCATCATCTGCGCGAACAGATCGAACCCCTCGCGCTTGTACTCCTTCTTGGGGTCCTTCTGGCCGTAGCCGCGCAGGTAGATGCCCTCGCGCAGGTGCTCCATCGCCTTCAGGTGATCGATCCACTGGCGATCGATCTCCTCCAGGTAGAAGTGGCGCGAGAAGTACATGAGCCAGGGCCGGCCCAGCTCCTCCATCCGCTCGCCCAGCCGCTTCTCGACCGCCTTCCACGCCTGCTCGGCGATCGCCTCGGCGTCGCCGACCTTGCGCTTCACCTTGATCTCGACCGCGAACTGCTCGTCGAGCGCCTCCTCGAGCGCGTCGAAGTTCCAGTCGTCGGCGTTGGCGTTCGGCGGACAGTGCTGCTCGACCAGGAAGCTGACCAGGCCGTCGGCCAGGTCGTACAGGCGCTCGCGCTGCTGGACCAGCGACGCGGCTACCTGCTCGACCACCGACTCGACCAGCGCGTCGCGCGCGGTCGTCCCGCCCTCGAGGGTGAACTGCTTCTCGATGTCGCACCAGGCGCCGGTCTGCCGCCACAGCTGCGAGCGCAGCTTGCGCCACACCGGCGGTTGCTTGCCCTCGGCGACGCCGTTGCTGGCCCGGGCCGCCTCGCCCTCGTCCTCGCCGTCGCCGTCTTGCTCGGCCTCGCCGTCGCCGTCGGTCGGCGCGGCGGTGTCGACCGGCGCCGCGGTCGGGGCGAGCCGCTGGCGCTCCTCCTCGAGCGCGGCGTCCACCATCGCCTCGAGCTCGGGGCGGATCGTCCCCGACAGCGACTCGACGCTCCAGTCTCCCGACGTGGTCGGCGGCGGCGGCGGCTCCTTGCCTGCCTTGATCTCTTCCTCGCTCAGGGTCGGGGCGTACTCGCCCTTCAGGATCTGGCGGCGCAGCGAGTAGATCGTCTTGCGCTGCTGGTTCATCACGTCGTCGTACTCGAGCAGGTTCTTGCGCGAGTCGAAGTTGTGACCCTCGACCTTCTTCTGGGCGTTCTCGATCGACCGGGTCACCAGCCCGCTCTCGATCGGGACGTCCTCCTCCATGCCGAGCCGCTCCATGAGCCCGGTGATCCGGTCGGCGCCGAAGATGCGGAGCAGGTCGTCCTCGAGCGACAGATAGAAGCGGGAACCGCCCGGGTCGCCCTGGCGGCCGGCGCGGCCGCGCAGCTGGTTGTCGATGCGGCGCGACTCGTGCCGCTCGGTGCCGATGATCTTGAGCCCGCCCGCCGCCAGCACCTCCTCGCGCTCGCGGTCGCTCTGCTGCTTCAGCTGCTCGAGCAGGAGGTCGAACTGGCCCTCTTCGCTGGGGCGGCCCTCCGCCTTCATCATCTCGCGCGCCATGTACTCAGGGTTGCCGCCCAGGATGATGTCGGTGCCGCGGCCGGCCATGTTGGTCGAGATGGTGATGGCGCCGCGCCGCCCCGCCTGGGCCACGATCCCGGCCTCGCGCTCGTGCTGCTTGGCGTTGAGGACGTCGAACTTGAGGCCCTCCTTCTTGAGGAGGCTCGCGACCACCTCGGACTTCTCGACCGAGGTGGTGCCGACCAGGACCGGCTGGCCGCGGCTGCTGCAGTCGCGGATGTCGTCGATCACCGCGCGGAACTTGCCGCGCTCGTTCTTGTAGACCAGGTCCGGCATGTCGTCGCGGACCATCGCCCGGTTGGTCGGGACCACCATCACCTCGAGCTTGTAGATGTGGTGGAACTCGGCCGCCTCGGTGTCCGCGGTGCCGGTCATGCCGGCCAGCTTGTCGTACATGCGGAAGAAGTTCTGGAAGGTGATGGTGGCGAGGGTCTGGTTCTCCTCCTCGATCTCCACGCCTTCCTTGGCCTCGATCGCCTGGTGGAGGCCGTCCGACCAGCGCCGGCCCGGCATCTTGCGGCCGGTGAACTCGTCGATGATGAGGATCTTGCCGTCGTCGATGAGGTAGTTGACGTCGCGCTTGTAGAGCGTGTGGGCCCGGAGCGCCTGCGACACGTGGTGGTTGTAGGCGATGTTGGCCGGGTCGTAGAGGTTCTTGAGGCCGAGCAGCTTCTCGATCCGCTCGACGCCCTGGTCGGTCAGCATCACCGCGTGGGCCTTCTCGTCCACGGTGTAGTCGACGTCGCGCTTGAGCCGCGGCACCACCCGGTCGACCGTCATGTAGAGGTCGGCGGCGTCCTCCGACGGGCCGGAGATGATGAGCGGGGTGCGGGCCTCGTCGATGAGGATCGAGTCCACCTCGTCGACCAGGGCGTAGCGCTGGCCGCGCTGCACCATTCGATCGGGCGACATCTTCATGTTGTCGCGCAGGTAGTCGAACCCGAACTCGTTGTTCTGGCCGTAGGTGATGTCGCAGCGGTAGTTGCGCTGGCGCTGCCAGTCCTCGATCCCGTGCACGACCACGCCGGTCGACAGGCCGAGGAAGCCGTAGATCCGCCCCATCCACTCGGCGTCGCGCCGGGCCAGGTAGTCGTTGACCGTGACCAGGTGGACCCCGCGCCCCTCGAGCGCGTTCAGGTAGACCGGCAGCGTCGCGGTGAGGGTCTTGCCCTCGCCGGTCCGCATCTCGGCGATCTTCCCCTGGTGCAGCACCATCCCGCCCAGCAGCTGGACGTCGAAGTGGCGCATCTTGAGGGTTCGCCAGGCCGCCTCGCGGGTGGTCGCGAACGCCTCGGGCAGGAGCTCGTCGAGGGTGGCGCCGCGGTCGAGCCGGCGGCGGAAATCAGCGGTCTGCTCGCGTAGCTGCGCGTCGCTCTTGGCCTCCATCGACGCGCGCAGATCGTTGATTTTCTGGACCAAAGGGGCGAGCCGGCGCAGCTCGCGCTGGTTCTTGCTGCCGAAGACCTTGCTCAGGATGGACATGGGAAACCCTCCGGCGGGGGCGCCGGACAGCCGGTTCTAGCACACAGAGTACCGCCCGTCTCCGGCCGGGGCCGGACGACCGGATCCGCCCGCCGTGGCGGGACGGACTGGGCCGGTCAGCGGAGGCGAGCCGGCGCGCGGCGAGCCGGGCTGTCCAGCACCTGGCGGACCGCCTGCAGGAGCTCGTCGAGGCTGAACGGCTTGGCCAGCAGGCAGTGCGAGGCGTCGAGCAGGCCGTGGTCCACGATCGGTGAATCGACGTAGCCGGACATGTAGAGCACCCTCACCTCCGGGCGCTCGCGCAGGATCGCCCGGGCCAGCTCGGGCCCGCCCATGATCGGCATGACCACGTCGGACAGGAGCAGGTGGAGCGGGCCGTCATGGGCGCCGGCGCTGGCCAGCGCGCTCTCGCCGTCGCCCGCCGCGATCACCCGGTAGCCGACCTCCTCGAGCAGGTGAACGATCGCGTTGCGGCTGGTCATCTCGTCCTCGGCGACCAGGATGGTCTCCTCGCCGCCGACCACCGCGCGCACGCCGCGGACCAGCGGCAGCGGGCGCGGCTCGACCCGCGCGCGCGGCAGCCACACCCGGAACACCGCGCCCTCGCCCGGCGAGCTGTCGACCGCCACCGCGCCGCCCGACTGCCGGGCGATCCCGTACACGGTGGCCAGCCCGAGCCCGGTGCCGCGCCCGGACGGCTTGCTGGTGAAGAACGGCTCGAAGATGCGCTCGTGCAGCGCCGGCTCGATGCCGACGCCGGTGTCCTCGACCCGGAGGACGACCATCTCGCCGGCCGTCACCCCCAGCCGCGCCGCCGCCGCCGGGTCGAGGCTCTCGCCGCCGACCGTCACGGTGAGGGCGCCGCCGTGCGGCATGGCGTCGGTGGCGTTGATGGCGAGGTTGAGGATGACCTGCTCGAGCTGCGACCGGTCGGCCACCACCGGCGCGCTGTCCGGGGTGAAGATGGTCAAGGTCACCCGCTCGGCCGCGATGCGGCGGACGATCGGCTCGAGCTCGCCGACCACGTGCGACAGGTCGACCAGCACCGGCGCGACCGGCTGGCGGCGGCAGAACGCGAGCAGCTGGGCGGTGAACGCGGCCCCGCGCGCGACCGCGCCCTTGAGCTCGGCCAGGTCCGACTCGACCGACATGCCGCGCGACACCTTGCGCTCGATCAGCGCGCGCAGCATCTCGACGGTGGTGAGCAGGTTGTTGAAGTCGTGCGCCACGCCGCCGGCCAGGCGGCCGAGCGCGTCCATGCGCTGGGTCTGGGCCAGCTCCTCGGCCAGCCGCTTGCGCTCGGTGATGTCGAAGATGATCGAGAAGAGGAGCTTGCGCTCCTCGACCGGGCAGGGGGTCGAGTACACCTCGACGTGGCGGAGCTCGCCGCTCTTCAGCCGGTGGATGAACTCGAAGGCGCCGCGCTGTCCGCCCTGCGCGCGCGTCATCTCGCGCTGGACCAGCTCGTCGGGCAGCTGGTTGAGGTCGGTGATCCTGAGCCGGGTCAGCTCCTCGATCGGATAGCCGTAGAACGACGCCGCGGCCGGGTTGGCCGCCACGATGGCGCCGCCGTCCGGATCGATGATCAGCTTGATCGCGGTGTTTGCCGCGAACATGCCCGAGACCTGCTCCTCCAGCGCCGCCACCCGACGGTGGAGTCGATCCAGCTCGCCCGGCACCGACTCACCCAGCTCGTGCATTCGACCGACCACTCACCCACTCCGCCCCCCAGATCATGGTCGCAGTTATCCCGCCGGGCGGCCATCGTGGAGAAGCTCCGCGGTGTCGAAAGTTTGTCCGCTGGCGTCGACCGCCCAGAGCCGGATCCGGTTCCGCTCCACCACGAGGTACACGAAATGGGCGATCTGCGCGGCGAACGCGCTGTCCTGGGCGGGTGCGCCCACCCGCCGCGTCCCGCGCCCGCCACCGCCGGTGACGACGTAAGTGACGCCATCCTTCGGCCGGAAGCGCTCGTAGTCGTGCTCGTGTCCGGCCACCACCAGCGCCACCCGATGGCGAGTCAAGATGGGGACAAACGCGTCCCGGGTCGGTAGGTCGGGGCCGTGCTCACCCGACGAGAACGGCGCGCGATGGAGCAGCGCGATGGTCCAGCGCGCGTCGGCGTGGGCGGTGAGGTCGAGCGCCAGCCACTCGGTCTGGGCCTTCTCTAGGCGCTCGCTGTCGAGCACGACCACGTGCAGGTCGCCCCAGTCGAACGAGTACCAGCGCTCGCGCCCGACCGGTCCGCCGTTCCCGGGCAGGGCGAAGGCCTGTCGGAACGGGGCCGCGTCTTCGGTCAGGTAGTCGTGGTTGCCGCTGGCCGGAAAGAACGGCGCGCCGTGCATGAGCGGGGCGTAGGTGGCGAAGAGGTTCTGCTCGAGCTCGACCAGCCGGCCGTTGGGGTAGGCGATGTCGCCGGCCAGGAGGACCAGATCGCTCTCGACGCGAGACATCTGGGCGAGGACGAGCCGCTGATCGATCGAGCGGAAGCCCATGTCGCCGAACGCGACCAGCCGGATCGGGCGCGGGTCGCCGCGGGGCGGCGCGGTGGTGAAGCCGAACGGACCGGCCAGGACGCGCGCGCCGTCGCGCACCACGTAACAGTGGATCACGCCGGGGGAGAGGTCGGCCAGGTGGGCGACGTACTGTCGACCGCGCGGCAGCGGTGCGGTCGGGTCGACCACGGCGCGCACCAGGCGCGGCTCCTTGCCCGCGAGATCGGGTGACCAGATCGCGACGACCGGATCGGCCAGCGGAGCCGAGGTCCACAGGACGTCGGCGGCGTCCGCGGTGACGATCTGGAGGTAGGGCGCGCGCAGGATCGGGCCGGTCGATGAAGCCGGCGCCGCCGGGTCGGGCGGGCAGGCGCGGGCGAAGCGGGCCTCCTGCGCGGCGGCGCGGGGCACCTCACCGAGGGCGAGGTCGCCGGTCCGGCCAAGCCGGTGATGACCGAGCTCGTTGGTCGCGCACCGGTCGGGCAAGACCAGCGCGAGGAGCACCAGCACCCCGGCGATCGCGGCCGAGACCGCCAGCCTCCACGTTCGTGGGCGCGCCACGCCCGGAACATACTGCGCGCGCGGCCGCGCCGGCCGGGGGCGGCCCCGAAACGAAAGAAGGCCCGACCGATGGTCGGGCCTCTTCCGGCGCTATCGCTGATTCAGTGTCGACCGGCCGCTACGGCGCCGGGGTCTCCTCCAGCTCGACGCACTCGAAGAAGGTGTACGTCTCGCAGGTGCAGTTGGCCTCTTCCTCGGTGCAGGGCAGGCCGTCCGGGTCGGTGCAGTTCTGGCCCCGGTAGATCGCCTCGCAGGTGTCGTCGGCGAGGCAGTCGGCCTGGGTGGTGTGATCCGAGCAGTAGATCGGCGCGCCGTCCGGGCAGTCCGCGTCGGCGATGCACTCGCCGGTGTAGCAGCCGTTGAGGATGCCGGGGTTGGTCCCCTCGGGGCAGCTCGGCGGCGCCTCGTCACAGGTCACCTCGCCCTGGCAGGTGGCCGGATCCGGGAGGTCGGGCACGCAGGTGTTGGTGTCGGTGTCGCACTCGGTGCCTTCCGGGCACTCGCCGTCGGGGCCGCAGACCGAGCTGTCCACGCACTGGCCCGAGCCGAGGTCGCAGTAGCTGCCGACCGGACAGTCGCTGTTCTCGTCACACGGCGCCGGGATGCAGGTGCCGCGCTCCTCGTCGCAGGTCTGGCCGTCCGGGCACATCGTGTCGTCGGTGCACTCGCTCGAGTCCACGCACTGGCCGCTGCTCTCGTCGCAGAAGCTGCCGGCCGGGCACTGGCTGTCCTCGGTACACTCGTCGGCCGGGTCCGACGGCACGCACGACGACCGATCGTCACACTCGTAGCCCTCGGCGCAGTCGTCGTCGGTGGTGCAGAAGCCGCCTTCCTCGCAGGTCCCGGTGTCGGGATCGCAGAAGCAGCCGGCGGCGCAGTCGTAGTTGCTGTCGCAATCCCAGCCGGTGCCGCCGGGCGGGCGGCCGTCGGGATAGCAGCCGTAGTCGTCGCACCAGTAGCACCCGGTGTCGTCGCAGTAGCTGTAGCCGCCCGGGCCGTCGTCTCTGCCGTCGTCGTCGTCGTCCAGGTACAGATGGCAGCCGGTCGCCACCATGGAGCAGAGCGCGATCAATCCGACGAATAGCGTCCTACGGTACATGTCGTTGTCCCTCCGGGTTTTTCCCGTGCGCGATCGGCTGGTTCGGGGGGCGACAGGTGCATCCGTCGTGCCACTCTGTCACTCGCTGAGAAGCGGTCGGGATTCTTGCCGTCGCGCGTCGCTTCCCGGCTGGCGAACCGGTCGGCGGGACGTTCCTCGGACAAAAAAGTCCGGGCCTTGGTGGAAGCGCGAGCGACGCCGCGCCGCAGCGACGCGTCGGGACCGGAGGGGTGCGATGCCCTGCTCGACCGACCGGCCGCTGCGCGCATCACGCGCCCTGTAAACCAGAGTTCACGACGCGGTGTCGCTCCACGTTCACGCTCCCGCCCCGGCCCGAAGAGATCTTGCCAGGTTGTGCCCGGCCGGGGTCGCGCCAGGGGAGCCGTCCTCGACCTCACGAGCGGTGGTCGTTGACCGCGCGGATCGTCTCGCGCAGCGAGTGGCGCGGTCGGTAGCCGAGCTCGCGCGCGGCCCGGCTGCCGTCGACCATGCAGACGAAGCGGATGAAGTCGAACTCGTCGACCGGGAACGAGTTCATGCCGAGGCGCCAGGCCGCCCGCCACAGCGGCTTGGCCAGCGGGTGCGGGATCGGCAGGGTCGGCTTCTCGAGCTCGCGCAGGACGACCGAGAGCGGGACCTCGCCCGGCCCGGCCACGTTGAAGATGCCGCGCGCGCCGGGTCGGAGCGCGCACACGATCGCCTCGGCGACGTCGAGCTCGTGGATGATCTGCACCATCGGGTCGAAGCCGAGCAGGGTCGGGACGACCGGCAGGCGCAGGTAGTTGGACGGCGCGTTGTGCACCCCGCCCAGGATGTGGACCGGGCGCAGGATGACGGTGTCGATGTCGCGCGCCTTCCAGAAGAAGGAGGACGCCATGTGATCGATCTCGACCAGGTCGCGCATCTCGGGGAACGCCTGGGCGGCGAGCAGCGGCGCCTCCTCGCTCAGGAACTGCGCGTTGTCCGGGCGCGGCCCGTACACGTTGGCCGACGACAGGACGACCACCTTGGGCACCCGGTACTGCAGGCAGTACTCGAGCAGGCGGTCGGTGCCGCCGATGTTCCACGAGTAGTGCTCGGCGCTGGTCGCGCGCGGTCGGTGCATGACGCCCATGTGGACCAGCGCGTCCACCCGACCGTGGCGGAAGATGTCGCGCGCCTTCTTGGAGCGGATATCGACCTCGTGGTGCTCGATGTCCTTCGGCTTGCCGACGAAGGGGCGGGTGTCGACCCCGGTCACCTGGAAGCGCGCGTCGCGGTGAAGGCGGCGGGCGACCAGGCGGCCGAGCCGGCCGGCCACGCCGGTCACCACCACGCGGCGGCGGGTGTCTGGCCCGGCCCCGCTCTCGCCGTTGGAGCTACCAGAAGACACGGCGTCGCTCGCGCAGCCCGAGGTGGATCATGGACTGGATCCGGTGCGACACCGAGCGCACGTGGCCGTCGAGCGCCTCGTCGTCGTCGTCCGCGTCGCCGTGGAACCACATCGGCGGGCCGAAGTAGATGCGGTACTTCACCGGCAGCGGCACGAACGGCACGAACGGCGGGTAGGGCACGATCGGGAAGGCCGGCATGCCGAGCAGCCGGGCGATCGGCTTGAGGTTGACCGCCGGGGCCTGCTCCTCGGCGCCAACCACGGCGATCGGCACGATCGGCGTGCGCGTCTCCAGCGCCAGGCGCATGAAGCCCGAGCCGAACTCCTGCAGCTGGTAGCGCTGCGAGAACGGCTTGGAGATGCCGCGCGCGCCCTCCGGGAAGACCAGGATCGCCTCCTCGTCGCCGAGCAGGCGCCGGCAGTTCTCCGGCGTGCCGGTGATCTGGCCCCACCGGCTGAGCAGGTAGGACGCGAACGGCACGGTCGGGACGAAGCGCTCGACCATCGAGCGGATCACCCGCGGCGGCTGCGCGTCGAGAAACAGGGCGGTGGCGATGGCCAGGCCGTCGAACGGGAGCTGACCGGAGTGGTTGGCGACCAGCAGCACGCGGCCGGCGGCCGGCACGTTCTCGATGCCGTGCACCTCGCAGCGGAAGTAGCTGCGATAGAGGAAGCGGGCGACCAGGATGGCGTACTTGACCGCGTCGCGGTGAAAGCCGAACTCGTCGAAGCCGTACTCGTTCTGGCGCACGGTCAGCGCGCGCGAGCGGGCGTGAAAATCCTGGCCGAGCCGCGCGTCCACGAAGCCATCCACCCGCGCCTTCAACCAGTCTCCGACGCTCACGGTGGCGGACCGTAACGGCGGGGGCGTGGGGTGTCAATTGACCGCCCCGGTGCCAGCACGGCGCAGGGATGCTAGGATGGCGGCGGCATGGCGCAGGACGCGTTCGTGGACGTGGCCTATCGCGGGCTGGAGGTGGGGCGCCGCCTCAAGCTTCGCGACGTCGGTCCGCGCACGGGCTACGTCGAGGTCCGCACGCCGATGCCGGTCGGCGCCGGATTGATGATCCGCGGCGACGACGGCCACTCGATCGCGGCGGTGGTGATCCGCGTGCACGAGCAGGTGGCCGGCGCCGACATGCCGCCCGGGATGCGGATCCAGATCCGCGACGTCCAGGGCGAGGCGGCGGCGTGGTGGCGCGGGCTGGTGAGCCGCGAGGACCCGGTGATCCCCGAGCCGGAGGGCGCGCCGGTGGCGCTGGTCGCGGCCGCCCCGCCAGAGCCGGAAGCTACGGACGCTTCGGCCAGGATTCCGGAGCCGGAGGATGAGCCGTCCAGCGAGCCGCTCCAGGCGCACGACACCGCGGTCATGGACCTGGCCGAGGTGCGCGCGGCGGTCGCGGCTGCGACCGCGCCCGAGCCCGGCGAGGGTGCCGGCAACGGGGCCGCGCCGCCCGAGGCGGACGGCCGCAACGCCAGCGGCCGCACGATGGTGATGAGCGCGGTCGATATCCAGAAGATCACCGGCCTCGCGCTCGACGGGGACGGAGAGGCCAGCGACGCGGGCGAGGAAGGCGAGACCGAGGCCGCCGCCGATCGCGAGGGCGGGACCGATCCGGCCGGCGCCAGCGTGCCCGGCTCCAACGGCGACGAGCTGCAGGGCGCGCGCACGCGCGGCCGCCGCCGCCGCCGCCGCTGAGCAGCGCCGCTCGTCCTGGGCCACCGCCGCCGGGCGGCCGGCCCGGTACACAGTTCTTCACACGCGCGCGATATCCCCTTCGCGTCGACGGACGACCATGGGGACATGCGCCGCGCCTGGATCCTCCGCGCCGTGCCCCGGGTGAAGAAGGGCTGGGCCGGCCAACCGGAATGGTCGGCGCGCCTTCGAAACCAGCAGGGCATCGGCGCGCGAGGCGACCCGGGCGCGGCGCATTTCTCTCCCAGGAGGACCGCGTGAGAGACCTGGCCCCCATGTCGCCCAAGCTCCACTGCCTCACGCGATCGCCCCGCCGGGCCCGGAGCGTGGCCGTCTTGCCGGCCGCGCTCGCCACCGACGGCGGGCTGCTCGATGCGGTGAGCTGCGCGATGACCGCCGATCCGCCCCAGGTCACCGGGCCGACGTCGATCGCCGCGCTGCGCTCGATGCTGGTCGACCTCGCGCTGGGCGCGGTCGTGGTGGTCGATGGCGATCACCGCCCGCGCGGCATCGTCAGCAAGACCGAGCTTTTCGGCGCCGCCATCGATGAGTGCGCCACCGCCGGGGACCTCATGTCGGGGCTCCTGTTCTGGCTGCGGGTCGATGCACCGGTGGCGCAGGCGGCCGCGCTCATGGCCTACGAGGGGATCGAGCACGTGGTGGTGGTGTCGCCCGAGGGCCGCCTGGCCGGGCTGGTCACCGCGCTCGACGTGGCCCGCATCTGCGCGCGCGACACCGGCTATCTGCCCGGCCATCGGCTGGGCCGCGCGGCGGCGCCGGCCGCGACCGCCATCCTCGAGCGCCGCCTGCTCCTGCGCGCCGGAGAGTGAGGCTTCCCACCTGCACGGGCGGAGACGATCCCGCGTCCCGTTCGAGGCCGTTCGCAGTCAGGAGGAAATCATGCACCGCAGCACATGGATCTCGGCCCTGCTCGTCGCGATCGGGCTGACCATTGCCGGGCTCGGCGCCGCCTCGGCCGACGTCGATCGCCCGTGGCCGACGAGCCCGTCGTCCGTCGCCATCGACGCATGCGGCGACCAGGGCGCGTGCGACTGCTGCGTCGGCGATGGCGCCGGCGACCCGCGCCCGGTGAGGCGCCACGGCTCACCGCGCGGCTGACCGGGCACCGCGTCGGCACGGAGCGCGCGGTCGTTGTCGAAGCAACGACCGGCATGGCCTGCGAATCGCGAGAACACCGCGCGACGCACCGGTCGCGCCGTCGTACACTGCGTCTCGTTCCGTCCATTCCCAGGAGGGGAGAGCCATGAGCTTCGCAAGACTGGGCTGTTGCCTCGCCATCGGAGCGGTGGCAGTGGTCTTCGCGCATTCCGAGGGTCGCGCGCAGTCGCCGACGACGTGCTCGTTCGACCCGACGACCGCGATCGTCACGGTGAACGTCAACGCCCAGGCGGCGACCGTGAGCCGCACCGCGTCCGGCGTCATCCGATTGAACGGCGCCGGCTGCGGCGGAGCCACCACCACCAACACCGACCGCATCCGCATCCTCGGCGGACCGCTGCGGGACATCGTCGCCCTGAGCGGGAGCTTCGCCCCCGGCCTCACCCCGGAGGCGGGTTTCAGCGAGATCGAAGTCCAGCTGTCCAGCATCCAGGTCTTCACCTGGATGCTCGGCCCCGACAACGACAACCTGGTGTTCACCGGCACCGGCCTCGACCTCGGCGCCGACGGAGACGTCGACATCACCGGCGCCATCATCGGCAGCATCCAGGGCGGACCGGGAGACGACCTGCTCGACTTCTCCCAGCACAACGGCAACTTCACCCTCGACGGCCAGACCGGCAACGACCACCTCATCGGCGGCGTCGGGGCCAACTACCTCATCGGCGGGGTCGGCGACGACACGCTGCAGGGCAACGCCGGCAACGACCGGCTGGAAGGTGGCGCGGGCAACGATATCGAGTTCGGCGGTAACGGGCTCGACACGTTCCTGGAGGGTCCGACGGCCAGCGGCGGCGACGACATCTTCGGCGGCGCCCAGCGCGACACGGTCGACTACGGCCGGCGCACCGTCGGCGTGGTGGTCACCCCCGGGACCGGCGAAGACGACGACGGCGAGCCGGGTGAAGGAGACGAGGTCGCGGTCGATGTCGAGGGCTCGATCGGGGGCAGCGGCGACGACACCCTGGTCGGGACCGCCGGCCAGAACACCCTCATCGGCGGCGCCGGCAACGACGAGCTGTTCGGCCTGGCCAACCGGGACCTCCTGTTCGGCGGGCTCGGCAACGACTTCCTCGAGGGCGGCACCGGGCCCAACGATCTCCACGGCGAGGACGGCGACGACATCCTCATCGGCGATGCCTCCGCGATCGACCACTTCTTCGGCGGCGACGGCAACGACGACATCACCGGCAACACCGACGGGCGGCGCGAGCCGGTCGATTGCGGCCCCGGCGACGACGAGGTCGAGGACAACGACGAGGACAACTTCATCGCCTGCGAGCTGTAGGGCTCACGCCTGGCCCGGCGGACGGCGCCGAGTCCGCCGCACCAGGCGCACGATCAGATAGGCGAGGAGCGCCCCGCCGAGGATGGCCCACGCCACCGCGCTGTAGCGGCGCATCCAGCGCTCCAGCGCCTCGAGGTTGGCCCCCAGCGCCGCGCCGAGCGCGATGAGGAGCGCGCTCCACAGCGCGACCGACAGGCCGCCGTAGAGGAGCACGTCGCGCCGGCGCATGCCGGCCATGCCGGCCGCGACGAAGAAGAGCGCGCGCAGCCCCGGCACGAAGCGATTGAGGATGAGGTAGGCGGGGCCGTGGCGCTCGAAGCGAGCCACCACCCGGTCGACCGCGGCCCACCGCTTGGTGTGCTTCCCGCTGCGCGGGCGCGAGCGCAGGCGAACGCCCAGCCAGTAGTCTGCGAACGAGCCGAGCAGGGAGCCGGCCACCACCGCGCCGGTCACCGCCCACCAGCTCCAGCCGTACCCGGTGATGAGGACGGCGCCGAGAAGCGTTATGGTATCGCCCGGGAAGGGCGGAAACACGTACTCGACCGCCGCCGAGCCGAACAGCGCGACCAGCCCGAGCGGGTGATTCTGTTCGGAGGCGAACCCGATGAGCCATTCGATGAGTGAGTGCACGACCCTGCCGCCGCGAGTTCGTCCCGGAGATACCGTAGGCATCTGCGCCCCGGCCAGTCCAGTCCCGGGTGATCGCCTGCGCCGGGGCATCGAGCGGCTGGACGGGCGCTACCGCCTCCGCATGGCCGACGACATCACCCGGGTGGATGGATACCTGGCCGGCAGCGACGACCGACGCGCCGACGAGCTGAACGGCCTCATCGCCGACCCGGACGTCCGCGCCATCCTGCTGGCCCGCGGCGGGTACGGCATCCTGCGCATCCTCGACCGGCTCGACGCCGGCGCGCTGCGCGCCGATCCCAAGCCGATCGTCGGCTTCTCGGACGCGACCGCGCTCCTGTTCTGGGCGCTCGCCGCCGCCGGGCTGCGCGGGATCCATGGTCCGGTGGTGGCCCAGCTGGGCGACCTTCCGGTCGGCGACACCACCTGGCTGGTCGATCTACTGGAGGGCAGGGGGCAGGGCCGGATCATCGAGGGGCTGCGCCCGACCGGGGCGGTGCGGCGCGGACGGGTCGAGGGGCCGCTCATCGGCGGCAACCTGACCCTCCTCTCGCACATGGTCGGCACGCCGTGGGCCGCCGACGTGGCCGGTGCGGTCCTCTTCATCGAGGATCAGGGCGAGCGGCCGTACGCGATCGACCGCTATCTGACCCGCATGGCGCTGGGCGGGGCTCTGCGCGGCGCCGGCGCGGCGCTGGTCGGCTCGTTCACCCGCTGCGAGGAGCGCGTCAACCTGCCCCAGCCGGACGCCGCCGCGGTGGTCGACGAGCGGTTGCGCGCGTTCGACGTCGCCGGCCTCGCCGGTGCGCCGTTCGGCCACGGCGACGAGAACCAGGCGCTTCCGTTCGGCGGTCGGGCCGCCCTCGACTTCGATCGCGGCGCGGTCGAGCTCCTCGATCCGGCGGTCGGCTGAGCGGGTCAGCGGGGCGGGGCGGCGGCGGGGCGGGGCGGCGAAGCGACGATCGATCAGTGAACGACCGGCTCGTCGCCGCCTTCGCCGACGTCGATCTCGCCGAACCGCTCCTCGAAGCGGTCGAGGTTCTTCTGCAGCGCGCGCAGGAGGCGCTTGGTGTGCCGGGGCGACGAGATGATGCGCGACACCACCTTCGCCTTGGGGTTGCCCGGCTGGAGGAACGCGAAGTCGAGAAGGAACTCGTTCTCGGTGTGGTTGATGAGGACCAGGTTCGCGTAGCGGCCGAGCGCGGTCTGCTCGTCCATCAGCAGCTGGATCTTCGGTCCCTTCGGCCCTTCGGGATCACCTTCCGCCATGCGACCACCTTACCGCGGCTGGCGGGACGCGCACGCGCCACCGCTGGAAACTTGCGAGCCGAGATCGACTGCTGCAAGGTGCGCCCATGGGCAAGAGCTCCAGGAAGCGCATCACCCGCACCAGCGATCGCCCGGCCCGCCGCGCCAGCCGCGCCGCCGTCGAGACCGCGCCAGTCGCCGAGGCCGCCGCCGAGGCCGCCCTCGAGGAGGCCGTCGAGGCCGTCGAGCCGGTCGTTGCCGAGGTCGCCGTCGAGGCCGCCGTCGAGCCGGCCGCGGCCCAGCCGGCCGCCGAGCCGAGCCAGGGGCAGGTCGCCCAGCTCGCGTTCCGCTTCTTCGTCGAGGACGGCTTCGCCCACGGCCACGCGCTCGACCACTGGCTGCGCGCCGAGACCGAGCTGCGCCGCGCGCCCTGATCGGGCGGGGCGGGTCATCCGGGCGGATCCGGCGTTCTCGTCCGGGGCCGCCCGCGCTATCGTCTGGCGATGCGGGCCATGGGCCTCGACGTCGGCAGCAAGACCATCGGCGTGGCGATCTCCGACGAGCTCGCCATCGCCGCGCATCCGGTGACCACGGTCAGCCGGCGCGGCACCGTGCCCGACGCCGCGACGGTCGCCGCGCTCGCCGCCGAGCGCGAGGTCAGCGAGGTCGTGGTCGGCTGGCCGCTCGAGCTGTCCGGTCGGGTCGGCCCGCGCGCCCGCCGGGTGCAGGTCTTCATCGACGCGCTGCGCGCCGCGCTGCCGGCCGGCTCGGCCATCCACACCTGGGACGAGCGCTTCTCCACCGTCGCGGTCGAGCGCGTCCTCATCGACGCCGACCTGTCGCGCCGCCGCCGCCGCGAGGTGGTCGATCGCCAGGCCGCCGCCTACATCCTCCAGGGCTGGCTCGACGCCCGGCGCCCGCGCGAGTAACTTCGAGATCCGGGCATGTCCACCAGGTCGTTTCGCATCGGGCTGCTGATCGTCGGCGGGTCCCTGCTCGTCCTCCTGGCGATCGGCTACATCATGGTCCATCGCGCGCTCGGGTATCCGGACGAGCGCCGCGCCGGCAAGGGCGTGGAGGTCAAGGTCGAGATCAAGCGAGGCCTCAGCTTCCCGCAGATCGCGCGGGTCCTGCACGACAAGGGCGTCGTCGACAAGCCGCGCTGGTTCCGCATCTACGCCATGTACCGGGGCGTCACCACCGAGGTGAAGACCGGCGAGTACGTGCTGCGCGACGACCTGACCCCGGCCCAGGTGCTCGACACGATCCTCGAGGGGGTGAAGGACGTCTCGGTCGCGGTCACCATCCCCGAGGGCCTCAACATGCTGGAGGCGCTCGACCTGGTGGTGAAGGCCGGGGTGGTGTCCAGCCGCGAGCCGTTGCTCGCCCTGGCCCGTGATCCGCAGTTCCTGCAGCGCATCGGCGTCACCGGCGATTCGATCGAGGGCTACCTCTTCCCCGAGACCTATCGCTTCAAGGTGCCGAGCAAGCCGGACGAGGTGCTGAAGCGCATGGTCGAGCAGCACCGGGTGGTGTGGGACCGGATCCAGCGCGGACACGAGAAGTCGATCGCGCGCCTGCGCGAACGGCTGGGCTGGTCCGATCGCGACATGCTGGTGATGGCGTCGATCGTCGAGAAGGAGGCGGTGGTCGACACCGAGCGCCCGCGCATCGCGCAGGTCTTCCTCAACCGCCTGACCTCGCCGACGTTCAAGCCCAAGCGCCTGGAGACCGACCCGACCATCCGCTACGGATGCATCGTGCCGGCGGTGAAGTCGGAGCCCTGCAAGAAGTGGGATCCGACCCAGCGCCTGCGCCGCGCCCAGCTCGACGACGCCGACAACCGCTACAACACGTACCAGCACGAGGGACTGCCACCCGGGCCGATCTGCAGCCCGGGTGAGAAGTCGCTCGCCGCGACGGTCGATCCCGACGGCTCCGACTACTTCTTCTTCGTGGCCAAAGACGACCACTCGCACGTCTTCTCGAAGACGGTCGCCGAGCACGAGCGGAACGTCGACAAGTACATGCGCTGAGCCCTCGGGACTGTGCTGAGCCTCGCGTGACGTCCGTCACCCGAGGACTGTTCGGTGCGATGGCTGGCGCCATCATGCGATGTCGCGGCCGTAATCCGGCTTCCCTGCTAGAGGGCCTCGTCGCTTTCCTTTGGCAAGTGATGTTGCGTATTTCGGTGGCCATGAAGTAGCGTCGCGCCGCTGCGGACACGTCACCTCAAGTGAACGTGGGCCAGGCGCGCGCGAGACCACCCCGGAAGGACCCAAGAAGACCATGCAGCTGCGTAGACGATCGGCATCACGGCAACGGATAGCGACAATACTCGGCGGCGCCGCCCTCGCGGCGCTCGCGGGCTGGGGATGCAGCCCATCCACCAAGTCTGGCGACGGCGACCAGGCTGGCGACGACCAGAGCGGCGGGCAGGGCGGCGCGGCCTCCCTCGAGTTCGCCAAGGACTCGGTCATCGTCCGGTTTCGCACCACCCCCACCGCCTCGGGGCTGCGCAGCAGCCTGACGCGGGTGAAGGGGTCGATCGAGGACAAGAACAACGACGGCGTCTACGACCGCTTCGCCCACCTGGCCAAGGGTCAGCTCGCCGTCGTGCGGCTCGACAAGAACTCCGACGTCGATGCCGCCATCGCGCAGCTCCGCCAGGATCCCGAGATCGCCTACGCCGAGCGCAACTACATCGTCCACGCCCTCGCCACGCCGAACGATCCGCGCTTCCCCGAGCTCTACGGGATGAACAACACCGGGCAGACCGGTGGTGTGGTCGACGCCGACATCGACGCGGTCGAGGCGTGGGACAACAGCGTCGGCAGCTCCGACATCGTGGTGGCCGTGGTCGACACCGGCGTGGACTACAACCACGAGGACCTGGCCGCCAACATGTGGGTCAACCCGGCCGAGATCCCCGGCAACGGCGTCGATGACGACGCCAACGGCGTCATCGACGACGTGCACGGCTTCAACGCGATCACCGGCAGCGGCGATCCGCTCGACGATCACGACCACGGCTCGCACTGCTCCGGCACCATCGGCGGCGTCGGCAACAACGGCATCGGCGTGACCGGCGTGAACTGGGAGGTCAACATCATGGCCCTCAAGTTCCTCGACGCCGGCGGCAGCGGCACCCTCGAGGACGCCATCAGCGCGATCGACTACGGCGTCGCCCAGCGCAACGCGGGCGTGAACCTGCGCGTGATGTCGAACAGCTGGAGCGGCGGCGGCTTCAGCCAGGGCCTGCTCGACGCGATCACCTCGGCCAGCGACGCGGGCATCCTGTTCGTTGCGGCCGCCGGCAACGCGTCGAACGACAACGACGTGACCCCGACCTTCCCGGCCAGCTACGAGGCCCCCAACGTGGTGGCGGTCGCCGCGACCGACGCCAACGATCAGCTCGCCGACTTCTCCAGCTTCGGCGCCACCTCGGTCGACCTCGGCGCCCCCGGCGTCGACGTGCTGTCGACCACCCGCAACAACACCTACCAGCTGTTCAGCGGTACCTCGATGGCGACCCCGCACGTCGCCGGCGTGGCCGCGCTGGTCCTCTCGGCCAACGACACGCTCACCGTCGAGGAGCTGAAGGACGTCCTGCTCACCTCGGGCGACCCGATCCCGGCGCTCGCGGGCGTCACCCTCAGCGGTCGCCGCCTGAACGCCGCCTCGGCGCTCGACGAGGCCGGCCCGCCGATCCCGCGCTTCAACATGGCGGTCACCCCGCCCAGCGTGATCCTCGCGCAGGGCGACACCGCCAGCTACGACGTCGGCGTGACCTCGGTGGCCGGCTTCACCGGTGACGTCTCGCTCAGCGTGACGGCGGATCCGGCGATCGACGCGACCCTCGACATCACCCCGGTCGTGACCGCTCCGGGCGCCGGCACCCTCACGGTGGCCACCACCACCGCGACGGCGCCCGGCATCTATAACCTGACCATCACCGGCACCAGCGGCGAGCTGACCAAGTCGCGCACCGTCTCGCTGCGCGTCCGTCCGTTCGGCACGGTCGACGTTCCGTTCCCCAGCACCGACACGCCGATCGCCATCCCGGACAACGACCCGGTCGGCATCAACAGCGTGCTCAACGTGCCGCAGTCGATCGTGATCGATGAGGTCGCCGTCGAGGTCAACATCACCCACACCTTCGTGGGCGACCTGATCATCACCCTGACCTCCCCGGCCGGCACCACCGTCACCCTGCACGACCGGGCCGGCGGCGGCTCCGACGACCTCCACCAGACGTTCGCGGTCCCGACCGCGTTCCTCGGCCAGGATGCGGCCGGCTCCTGGGTGATGAACGTCAGCGACAACGCTGGCATCGACATCGGCACCCTGGACAACTGGACCCTGCACGTGATCGGCGTGCCGGGCGCGGCCACCTTCGGCGTCACGGCCTCGCCGGCCAGCCAGACGGTGAGCCAGGGCGCTTCCACCACGTTCGACGTGGCGGTCTCCTCGTTCGGCGGCTTCGCCGGCGATGTGGCGCTCAGCCTGACCTCGGCGCCGGAGCTCGCGGCCAGCGCGACGTTCTCGCCGGCCTCGGTGACGGCCCCGGGCTCGTCGAGCCTGACCATCGCGACCGACTGCGCGACGGCGGCCGGCACCTACGCGCTGACCATCACGGGCACCGGCACCGACGGCACCAGCAAGACCGCCAATGTGTCGCTGACCGTGCAGCCGTTCGGCAACTCGGACTCGACGTTCCCGAGCACCGACACCCCGATCGACATCCCCGACAACACCCCGGCCGGCATCAGCAGCACGATCAACGTGGCTGACGACGTCCAGATCACCGGTCTCGGCGTCGAGGTGAACATCACGCACACGTTCATCGGCGACCTCATCGTCAGCCTGGTCGCTCCCGACGGCACCACCGTGGTGCTGCACAACCGCACCGGCGGCGCTGCCGACGACATCCACGAGACCTTCCCGGTGCCCGACTTCGTGGGCAGCAGCACGGCGGGTGCGTGGCAGCTCCTGGTGTCGGACAACGCCGGCATCGACATCGGCAGCCTGGACGACTGGTCGCTGCACGTGACCGGCGCGCCCAGCACCCAGCCGCCGGTGGCCTCGTTCACCTTCACCGGTGAGAACGCGACGTTCAGCTTCACCGACACCAGCGCCGACAGCGGCTGTGGTGGCGGAACGATCGTCGGCTGGGCGTGGGACTTCGGCGACGGCAGCACCTCGGCCGAGCAGAACCCGACCCACACCTACGCCGAGGCGGGCACCTACACCGTGACCCTCACCGTGACCGACAACGACGGCCTGACCGGGTCGGCGTCGCAGACGGTGGACGCCACGCGGGTGCCGCCGGTCCTGTCGATCCAGAACATCACGCGCGACCGCACCCGCTTCGAGTTCCGGGTGCAGCTGCGCTGGAGCGGGGCGACCGGTGACCTGGTCGAGCTGTACCGCAACGATGTCCTGGTCGACATCCCGAACAACGACGGCGCTCAGGGCGACATCTTCCGCCGCTACGAGACCGCCTACACCTGGCAGATCTGCGAGCAGTTCAGCACCTTCTGCTCGAACACGGTCAGCGTGGACTTCGGCCCGAACTTCGACGCGCCGACCGCCACCGTGACGACCGTGATCGCCGGCCAGACCACGACCAAGATCATCGCGATCGTGGACGAGAACTAGCCTCGATCCAGGGACCCAGGTCCTGACGAGGGGCAGCCTCCGGGCTGCCCCTCTTTTTTTTCGGTCGAGCGCGGTGACGCCGGCCGACCGCGATCGTGTTCAAGCCTCCAGTCCGTCAACGGGCGGCGAGGCCGCCATCGGAGAAGCGATGAGCGAAGCGAGAACGCGCGCGGTCATGGTCGTGGCCGCGGTCCTGGCCGTGTCCGTGGCCGCCTGCTGCGAGGAGGGCTCGGGCGTGATGGCCCGCGAGACCCGACCGGTCGGCGTCTGGAACCGCCTGTCCCTCGACGTGCCCGGCTCGGTGCGGGTGGTGCAGGGGCCGGCCACGCCGCTCCGCATCGAGACCGACGACAACCTGATGGACCGCGTGGTCACCCGGGTGCGCGACGGCGAGCTCGAGATCGGGACCGACGACGACTGCTGCGTCGACCCGACCCGGCTGGTGGTCGACGTGTCCGCCGAGGAGATCCGCGGGCTCGCGCTCGACGGATCCGGCGCCATCGTCCTGCCCAAGCCGATCGACGGCGACTCGGTCGAGCTCTCGCTCGACGGATCCGGCTCGATCGAGGTGGCGATGATCCGGGCCGGCGATGTCTCGATCGACATCGACGGCTCGGGCCAGGTCGACGTGGTGGTCGACGCGGATCGGCTGCGCACCAGCATCGACGGGTCCGGCGACACCCTGGTGGCCGGCTCGGCCGGCGAGCACGACATCTCGATCGACGGGTCGGGCGACGTCGAGGCCACCTCGCTCGAGACCGGCTCGACCCGGATCGAGATCGACGGCTCGGGCGGCTGCGCGATCGCCGCCGACCAGCAGCTCGACGTCACGATCGACGGGTCGGGCGACGTGGCCTACTGCGGCGATCCGCGCGTGACGCAGTCGATCGACGGCTCCGGCTCGGTCCACCAGGCCAGCGCGTCGAGCTGCGACTGACGGTCGGGCCCGGGTCGGCCGGGCTCAGCAGGCCTGGCACTCGTCGGGCGCCGAGCTGCAGCCGGCCCCGGCCTCGCATCCGTCGGGGCACTCGGCGCCGGCACCGCACGCGTCGCCGCCGGTGCAGCTCACGTCGCACGCGCACGATCCGGCGCAGTCGATCGGTCCGGTGCAGCTGTCCTCGCCGGTGCAATGAAGGCTGCATGCCCCGGAGCCACAGGCCGCGCCGCCCGCGCACGATCCGGTGCCGCTGCAGCCGATGGCGCAGGAGCCATCGCCGGCGCAGTCGATCGGTCCGGTGCAGCTGTCCTGGCCGGTGCAGGTCACCTCGCACGAGCCGGCGGCCGGGCAGTCGACTCCGGCGGAGCAGGTGGCGTCGCCGGTGCAGGCGACCTCGCACTCGCTCGCACCGCTGCAGTCGACCCCGGACTCACACGCCCGTGGACCGGTGCAGGACACCTCGCACGCAAGCCCGACGGGGCAGACGACCTGCCCGGTGCAGCCATCGGCGGGACAGCGGATCACGCACCGGCCCGACGCGGTGCAGCGACCGGGGCACACGTCGTCGCACGTGATCGCGCCGGCGTCGGCCAGCAGCACCGACGCATCGGGCTCGATCGGGCCGCCGTCGATCGGCCACGTCACGCCGCCGGTCGGCGACGCGTCGGAAGAATCGCGCGACGCGACTGCCTCGTAGCCAAAGCGTCCGCACGCCGCAAGCGCGCACGAGAACGCGCACGCGATTGCCTCCCGCCCGAGGCCCCCCGGCCGCCGAGTCACCGCGCGATCATAACAGGAGGCGCCGTCCGGGTGGCGGCTTACGCCCCGAGAGACGGCGTGCTACCGTTGGGATCGCACTTCAACGTACCGGGGAGCTGGGAATGAGCTTGGTCAGTCAGATCGCGGCCCTTCAGGACTACAAGGAATACGAGGATCTGAACTGGGAGGGTTCCTTCGAGGACTACCTCCACCTCGTTCGCAAGAACCCGCGCGTCACGCGAAACGCGTTCCAGCGGGTCTACGACATGATCCTGGCCCACGGCCAGGAAGAGTACATCGACAACAAGAAGAAGCTGGTCCGCTTCAAGTTCTTCAAGGACGAGGTGCACGGCGGCGCGGACGCGGTCTACGGGCTCGACGTGCCGCTCATGCGCCTGATGAGTGTCCTCAAGTCGGCCGCGCAGGGCTACGGCACCGAGAAGCGCGTCATCCTGCTGCACGGCCCGGTCGGCTCGGCGAAGTCGACCATCGTGCGCCTGCTCAAGAAGGGCGCCGAGGAGTACTCGCGCACCCCCGACGGCGCGGTCTTCACCTACTTCTGGACCCTGCCGGCCGAGCTGTCGCGCCTGGCCGGCGGCAGCGAGATATTCCCCTGCCCGATGCACGACGAGCCGCTCCGGCTCATCCCGCGCGAGTGGCGGCCGACGTCGATGAACAAGCTCGCGCTCGGCAACGACGAGTTCAAGGTCAAGATCGAGGGCGACGTCAACCCGGCCTGCCGGTGGATCTTCCGCGAGCTCATGGCCCACTACAAGGGCGACTTCGAGAAGGTCATGAAGCACGTCAGGGTCAAGCGACTGGTCCTGTCGGAGCAGGACCGGGTCGGCATCGGCACGTTCCAGCCCAAGGACGAGAAGAACCAGGACTCGACCGAGCTGACCGGCGACATCAACTACCGCAAGATCGCCGAGTTCGGATCCGACTCGGATCCGCGCGCGTTCAACTTCGACGGCGAGTTCAACATCGCCAACCGCGGCATCATCGAGTTCGTCGAGATCCTGAAGCTCGACGTCGCCTTCCTGTACGACCTGCTCGGCGCGACCCAGGAGCACCGGATCAAGCCGAAGAAGTTCGCGCAGACCGACATCGACGAGGTCATCATCGGCCACACCAACGAGGCCGAGTACAAGAAGCTCCTCAACAACGAGTTCATGGAGGCGCTCCGCGACCGCACCGTCAAGGTCGACGTCCCGTACATCACGCGGGTGTCGGAAGAGGTGAAGATCTACACCAAGGACTACACCTCGGACCGGGTCGGCAAGCACGTCGCGCCCCACACGCTCTACGTCGCGGCGCTGTGGGCGGTATTGACCCGTCTGGAGGAGCCGAAGAAGCAGAACCTGACCGTCTTGCAGAAGGCCAAGCTGTACGACGGCAAGCTCCTGCCCGGCTTCACCCAGGACAACATCAAGGAGCTGCGCAAGGAGGCGGTGCGCGAGGGCCTGGACGGCATCTCGCCCCGCTACGTGCAGGACAAGATCTCCAACGCCCTGGTCTCGGACAAGGGCGAGGGTGCGATCAACCCGTTCATGGTGATGAACGAGCTGGAGAGCGGGCTCAAGCACCACTCGCTCATCTCGAGCGAGGACCAGCGCCAGCGCTACCAGGACCTCCTCTCGGTGGTGAAGCAGGAGTACGAGGACATCGTCAAGGACGAGGTTCGCCGCGCCATCTCGGCCGACGAGGACGCCATCGCCAAGCTGTGCGCCAACTACATCGACAACGTGAAGGCGTACACGCAAAAGGAGAAGGTGAAGAACCCGTACACCGGCCAGGACGAGGAGCCGGACGAGCGCCTCATGCGGTCGATCGAGGACAAGATCGACATCCCCGAGAGCCGCAAGGACGACTTCCGTCGCGAGATCATGAACTACATCGGCGCGCTGGCGGTCGAGGGCCGGACGTTCGACTACAAGACCAACGAGCGCCTGCGCAAGGCGCTCGAGGCCAAGCTGTTCGAGGACCAGAAGGACTCGATCAAGCTGACCTCGCTGGTGTCGAACGTGGTGGACCGCGAGACCCAGGAGAAGATCGACGTGGTCAAGCAGCGCCTCATCAAGAACTTCGGCTACGACGAGGTGTCGGCCACCGACGTGCTCAACTTCGTGGCGTCGATATTCGCCCGCGGAGACGTGAAGGAGTAGGCAGCGATGACAGATCCCCGCGGGGTTGGGACGGTTTCCGTCGAGCTCAACAACACGGCGGCGCAGCTGCTCGCGTCGCTGTGCGTGGAGCTCGCCACCGACGACCCCTCGGGCGTTCTGTCGCGCGCGCTGGGACTGCTCGACCTGGCCGTGCGCACGCGCGGGCGGGGCGGGCGGCTGTGCTTCGTGAACGAGCGCGGAGAGCAGGCAGAGGTGGTGTTCTAATGTCGCAGCGCATCGATCTCGATCACCGCCGGTTCCGGCAGATCATCCGCGGCAAGATCAAGCAGAACCTGCGCAAGTACATCAGCCACGGCGAGATGGTGGCGCGCAAGGGCAAGAGCTCGGTGTCCATCCCGCTGCCGTCGGTGGACATCCCGCACTTCGTGTTCGGCGAGAAGCAGCAGGGCGGGGTGGCGCAGGGGGACGGCGACGTCGGCGATCCGCTCGGCCAGGGCGAGGTGCAGCCGGGCGCGGGTGAGGCGGGCGACCGGCCGGGCGAGCACCTGCTCGAGGTCGAGGTCTCGCTCGACGAGCTGGCCGAGATCCTGGGCGAGGAGCTGGCCCTGCCGCGCATCGAGCCCAAGGGCAGCGAGAAGATCGTCGCGTGGAAGGACAAGTACACCGGCATCCGCAAGACCGGGCCGGAGTCGCTGCGCCACTTCCGCCGCACCTTCAAGCAGGCCCTGCGCCGGCAGATCGCCAGCGGCCAGTACAACCCCAAGGACCCGATCGTGGTGCCGATCCGCGACGACCGGCGCTACCGCTCGTGGAAGAGCGAGCCGCTGCCGCAGTCGAACGCGGTCATCGTGTACATGATGGACGTGTCCGGCTCGATGGGCGACGAGCAGAAGGAGATCGTCCGGATCGAGTCCTTCTGGCTCGATACCTGGCTGCGCTCGCAGTACCAGGGCATCGAGAGCCGCTACATCATCCACGACGCGATGGCCAAGGAGGTGGATCGGGACACCTTCTTCCGCACCCGCGAGTCGGGCGGCACGATGATCTCCTCGGCGTACAAGCTGTGCGCCAAGCTGATCGAGGACGAGTACCCGCCCGATCAGTGGAACATCTATCCCTTCCACTTCTCCGACGGCGACAACTGGTCGGTCGACGACACGGTCACCTGCGTGGAGCTGCTCCGCACCAAGATCCTGCCGCGCTGCAACCAGTTCGCCTACGGCCAGGTCGAGTCGCCGTACGGGTCGGGCCAGTTCATCAAGGACCTCCAGGAGCACTTCCCCGAGGAGGAGCGCCTGGTCACATCCGAGATCAAGGGCAAGGAAGCCATCATGGACTCCATCCGCGACTTCCTGGGCAAGGGCAAGTAGGGGTGCGCGCCGTCAAGCCGCTGCCGACCTACCTCAACGACATCCAGGGGGAGGTCGAGGGGTACGCCCGCGACTACGGGCTCGACTTCTTCCCGATCATCTACGAGGTCCTCGACTACAAGACCATGAACGAGGTGGCCGCGTTCGGCGGGTTCCCGACCCGCTACCCGCACTGGCGCTTCGGCATGGACTACGAGCAGCTGTCCAAGGGCTACGAGTTCGGGCTGCAGAAGATCTACGAGATGGTGATCAACACCAATCCGGCCTACGCCTACCTGCTCGAGGGGAACTCGCTGGTCGACCAGAAGCTGGTCATGGCCCACGTGTCGGGCCACGTGGACTTCTTCAAGAACAACTACTACTTCTCCAAGACCGACCGGAAGATGATCGACGGGATGGCCAACCACGCGTCGACCGTCCGGCGGCACATGTCGCGCCACGGGGTCGATGCGGTGGAGGAGTTCATCGACGTCTGCCTCTCGCTCGAGAATCTCATCGACCCGATGTCGCCCTTCATCCTGCGCAACCGGCCGGTGCGCGGCCGCGAGGAGGATGAGGACGCGGTGGCCGAGGACATCCCGCGGCTCCGGGCCAAGGGTTACATGGAGAAGTTCATCAACCCGCCCGAGTTCCTCGAGCAGCAGCGCAAGCGGATCGAGGACCAGAAGCAGAAGCGCAAGAACAAGTTCCCCGAGGACCCGCAGCGCGACGTGCTCCTGTTCCTCATCAACCACGCCCCGCTCGAGCGGTGGCAGCGCGACTGCCTGGAGATCGTGCGCGCCGAGGCGTACTACTTCGCCCCGCAGGCCCAGACCAAGGTCATGAACGAGGGCTGGGCCACGTACTGGCACTCGCGGATCCTGACCGAGAAGGCGCTGCTCAGCTCCGAGATCATCGACTACGCCGACGCCTGCGCCGGGGTGCTGGCGACCGGGGCCGGCCGGCTCAACCCGTACAAGCTCGGGCTGGAGCTGTTCCGCAACATCGAGACTCGCTGGAACCAGGGCCAGTTCGGCAAGGAGTGGGAGGAGTGCGACTCGCTGGCCGCCAAGCGGGACTGGGACCTCCGGCTCGGGCTCGGGCGCCAGAAGATCTTCGAGGTGCGCAAGCTCTACAACGACGTCGCCTTCATCGACGAGTTCTTCACCCTCGAGTTCTGCCTGGAGCAGAAGTTCTACTCGTTCGGCTTCAACGAGCGGTCCGGCAACTGGGAGATCATGAGCCGCGAGTTCAAGAAGGTGAAGGACCAGCTGTTGAAGGCGCTGACCAACCGCGGGCAGCCCTTCATCTACGTCGAGGACGCCAACTTCAACAACCGCGGCGAGCTCCTGCTCCGCCACAGCCACGAGGGCGCCGACCTCGACCTCGGCCAGGCGCGCGACACGCTCCACAACCTGTTCAGGGTGTGGACCCGGCCGGTCAGCATCCTCAGCCGGGTGGACGGCAAGACCAAGCTGCTCCGCTGGGACGAGGGCGGCTACTCCGACAAGTCGGCGTAGGCCGGCTCACGCCCGTGCCAGCGCGCTAGCTGCGTCGGCGCTCGATCGCCGCGACCAGCCCGAGAAAGGCGAGCGCGGACCAGGCGCTGTGGTCGCCGCCCGGGGCCGCTGCGCAGCCGCCCGTGATGTCGCCGGGCGCCCCGTCGGTGGCGCCGGTGCCGCTGCCGTCGCCGGTGCTGCCGCCGTCGTCGGCGCTGCCGTCGTCGGTGCCGGAGTCGTCGCCGCCGGCGCCGTCGGTCGGGTCCTCGGGCTCGGTCGCCGCGCAGGTGGCGCGCGTGATCGGCTGGCCGGCGGTCGCCTCGATCCAGTCGAGCACCGCGTCCGGCCGCACGTAGATGCCGCCGCCGCCGCACGGAGTCGTCGCGCTGTCGAGCCCGCGCGACACCACGCCGGCCAGGACGATGCCGTCGGGGGTGTCGAGGTAAACCGGTCCGCCGGAGTCGCCGAAGCAGGAGTCGACCCCGGCGCCGCCGGCCACGAACTCGCCGCCCGGGCTGACCGCGGGCGCGCAGCCGTCCCCGCCGGTGCAGCCGACGTCGATGATGTGGGCCTCGCCCTCCATGAGCGTGGTGTTGAAGTCGTCGCCCTCGACGGTGGTGGCGCCGAATCCGACCAGGGTCACCGCGGAGTCATCGTGCAGCGCCTCGCGCACGATGCAGTCGGTGGCGACCGGGCGGGGGGTGAAGACCGACGGCTCGGCCAGGACCAGCACCGAGACGTCGTAGGTGTTCTCCCAGTCGGGATGGGCGGTGGCCTGGACCACCGCGATCTCTTCGCCGCCGGTCCGCGAGTCGACCGCGCCCAGGTTGACGGCGGTGACCTCGGAGCCGTCCACGCAGTGGCCGGCGGTCAGGACCACGCGCGGGCCGATCAGGGTCCCGGTGCAGAACGGAAAGACCCCGTCGGTTACCGCCGCCACGTCCTGCCACTTGCCGACCGGAGCCGGATGGCCGCCGACCACGGGCGCGGAGCCGGGGCTGCCTGCGGCCATGGGGCCAGCGGCGGCGATCCCGGCCGCGGCGCACGCGAGCGAGAGGACGCGAGAGAATCGGGTGCGGGACATCGACGGCCCTCCTGGCGCTCTTCGCCTGCAAAGGAGAGCAACCTTCGGGCCGGATCCCAGCTCACGCGAAATCGAGCGCTTGTGGACCACGGCCCGGGGCCGGTTCGCGCCGAAACCTGCGCAAGTTGCTCAATTCGCGCAGGATGTCGCGCACCCGACGGCGGGGCTCACGACCCCAGGCGATCGTCGGCCGAGGCCCAGCACTCCTGGTCGAAGTAGTAGAACTGAAAGCTCTCCCGGTCGGCCGGGCCGGTCGCCTGCCAGGTCATGTCGAAGTGGCTGGTGGTGAACAGATCCGCGCCGCCGATCGGGATCGACGTCTCCTCCACCCACTTGGTGACCAGGAAGCTCGAGCCGGGCCGGAAGCAGGTGATGAGGCGCGGCTCCGATGCCGCGGCGCGGCAGTCGTCGAACTCGCGCAGGGTCTGGACGTCGAGGGTGATCGTCCCCTCCCACGGATCGAAGATGTTCTGGGCGCGGCGGAAGATGAACCCGCCCTCGGGCTTCGGGTCGAGCCAGAGCTGCCAGTGAGTGCGATCATCGCCGGCCGACTGGGCCTCCTCGCAGGTCAAGACCGCCGGGTCGGGCGAGAGGCTCTTGTCGTCGCCGAACGGCGAGGCGGTGGAGGACGAGGCCAGCTCGCCGCCGACCTCGTCGGCCGGGGCGCACGCGGCGAGGAGCGCGGCCGAGGCGGCCAGACAGGAAATCGCGGAACAGAGACGCAGCACGGATACCTCCAGGAGGGGTGAAAGGCGCGGTCCTGATATCCGGCTTTGCCGCGCGGGGCAAGCGGTTTCCGGGCGCCCGCGATCCGTCGCATCCGCGCGAACACAAGGGGGTTGACGCGCTGCGGCGCGGGTGTGAACGTTCCGGGATCGACCCTTTCGGGCTCGAGGTGAATCATGCCGGCAGACACGTCCGTCATCCTCTTCGACGGGATGCGCACCGCCCTCGACAGCTGGGCGGCCCGCTTCCAGGGCGAGCGAGACCTCCTCTACTGGGTGCTGCGCGCCATGGTCAGCGAGATCGCGACCGGCGATGCGTCGCGCGAGGTGGGCCAGGTCCCGGACGACCTGCGCGAGGCGCTGATCGCGCTGCGCGGCCGCATCGCGGCGTACTGGGGCGACGTGCGCTACGCCAGCCTGCAGCCGGTCACCCAGCTGTGGGGGACCGTGGTCAACGCGGTCCGGGTGGCGGCGCAGAGCAGCCGGGCCACCGCGGTGCAGAAGCAGGTGTTCGAGCTCCCGGCCGCGTCGCTGGTCCGCTTCTTCCAGGCCGCGCGCGAGCGGATGGAGGTGGCCGACTCGCTCTACCAGGCGTTCAAGGCGATGCCGGCTCCCGAGTGCCAGGCGCTGGCCGCGCTGCTCAACGTGCACGTGGACGCGCGGCTCGACGAGACGACCGTGGTGCGCCTGGTCCGCCTGCTCGACCACGAGGGGCCGATGTCGCGCGAGGAGACCGAGGCGCTGGCCTCGATCTCGAACACGCACCTGGTCGACGCGGCGTTCAGCGGCCTGCGCTCGCGGGCGTGAGGCGCGGAGGCAGGGCCGGCCGGCTGGTCCTCGCCCGGCTCACTGCGGGATGGTGAAGGTGAAGGTCCACACCACGACCGCCGCGACCGGGCGGTCGCTGGTGTCGAGCGCGGGGCGGAAGCGGAGCTTCCTGGCCAGGCGAAGCGCGAGGTCGTCGAGGCCGTGGCCGAGCCGGGTGACCAGGCGGCGGCTGGCGACCTTGCCCTCGGCGTCGACCACCAGGCGCACCTTGACCTGACCCTCGACCCGGAGCTGGCGGGCCTCGGCCGGGTAGTCCTTGTGGGCTTCGACGAAGTCGGTGTCGCCGATCGGCTCCGGCATGGTCTTGATGTCCGCGACCGACACCGGGGTGGGCACCGCGCCGGTGCCGCCCGGTCCGCCGCCGCCGGCGCCGCTGCCGCCGCCGGTGCCGCCCTTGCCGCGGCCGCCCGGCGCGCGCGCCTGTGCGGCGGGCACCGCGTCGCCGAGGTTGTACGGCTGGTCGGCGTTGGGCGGATCCGTGGCCCAGCCGGGCGCGGGGTCGCCGGTCGGCCCGGCCGGCGCGGGCGCGGGATCCGGCGGCGGGGCAGGGCGGGGCTCGGCCTTTGGCTCCTTCGGCTCGGCCTTCGGCTCCTTCGGCTCGGCCTTTGGCTCCTCCGGTTTCGTCTCCGGCGGCGGCTCGGGCTCGGGCGGCGGCGGCTCGGGCGCGGGCGGGGGCGGCGGCTCGGCCAGGTCGAAGTCGGCAACCACGACCAGCTCGTCGCGCTCCTCGAGCGGCACGGCGACCAGCGCCGCGCCGGCGGCGACGTGGATCGCGAGGGTCGCGAGCCACGCCGCCTGGATGCGGCGGCCACCGCCCATCAGCGCGCGTCGGACTCCTGAGGTCGCTTGCTGGCCAGCGCGAACTTCTGGATGCCGGCCCGCTTCACCTGATCGATCGCCTTCATCACCTCGCCGTACGGAATGTCGGTGTCGGCCGCGATGACCGCCTTGATCTCGGGATCCGCCGCGTGCGCGCGGGTCAGCTCGGCGCGGGCCGCGTCGAACCCGGCCTGCTCGCGGCCGTTGACGTAGACCTGGATCGCGCCGCCCGGCATGCGGCGGAGCGCCATCTGCAGCGGGGTGGACACCGAGTCGCCCGACACCGTGGTCGGCGCGTTCACCAGGATGCCGCGCGCGGCCAGGATCGGCGCGGTGATCATGAAGATGACCAGGAGGACCAGGACGACGTCGACCAGCGGGGTGACGTTGATCTCCGAGATGATCTCCTGGTCGCCGTCGCGATAGACCGTGCTGCGGCCGGCCATCAGGCGCCTCCCGCGCCGCCCGCGCGGCCCTCCGCGGCATGCATGTGGCTGAGGATCGAGTGGGCGACCGAGTCGGCGCGGCCGACCTCGGCACGTACCCGGCGCTGGTACAGGTTGAAGGCGACCACCGCCGGGATCGCGACCAGGATGCCGACCGCGGTCGCGACCAGTGCGCGCGACACGTCGGACATGACCGCGTCGACCACGTCGCCCGGCTTGGCCGACAGGTGCTCGAACGCGGCGATGATGCCGAGCACGGTGCCGAACAGGCCGATGAAGGGGGCGTTGTTGCCGAGCGTGCCGAGCACCACCAGGTAGTGCTCCTGCTCCTGGCGGGCGCGGCTCTTGGCCCCGTTCATCGCCTCGGCCACCGCGTCGGCGCCGCGCGCGCGCGCGCGCACCCCGCTCCGC
>Ga0193753_10000376_pt1 | contig 44591 bp, 55 predicted proteins | sample H1c2metaG_FD_144925 | JGI IMG/M metagenome (GOLD analysis project Ga0193753, IMG submission 144925) | Soil microbial communities from a riparian zone of the East river system, Colorado, United States - H1c2 | ecosystem: Environmental > Terrestrial > Soil > Riparian zone | place: USA: East...
CTCAAACTGGTAGCGCGCCGTAATCTGCTTATAAAGATGCGGGAGCATTGCTTTGGCGCTCTCGATGACGTCAGGCTGGGTGATGAAGCGCATGTAAGCATCGCCAGCGTGGCCGGCATTTCGCTCCAATCCCCTTCGCAGGTCGTCACCTTGGCTCGCGAGCCGCGTGTCGAACGCGACGGGGAGTTCGATGACCCTGAATTGCATCGCATCTTGGTTCTCCGGGTTCGCCATCAGTTGCTCAACAAGAGACTTGTTCGAGGCAGTGAACAGCAGCGTCTGCCACTCGGCTTTTTGCTGCCTCAACCCGCCGTCTGTCGTGGCGCGTGCCCGGTCGCGGCCGTTTGTGAAGTCCTGAATATACTCGTAGAGCACAACAGGGTCTTTCATCATGATCTCGTCGTAGACCACTGGCAGGTTGCCCATTGCGCCAAGCAAGATGCCCTTGGCGTTCATCGTGTCGCGGTTGGTAATCTTGAGTCCTTTTATTTCGCCCCACACCGACGCGACAGCTTCGAGGGTTGTGGTCTTGCCGCGCGCGCTCTCGGGCGTCACTAGGGACACGATCGCCCCGCCTTCGTCGTGATGGTGCAGCTTCATAAACGGCGCGGCGAACGACGCGAGCAACGCGAACGACTGCGCCTCACTGCCGGCCTGGAACAACGTGTTTGCTGCCAAGCTCCATTCCTGCAGCGAGCCCTTCGGCTTAGGCCCCAAGAACCGTGCACGTTCGGTCAGCAGGTTGGTGATCGCTGCAGGCTTAACTTCACCGCCTTCATATAGCGTGCTGCCAACGACAAACCCGCGCTCGTCATTCTTCCAACCGTATTGCTCGAACCGCGTCCCCGGTACCGTCTGATCCGTCAACATCTTTTGCGCCTTTTGGGTGTACTGCTTAAACATATCCATGTCGAAGATGATCGCGCCGCTCTCGGCGAGCTTGGACCTGCCGGTTGGGCCCTGCAGCTCACCTGCGCCGATCTTAATTTCTTGGACCTTCTGGTTAGGCATCCAATGGTGATAGCAAAGCGAGTAGCGCTCGCCGTCTTCGCTGGTTTGCACGGCCGCCAGATAGATCGGGTAGGGACTGACGATGCGCTCGACCGGCTGACCGTTTTTCTCAGTCGCGAAGACTAGCCCGTCGTATCGGACGGTGTATCCGTCGACTGCGAGACACCCTTTGCTTTCCAATATCGTTGTAGTGCGGCCCCCATCGCCATTTCCAGTTGAGGGGGGTTCAAACTTGGGAATTTCTGACTCATCTCGGAAAGAAGCACGGCCAAGCTGTAGGGGTGTGGTGACACGATCAGCGTACGGGCAGCCCACGCAACTGCCCGGGTTAATACTTCTAAAGTGATCACATCTCGTTGGGGCAATATCTCCGTTTTCTTTTTGAGCAAATTTTCTGTCGATTGCGGAGTGCCACTCTGGACTAGCGCATTCGTAAGCGAAGTCTCTACCCCCCGTAGCGTGTCGAAGAACACCGACTGCGGCATACCAGTCAGGATCGCTAACTTGCCCACGTGTCTCAAACAGTCGCGCAACTTGATTGCATCGCTCGTATATAAGGTCAACGTCAGACGGTTCTTCTCGGAAGATGCCGGCGGTTCCGCGGGCGAGCATGTCTCTGCGGGCGGCCCCCACACCGGCGCGTCCAAGTTGTCCCCCCTGCGGGAGCACGAATGGGGTAGCTGGTCGTTGTACATTGCCCAGCACAGCGGACATCGGACCTGCATTGATCGCTCCCAAATCCTCGGCAAGATCGAATGGCCCAACCAGCTCGCCTACTTGGACGAGCGCATGGCCGCCGTGCTTGCGATTGTATGTCCCGGGGGGACGAAGTACCGACGCCAGATCACGAGACCGAGTGGGGTCGACGTGAAGCCCGTGCTCTTTACAAAGCTTAAATAGCCTTTCGGCACAGGCGCGCCAGCGTACAGGATCAAGAGCCTCGACCAGCGGCCAATACGTATGTAGACCTGAACCCGAGCCGACGATGACCGGCATAGGTAGATGTGTCGCAGTGCAGAAGCGACACACGGCTTCATAGGCGGCTTGGGGCGTGGCGTAGTGCTTGCCTTCTCCAGCATCCAAGTCTTGCCAGAAAGATCGCGCAGCGAGTGCATTGTCAGCCTTCCTGTTGTCCGACGTTTTGAATGACGAACACGCGTGGTAGGCAGCGAAGCCGAGCGCGTCTTGTGCTGTGAGGTAGTTCGCAAGATCTTCGAACGTGGCGAAAAACCTGTTGAACGCTCGACCTTCGCTTATCAGAGTGGCGCATTTTAACCCTTCATCCGGCAGGACGTGCTGCAGGAACTCTAGGATGTTTGCCACTCCGAAGCCCCTTTATGTAATCTGGTCTTGCCAGTTGGTTCTTGATTGGCGGGATGGGAAATCCGTCCCGCGCTTTGATGCGCGCTTCGAGATAGTCGAGCCTCTTCATGATGAAGCCGGAAGGCAAGTCCCGAGCTTCGTTCCCCAGCAAGACCCATGCGCGCACCGTCGACCGTGGGCGTTCGAACCAGTGGTGCAGGTCGGCGATGGTCATGTCACCATGCTTGATGCACCACTGCAAGCGCTCGCTGAACGTTTTCATGCTTGACCCTTATTTGGTGGGAAGGCCGAACGCCGTGTCTAGGTTTAGTGCCATGGCCGCGTCGACACCTGCCGGGGCCTGCACACCGAAGTCAGGCGTTGGCTGCGGCGCGGCCGCCGGCTGTGGTGTCCGATCAAGGAACGGCGGGATGTCCGGGCTCGCGGCCGGCGGCGTGAACGGAAGCGGCGGGGCTCCGCTCGGCTGACCGGGCGGGATGACCTCTTGGTGCGTCACCTGCTGGGGAGGCACGAACGTAGGCGCTGCGGGAGGCGCGACGAACGCAGGCGCCACCGGCTGCGCGGGCTGCTGGGGAGGCGCAGCGAACGGGGGTGCCTGTTGCTGCACGGGCGGCTGTGGGACCGCACCAGCGGCCGCGGCAGCGTCTGCAGCCATTTGTTCCTTCGACCGTCGCGTCCGTTTCGGCTTTTCAGGTTCAGTAGGGGATGCAGTCGGAGCAGGCCCAGCCGGTACGGGTTGCTGCTGTGGCGGGACGAAACCAGTCGCCCCGGGTGCTGCCGCATTCGGGGCAATGTTCGTCTGCGGTGGGGCGAAAGGGGGCGCCGCCTGCGGCTGGTGGGTAACCTGTTGCACGGGCTGTTGCTGCGGGGGCTGAAACTGTTGCGGCTGCGGCGCTGCAGCAGATGCGGCGAGCTGCCGGGCCTTCCATTGCTCGGGATCAATCGGGCGATCCTGATCCCCGACAATCTCCCCGTGCACATCAGGATGGTCCCACAGCGAATTGAGCTGCTGTTCCTGCGGCGTGCCAGCGACCATGCCAACGGGCTTGAACTGCAGTACACCCATTGTGTTTGGCGCGAAGCTGATGCGGGTAATCACATCGCAGGGCTGTAGGTTGTAGCCTTTGAGCGCGTTGCAGTACCAAACCCAACCGCCCTGCTGGGGGTCAGTGGTTGGCTTGTGGCTGTAGGAACCCGGCGGCACGCGGAACTCATACGCAAGCCCACTTGGATCGTTCAGTACGAGCACGGCGAGCTTCTTGCCAGACTGACAAGCGGGGATCGCGTTGCCCTGTTGCGTGATCTTCGAGCCCCACACTGCCTGCGGGCAGGACGAGCACAGCGCGCTTTGCGGCACGCGGGCCTGCGAGCTGGGACCAATGCCGTTGTCCGAGAAGCACGTCGGTGGCTCGCCATTGCCAGCGTTCGCAGGATCGAATTGGCCGGCGAAGTACATGCGACTATCGTTTGGGCCGATGTCGGCAATCACCACGTCGATATAAAGCAAGTCCCACGGCTTTTGGGAACCGGCGGTGTCGACCAGTGTGAAGCGATTGCCTGCACGGCTGATCATGGGATGTTTAAGGCCGCCTATCCCTTGGGTAGCGGCCTGTGTCAGATCGCGCGTCGGACGACGAGTAAGTGCGCCTGTCATTCTAACTTCTCCTGACGTTGAGGTTCCAGATATATTCGACCTTGATCCCCGGCGGGGGGTTTTGCTCGTGCGCTTCGATATACTCGGCGACAGCATCCTTGGGAACTGCGTTCGTGATGAAGCCCTCGCGTCGACCGTCGAACACGAAATCCATGAAGTCATCGCGACTGTCGATCTTGCAGCGCATGATCTTCGACTTGTATGCCGTGCCGTAGGGCGTCGGCATGCTCGTGAGCCCATGTTGATTTAGCTGATCAGCGAGCCAAGTTTCCATCGCGTCGAGCGCGCCTTTGTAGGGCGCGATATAAGCATCGAAGCGCTTTTGCTCGGCGTCGATCTTGTCGCGGATAGCAACATACTTGGCAATCACATCGGCGGGTGTCATCACAGCTCTCCCCGGGCAAGTTTAAGCACGAGCCCCTGCATATTTTCGTTATTCGCTAGGCGCTTATAGATTTCGCGCTCGATCGCCGTCGCGGCGAGCTGGATGATCGTAGTGGCCTTTGTCTGACCAGGGCGATCAATTCGTTTGTTGGCTTGTAGGTAAAGCTCCGTCCGATCAGTCGGGCTAAACCACACGATCGCCGTTGCTGCAGTAAGCGTAAGGCCGTGGGCCATTGTCGCAGGATCGGCAATAAGCACGCGGGGGTCCGCTGCCTGTTCGAATGCTGCAAACGTCTCAGATCGAACCTTGTTGCTGACTGCGCCATTGATCACCCGGCATGAATAGTCTTTGCTCAAATCTTCGTACAACATATCTAGAATAGATGTCAATCCGGCGAAGACAATTATTTTCTCATTGCACTGTGACATGACCTCGCGCAGCGCCGCGATGCGCGGAGCGCAGTCGAGTTTGTTTGTCTCGCGCAGCGCCCCACTGCCGGAATAGACAGCGCCGGCTGACATCTGAATGAGCTTGAACCGCAGCACCGCCTCATTAGCAGGCGTTATTTGGTTCTGTTTCAGCATCACCGTGCACTGCCGGCGCAGCTCGGTATAGCTCTTGGCTTGCTCGGCTGACAGCTCGACGTCGCGTAGCTGCACCGTGCAGGGCGGCAGGTCTACGCAGTCGCTGATCTTGAACCGCACCGCGGGCTGCATCAGCTCGTAGGCTTCCTTCTGCGAGCCCACGCGCGGAACCCACACGAAGCGCGACACCTGCGTCATCACGCGATGCTTGTAGCTGGTGAACGTCAGGCCCTTGGCTCTGTTGACCAGCAGGGCAATACCATAGGCGTCAACCGGACCGTTGGGCGTCGGCGTGCCGGTCATCATCCAGAGATATTGCCGGTCGAAGAGTTTGCGGGCCCGCTTGTGCCGGCTTGTGGAGAAGTCTCGGTAGGCGCTAGCCTCATCGACAAGGACCAGTTGAATGTCCGGCCGCAGTGCCAAATGTTCCCCGACCACGTGCAGCCCGTCGTAGTTGATAATGTAGAAATCGGCTGGGGTGTTGAGAGCTTTAATTCTTTTCTCGCGACTGCCGTGCACAATGACACAACTACGTCGACCCATAAAATTCCGAAAGATTTCATCCGCCCACACCCTTTGAAGTGTCGACAGCGGCGCCACGATCAGGCACCGCATGCCGGGATTGCACGCTAGAACGAAGTCAGCAGCCCATAGAGCGGCGAGTGTCTTGCCTGTGCCCATGTCAGACAGCACGAAAGCGCGAGGATTAGCAGCCAGAAAATTAGCAGTGACGCGCTGCGCTTCAAACGGCTTGTATTTGCCGGGCCAATCGTATTTCCATAAGTCAAGGATCGGGAGGGCGGGCAGTCCGAGCCAGCGACAGATTTGGTTGGAGTGGACAGACAGCGGCATGGCAATGTGCCGCGCTGAAACGACACGCGCCTCGGGGATCGTGCTCTGCACGCGAGCAAAGTGTTCTGGTGCATCGTATATCGCCAGATTTCTAGGCGCGTCGTAGAACACGCGCGACTGCGTTAGGGTGCCGTGCATCAATCAACCTGTTCAATCCAGACTAGATCGCCCTTGGCGTTTGCGGTCACGAGCCACGTCTTAGCGCCGGCCGCGCGCATTTGCTTCATCACGGCAGCCTGCTGGGGCGTGGGCTCGCGCACACCAGCTCGCTTGCACTCAATTGCTACCCACGAGCCCCGCCAGCAGATCAGCACGTCCACCGTCGTCGCGCCGAAGCCCCCGGGCACAGGCCAGTATTGATACAGCTCGGGCCAAGTGGACAGCGACTTTTTTAGCTTCGCTTTAACTTTGCCTTCGGGTGTCATGTCCGTGCACGCGTCTCCGCAGTTTGCGTCCGCAGCATAAGTGCGCTGGCGAGTTCAATAAGTTCGGCCAAAAGCGGCTGCGAATGCATCGGTTCCTGCGCCGCCCTAGCTCGCAAGTGGTCGATCTGCTTTGCAATTACGCCGTGGTCGTGCGTCACTGGACGTGCCCGATACTTGCAGTCCTCCGCTTCATGCGGAGCCTTACCGCATTGCGCGCAATAGCCATCAGCCCAGCGTTTAGTTTCTTCGCTTCGGTTGTGTGCATCGATGATCGACTGTGCCCATCTTTGGTCCGTTACGGCGGCGATCACGTTCACAGTGCGGTCGTGAACTTCGTCATCCGTTGAGGGCCGTGGCGGCTGATCGATGATATAAAGCCCGTCGTTCTGCGCTCCGAGATACCAACGCATTTCAGTCTCCTTTGTCGCCAAGCGCCATCGTTCATTGAAGTATTGTACCTTCGGGCGGGAGCACCTGCACAGGTGTGCCGTCTGTCTCATACGCGGCCGCTGCGATGCTGTCCGCCTCGATATAGAGCCCTGGCGCGAACAGGTGCCCATCCGCGCGCATGCTCTTGATCATCAGAATAAAGTTGAAGTTCGCGGGATCAATCACAGGCGTCGCGATCCGCACGCCGTTCTTAAGGAAGAATACAATCTGTGGCTTTTGTGGTTCGGTCATCGTGCGCGCCTCGGGTTGAGTTCACAGCTAAACACGTTGCAGTAGGAACATAATGGGCTCTCGGTTGGCGAGAACCCGTCAGGTCCGTATTTCATACGCTCGGTGATGTCGCGCCGTGCCTTGGCCAGCTCTGCCCAGGTGCCGGCGAAGTCCGACAGGTCGTAGGGCTTGCCTACCTCGCCGTCTTTGAGCCAGACATACCAGCCTTTAATGCTCTCAATGTGCTTATTGTGAGACTTGAACAGAAGCGCGTGCAGTCGCAGCTCACTGTCGTCAGTGTACTTCTTATTCCCGCCCGTCTTCCAGTCAACGAGCGCGGCTTGCTGCGATAGCGGCTGGCCTTCGATAACGACGTCAGCCACACCACGAACCGCAACGTCGGGATCAAAAAACCCGCACGGACTGCCATCAACTTTCATCCCCATCTTTTTCTCGGTGGCGATGCGATAGCCAGCGGGGAATTGACAGAAGCGCTCGTAATGCTCGAAGCCACCGGGCAATGGCGTCCCGCGATGCACGCGCGCGGCAAGTGCATCGTGCGCGGCCTTCCCCCAATCCTGCGCGTCCGATTTCTCGTAGGGGACAGTCTTCGCGATGTTGTAGTGCCATGCTTTCCGCTCGCAGCTCTCGTAGTTGCGCAGCAAAGTGTAGGTCAGCACGGGAAAGGCGAGTTCTTTCATGTCGAAAAAATTCCACTTCGCTAGGGAGTATCATCGTCGGGCCTGTAGGGCTTGGGATAGACATCTTGGTCGCAGCGATTGAAGCGGCGCCCGTAAGTGTTGCACTCCTGCCCGGATATGCCGAGCTTGTATTTGATCGCGTCCGCGGTGTCGCTGATCGCATGCAGCATGAACATTGCTGCCCAAGCGGTGCCGCAGAGCAGGATCACCAGCACATTACGAATAACGCTCACTGATTGACCCCTCGGCATCTAGCGGAATGGATGGGCACCACATCGGCGCGCGCCGGAACTCGGTCAGCACATCCTGCAGGGCTTGCTCTGCCCTGTCAATAGTGACAACAGTCGCATACGCGTCATGTTCGAGCAGCGCCGGCCGGTAGCCATAATTCTTTTCGAGCCTCAATATTGTTTGGCTCATGTCCACGCGCGCGGCGGCTTGGATCAGGTTCTCAACGAAGGCACCGCCCCACAGCGTCGCGGCTCCATAGCGCGTCGCGTAGTGCCAAGCACCCTGCGGTTTGTACTTGCTCGTCATCCAGCTCAATTGCGGGTACATTAGCGGGCAGCCATTCGGCAGCCACACCTTTCCCTTGTCGAAATGGAAGATCGACCAGCTAAAGCCCCGCGTGTCCTCTCCGGTCTGTTGTGCGGCTAATCGGGGCAGGCAGCTCTCGGCGTTTTTCCAGTAGCTGATAACGGCCGGATGTGTAGCGCGATAGAGGTCACGCCATGCAAGTCCTGTTGCACGATCAATTCGCACCGGCGGTCCATATGTGCCTCGTGCAGCGGTTGCAACGATTGTATCAGCTCCTGCACCGTACCCACAGGATAGCTCCAACTGTTTGCCAGTGCCGCGCTTGGTTTCCATTTCTTCTTTGCGAGGGTCATCTTTCTTCGGCTTGTAGACTTCGTGTCCATATGCTGCACTCGCGATTGCTGTGTAAGGGTCATCGCCCCGCTTGAACCGCTCGATCACGTCCATTTGGCCGGCGAGCATGTTCAGATAGCGGCACTCGACCTGCGACTTGTCGGCCTTGACTATCACCGACCCCGCTGCAGCTCGGACAGATCGTCTGATCCCGCCGCCCCGTTTGAAATTTTGCCAGTTGACTTTGTCTCCCCCACTCCATCGTGTTGTGTGAGCGCCACAATAGTGCAGGTACACAGGAAGCCGACCACGCCGAGACATCCAACCAAGACGCTCCGCTCTTGTTTGGTCAATTGTGCTCCGAATTCCGAGACGCGCTTCGACCAGATTTCTTGCAAGCTCGTTGTCATGATCCTCTCCGCTCCATTCCTTCATGAACTCGTCTGTTTTGGCGAACGCATAGGCTGTTCCGGCTTTAGTGGCTTTAAGTGGCGGCTCCACGCCCGCCCGGCGAAGTAAATTCGCAAAAGTATCAGGAGATTGCAGGTCAGCAGCCCCCACGCCCAGCCGTTGAAGTAGCGCATCTTTCTTGTCCCGCTCTGCGATCCAGATATCTGCGAACGATTGCGTGTCGCCCTCGAACACGGGCTCCGTGAACATTCTAATTGACAGGTCAATAACCTTGAACTCTTCGATCGGCATGGCGGGCGCGAGCCTGCAGAAAATGTCCCAGGTCAGCGCTGCATCGTGCAGTCCCCCTGCGGATAAGGCGCGCTGAACTTCTGGCTGCAGCTCGCGCCATAGCTGCCCCTCATTGAAACACTCGTAGGGTACAGACTTAGCGACAAGGCCAAAATGCCGAGCAAGATTGTCCAGGCTGACACTAACATGATTGCCGATAAGAAGCCGCGCCATAGACAGCGTGTCGAAGATTGCATAGGGCCGCACTCCGTAGTGCCAATTGAGAATTGCCGCGTCGAACGCCGCGTGATGGCAGAGCACGGCGCATTGTGTCCAGTCTATGCGATCGAACGTCGGCCTGCATTGTTCAGGTGTGAGCCACAGCCCTTGACCGTTCGGCGTGCGCAGCGCACAGCCAAGCGCGGCGAACTTCGGATCACGAATATACGCCTCGGTGGTCATCTTTTTAAGAGTGTAGTCGCGCTTGTGAAAGCGCGTTTCAAAATCCAGCGTGATAATCTTCATGGTCAATGACAACAGTCGGGGCAGTAATCCCACTCTAGCCCGTGCGGGCACGCGGGGGCATTGTCTTGACATTGCCGCGCAGGTGGCGCTTCCCAGCTAATCAAAACTCGGATAAGCCACAGGTAGACACCGAAGCCGATCGCGAGCGCAATTGAGAGTTCAAGCATGACCGACCCTGATATTTCAATTAAGCTTTTCTATTGTCTCATGGCTGCGTGGGGGATCACTGCTGTGGTCGCCGCGTATCTGGATGACTAGCCACAGCAGCCACAACCACAGCCTGCCTGCAGGTGTTGGCGCCCACTTCATGCGACGAGCCCCCACAGGAACATAGCGACACCGATCACGGCAGCCCAGCTCACGATTGCGAGCGTGATCACGATCAGCACCTTGGCGAGCCCAGGCATCAGTTGTCCCCCGGCGCGCGCGCCTCGATCGCACCAAGGACGCACAGGGCTCCGACTAGGCCTGCGAGCACGAACACACACGCGAGCCCGGTAATTAATATAGTCACTAGAATATCTTCGATCATGTCCAATCCCATTGGTTGCCTGCATTCGCCTCGCACCATGCGCCAAGGCACGCCATGCGCAACTTGCGCCACTCGCGCTTCTGCCGCGGCGTGCGACCTGTCTCATACTCTACCAGCGACGCGACACTGTAGCCTGTCATGGCTGCCAGCCTGCCACGGCTCCAGCCCATGCGCTCGCGCCACAGGCGCAATCGGTCGCCTTCTGTCACGGGATGGATGGTCGCCCTATCCCAAGGCTTGCGGAATTCTACTTCGCTCTCGTCAAGAATGTTGGCCATATCACGTTAGCTCTCTCTTGTTCCAGCAGATCGAACCACTGGTCGATGATATCGTCTCGAGCTTTTAATAGCGCGTTGCTTATCTCGGCGTGCTCTATGTCCCCTGTGCGCGCCAACAGTGAGTTGCGGGTCTGCGCTCGCGCATGAAGCACTCGCGCCTGCTGTGCGAGAAGTTTTAGTTTGAACCCAATTGAAGGCATAGCTCTCCCCTTCTGTGCAGTCCCGGGAGCAATGGCCACATCACTCCCGGGTGGCTGGACAAGCCTTTAGCCTAGCATACTTCGAAGTTTCTCCACGGTTTACGCTACGCGATTACGCAACGCCTTCTCTCGAAGCTCTTTAATTCTCGGGCACATATCGCCCATGCACGTGCCAGTCTCTGCCTGCAGGGGGGCGCTCATGCACGTGCTTCACGACTGCCCCGCCTGTGCGGTCGCTGGTGTAGACCACCATGATAACGCCGCGCGCGTTCGCTGCTTGCTGCGCAGTATATTCTGCTTGCTCTAGTGTCATGGCAACGTGTTCCCATTGTCCCGCCAGATCGGCGCCTCTTTGGTCTTTTTCACGCGGCACAGGTCAGTGTTCTCCCCGAGCTTACCATAATACGCGGCGCCATTTGTAGCGCGGAACCGCACAGCCCGCATGCGATGGCCAAAATTGCTGACGAATGTTTTCACGCTCACGCGATAGGCCAGCACGTCGCCCTGCCAGTTGGTCGCGATGTAGCGCGTGGGATAGAAGGCACCATTAAAGCCCTGCTGGTTAGCCTTCCACTCGGGATTGGCCACGATATAGACAGCCCAGCGATCGGGCTTGGCAGCCCAGCGCTTAAGCTCTGCATCGCGTATCGCGCTATTGCGCTGTGCGTTCTCAGCAGGCTTGACGCTTGTGCCATTAGGCGTGAACACCTTGCCATCGTGCTCGAAACCGTAGTCCATAGCTCACTCCTATTTGCTGGGGCTGATCCCAATTACCAGTTGCCAAACGCGCTTGGTCACGCGCATAGTTCTCGGCGCGACTGTGAACGTGTCAGGCAGGAAGCGATGCCGGTACACCATGTAGCCCTTGCGAGCCTTGTCTGCACGGGCCCGGGCTTCGGCTCGCGCCTGTGCCTCGGTGCTGATTATCATCGGTAGAACGTGGCGCCGGGATGGCGCTTCAAGAGTTCCAGTTTTGCTGCAGCACGATCGCCCGCGCGAAAGAAAAACTCAATCGACCCGCTCTCACAACACGCCCAATAGAGCGGCCAACCGTGCCCCCAATACGCGCCACCACGATCATAGCCACCTTGATTTAGCGGCACGCGCTGCAGCGTGAACTTGCGAGTGGCGTTTGGCCACAGCGAGGGATTGTCCTGCCGGCCCATGCTGGCGCCGCGCTTAGGGTTGCCCATCCATCCCGCTGCTGGTAAGCGCGGCATCACACTGCCTCACACTTGAAGGGCTCGAACGACCAGATATGCATCCCGGGCTCGCTTAAGCGCTTGACGTGCTCGGCGCAGATTGGGAACCCGGCTGAAGCCGTGAACTTGATCGCACGCCCGTGGAATTGCTCGATACGCTCGCCACACTGCACGCGGCCGATCGCCTCGTTATCGTCGCCGGTCGGCACGCCGTCGACTATCCACTTGATTTGACATTTCATCGGGTGTTCCTCCGATTGTCGATCGCGACTGCGATCAAGGCGCCAAGCATGAAGGGCGCACACCATGCGGCAAAGATCGCGCATGTGATCAGTGTTGCGGTGTTGCTCATCACAGCCACCAATGCCAAACGACCAGCGCAACAACAATCCAACTCGCCCACATCATGCGGCGGTCGTTACGCATCTTGCGTTCGATCAGCGTCATGACACTACGCTCCTACGAACACGGCAAGGGCGAACACGATCGCGCCTGTTGCGAAAGTCACTAGCGCGTACTCAACCAAGTCCCTAAGCATGACACTCCCCCGTTCGATGCACAGACACTACTAGATAGTGCGAAACATGTCAAGAGTTAAGTTGCGGTGCTGTAGAATTAAGTGAGGCGCATTTGCGCGCCTCGATTAAACTCACAGCGCCCAAGGGCGCGGGCCGTTGAAACACCACACTGCCGAGCGCGGTCGCACATATTGGTCTGCCTCGGCATCATAGGCGATGGCGCCATCGGCCAGCAGTTGCGCCACCATCGCGTCAATGGCTGGATCACGCTCGGGCGCAGGCACAACGCAACCATCGGCGCGCAAGGCATAGACAGGCGCGGCGGGCTGTGCGGCCTTCAAGCGTGCGTTTTCAGCGCGTGCCGCTTCAAGCTCGCGGGCGATGTGCTCGCGACGTGCTCGCCTCTCATCCTCGGCGCGCAGTGCTGCAAGGTCCAGCGCTTCTAAACTGCAGGGCGAGGGCGCCGGCTTGGCGACCGGTGCGACGAACGTTGGCGTGTAGAACTTCGGCATGACACTATCTCCCATCATCAGGCGGCGCCTAACGCCGCGACAGGAAGGGCGCGAGCCCTCCCCGTTTCGGGATTGTCAGGCGTCGATCAAGACGCGATCCTTGATCCTCGGCATAAGCAGCCCCATCGCCTTGCCTTTGAGTGCTGCACCGCTACCGAACTGAGCAGACAACACCTTGGCCTCGCCGGCATGCTCACTCTGGCGCGTGCCGCGGTCGTGGTCAACGTAGCGAGTGATGGCCTGCAGGGCAGCCCAGGCCGTGCCTTTCTCTGCACCCTCGCGCACGCTGGTGTGATAGGCGCGTGTAAGATCTGAGAACTGATTAAGCTTGCGGGTGCTCAAGTCGCCCTGTGCTTCGTTCGGGTCGATGTCGAGTGTGAGCTTGAAGAACGCGCTTATTTCCTCCCCGCTCATGTGATGGGCTGCCATCGCGTCGCCCATAGCCTTGAACTGCACGACAGACTGTGCAAGCTCGGAAAGCTCCTGCCCAACCTTCTCGGCGTTGAACTTCGTATTGTGGCGCGTGCGCACCGTCGCGTTCTTCCCACCTGCAAGCGCTGCGTCGAGCGTATTGTTGCAGACAACCCGCACCATCGACATCTTGTTGATGGTTGCGCCTGTGCCGTCGAAGGTTGTCGTCATCAGCACGCGGGCCAAGTGCCGCTCGCCTGCAACAGTGACGTCGCCGTTGTAGCGCGCCATGGCCCAGATAATCGACCCGCCTTTTAGCGACCCTGCAGTGTCACTGTTGCAGCGGTCATCAACCGAGATGTACTTGTCGAACCACGCGAGCACGTCAGCAGGTTGCACGTTTATGTGACGGTCCGACAGAGCGGGGCTGATTACCTCTGCAGTATCAGACCGCGCATTGAAATAAAGCCCAGTGTCGACCAGCCTGCGGTCTGCAGGCATGTGTGCAAAGTCAGGCCCCTCCAGGGCTGCGAGCGCGGGAACTTTGACTGCAGTCCAGTCCAGCCCGGCAGCCTTGGCCCAATCCTGCAGGGACATGCCAGCCTGCATTTGACTGCCGAGCCCATGCCAAATCGCGCCTCTAGAGCCCAGGAAGGCTAAATTAGCGCGATTGTTGCTCATGTCGATGTTGTGAGCCATGACTTAAGTCTCCTATTTTAACCGGCTAGCGGTTTTAAGTTAACGGCGTCTCGCGCCGCGCAGTAAGGATTAGCACTGCGCTAAATAGGCGTCAACTAAAATATGTAGTGGCAAGCAATTTATTTTAGCGCTGGTCTGCACGCACAGCTAAATTTAACTTATCGCTGCTAAATTTAAGCTCGGCGCTTAGGACTAGACACGACTAGACATTAATTCCTTTTGTGAGCCGTCTAGTTCTAAGTGGTTGATTTCGGCTCGGAATGCTCGTTTGTTCATGTAGTAGTATTTTAGGTCCACATATGAGAGAGTATTATATGGGTCTTTAGCCCTATTACTAATTATAAGTTAAAAGTTATAACTAAATATAAGTTAAAAATCTCGCGTCGATATCTATTTTTTTGAAAAAGACTAATACTACTACTACTAGCTCTAAATTGTTCTGCCGCTGCAGGATGATAGCGCGAAACGTTAAGAAAAGAAATGAGCCGCGCCTATGATATCGTTACGATAGTACCTTTAAGGTCTGTAGTGGCAAGCAATTGGCCATCTAAAACCTGTCTAGTTAACAGTCACTGTTAGTTGCGCGCTAACAAACGCTAAAAGCGCAACTCGGGGATCGAATGGGGGGACGGGGAGAAAAGAAAATTTTGGCGACGTCACTTCCATAGCGCTTCTAATTTTGAAAGCTTTATACCTTAAATACTACTAGTACCTTTCCAACCTTATACCATTTACCTTTACCTATTACCCCCGCCCACGCATTATAGCAGCGATTTGACTTTTCCAACCGAGCGCTACATGCTGTGCTTAAGGCCCGGTGTTGGTGGGCGCTGCAGGGAGAGACACATGGTTGAGAATACAGCTTTCAATGAGAGGCTGCGGGAGCGCGTGCAGGCTGCAGCGGTGCAGACCAGATACAAGATCGTGCAGCGCACGACGTATGAGCTGCAGCGGGTGGTCAGTTCACTCAACTCGCTGACCGGGACCATCGACGGGCGCGTCGAGACAGTCGCGACAAGCGCGAATGCGATGAACCTGTACCGAGCCGGCTGCGCGCTGTCGCTGGCCGACAAGTGCGACGGCCCCGAGTGGCACCCCGGGTGGGACGCTTGACAGCCGGCGGGGATCGTGATTGCTTAGCAACCGTTCCATGGTGGAACGACCACACGCTTAGGCTCTGGTTCACTCCGGCTTAGGCTGACCGTTCGGTCCTCTGTTGAGCGCCTCCCTCGCTGGTTGTCTTGGTGACGGCAGCGAAACCTTACAGGAGCTGTTGCACGACCCCGATACCCTCGGAGTTAGCCCCCCAGCCCGCAGCAGCTCCTGTTTTTCTCTTGGTGGAGAGAACCTTGGACCCCGCCCAAAACACGACAAACTTCGACCCCCTGCCCGAGCCTACCGGCGAGCCGATGCTGCGGTATTTCACGTACTCGCACCTGCCCGGCTCGCTGCAGGACGTGAGCAAGCTATTTCACGCGTGTGCTATCGCCATCGCTGTGAGCTTGCCGCGATCCGCGGAGCGGACGGTGTCCTTACGCAAACTACTCGAAGCGAAGGACGCGGCCGTGCGTGCCGCCGTCTTTGACAGTCCCGCGCAAGGCGGTGGCTGATGGACATCGGTGCTGCGCTCACAATGCTGCGCGCCGGCCGACGCGTCATGCGCGACGGTTGGAACGGCAAAAACATGTACCTCGAATTGCAGGTGCCCGACGCGAATTCGAAGATGACGCTGCCCTACGTGTACATGCGCACGGCGCAGGGTGATCTTGTCCCCTGGCTCTGCAGTCAGACCGACTTGCTTGCGTTCGATTGGCGCTCCGCATGAATTGGATACAGCTCTCAAGCTCGAACCTTGACGCCATGCGCTACGATCCCGAGACGCAGGTTCTCGAAGTCAGGTTCAAATCTGGAAGGACTTACCCGTTCAATGGCGTCCCGCAAGCGGTTGCCGAAGGGCTCGAAAGTGCGTCGTCGCCCGGTTCGTTCTTTGCGCAAAACATCAAAAACCAATTTTAATCATCCTGCATTGCGTCGGCTCGGGTTCAAGGTTCTCGACATGGACCTCGGGATTTTTCGCCACCAGATACGCGTGCTGCTTGGCCCAAGCACGCACCTGCAGGCTTACGTTCGACATGAGTTTGGTGAACCCGACATGGACTGCGAAGTGGGTGGGCATCGCGGCATGGCGTTTCTGAAAACTGGCCACGTGCCGATCGTGTGGTTGCCGCGTTACCCGCGAACGTCGCGTGAGATTGGAACGCTGGTGCATGAGCTGCTGCACGCGCTTAGGCATATCTTCGTGAACGTGATCGGGTTTCCGTTAGATCGCAACACGGACGAAACGTTCTGCCACGCGCTGAGCTACACGACCGAGCGCGTGCTCGAAGACCTGAAATAACAGCGCACGGCTGCCAATAGCCTGCAGCTATAGACAAATCCTGATGACCCCCATAGGTTGAGGGCAGCTCCAATCCCCTGGGGAGGCCCCATTGTGTCAACTGACGAATACGAACGTGACGCGGCGCAGTCGCGCAAAGAACTCAACAGCAAGGCTGAACGGCTGATCCAGAAGGCCGATGCGACGATTGTGGGGATTGCTGCAATTGAGGCCCGCCAGCTCGGGATTGAAGACCAGATCAAGGAACAGCGGCGGTTCGTTGAGAACGAAATCCGCGACCTGAAAAACGAGCAACTTGCGGATTTGCGCACATCGGTCCAGACTGCCGACCGCAAACGCGAGGAATTGTGGCATGTGGTGGACAACCTTGTGAAAGACTTCCACAGCATCGACAAGAAAGTCGCGTCCTTTCAAGCGGGGGCTTACGTGTTTTACATCGCGCTCGTGACCGCTGCAGGCGCCGCCGGGTTCTTCATCAGCACGATTGTGCAGGCTGCGAAGCTTTTCAAATGAGCGACCTCAAGGAAGCGCTGACTGAGCTGTTCAATGACCCGTGGGTAGCGCACAAAGTTCTCTTCGCACATCGGCACCCGAACGCGACGCCGGCTTTTCACGTCGACATCATCAGGGCTTGGCATTCGGAGCACCCTCGTGTCCTCATCAAAGCGTTCCGCGGCGCGGCCAAAAGTACGATCGCCGAAGAAGCAATTTGCGTTCAAGCATTGTTTCGACAATTCCGGAACGGCATCATTCTTGGCGAGACTGTCGAACGAGCGATTGAGCGTCTACGTGCCATTAAGCACGAGTTCGAGACGAACCCAATTATCGAGCAGCTTTTTGGGAACATGGTTGGCTCGACGTGGACTGAAACTAAAATCATCCTCGCGAACGGTGTTATCATTCAGGCCTTCGGGCGTGGGCAGTCCTTACGTGGTAGTAAACATTTGGATTTCAGACCTGACCGGGCGTTCGGCGACGACATCGAAAACGAGGAAAGCGTCGCGACCGAAGAGGCGATAGCGAAGTGCATGCGCTGGCTCATGAGCGTGGTGATCCCCGCGCTTGACCCGAGCGCGACCGTGCGGATCAACGGCACGCCGCTGCACCCCAAGAGCGTGATCGAGCAGCTTTCGATGCAGCCCAATTGGCAGGTGCAGACCTATCCGATTGAGTATGTGGATGCCGAGACGGGCGAAGCAAAGTCTGCGTGGCCGTCGCGCTTCCCGCTCTCGTGGATCGAGACTGAGCGCGGCGTCTACAAAAAGCTGGGCCTGCACGACAACTTTGAACAGGAGTTTATGTGCCGAGCCGAAGACGCGAGCATGAAGCCGTTCAACGAGGGCATGTTCCGCGTCGAGCCAACGGTGCGGACGTGGGAAGCCGTCTATGCGATGTACGACCCTGCGCGTACTGTGAAGTCTTCCTCGGCCTCGACCGGGGTTGCGGTTTGGAGCTGGATCAACAATCGCCTTATAGTTTGGGACGCCTACGGCGTGATGTGGAAACCGGATGAAATAATCTCGGACATGTTCCGGGTTGACGAGCAGTGGGGGCCGGTGACGATCGGAGTTGAGCGCGATGGCCTGGAAGAATTCATCTTGCAGCCGCTACGACAGGAACAGCTCCGACGAGCCTACTCGATACCCATCCGACCTCTGCGCGCCCCGAAGTCGAAGCTCGATTTTATCAAAGGGCTACAGCCGTTTTTTAACGCGCGCGAAGTCATCTTCGCGAAAGACCTCCCCGATGCGAAAGAGCAGTTTTTGGGTTTTCCGACTGGTCGAATTGACGTGCCTAATGCTCTTGCTTACGCTCTTTTGTTACGCCCTGGCGCCGCTATCTATGACGATTTCACTCACGCCAACGTCGCAGATGGGCTGCGTCGAGTGGGTAGGGAACCGGTGTATCTCGCTGTCAACACGTCCAACATCTACACCACCGCAGTTTTAGTTCAAATCATCAATGGAGGCCTGTATGTCCTTAGAGACTGGATCAGAGAAGGCGATGCTGGTAGCTGCCTCGCAGACATTGTTGCCTCCGCAGGAGCAGAGGCAGAGGGAGCCGTTCGTGTCTGTGCCGGCCCAAACCATTTCCGTGACAATGACACTCTCGGACTTCGAGCTGCTGCGCGCAAAATTCCCGTCGACCTCCGTCAAGGTTTCTCAGAACTCATCGGGCGCGAAGAGATACGCGCTTGCCTTACAAGGCAGTCCCGCGGCTATCCAGCGCTGCGCGTGAGCCTACAGGCGAAAGGGACGCTGAACGCGTTCACTGCCGGGTTCTGCAAAGAGATCAGCAAACAGGGCGCGCTGACCGAGTTTCCGGTTGAAAACGAGTACCGGGTTCTGATGGAGGGGCTCGAACACTTCGCCGCCTTGTTGCGAGCTGCGAACGCTGCTATGGATGACAAGATTAACTACCAGACAACGTCGGACGGCCGGCGTTACATTAGCGCGCTCGTGAGGCGATGATGGCGAAGTCACCGGCGGAAGTGGACGAGAAGCTCGGCGAAGACGATGACGACACCGAGCTTGACGCTGCCGGGAAAAAGGCAGTCGAGAGCCGCAAGGACAATCTGGTCAACAAGGCCGGTGTCAATGAACAGCTCCTAGACCTCTTCGCCGACGTCACGCAAGGCTTTCAAGACCAGCTCCACCGGTCGAACGACCAGATGGACTTTTGGGATATCTATAACTGCCAGCTTACATCGCAGCAGTTCTACTCGGGCACGTCGCAAATCTTCGTGCCCATCGTGCACAACGCGGTCAACGCGCGTAAGACCCGCTACGTCAACCAGATGTTTCCGCGCTCGGGCCGGCATATCGAGGTGACCTCGGATGACGGTACGCAGCCGGATGCGGTCACCGCGCTGTTGGAGCACTACATTCGCAAGGCCAAGCTGCGCACGAAGGTCATGCCGGCGCTGATGGTCAACGGCGACGTTGAAGGCCAATACAGCCTCTACGTCTCGTGGTCGGAGACGAAGCGCAACGTCACGTGGCGCGACGAAGATCAGCCCGAGTTCGAGGATACCGGCGAGCCCAACACGGTTGCTGAACCTGTGCTGTCGATCCAGCAGGAGGAAGTCAAAGAGGGCTTCCCGCTGGTCGAAGTGATCGCGGATGCTGACCTGCTGGTGCTTCCGACGACGGCCGACAGCACGACCGAAGCGATTGCCTCGGGTGGCTCGGTGTCGATCATTCGTCGCTGGGGTAAGGGCGACATCCGGCGCATGATGCGCGAGCGTTGGATCAGCAAAAAGGCGGGTAGAGAGCTGATCGCCGGCATCACGTCGCTGTCATCGCGCGACCCCCAGCATGTCGACAAGTCAGCGAAGATGGTCGACGCCGCTGGGATCATGCGCCCGGACATGAACGGGCCTGCATACGCGCAGGTCTACGAGACGTTTTCGACCCTTTTCGTGGGTGGCAAATGGATCCTGTGTCGGGCCTTCTACGGTGGCGAACAGAACTTGCTTGGCGCGCAGCGCAATCCGCTTTGGAGCGATCGTTTGCCAATTATCAGCGCGCCCGTGAACAAGCTGCAAGGCGTGTTCAAGGGCATCAGCATGATCAAGCCCTGCGCGACAATGCAATACGCCGCCAACGACGCGGTCAATGAGGCTTGGGACAGTGCTGCCTACGCGCTGATGCCAATCATCATGACCGACCCGAGCAAGAACCCACGGATCGGTTCGATGGTGCTGTCGCTCGCCGCGGTGTGGGAGTGCGACCCGCAGTCGACGCAGTTTGCCGAGTTTCCGCAGCTCTGGCAGCACGGGTTCGAGATGGTGTCGGCCTGTAAAGCCGAAGTGCAGCAGACGCTGTCCGTCTCGCCGGCAGCCATCGCGCAGGGACAACAGGGCCGGCTGGGCGGGGCGAAGCCTACGCAGGCCGAAGTCGCACAGTCGCAGCAGGTCGACATCCTGACGACGGCCGATGCGGTCACGATCGTGGAAGAGGAAATGCTGTCGCCGCTCTTGGCGCTTTTCCTCGAGTTCGACCACCAGTATCGCGACCGGAAGCTGACCGTGCGCAGCTACGGGCAGATGGGCCAGAAGGCCAACATGCAGGAAATCCCGCCGATCCAGATGGACAAGCGGTATGTGTTCACGTGGTCGGGCGTCGAGCAAGCCAAGAACGCGCAGATGATCCAGCAGCAGATCGCGATGATGAACGTGCTCCGCGGCATCCCGCCCGAGCAAATGAAGGGCTACCAGATCAATCTCGTGCCGGTCATTCAGAACGCCGTCGAGAGCGCATTTGGGCCGCAGCTCGGGCCGCTCGTGTTTGTGTCGCCGCAGGATCAGGCGCCCGTGCCGGCGATGACTGAGAACGAGTTGCTCGCCGCCGGGTTCGACGTGCCGACGCATCCGCAAGATGACGACGCGATGCACATTCAGGCTCACATGACGCTTCTCCAACCACAAGCAGGAGCCACCGGTGGCATCTCGAACAAAAAGAAAATCCAGCAGCACATCATGCTCCACGTCCAGCAACAGGCACAGAAGCAAGCGGCGGCGCTACAAGCCCAACAAGCGGCCGTTATGGGCGCTGCCGGCGGACCTCCGGGCCTTGGCGGTCCCCCTGCAGCGGCCGGACAGCCCGGGATGGTGCCGGGTGCTGTTGGAGTGCCTGGAGGGGCTGGCCCTGGAGTTGCGGGGACACCTCGACAGGGTGCGCAGCCCGGACAAGCCACGGGGGGCCAAGGGCCGCCCGGCATGATCCATCAGGACCAGATGAGCGACCCGAGCGTGATGCCGCGGCTTAAGGCCGTGTGATGCCTTTGCTCGCGTTCGTGGTGGCGGTCGCGTGCATTTCCCCGTTCGCTGATGGAGGCACCGGGACGCGATGGTCGATATTGAGCATTACGGTGCCTTTGGTTTTGATGATGACGCGCCCCCGCGCATGGACGATTGGGGACTTGCTGGGGCTCCTGTTTTTATGTTGGGCGTCGTGTTCTCTGCTGTGGACGCCAGGAGTAGGACAGGGATTGTTTACGCTGTGGAGCTTGGTTCTGTTCTTCACGATCGGCTGGCTACCTACATGCGCAATGAGCGATATATACAAAGGGTTGGGGCTGGGACTGTCGCTAAACGGGTTGATTGTAGCCTTGCAGGTTGCTGGCTATCATCCGGTTACTGAGGCGATCCCGCCGGCAGGGCTGTTCTACAACAAGAACGCGGGAGCCGAGATGACGGCACTCGCGCTAATCGGGGTTCTCTCACTCTCATGGCGATGGTGGCTCGCATGCAGTCCGATGCTGATCACGTTGCTCGCTTGGCCGGGGAATACGTTGTCGCGCACGCCGCTTATTGCCCTGGGAGTGACCGGCTTTTTCTGGACGTGGCGACGGTCGAAGCTCTACGCATCCGTGGTTGCCCTATCTGTGGGGCTGTGCTTCGTCTCGTTTGTGTTGTTGCAGAGCCGAGCCCCGAGCGCGAACATGCGCATGGAGCTGTGGGGCGACATGATCCGACACTTGGGTTGGTTGGGCCATGGGGTAGGCTCGACTGATTGGTTCTACCCGTTCATGGAGTTTGCCCACAATGACTTCCTCCAAATCGCCTTCGAGTTTGGCGCTGTTGGCGCGGTTCTGTGGGTTGGGTTTATCGTTTGCTGTCTTGCTGGTCCTGTGCGTGTCGAGAGCTATATTGTCATCGCTTTCCTCTGCATGGGCGTCTTCGCATTCCCGCTTTTCATGCCCGGGAGCGTCTTTGTTGCCGGTCTTGCCGCTGGCCATCTTCTTCGCCACCGGCGTCCTGTATTCGATATCATGGTTCTACGCGAGCTGGACGATTTACGAGGCAGTGAGCACGCCGGGCACGATCGAAGAGAAGATAGCTGGGTACGAGCGCGCGGCTTCGGTTTTCCCCATTAAGACTGCCTACCGTCAGCTCCCCGCCTACACGCTGACCTACATCGCTGTGGGCATGGGGATAGCCGAAGCCCGAGAACCTGCTATAAGAGCCGTTCGGAACGCTTTGACGTGGAACCCAAATTCCTATTATCTTCGGCACCATCTTGAGAGGATGCAGCAATGAAACAGTTCCTATGGATGGTCGCCGGTGCGTTGGTTGCTGCCGCGGTGGGCTCCGCGGTTGGGCAGAACCAGACGACGCCGAATGTGATCCCTGGCTGCATCTACAACTCGGTGCCGCCGACGCTCGCCGATCGCCAGCAGGCTGTGCTGCAGTGTGACGCCAACGGCAACCTGCGGGTGACGGGATCGTGAAAAAATTACTGCTGGCGTTCTGCCTGATCGCAGGTGCTGCGGTAGCGCAGACGCCTGCGGAAATTTGGGGTGGGCTCTACAATCTCGTGCGGCCGACGCTGGCCACTCGTCAGCAAGCCGTGTTCCAGATGTCGAGCACGGCGTCGCTGCGCCTAGCGGTGGCGGCGTTCGACCCCGCCGCGCAGACCCTGATCAACGCGATGGTGCCGACGCCCCAGCTCGGGCGCCAGCTCCTGATCAATCGCACGATCGTGGCGCTCAAAGCCGGCGGCGTGTGGCCATTGCTTGACGCGCTCTATCTGACTGCCGCGGCCAGCGAGCAAGCCGCGCGGCTTAATTGGGTAAACCCTGCGACGTTCACGCTCACTGCTAGCGGATCGGTGGCGTTTCAGGTTGATCGCGGGTTCACTGGTAATGGTGTGAACAGCTACAACAATACGCAATTCACTCCCACAACGGCGCCGTCGCCTAAGTACGTGCAGGATAGCGCGCACCTGTCGGTGTGGTCTAACACTCCCGGGCCTCTTAACCCCGTTGACATGGGCAACTCGCAAGCGTTTTTGCAGACGCAACTGGTGGCGGGGAATATCTTTCGCGCACAGATAAATGCGGGGGTGTCGCCGTCAAATTTTACGACACCTAACACCGCGGGGCATTTCATAGGCCAGCGCGTGGATAGCGTAACCACTACTGGTTACTTCAACGGTACTTTTCTCGGGTCTGGTGCGGGGCCGAGCCAAGCGCTCACTGCTACGGCTATTGCTCTTGGGGGGCGCCCCTTCGGTACGCAATCATTCAGCACGCGCCAAATTGCAGCGGGGTCTATCGGTGCGTCGCTCACAGCGGCGCAGGCGAGTGCGTTCTACAACGCGCTTGCCGGCTACATGGCCGGCGTGCAGATGGGCTACGACCCGGATGCGAAGGCGATCATTGCAGCGATGGTGCCGACGCCTTCGGTGGGCCGACAAGCCCTGATCAACAGCACGGTGGTGCAGCTCAAAGCTGCGGGCATTTGGGACCAGCTTGATCTGCTGTATTTCTTTGCCGCGGCCAACCAGCAGAATGCGCTGCTTAATTGGAAGAACCCGGCAACTTTTACGGCGACGGCAGTGAACTCGCCAGCGTTTGCTGTCGATCGTGGGTTCACGGGCAACGGGGTAGATGCGCGCGTAGACAGCAATTACACGCCTTCAACTAACGGCGTTCAGTACACGCAGGACAATGCGTCGCTGTGGGGATATTCGCTTACAGCAGCCACAGGGCAGGTGCATGACATGGGGCGCATTACTGTCCCTGGTATGGCAATTATCTTGCGGGCATCGTCGGGAAACACTGCTGCTTTTGCAAATGACGGTACGCAAATTTCGACTAATCCAACTCCTGACGGGACGGGTCTTTGGGGCATTCAACGCAGGGGCGCGACAGATAAAAGATACTGGCGCAACGCCGCGCAGATCGGCGCAACACTGACGACAGCTTCGACAGGACTACCTGCGGGCACGCTTTGGTTTTGTGGGGCGTCCGCGTCGGGTGCGCCTACGTTTTCCACTAGACAGTTTGCATTCGGCGCTGCGGGGGCATCATTGGTTGGTAGGGAAGCTGCGTTTTACAATATTGTCCGCAGTTATTTGCTTGCGGTTGGTGCAGCATCAGTGGGGGATACACCGTGAAGCGACTTCTACTCGCCGCTGTCCTGGCGCTCGCGCCGTTTGAAGTCGCCCACGGGCAGAATACGTTCTTTGCTGCCAGCCCTGGCGACATAATCTATCGCGGACCTTCCGGGTGGGCTCCCGTGCCGGGTGCGCAGGCGGGCGCGATCTTGCAATCGCAAGGCCCGACTGTTGCACCTGCATGGACGTTCGACCTGTCGTCGGTGTCGCAGCTCAAGCTGCCGTTCATGACCACGAACACCGTGCTCGGCAACGTCACCGGTGGCACGGCCAACCCGACGCCGATCACGCAGACGCAGTTCCTCGATACGCTTGGGTACGACATCGTGCGGCCGCCGGTGATTGGCGGCATCCCCATGAAGGCGACGTTCGGCGTCAACGGCTCGTGGCAGGTGCTGCAACCCGGACCGGCGGGATGGGTGCTGCAGTCGAATGGTCCCGGTGCTGATCTTACCTGGGCGTTCAATTCAACCACCGCGACGCCGGGTGGCGCGGGCCTGTGCTTGGTTAGCACCGGGCCGACGACGCCGCCGGTCTATGCCATTTGCCCGATCACGTCGGCGAACCTGACAGCAACCGCGCCGCTCGCGTTGAGCTACGGCACGCCGACGAACCTCGCGTTGACGGGTATTGTTGATGTGCCGCACGGTGGCACGGGCAACAGCTCGCTTACGAGCAACGGCGTGCTAATCGGTGCTGGCGTCGGTGCAATCACGACCAAGACCGGCACCAACGGACAGGTGCTGATGTCGGTCGCTGGCGTGCCGACGTTCACGTCGACGCCGTCGATCGCTACGTCACTGACTGTGCCGTCGATCACCACGGCGGCGATCAGCACAGCGACGATGACCGCGACCAGCACGGTAGCTACTGGACCGCTGACTGTGACCGGCGCTGGTTCTGTCTCGGGCACGTTCGCCTCGGGACAACAGACGATCACGGGCGCGCAGTTCACTACCGGCAACGTCAATTCGAATGGGATCATGACGGCGTCGACCTCGATAGTCGCGCCGATCATTTACGGTGGCAGCGCGGTGGGCTCGACGCTCGCGCTCCGTCCGACCTCGGGCGCGGGCTCGGGTGGTGCGCGCGTGAACGTGCAGGCTGGCACGAATGGTGCGCTGCAGCTCGCCGAGTTCTCGGGCATCACTGCCTCGTCCTCGCTGGCGCTCGGCGCTTCGGGCTCCGTGGCGGGGCAGCTCTTGCTCAATGGCAACACGTCGGGCGCTGTGACTATCCGGCCTACGCCTGCCGCGGGCAATTGGCAGTTCGTTTTGCCAACTACGCCGGGCCTGAACAACCAAGTGCTCACGTCTTCGGGCGGCGGCACGATGACGTGGTCGACGCCGGCCGGCGGTGCTGCGCTTGTGTCGCTGAACCCCAACTTCATCAACGGGGCTCTTGTCACTTCTGCGTCGGCTGGTGCGCTCACGATTGCCGTTAAGACCAATGCAAGCGGCGGTGCGTCGGACCCTTCGGCGGGTGACCCCGTCACCGTAGTGTTTAACAACACAACCGCGCTCGGCAGCGGCGTGCAGACGATGTCGCTTACGGCGGCGACATCGATCGTGATCCCTTCAACTGCAACGATGGGCTTTACCGCTGCCACGGCCGCGCGCTTGTGGATAGTTGGTTTCCGTGACAGTTCCGGGCCGACGTTCCGATTGGGCGTGTGGAACGGGTTCGACACGATTAATATTTTTCCGCTGATCGAAGGGCTTGGCACGTCCACCACGATCAGCGCGACAGCGGACAACGCGGGGATTATCTACTCGAACACCGGCGTGACGAACATGCCGATGACCATTCTTGGCTACATCGAGTGGAATTCTTCGGGCGTTGCTGTGCCGGGGACGTGGACGACTACGAACCTGTTTAAGACACAGCTCCTGACCCCCGGGACTAAGTTGCCCGGTGATGTGGTGCGGTCCTATTATTTTCTTGACACGACTGCGTCGGCGACTAACACCCTGACTTACGCGGCAACAAACACCACACAAGCTGTGATCTTGTCGAGCGCCGCGAATGTTGTGCGCCTGCAGGCAAATGGAACGCTGACGACTATTAGCACAGATCAAGCTGCGCAGGCGACGCTGTTCCGTAATGGTACGCAGATTGGTAGCGCAGTGGGGCTGATGTCGGCTTTGCAGGTGGCGGGCTCGCCGACGCTCACTCAGGTAGACATGCCGGCGTCTATGTTTGCGCAGGATTTCCCGAACACGATTGCTTCAACTACGTATTTTGTGGCAATCTTGAGCACTAATGCGGGCTTTAATGCTACGTGGAACGTAGCACCGGTGTCGAACGCCATAATTACAATTCAGGAAATCATGCGATGACGCTGACCCCGCAACAAGTTGCAGGTGCGTTCCGTTGGATTATAAACTTCGGTGGTGCGGCATTGTTGGGCTACTTTGCTGCGCGCTTGCGTTTGACGGACGATCAGGTGAAACAGCTTACCGACCTGTTGACCCGCCCGGACTTCTGGATTTCGGCGTTTGGGGCAGTGTCGTCGGTGGCGGCGTTGATCAAGGGTCTATTCAGTCACAACAAGACGAATACAATAGCCGCCGCAGCTTCTCAGCCCGAAGTGAGAGCTGTCGTGACGACGGAGGCAGTCGCTACGAGTGGCGCCCTCGCCGAAAATCCAAAGGTCATTTCACCCGTAAACGCTCCCGACGCATAATCGGATGTGCTCCCATGGCAGCTCCTAGCTATCGTTCAATCTGGCCGACCTACTCGCAAGAACTCGACAATATTAAATTCACGCGCCCCGCGTCCGCGGCCGCTGCAGCAAAGAAGCTGCTGGCGAACAAGGACAAGTATCAGGCGGTCGAAGCCAAGACCGGCGTGCCTTGGTGGTGGATCGCCTGCACGCATAACCGCGAGAGCGATGCAGACTTCTCGACGCAGCTCGCGCAGGGTGACCCGCTCAATCGCGTGAGCGTCAACGTCCCGAAGGGTCAAGGCCCTTACTACGGCGACGACGCTTGGGAGCGCGCGGCGATCGTCGCGCTTGAAGATCACAAGCTGAACAAGGTTGTCGACTGGCGGCTTGAGAAGGCGCTGTATTGGTGGGAGAGCTTCAACGGTTGGGGCTACTATAACCACGGGCGCCCTTCGGCCTACGTGTGGGCAGGCACCAGCACCTACGATCCGCCGGCCGGACCCGGCGGCAAATATGTTTCCGATGGCGTGTGGAGCGGCTCGGCTGTGGATCAACAGCTCGGCTGCGTCGCGGTGCTTGCAGCGCTGATGGACCTAGACCATAGCATTGTCATTGAGCGCGAGACGCCCGAAGGCGTGGCTGACGAGCCGAAAGAGCCGACGCCCGTGCAGCCCGCGCCCGTAGTCCCAACGCCGGTCAATGTGCCGGCGCAACCCCAGGAGCCTCCCGTGTCTACTCAACCAACCCCGACGCCTGTGCCGGCGCCAGTCTCGCCCGGCTTCCAGATCGACGTGCAGAAGATCAATGGTTTCATCGACATCGGCTCGAATGTTCTGAATATGATTTCGGCATTCGTCCCGCAGGCTCGGCTCGCACAGCCGTTCGTGCCCATCGCAAAAGAACTTGTGGAGTTCGTCGGCGAGATTAGCCAGGGCAAGGTCACTGCGGCTAACGCCTTCACCGTGATCGCAGGCCACCTGCACGACATTGGCGACCAGCTCGCTGCAGCCGGCGCAGCGCTTAAGGCACAGAAGGCTTGAAGAGGGCACCACGACCTGTCGGTCGCGGAGCTTGATAAGGCGACGTTCGACAGTCCGTTCTATCGGAACCGTGGCTAATTGACATTGGCCACGGCTCCCGCTTAAAGTGCGCTCTCGACTGGTGACCGTAAGTCACTGACCCGATTGACGCCCGGAAGGCGTTTTCGTTTTGCAGACGTAATCTGCTGGAGAGAGTGATCATGCCGAAGGAAATCGCAGATGAGCAGGAAGAACTCCGTCGACGTCAGGCCGCGAACGACTCCGGGCAAAGTGACGATGCCGGCGGGGAGGAAGACGAAGGGGGGCACGACGACGATGAAGGCACTCCCGCCGAGCAGCTTGGCGGGGAAGAAGGGGATGGGGAACAAGGCGAGCTAGGTGGCGATGACGGCGACGGCGCCGATGACGGCGACGGCGAACGTGAGCGACGACAGCCAACGCGACGAGAGAACCGGGTAGCCCGGCTTGCGGAAGAGAGGGCTACCGAGCGCGCCCGAGCAAACTTGCTCGAACAGGAAGTTCAGAGGCTGCGATCCGCCGAGCTACAGCGCGGGCAGCAGATGACGCAGGAGCAAGAGGAAGCCCGGTTGGCTCTCATGTCTCCCGAAGAGAGAATGGATTATCGGCTCCAAAAGTCGGAGCGGCTCGCGCAACAGAGGGAGGCCAACCTACGGCGGGAAATTGCGATCGGGCAGGATGCAGCTTCGTTCAACGCGAAAGCGCAGGTTCACCCGGTCTACAAGAAGATGCAGGCAGTAGTTGAAGCTGAATTTCAAAAGCTGCTTGCTGCAGGAACCCCCGCTGATAGGGAGACGATCATGAAGTACAAGCTTGGCGAGCGAATGCTGGCGGATGCCGAGAAGCGCGGTGGCAAGGATCAACGCCGCGGGCAGGAGCGTGTCGAGCGTGAACGGACGGGTCCGACCAATGGTCGGGGTGCCGTACAGCCGCAACGCGGTGTGCGAAACAAAGACGAAAGCGCAGCGCGTAGGGCTCGGTTGGAGAAGATGACTTTCTGATTGGGCAGTAGCCCGATCTATCATAGGAGAGGGCTACCATGGCGACTAATCAGGCGTCGGGCTTTACCGCCGACATCGTACAATACATCGCGGAAGAGACGCTACCACTCGCCCGGCGACAGCTTGTTGTCTATCGCTTCGGCGACCCGCTCCGTCTCCCCAAGGGCCGCGGCACCACCTATACCGCGACCCGCTACCTGCGCGTCCCCCTGCCGTTCGCGCCCCTGTCGGAAGGCGTCCCGCCGATCGGCGAGACAATGTCGATCCAACAGGTGTCGGCCGTGGCACAGCAGTGGGGTGACAAAATCACCATCACTGACGTCGCCGAGCTGACGATCTATCATCCGCTGTTCGAGAAGGCGATCGAGCTGATCGGCCTGCAGATCGGCGAGACGCTCGAACGCAACACCTTCAACACCCTCAACGCGGGTACTCAAGTCAACTTCGTCAACTCCCGCGGCTCGCGCGCCAACCTGCAGGCGGGCGACGTGATCAACCCGTTCGAAGTCACTCGCGCCTACGCGCAGCTCTACACCATCGGAGCCCCGCGCTATAACGGCGATGAAATGACCGACATGAAGCTCGACGCCGACGCCGGTGGCGCCAAGGCTTCGAGCAACCCGCGGTCCATGCCTCACTACGTGAGCGTCATGCATCCGTTCCCGATGGCCGATTTCCGACAGAACAGCACGGTGCAGACCGCGTGGTCCTACTCGGACATCAACCGCCTCTATAACTTTGAGGCGGGCGAGTGGAACGGCATTCGCTTCGTTGAGAGCAACATGGTCCCGAGCTGGACTGGTGTTGCTGCGCAGCAAGGCACTCCGGGTTCGGCCGGCGCGCTCGGCACGAACACCATGTACGTGCAGGTGACGGGCTCGGACACGCAGAACCAGTTCGAGAGCCAAGTGCTGCAGATCAGCAACGCGATCAGCGTGGTTGGCCCGAACGGCTCCATCCAAGTGACCGTGCCCTCGACGGCCGGTTACACGTGGAACGTCTACATCTCGACCAGCCCGACCATGGTTGGCAGCTCGCTTGGGCTGTCGGTCTCGGGTCCGACCACCGGCCCCCTGCAGGGTCAAGCCGTGCAAATCCCCGGCGGCGCGACTGTCGTCATCACCGGGCTCGGCACCGCGCAGCAGCCGCCGGCAGCTCCCACGACCGGGATCACCGTCTACCCGACGTACATCTTCGGCCGCGGCGCCTACGGGCAGGTCATGCTCTCGGATGCCGAATTCACCTACCTGACGGACGCGGACAAGTCTGATCCGCTCAACCAGCTCCGGATCGTCGGTTGGAAGTGCTTCTACGGCACCCTGATCGAGAACAACCAGTTCTTTATGCGCGTGGAAAGCACCAGCGCGTTCAGCTCGACCTTCGGCTAATCCGTCTGACGACGCCTTCCCCCGGGGATAAGCCCCGGGGGCCATTTGGGAGGCAACGATGGCGCTTATTACGCTCGGCACGAACGCAACCACGACCCTTAACGCGCTTGTCTGGAACCCGGCATCGGCCGCGGCAGACGTGGCGCAGATCAACAACAACATCAAAATGCAGAACGCCGTTGGGAAGCTTATTCCCGGTGCGTTCGCAAAGAACGGCCGCCTACAGCTCCCCGGGCGCCGTGGGTTCATCCTCTTGCTGCCCGGCGATTATGTCGCCTATGATGGCGCAGGATGGCCCATCGTGGTTTCCGCCTATTCGATCGCCAATGGTGGCGGTTGGACCCATACGTAAGGTGTCCCATGGCAGACAAGAAAGCCCCGCCGGCTAAAGGGCCTGCGAAGTACGACCCGAAGCTTGACTATGAGCTGTTGCTGACCGCTGATGAGCGCGCGGCGATCGAGCTTGAAGTCGAAGCTGAAGAGAACGAAAAGCTCAAAGAGCTTGCTCGGGTGCAGTACAAGGCGGCGTTTGCTGCCAAGAAGGCTCGCGCGCTGGGGCTTCTCGAACCGCAGGTCACCATCACGATCGACCTTGCCGAGTTCGCCAACGACGTCCGGCTCGACGGCGTGATCTACCAGCAGGGGATGACATACACATTCCCGGCGTCGACCGCGCAGTACGTGTTGCACATGATGCAGAACACGTTCAAGCATGAACGCGAAATCAACGGCAAATCCGAGCATGACCGTCGCCGTCCTCGGAACATGACGCTCAACGCGCATGACGTTGCAACCCCAGCGACAGACTTAAACGCGAGGTAAGATGAAAGAGACCGCTGTGGTGGCATCGGAAATCCCGGCAATCGGCATCACCTACCAGTTGGAATTGCCGGGAAAAAAGGGACTGACGTTTCAGACGCACGTTGCACAGACCGATACGCAGGAGAGTATCGACAAGGTTGTCGACAAAATCCGATCGGTCGCTGAACGCCAGTTCTGGTACAACATGATCGACGTGCTGACCCGGGAAGCCGAGCAGCAGGAGCGGATCGCGATTGACCACCATAATCGGGTGGTGGTCGTAGAGCAGAACAAGGAACGGGAGTGGAAAGCCAAACAGAAGCGCGGCGAGCCCACTCTGTCCACGACTGAGATAACGCAGCGGCATCAGGCCATGGCGAACGCCGAAGAGGCCAAGCGCCGAGCGCAGACTGCCAAGGATGACTTGCGGAAGGCTTACGGAAAAGCCGGGGTAGAGGTTCCAGCGGAGTTGAAGTGACCGCCGCCCAAATCATCACTATGGCTTTGCAGATCGCGAAAATCCCTGGCTACACCAGCCAGGGATTAGTCATGCTGAACGCGATCTTGCTTGAGCTGTCGCAGGACTACGATTTTGAAGTGATCCGCAAGTCGGCTTACTTCAACTTCAACACAGCCGCTGCAGGCAACGGCTACTCGGTAGCGAGTGGTCCGAACGTCATGCCGGAAGACTTCATCCGGCTGCACCGCAATGGCTCGTTTTATTACATCTCGAATGTTCCTTACACGCTGATTGGCGTTAAGCAGGAAGAGTTCGACAGTTTCGTGCAGCAGGCGGGGCTGCAGTCCTACCCGTACCTCGCCTATGTCGACGTGACGCAGATCGTGGGGCAGGAGCCCGGGCTGTACGTTTGGCCACCGGCCTCGGGCGCCTACCCGTGCACGATCCGCTACAACGCGCGCCAGCCCGACATCACCGACACTGCGTCGACGCCGTGGTTCCCCAGCTCGTCCTACCTGATCACCCGGCTCGCGGCCGAGATGATGCCGTTTGCCGGCGATGACCGTGCAGACGGTTTCCTTGGCAAAGCCGAGCTGCAGCTTCGCAAGTATCTCAACATGAAGGATGACCCCGAGACGGCGCCCAAGCGCGTGCTGCTGGATCGGAAGTTCTTTGGCCAGAATACAGCAGCGCTAAAGAACACGAAGCAAATCGGGTGGTGACCCGTGGCGCTCCGTAACTCCAAGCCTCTCCCCTTCGCCCCTTCGGGCTGCACTGATGCGCTCGATAGCAGCGACGTGCCTGCGGGTTCGATGGCTGCGCTCACGAACCTGATCCCCGACCCGACGACGCGCAACCTGTTCCAGTGTCGCCCCGCCGCGTTCCAGCTTAACGAGGGCTTCGGCCTGTTGCCTGATGCGGGCTTCATCTCGGTGATGAAAGTCGTGGGCAACCGCGTCTATGGGATGGTGGCAACGTCAACTATACCCGGGCGCGATCAGCCGTTCTGTTATGACATCGCCGCGGACGCGTTCGTGCCAATCAGCGGAACGCAAGACGCGAACACCCTGCCGGTTAGCCCGTCGCCCACGGGTGAGTGGCAGCCGCCGATCATGGACACGGTTGGCAAATATGTTGTCGTGGCACACGCGGGCTTCGAAGATGCTGCGCTAAAAGTGGCGGGGCTGATCGACATCAGCGACCCGGCTGATCCGGTGTGGTCGATTACTGATGGAGACGATAGCGGTAGCGGCGAGCCGTTTTTGTTTGCACCTATTTCTGTCGCGGCGTTTGGCGATCGGGCGTACTACATGGTCCCCGGCGCGACTGCCCCCGGCAGCATCGTCCTGCCGGCAGTTGTGTTCTCGGACATTCTTGATCCAGCCAATAACAATATAACGATTAGCGCGGTCAATTCGAATGTCATCACGTTTGACGATAGCGTGGCGCTCACTGCGTTTGGTAAGCAAGGGCTGAACAACCAGCTCGGCGGCATCGTGCAGGCGCTGTTCGTGTTCAAGGGCGTCACGAATATCTACCAGATCACAGGCGATCCTCTTGGTGGTGTGCTGGTTGCAAACCCCTCGCCGCCGCCCGACCTAATTCCTGTCCTACCCTCTGGTGTCGCCCCGCTGCAGCGCAACGCGCTCAACGTGGTGACTGGGACGAATGCGCCGCTGTCGGTGTGCTCAACGCCGAAGGGCATCACGTTCATGTCGCCCGAAGGCTTCCGCCTGATCGACACCATGGGCAACGTGGGCGACCCGATCGGCGTTGCAGGTACGGGCGTCACGGTGCCGTTCACCTATTCCGTAGTGCCTTCGCGCGTGGCAGCTTGTGCTGGCGGCAACACGCTGCGCATCTCGACGCAGAACGGGTTCGCGCCGGGCACGCCCAATGAAGAGTGGTTCTTTAACTTCGCGCGCGGTGTATGGACTGGTCCACACACGTTCCCCAGCTCGCTGATCCAACCCTACAATAACACGTTCATTAAGACGCCAATCGGCGTGCTCGCGACGCTGTGGCAGTCCGACGCCGCGCAGGTTCTCAACAGCACCTATGTCGAGAACGGTACGCAGCTCACGTGGCGCTATCAGACGTCGCTGCTGCCGAATACCGACCAGATGTGCCAGAATAATATGATCGAGACGACGTTCACCTGCGCGCTCACAGCCGCGGCGGGGCCAGTTAGCTGTTCGGTGCAGGATCAGGATGGTGTTGTGCTCAATAGCGTCACGATCCCGCAGCAGGGCGAGGCGACGCTGTGGGGGCAGTTCCAATGGGGTCAAGCCTCTTGGCTTGGCGCCGCGAGCGCGTTACAGCCGCGCCAGATGTTTTGGACCGCGCCGATCGTGTTTCAGCGCATGGCGTTCACTGCGGTTGGCCAGTGCGGGCAGAGTGTCCGCGTCGGGCGCACCTACTTCCGTTACGAAATGCTCGGCTATCTTCTCCCTTACCCGGTGTCAGCATGAAGAAAATTCTCGCCTGCCTAGCGGCTGCAGCTCTACTCGCCGGCGCCTATGGCGTGCGGATCGTGAACGCAGGCATCACCTGCACGCTTCCGTTCCAGCTACAGAACAACACCACGGCCGACGCTACGCAGGTCATGGCGAACTACAACGCGCTGGTGACGTGCTTCACGAACGCCGCGGCTGCAGGTGTGAACAACGACATCACCGCGCTGATCGGCTTGACCACGCCGCTAGCGCCGGCCTCGGGCGGCACGGCGAGCTACTACGGGACCGGTGGCGGGATCGCGGCTTCGCAGTCGGTGGCGTCGCTCGCGCCTACAGGCTTCACGCTTGCGACCGGACGCCGGGTCACGTTCAAGCCGAGCGTAACGAACGTGTCTGCGGTCACGCTCAACGTGAACGGCGGCGGGGCCGTCGCGGTGTGGCGCAACACGCCCTATGGGGCTGGCCCGACTGTCGGTGGCGAGCTGACAATCAACACGATGGTGACGGTGGTCTACGATGGCACCCGTTGGGTCATCGAAGGCACGATGTTCTACCCGGGCACGATCGCTGACTTTGCCGGGCCTGATATTAGCATCCCCGCCGGCTGGATAGTCGCGCAGGGCAGCACACTGCCCGTTGCAACCTTCCCGCAACTCTACGCGGCGCTCGGCAACACCTACGGCGGGGATGCCTCGAATATTGGTATCCCCGACCTGCGCGGCCGCGGCACCGCCGCTGTCGACAACGGGTCAGCGCGAGCCACTAACTGTGGCGGCGGCACTCTCGCGGGCAGTTGCGGCGTGGGTTCGACGGCGCTCTCGAAGGCCATGATTGATGATTTTGTGCTCAACACATCGGTGCTTGGGGTGTCGATCAGCGATCCGGGCCACACGCATGACATTTCGGCAGCCACTACACCCGCCGGAGCTATTACGGGCTTTATGCAACCCTCGACCAGTTCAGGGCTCGGCAACCAACCCACGCAAGCCGCCGCTACTGGTATTAGCGCGAGCCTGACAGGCGCAGCGTTTACCGGCGGCGGCGGTGCGGGCCTAAGTCTTTGGACGCCGGCCCTCATTGTCCAGAAGATCATAAAGCTGTAGACGAACAAGGAACTAGGCTCTATCCTTCACCCCGGACACGAAGTCCACCAGCTAGGAGATCACCATGTTCAAGCGACTTCTCTCGACGGCCGCCGCGGTGCTCTGCGCTGGCGCGATTGCGTTTGGTGCCAACGTCCCGCTCATCGTCGGGCCAGTGCCCGCTGCGGACGTCCAGTCCTTCCTCAACCAGTTGATCACGTCGTTCAACGGCGCAACTGGCAAGATCAGCGCCTCTACGCTGTCTGCCGGTAATACGGCCACGACCGCAGAGGTAACCCTGCAGTCCTACACTGTTGCGCCAAACCAACTCGCTGCCGGCGGCGACAGCATGCGCGTCACCTGCTGGGGCACTGCTGCCGGCGGTGCGGCCAAGACCGCGAGGCTCTACTTCGGCGCCTCTGTGATCACCGCTTCGTCTTCGGCCGGCGGTCAGTGGCAGCTCTCGCAGGTCATCACGCGTAAGTCGGCTACCACGCAAGGCTACACCGGGCAGGGCATCTACAACGTCTCCCCGTCCGTGAACTCGGTTGACGGTGCCGAGACATTGACTGCCGCGGTGCTCGTGAAGTGCACCGGTCAGTCTGCCGGCGGCGCTGCCAACGAAGTGATCGCTAACGGCATGGTGGTCGAAGCGCTCAAATAAGGCGCTGGAACTTTTGAAAGCCCCGGGCGTCTTCTAGGCACCCGGGGCTTTTCCACAGGAGAATGGCCATGTCGAAGCTCCCCTTCGCGATTGCGCAGCAGACCGTTCACGTCAAGCCTGTCGAGGACGATGACAGCGCGCCCACCATTGACCTTTTCTTCGAGGTGCTCGACGCCGACACCACGAAATCCCGCATCACCCTGATCGGTAAGGACGGCGCCGACGATGTCGTGCTGACCTTCAACCGCGGCGGGACGCTCGTGTCGACCGAGTACCGGGCACAGCCTGACGAGAGCAACGGCGCTGCAGCAAACGAAGCCCGCAACGCGCGCGACATCGAACGCATCCAGAAGGCCAAAGAGGACGTGGCCAAATGGGACGAGGAGCGCCACAGCTATGAAGGCGATCCGCGCAACGCCCCGCGCGAGCCCGATGACCTGACCAAGGCCCTCGCAGCGATGGAGCTGCCGGTCGACACCGATGGCAAAGAGCCGACGCCAGCTAACCCGTTCGGCGGCGCGCGCCTGTCGGATGGCCCGATGCGGCCGGATGAAGGCAAGCCCGAAGATGACCCGCGCCGCGGCCTGCCTGCCGGCGACACTGGCGACGCGCAGCGCCCCTCCGGGTTTGAACGCAAGCCCGACAACGTGGTAAACACCACCACGTCAATGGGTGCAAACCAGACTGTGGAGCAAGCCAATGTCGACAAAGGTAAAATCAACCAGCCTGCTTGAAGGCTTGACTGATCGTTCGCCCTCGGCGTCTGATGCGAGCACGAAAGTGCCATCAGGTGCCGGGAGCGTAAACGACAATGCAACACGTTCAGGACTTAAAGGGGCGACCGTTCGATCCCCTGGACCTCGAAACGCCTAGCCTGCAGTGGGAGCGCCTTGGCCCAATAGCCCGGGAACTCCCACCGCTTTTTAAGAAGCACTACGACGAGCTGGCGACGCACAAAGACGCGATCCAGCTCGAACCCGATTGGGACAAGTATTTCGCGCTCGATTTCGACGGTAACCTGCGCATCCTCACGGTGCGCGACAACGGGATGCTCGTCGGCTACCTCTTCCTGATCGCCGGTCCGGGGCTCCACTACGCCACGACCCTGCAGGCACAGGTCGATATGTTTTGGCTCGACCCGCTCTATCGCGCCGGCTGGTTCCCCATCACGATCTTTACCGAGCTGCTTCGCTACTGCCGGGAGCTTAAAGTCACCCGGCTGTACGCTTCGGAGAAGCATCATTTTGAGCGTGACCGCGGGGGAGTGGGCATGATATTCAAGCGGTTAGGGTTCGAAGTTCAAGATATAGTTTGGGCCATCCAATTGAGGTAACGCCATGGGCGGGACGCTTGGGCTAGTCAGTGCAGGCGCAGGCGCTATCGGTTCATTGTCCAGCCTCTTCGGCGGTGGCGGCAACAAGGCCCCCACTGCCTCGAACGTCGCGCCCGCCGCGAACCCGTGGGACGCGCCCTATGTGAACGGCCAAGGTGGCGTCAACGCCGCCGGCAGCTTCGTCTCGGGCATCCCCGGGCTCTCGCAGTACAACCTCTTCCCCCAGCTCCTGCAGCAAGGCCAGCAGGCGACGTCCGGGCAGGGTGTCAACAATCCCGGGCTCCCACAGTGGATGCAAGGCGCGCAGACGGCTGCAGGCTACGGCGGGCAGGCCGCAAGCAGCGCCATGAACGTCGGGCAGGGACTGGTCGGCACGGGTCAGTCGCTCCTGCCGTGGGGCAACCAGCTCCTGCAAAACGGGTTCGACCCACAGAACGCGCTCTATGATCGGACTTCCGGGCTCGCCTCGCAGGGCGCCCGTGCCGGGCTCACGGCCCGCGGGCTCGACAGCTCGCCCTACGGGGCAGGCGTTGAGGCGAGCGCCATGAACAACTTTAATATCGACTGGCAAAACGCCCAGCTACAGCGCCAGCTTCAAGCCGCGCAGGGGGCTAGCGGGCTCGCCAGCGCCAGCGGGAACTTGCAAAACATGGGCGTGGGGCTGCAGGCGCAGGCGCCGGGCATCGCCTATACGGCCGCGGGCATGCCTTATCAGGTCGGGCAGGCTGCAAGCAGCGACAGCTTGGGTGGGCTCTCGCAGCTCGGCAACCTCTCAACGGCCGGCGGCAATCAGGGCACGCAACAGCTTCAACAGTGGCTCGACTACATCAAAGCGGCCACTGGCACGTCGAACGCGGCAACCAATGCCACGAACTCGAACGTCGCGCAGAACGCCACGAACTTTAATCAGAACCAGCAGCTCTACAACAATCAGCAGCAGGCGGGCTCGCAATTCGGCGGCTCGCTGGCTGCGCTCGGCAAAAACTGGCCGTCCGGCTGGGGCTCGCCGTCCACGTGGTTTAGCGGGGGAGCGGCCTAATGGCCTTCATGGGTGGACTAGCCGGGCTCGGCGCAGCGCCGGGCGGCTTCGTGGACATGACCCGCAAGCTGACCGAAGAGGATCAGCGCCAGCAGGAGCTGCTACTTGGGCAGGACAGGCACCAGCTTAATCAGCAGTCGCTTAGCCGTGGCTCAATGGGGCTCGGTAGCCAGCAGGACGAGCTGGAAGGAACCGCGGCGCTCGGCCGGGCCCTGGCGGCTGCAGGCATGAGCCCCCAAGCGCTGACCGGTGGGGGCGGGCCCAGCCCGGGCATGCCTGATGGCGCTATGGCCCCTGCCCCGGGTGCACCTAGCGGCCCCCCACAGATAGGCCCATCAGCGGGCACGCCACCGGGTTCTCCGATCGGGGACCGGTTCGGGCAATGGGACCAGACCACTACACCGTCCGGCGCCCTGCCGGCGACGCGACCATCTGCAGCTCCAGGCGGCGGGCCACCACCTGCTGCCGGCGGCACTCCCCCGGGGACCAGTCCCCCCGGCACAGGCGCACCCGGGGGAGGGGCCGGCCCTGGCATGATGTCGGGTGGGTTTGACCTCGGAACGGTCGCCTCTAAGATCTTAGAGGCGAACCCCGGGATCGCCCAAAAGAACCCGCGCGCGTTCATGGCAGCGCTCGAAAAAGCCGCGCCGCTATTGAACCAGCAGGCGAAGATGGAGCTTGCCCAGGCTCGCATTGAGCTACAGCAGCGTGGGCTCGACGTGCGTCAGCAGATCGCCGCGGACAACAACCAGTCGCGCGCAGACATCGCCGCGGGCAACAACGCCTCGCGCGAGGGGATTGCCGGCGGCAATAACCAGACGCGGCGCGATCTTGCCGGGCCTGATGTCGTGGCAATCCAGCGCTACCAGCAGGAGAACCCGAACGCCACGGCCGCGGACATCGCCGCTTACCGGCAGACGCTGCGCACGCAAGGCGCCGAGACTGCAACGTCGATTAAGAACCGGGAGCTAGCGAACAAGTACGACGTTGCTACCGGGCAGATTGACGACGCGCTCGACCTGATCCGGAAGGGCTTCAAGAACGGCGAGGATGTGACCGGCGCCAAGGGCCAAGCGTACCGGCTCAAAGAGATTGGCACGAACCTCGCCGGCTGGTCGGACCAGACGCAGGCCAATCGCTTTGAGACGATCATTAGCCAGTTGAAGCTATCGACGCCCGGCTTGCTCACGAGCGGCGGGGGCAAGACCAGCAAGGACGAGCGCGCGCGGATCGACAAGATCGTGCGGGGCCTGTCGCTTGGCGACACCAGTCAGATTACCGTGGGCGACCTCAAGTATCTGCAGGAGAGCCTTAAGGCGCTGCGGCCTGTGAGCACGAACCAGCCCACACGCGCGCAGAGCCCTGGCGGCATCCCCACCGGCGGCGGTGCAGCTCCCGCGCAGGGTGATGCAGCGCTACGTGCAAAGGCGAAGGCCCAAGGGTATAGTGACGAACAGATCGACCAGTTCCTAAAAAATAGGAAGTGATATGCCGCGGGAAAGCCTCGAAGAAATCTTCGGCAGCACGGCAACTCCAAAGAACGAATTTTCGGGCGTCACCAAACAGGGGGCGCCCGATGCGCCTTACTACGTCCCCACGGGCGCAGGCACTCCGGGCTCGGAAGGCACGGGCACCGGGCCGAAGCAAACTCTCGAGGAAATCTTCGGCCCCGCCCAGCCGGAAGGCTCGGTTAAGGCCACGTCGCAGAAGGGCGCCGACGTCCTGCAGGGGCTGACTGCGCTCGACCCCGACGTCGACTATTCGAAGCCCGCGCCGCTGACCGTACGGTTCAACGTCTCGCGCGCGAGCAATCCAACCGAAGTCGAAGACTATCTCAAAGGCCAGTATGGCGAGGGCAACTTTCGACAGGACGGTGCGGGCAATTGGCTCGTGCGGGAGATGAACGGTTGGGTGCCTGTCCATCCCAAGGGTGGCCTGCAGAACGTCGCTACCAACGCTGCGGTCGGCATGGCTGCCACGGCGCCCGAAGTGCTCGGCGGTGTCGCTGGCGGCGTTGCCGGCGGTGCGGTCGGCGGTCCGGCCGGCGCGATCGTGGGCTCGGGGCTCGGCTCCGGTGGTGGCAAGATCGCGAACGAGGCAGCCAAGGCTGCGCAGGGGTTCTTTAACAAGACCCCGGGCGAGGCGGCCGGCGAAGTCGGCGCCGAAGCTTCGATGGGCGCGGCGTTCGCTGCTATGCCTACGATCGCACGTGCGCTTATGAATTCCGGGCGCGGCATGGGCGCGGCCGTGGGGCGCTACGTCGGGGGCATCTCCCCCGAGACACGTGGCACGCTGCAGGAGCTGGGGCAGTTTGCCGACGAGACAGCGCTAACTGATCCCAAGCTCGGCAATGAGCTGCGCAAGGTCGCGCCGCCGATCGGCGGGTACGCGCCGGGTGCCACGTCGCTTGAATACGATCGTACGCTGCGCAACTCGCTTAAGGGCATGGACCCCCAGGCCGAGCGGCGCGGCAAGGTTATCGACGCACGCATGGGCAACATGCTCAAGCAGTTTGGCCTGCCGGACGACGCCGTTGCCCGGGCAGTCGCGGATATCAGCGACACGAGCAACGCGCTAAGTGGCAAGCAAGTAGGCGAGGCCCTGCGGGGAGCTGTGCGCGGCCGCGAGACTGCACTGCTGCAGGAGGAACGCGCTAACAAAGATGAGGCTATGGACATCGCGCGCCGCAGCCTGCAGCAGATCACGGACCGCACCCGGCGGCCGCTCGGTAATCTCGGACAGGACATCGGCGCGCACGTGACTGGCCTGCGCCGGGCCTTCTCGGCTGACATGAACCGCGCCTATCGCAACGTCACAGCCATGACCGGGGATCAGCCGGTCGTGCGTACGGATGACGTTGCACGGGAAGCCCAACGGCTGATGGAGACGATCCCGCCGGAAAGCGTCCCGCCTATCATCCGCCGGCTGGCGCAGCGCATTGAGCCCGGGATTGATGACGCGCCGGTGCCTGACGCGCCGCCTATGACGTTTGAAGAGGCACACAACCTGCGCACCACGCTGCGGGAGATGGCGAACACGGTGGACCTGTCGCCGATCGGCGCGCGTCGTGGGAACCTGTCGCGCATGGCGGGGATGCTTGACGCTGCCATGGGCCGCGCAGAGGGACAGGTAGGGCAGGACGCGGCGCAGGCGCTGCGCGAGCTTGACCGAACCTACGCTGCAGGTATTCAACGCTTCACTAACTCTGACGTGAACTCGCTGATCCGCGACATGCGCGACGGCCGCACGCCGAATGCCGGCGAGGTGGCGAACCTCCTGATCGACAAGGGCTCGACCGACGCGACCCGGCAGGTGTTCAGCATGCTTACGCCTGATATGCAGACGCGCGTGCGCATGGCCGACATGAACAATATGTTTGGCGCTGCAAGCCGGGTGGCGAAAGACGGCCGCGAGACGCTCGACGGGTTGGCGCTGATGCGCATGCTCGACAAGCGCAGCGACGTTAACGAGTTCCTTTACCCGCCCGGTTATACTGACGGGCTCCGCAGGCTTGCCCGGGAGTTCGCCGCGATCGACGGTGACCTAGACATTACGGGCTTGGCGCCGGGGCAGGTGCGTAGCGCGCTCGAACGGGCGATCGGCGCGCGCCGAGCTCTGGATGAAGAGGCGGCCAAGAACCCACTGTTTGCGATGAAGTCGAACGACCCGGATATGGTCGACGCGGCCGCACGGGCGATCCTTAAGCCGGGCAGCACGGCACGGACGGAAGAGGCTTACTTCGCGCTGAACCCCGGCGCGCGCAACGCCACGATGCCCGTGCAGGCGAGCCCCGAGTGGGACGCTGTGCAGAAGTTTGCCATCACTGACCTGCTCAAGTCGGCGGTGCGGCCGAAGCAAGGCCTGCAGAACCGCAAGGTGCTTGGCGGTGACCTCGAACAGACGCTCGCCGGATATACGGCCCGGCAGAAAGAGCTGCTGTTTGGCAACCGCCTGCCAGACATCTTGAAGCTGGCGAAGGAAGCGAAGTTGATGTTCCCCGAGACTGGCGCGGGCTCCAATGATTTTGGCGCATCGCTCGCGGCCGCCACGATCAAGGGCAACATGCCCTGGACGGTCATGCCCTACGCTTACCGGATGGTGGCAGGTTGGGTTGCCGATCGGCCGCAGCTCATGCATTGGCTTATCGGCGAGATGGACCGCAGCCCGATCAAGGGCCGCGGCATCTTCAATGTGCTGCTGAATTTCGCGGCCGCGAACTACGGGAACCACGCCAAGCAAATGCGCGAACCCGAAGCCGGCATCATGCCCGAGCTGCAGCCTACGCAGCCGTCGTTTCAGCAATTCATGGGCATCCCGCCGACGCCAACTCCTGCGCGCTCGAAGTCTTACGGGGGGCCGCTGTGAGCCCACGCGACCGCATGGCCGCCGAGCTGCACCGGTTGGCCGCGGCAGCCCCGATCCATATCGACGCCACCGACCTAGATGCCCCGATGGAGCTGCCGCCGCTGCTCGACCTGCGCCGGCACGAGCCCGACGCGCAGCTCCCCGCGGCCGCGGACGATATCGAGGATGAAGACCTGCAGCCCGTGAGCCAGCTCACGCGCGTGGTCAACAAAGCGCTCAACGCGCTCGAAGACATTCTCGACGCCGACGCACAGAAAATGGACACCGACGAAGCGCGCGCTATGAGCGTGCGCCTGCAGGCCGCGCAGACTGCGCTGAATGTGCAGGCCAAGGTGGATGACACCATGCTCCGCGCGCGGCAGCTCGACACTCTGCCGAAGCTGTTGGAGCTGATCCGCGAAGCTAAGAAGACGTCGCCTCTGCAGCTCGAAGCACAGAGCCTCGAAGCTGCAGAGTGACCGTTTGACGCTTTACTGCGGTCGGACGGTGACCGAGCTGTTCGGGTTGGAGTTGCTGTTCACAGTTTGGCTCTGTGTCCCGCAGCCGATGCTGATCGTGTAGCTCCCGCTCCAACTGAGCGTGGGGAACCCGCTGGCATCTTCGACGCCCATGCCGTTAAACAAGATCGTGCTCGGCAGGTATTTGTTGCAAGCGGAGAGGAACCCGCCAGTCTCATAAGCCACAACAGGCGTTGTGAACGTGCCCATGTTTGATGCCGAGTTCAGATACAGGTTGGAGCCAACCTGCGAGCCGCTAAGGTTGAGCCCGACCGTCCAAATGCCCGAGCCATCCTTGGTCATGAAGCCCTGCAGACCACCACCGACAGGGGTAACAGTGTTAAGCCCTTGCGTGAACCACCAGCCCATTGACGTGCGGTACAGCCAATTGGAGCTAACCCACTGTGTTGGCACCGATGGACCGTCCGACGCCCAGCCCGTGCCGATCGTGATGACCGGCTGCAGCAAGTCGAGCCCGCCGCCACCGCTCGGCGTGCCCAGCAAGCCGGGCCACACCGCGTTCAGCTCGTTGGGCGAGCCTGTGGGGTAGGAGGGCACGGGGAAGTTGGCGTAGAACGCAGTGAGCGACGGCGTGCCGGACACTGCGCAGTCACGCGCGCTGACCCAATTGCTCGTACTCGGGCCTATTGCTGCCTTGTCTCGCCGCGCTTCGAGGAACGTTTTGATGTCCTTGGCGTGCTTCTCTTTGTGATGGCCGATCCACTCGATCGCCTCTTTCGTGGGCTTGACCACGCGCTTAATGTCGCTGTGATCTTTCCGGTTCATAAGCACGCCGCCCAAGCCTACGGCGTCCTTGTCGTCAATCGCGTGCACCATCCAGCCATCGGGCACATGATGGCACAACGACGCCGGCACCTTGCCGAAACCGCCCGGCACGAGAAGATGTTTCTCAGACATTCGTCACTCCTGTTTCGTGTGATCCTGACAAAATTCAGGCCCCGACATTCTGCATGTCGAGGCCCTTTTGTCTAGCCGCTAGGGCTGGTAGTTACTTCGCCTTTGCAGCCTGTTTGCGCTCGGCTTGGACCTTTTCGTACCACGCGAGATTTTCCTTCGTGGTTTCCGGTCGGTCTTTCGCCGACAGCCCACGCGTTTCCGCGTAAGCCTTCGCAGGGTTTACTTGTCTCGTGTCAGTCATTTGCAAACCTATTTAGCTAGAGGGGTTGACGCTACGGGCTTACCAGTTGCCTGCAGCGTATGGAGCGGACGACGCGTCGGACACCGGCCCAGCACCGTTGCTGTTCATCCGGTTGCCGACGTAGGTCATGCCGCCAACACCAGCAACAGCCACGAGCCCGTACCCGGCATTGCGTGCCAGATCGGCGCCGATGACAGACCCGTTGCCGCTTCCGAACAGGATGCCATGACCGGCAGTCGAGTTCGTGTAAGCCCCGCCGGTGATCATGGTGCACGGGCCGTCGTTGTGCAGGCCC
>Ga0193753_10000377_pt1 | contig 44545 bp, 44 predicted proteins | sample H1c2metaG_FD_144925 | JGI IMG/M metagenome (GOLD analysis project Ga0193753, IMG submission 144925) | Soil microbial communities from a riparian zone of the East river system, Colorado, United States - H1c2 | ecosystem: Environmental > Terrestrial > Soil > Riparian zone | place: USA: East...
GATCGCCTATATACAGATCGGTGATAATCCAGGGAGGAATGAGCCGGGCACGGGGGAAATGAATTACAAGAATATATTCAAGCATATTCATTCCAAAGGATACAAGGGTGTATTGGGAATGGAACATGGAAATTCAAGACCGGGAAAAGAAGGAGAACTCGCGGTGATCGCGGCGTATCGCTCCGCGGATGATTTTATGTAAAGGCCTGCTTCCGATACCGGGATTGCGATAGGTAGCTGTGGTTGCCGGATATCATAGAGAGTTTACAAACCGATAAGAGGAATGTATTTCTTGTACTGATCACGGCACCGGATCATACCCGCTTCCACCCCAGGGATGGCAACGGCTTATGCGTCTTATGGCCAGCCATAGTCCTTTGAATACGCCGTGCTTCTTCAGCGCTTCAGATGCGTAATGAGAACAGGTAGGAGTGAAGCGGCACTTGGGACCGAACCATGGCGAGATCACCAGCTGGTAAATTTTGATCAGCGCGATAAAGGGAAGACTCAATATGTAGAGTATCGTTTTCACTTTTTATTAAAAAGACCGGCTTGCCGCTTTATCACCTCGCCGATCTTGTCAGCCACTGCGGCATAGGCGGGTACATCCCTTCCCGTGTAGATGATAAAAATATATAACGAGGCATTCGCCGTTTTACACATTTCTGCTAAGGGGCCTTTTTGCAATCTCCATCCTTCCTTTATCAGCCGTTTGATGCGATTGCGATCCACGGCCTTCTTGAAATAGCGGCTGCTGACTCCCACGCCAAACTGAAGCGGAGATTGCCCCGAAGAAGAAGGCTCGATGATATAAAATATTTTGAATGGCGGGAGGGTATAGTTCTTCCCTTTTTTGAATAGTGCTTCAATCAGCTTTCGGCTCTTCAGCCGCTCATTCCTGCCAAGTGTAAATGTTTTCGACACGGTGAAATAGATGTTATGACGAGCCAGGCAATAATAAGAAAAGCTCCGGTATAACCGGAGCTGTAAAATTATAGGATGCTTCCCGGGCCGTTTGGCAGCCGGTGCGCTTACTTCAATTTTTTCTCATCAGAAACGGTCAGCTTCTTGCGGCCTTTAGCACGGCGGCTGGCAAGAACCTTGCGGCCATTGGCAGTTGCCATGCGTTGACGGAATCCGTGAACACTTTTACGACGACGACGATGAGGTTGAAATGTACGTTTCATAATCTTTTTACTTTTTCACTTTGACCGGCCAAGCAATTCGCTGGGCCAGATTTTGAAATATGATCCGGGAGAACGGACCTGGTTTCATTTCTCACCTGCGGGTCACCACACCCACGGGTTTGTGAAAGGACGGCAAAGGTAAGGATTGAAGGCCAAAGTGGAGAGTGTTTGGTCGATAAAAGTTTTGAGTAGGTTGCCAACCCAAGATCATTCCCTTCCAGGATGTCAACTGGATGTCAACCAGTTGACATCCAGCCGAAATTAACCCAGGTCCAGATGGCCGGACCTGACAGGCTCGCCGAAAAACCGCGTGGCATTGGTGTCGAAGTCCTCGACAGAATCGGTGGTATAGAACATTCTTTGCCCGTTTCGGCTGCATTGCCCCTCGATCTCCGGATGCCGCTGCAGGTAGTCGGCAAGGCTTTTTGCCACTATCTCACCCTGCGATACCAGCTTAACGCCGATAGGCAGGTATTCCTCTATCTTTTGCTTCATCAGAGGATAATGCGTGCAGGCCAGGAGCAGCACATCGATATTGCTGCCCTTCTCAAAAATAGAATGCAGGTTCCTCTTGACGAAGAAGTCGGCGCCATGCCCGGTATGTTCATTATTTTCTATCAGCGGCACCCAAAGCGGGCAGGCCTCCTGGTACACCCGCAGATCGGGGAAAAATTTGGCGATCTCCACCGGGTAGGAATTCGAAGCCACCGTGCCATTCGTGGCGAGGATCCCCACAGTCCTTGTCTCCGACAACTGGCCGATCAGTTCGGTCGTCGGCCGTATCACACCCAATACTCTTTTCGCAGGAGCTATGCGCGGCAGATCATTTTGCTGGATCGTCCGGAGCGCCTTGGCCGAGGCGGTGTTGCAGGCAAGCACAACCAAAGAACACCCTTGCTGGAAGAACCATTCCACGCATTGAAGGGTATAATGATACACCGTCTCGAAGGAACGGTTGCCATAAGGAGCCCGGGCATTGTCCCCGAGATAAATGTAATCGTATTGCGGAAGCTGGTCGACGATCTCCCGCATGACGGTCAGCCCGCCATAACCGGAATCGAAAATGCCGATGGGGTTTTGGGACATGGTGCAAATGTACAATTTGGTAATTTGGTAATTGAACCACCAAGTCACGAAGGCACTAAGAAACACAAAGATTTCGTACAACACGCCCCATTGTCAAATTATCAAACTACCAAATTGTCAAATTTTTAGTAAAAAAAACCGGGAAGAAATTCTTCCCGGTCATCTATCGATAGAAATACTTTTTTTATGGACGTGGTGCGCCGCCAGCTGCCGGTTGTGCCGGTGGCAATTTCAATTTCAGCTTTGCCGCAACCAATGGAAGGATATTATCCCCATCAGGCATTACGATCAATGACTCACGCGACAAGACATGCGTATATCCCTTTTCCTTTGCTACGGCCTTGATAGCGTCGTAGACTTCCTTGTAGATAGGAGCAAGCAATTCATTTTGCTTTGCCTCGGTAGCCTGTTGCTCTATCTGCTGCCAGTTCTGGAGCTGATAGACATAAGAAGGGAGCTCCTTAGCTACCTCATCACGCACAGTCTTCGGCGTCTTTGTAGAATCACGGTACACACTATCCTTGAACTGATAGTTAACGAGCAGCCGGTTGTATTCGGGCTGAATGGAATCGGTACGATACTTCTGCAGCAGCGAATCGATCTTGCTGGTTCCCGGCATCAGGTATACCACCTGGTCAACACTTATGTAAGCGATCTTTGTTTGCGCCATCGCAACATTGCCCACCATCATTAAGCAAGCCGCTACTACAAATACTTTCAATTTTTTCATGAGTTATGAGTTGTTTTTCTTTTCCCTTTAAGGGCGTCAATTTTAATTTAAAAGAAGATTCTTTGGAAGGAATCGTTGCTCGTTATGTTTTCTTTAACAAAATTTAATTGCGTATCCCCAGTTCCTTCAGCACATCCTCGCTCTTGTCTAGTTTTGGGTCGGCAAATATAATGGTAATTCCTTCACTTTTATCCAGGACAAAATCGTAACCCCGTTGCGTAGAAATTTTTTGAACGGCGTTGTAAACCTTATCCTGTATGGGTTTGATGAGTTCCTGCCTTTTTTTAAATAGATCGCCTTCAAAACCAAAGCGTTGCCTCTGGAGGTCGCGGAGTTCCTTTTCCTTGATAAAAAGCTGATCCCTTCTCTTTTTCTGCAGATCCTCGCTCAACATTACCTGTTCCGCATCATAATCCTTGTACATCTTGTCGAGCGCAGTCTGTTTGGCATCGATATCCTTCTGCCATTCTGCCGCCACATCGTCCAGTTGCTTCTGGGCGGTCTTATAGTCCGGAAGTTTATCCAGGATATATCGTGTGTCGATGATGGCATATTTCTGCGCCTGGGTAGCCCCGGCAAACAGCATTATCCCAAATACAATCAGCAATATCTTTTTCATATTATACAAGTTTATCTGGTGTTCGTTGGTTATTCCGGTTCGAATCCGAGCATGAAGGTAAACCTGGATGCATTCTTCAAGCCCTGTCCCGGCTGTATCCTGTCAAGTCCCACGCCATAATCGAAGCCAAGCAGACCAAACATCGGCAGGAAGAATCGCATACCCACACCAACGCTGCGGCGGAGGCGGAAAGGATTGTATTCCTTGTAATCGAACCAGCCATTAGCAGCTTCGAAGAAGGCCAGACCATAGATAGTACTTCCCGGATTCGTCACCAATGGATAACGCATCTCGAGCTGGTATTTATTGAAAATGGTAAAGAACTTCGACGCCTGCTGCTGATCAGGATTCACGGTAGGATCCGAACTCTGGTAAACGGGATAACCGCGTTGGGCAATGATATCGTAGCCCAACAGGCCATAGTTATTGGTAAGACCCGCATCGCCTAACTGGAATCTTTCGAAAGGAGAATATTCCAGCTTGTTGTTGTACCGGCCCATGAAGCCATACTTCGCCGCCATTTTCAATACAAACTGGCGATTCTTATCCGTACCGGTTGGCTTTCCTATTGGAACATACCATTCCGCATTGAAACGCCATTTATGGTATTCCGGATTCTTGTATGGATCTTTCGAATCAACGAGATCAGGATTGAACAATGAATAAGGTGGCGTGAATTGCACACTCGCTAGGATATTCGAACCACTGCGTGGGAATATAGGATCGAATACCGACGAACGTTGCAATGCCAGTTTAATGCTGAAGTTATTGGATACACCCGTTGGGCTTACGCCTTCGAAGATCCCGTAGTTCCGGCGTTTGTATTGCGTAAAGTTCAACGAATACAAAAGACTGAAGTAGTCATCAGGCCACTTCAATTGCTTGCCCAATGAAACCGAGAAGCCATTTACTTTAAGATAATTGGTGTCCGACTTCGCGTTATCGAAGGTTCCTGTAGTATAGTCGTATGCGTTTGAGTACTTACTGTTGTTATAGGCAAGTGTCAGCGAATTCCTCTTCTTACCACCCAACCATGGTTCGGTGAAAGAGAAGTTATAAGAACGGAAGGCGCGGCCGTTCGATTGAACGCGGAGGCTGAGCTTCTGTCCATCACCGGTAGGCAATGGATCCCAGGCCGATTTCTTCCAGATATTCCGTATGGAGAAGTTGTTGAACGTTACACCGAGCGTACCGGTAAGACCGATACCACCACCCCAACCGGCAGAGAGTTCCAGCTGATCGGAGGATTTCTCTTCCACCTTCCAGTTGATATCCACCGTACCGTCGTCCGAATTAGGTACAACGGCGGGATTGATGGTTTCCTGGTTGAAGTATTGAAGATTACCTAATTCACGAATGGAGCGGATGAGTTCGGAGCGGTTGAACAATTCACCGGGCATGGTTCTCAGCTCGCGGCGGATCACGTGATCCTTCGTTCTCTCGTTGCCGGCTATCGTAATATTCTTGTACCTCGCCTGCGGCCCTTCGGTGATGCGTATTTCGTGATCGATGGTATCGTTATATACAGCGGTCTCAACGGGTTCGATATGGAAAAACAGGTACCCGTCATCCTGGTAGTAACCGCTGATGCCCGAGCCTTCCTGCGACATGTCTTTTCCGAGGCGGGCATTGAGGATATCCAGATTATAGACATCGCCCTTGTGAATATTCAATACCACGTTCAGAAGCGAGTCGGAATACTTTGCGTTTCCTTTCCAGGTAATGTTCCCGAAATAGTACTTCCGCCCTTCGCTCACTTTCAGATCCACATAGAGACGTCCCTCCTGGTTCACCTGGGTATCGGCAACAATCTGTGCATCCCGGTATCCCTGGGAATTATAATACTTCAACACCCTGTCCTTATCCTCTTCGAACTTGACGGGATTGAATTTGGCGGAGCTGAATAACTTAAACCTGAAATAAGGATCGAGAACGGCTTTTGTCTTACTAAGCGAGAGGAAGCCCCAATCCTTTGCATATTGCTTGAATGATGGGATCTTCTTCGGTCCATAGGGACTTTGATACCTGGAAGGATAGAGGGTGAACTTCGTCATTTCCTTCGTGCCCTTCATCTGCTTCTTCAGCTTCGGGTCAGTGATCTTTTCGTTGTCGAAGAAATTTACTTCATCGATGCGGACCTTGCTTCCTTTGTCAACATAGATCGTCATCGAATTCGAGTTTACGAAACTCGGATCCGGCTGTTCGTCGATAGTGACCGTTATATTCTGGTAACCTTTGTCCCTGTAGAACTTCGTGGTGACCTCTTTGACATTGCGCCGGATATTCTCCGTGATGATCGTTTGCTTGGCGAGACCGATCTTTCCTTTCAATTCATCCTGGTCGGCTTTCTTAATGCCGACAAACTTGAAATTGCCGAGGCGGGGTCTTTCCTGCACACTTATTTCAACATAGACATTATCGTCCTGTATCTTGGTAATATAGATCTGTACGCCGGAGAATAATTTCTGGCGCCACATATTTGCAATGGCCTTTGAAAAAATATCACCGCCGGGATGGGTGAACTTATCTCCCTTTTGTATTCCGGAGATCGATAGAACAATTGCGGTATCGAGGTGTTTAATACCGGTGATCGTTACATCGGCGATGGTATATTGCTTAGGGATCTTGGCGTTTGGCCAATCGAGGATCAGGGGATCTGCGGAGGTCGGTTTTGTAGTATCTACCTGTGCCTGCACACCAAGCACAGAGGTAACAGTTATGAGAAATAAAAAGCTGATCCGTAATAAAAATCGTTGCATGATGAAATGTTCAAGTCAGTCAGATCCCGCTCCGGCGAGATACAATTAGTTTATTCTGTGTACCTTATATTATAAAAAAGACCGCAACTCCAGTTGCGGCGGCAAATTAACGGTAAATATTGAAAGTGTTTGTTAAAACGAATTTGGAATTCACCGGTAAAAATGCATCCCTATCCGGTCGTTTCCGTCAGCTGTTCGCTGGTCTTTCCAAATCTCCTTTCCCTGTTTTGATAGTCAAGTATCGCCTCGTATAAATTCTCTTTTCGAAAGTCCGGCCAGCGCACATTGGTAAAGTAGAGTTCGGCATAGGCCAGCTGATATAACAGGAAATTGCTGATCCGGAATTCCCCGCTTGTGCGGATCATTAACTCCGGGTCGGGAAATTCGCTTGTGCAAAGGAAACGCTGAAGGGTGCTTTGGTCAATTTCTTCGATATTCAACTTCCCCTCCTTTACCTCGAAGGCAATGTTCTTCACTGCATTCAAGAGCTCCCAACGTCCGCTGTAACTCAAGGCCATCACAAGATTCAGCCCGGTGTTGTCCTTGGTAATATCGAGAGCCTCATTCAGTTCCTGGCGTGCATATTCCGGCAACATATTCATATCGCCGATCACATGAAGTTTGATCTTGTTCTTGTGGAGACTCTCTACCTCCTTCCGGATGGTTCCGACGAGGAGTTCCATGAGGCCGACTACCTCGTATTCGGGCCGGTCCCAGTTTTCAGTGGAGAAGGCGTAGAGCGTCAGGTATCCGATTCCAAGTTCGGCTGCTCCTTCCACGATGTTGCGAACGCTTTCCACGCCATGGAAATGCCCGTAGAGGCGGTCCTGTCCCTGTTCTTTAGCCCACCTGCCATTGCCGTCCATGATGATGGCGATGTGCCGGGGTAACCGTTCCTTATCGATCTTTTCCAAAAGTGCAGACATAAATACTCCCCTGCTAAAACAGGATTTTAACAGGGCAGCAAAGGTATCAGATTTCGGGGTATTCCGGTGAATTTCATGAAAAATCTAACTGTAAGAGGCTGCGATATACCGGCTATTATAAAATCCAGGTAACCCCTGGCAGATGGAATGGTCATCGTCATCGTTGGACGTGTCGTCTTTGGCTCGATTCCTCTAGTTAGCTGTGGGACATTTATAAGACTGAAGATTGAATGTCACATGAAACATGGCCGTAACAAACTGGTCTTTTTGCCTGCTGTTTCCTCTCTGCCTGCCTGGAATGCCGATCGGTTCACCTATTTCATAGGAGCGATCGCTAAGCAGTAACGCCTTTGAAGGATTTCCCGCGGCATCCGCCGGGAACACAGAAGGATCGACATAAGTCTTGCTGACATCATCGAGATAATCGGTATTGGTATAGCGGTGGACGATCTCGAATCCTATGTTTATTCTTTCATTGAGAGAATACTTGATACCGGCGCCGAAAGGAATGCTGATTCCCATCGTGCTGTATTGCTTCCGGTCGGGATACAAACTGCTGCCCTGACCCTCTGTTCCTATGGGCCGCAGGAATATTTTCTCCTTATTCAGGTAGGCAAAAGGATCATAGCTGAAAACACCGACGCCTATGGTCACATATGGAGTAAAATTAAATCCAGGCTCCCCGGGCATGAACCGGAAGAAATTGAAGTCGCCCTGCAAGGCCAGTTCCCACACATTGCTGTTGAAACTGAGATTGCGGCGGTACATGTATTCGTTATCCTTGTTGTATTGATCGGAATAACCAAGCCTGGCGTAGCTGAGGCCTATTCTCGCGGCGATATAGTTGCTGAAATTCTTTCTGAAGAAAACAGAGGCCGCAAGTTTCGGTGTATTGAGATGGGCGCGTGTATTGAGATCTCCGAAATATTGAGCGGCTCCGAGTGCTATACCAAACTCTCCCTCCTGTACGATTGGGCTCTGGGCGAGTGTACGGAATGGGTTCACTAACATGCCTATTCCCAGTAAGGCAGCAAAACAGCACTTTTTCATCATAGCCTGGTAGAATGAGTATGGAATATAAAACGGGAAAATAACTAATTTCTTTTAACCGGGAGCCTATTTAATTTCGTTTATCCAGTCCCCATGTGAGCTTATTATGTAATGTCTGCAGGAAGCTGTTTTCGCTCAGCCGGAGGAGTTTTACCGAAAACCCCTCCTTCCTTACGGCCAGTGAAACATGTTTCCCCATGATCTCGCGCCTGGAGTCGAGGGAGCAGATGATATTCTCCGACCGGCTCTCCACCTCAAAGGAGATCACGTTGTCGTCAGGGACGATGATCGGCCTGACATTCAGGTTATGAGGGGCCACGGGCGTGATAACGAAACTTCCCGATTCGGGAAAAACGATCGGGCCTCCGCAGCTCAGTGAATACCCCGTTGAGCCCGTCGGCGTGGCTACTATCAGGCCGTCTGCCCAGTAGGTATTGAGGAATTCGCCATTGAGATAGGTATGGATCTTTATCATGGCGGCCGTGTCTCGCTTGTGGACAGCGAATTCATTCAGCGCGTAGGGAACATTTCCGAACAGGGGGAGGTCTGCATCCAGGTGGATGAGCGTGCGTTTATCAACCACGTAGGAGCGTTTGGCTAATGCCTGAACGGCGGTTTTAAGTTCCTCCTGCCCGATACTGGCAAGGAAACCGAGGCGGCCGAAATTAATGCCCATAATGGAAATATTCTTATCCCTCACGAGTGTGATCGTATCCAGCAGTGTGCCGTCGCCGCCCAGGCTGATAATGAACTCCACTTCATCCGAAAGATCTTCCGAGAGGGAGAACACGCTGGTATTCGCCGGCAGCCTTATGCTATCCTTTATCTGTTCGAAATAATGGGCGAATACCACCGGCTCGATATTCTGGTTCGCCAACTCATCGAAGAATATCTGAACATTCTGTTGTTGCCCTTCTTCCATTACCCTGCTATATACAGCTGCTCTCATCAATTTTATTTAAATGTTGTAAAGATCGCTCTGCCCCGGGATCGCCAGGCGAAGGCTAAAATAACTCCTCCGCCTCACAATTTACTTGTTTCAGCCGGGTAATAGAACCGGGCGGCGATGCTAGTTGAGAATAATTTAATGGGCACGGCCGGGAGAAATTCGGGATTGGGAATTAGGCCTTGTCAGTAATGTTATTTTTTGCAGAGAAGGTTGTATGTAGAACCTGGAATTAATTTTCAGGAAATACAACATGGGAAGTCAAAAATTGTTTTTTCAATGATCCCGATCTCAGAAGATCGTTTTTCTATGGAAGAAAAGCCCGTTCTGGCCCATTTGGTTGAAGGACCAATCCAGTTTGAGGGTGAAATCATAGATGCTGGTAATGTCTATTCCGAACCCGGATGAATAGAGCATCTTGTTCGACAGGAAGTTTAATCCGGGATTGGGATTATAGGTATAACCGGCATTTCCATAGATCCTGCCGTAGATATTGAAAGGGATCCTGAGCGGGGCAATCTTCTTTGTGCCGGGAAGACGGACGCCGAAGCTGAATAGCTTACGGTTAAACGAAGCTTTCAGATAACCGCCCGCCACGCCATCTATCACATAGTATTCATATCCCTGCAGGAATACATCCGAATAACCCAGGAGTCGCCGGTTATAATAGGGTTGCGAGAATGGAAGCCTCAGCATGCCGTATGCATTCAGGCTGAAGAATGTCTTCTTGCCGGTCCGCCAGTTTGCCGATGCCTTGGCGGTCATCTGCCACACATTCATTTCCTTGTTGAATCCTTTCTTTCCTATATTGATCTCCGCCGCATAGCCCTTGGTTGGATAAGGAATATAATCGAGATCGTAATAGGTCATGATGTAATAGATCTCGGGATATGCGATGCGGGTTCTGCCCGTTGGAAAATAATCGGGGTTGAGTTTTAGAATAGTGTCCGCCAGGTTTTCGACGGTATACCCGATACCGAAACGATGTTTTGTCTTTATCGCCCGGCGATAGGAAAGCTCCGCATAGCCGTTGAAGAAATTCCGTAAGTAATCATCATTCTTCAGGAACACCTGTTTATCGGAAATGGTATTGTAGTTGACCTCCTTTGTCTTTCCCAGGGAAACGCCCGCATTCCAACCCCATTTCATTTTCTTGTCGAAGTAGGGCCGCTCATAATTCAGCACCAGTTGCCTCGAATAGCCATTCACCAGCCAGAAGCGCAGCTTATCATTGCGACCCGTTGTATTGTTATATAATAATTTCAGCCCGTAGTTCACGCGCTTGAAGCTCGCGTGTTGTTCAACCAGCCATTGGTTGAGGTTCCTGTCAACCGGTTTGAAATAAGGGACCGGGAAAATATACCAACGCTCTCTTACCTGGACGAGCACATCCACATAATAACCATCGAAACTTTTAAGTGCAACCACCACTTCATGAAACAGGGCAGTGTTCATGAGTTGCCTGCGGGCGCCTTCGAATTTCTTAACGAGATCCTGGAGCAGGTATTCGTCTCCCGACTTAAAAGAAATCTCACGGAGTATGACGGATGGACGGGTCTTCTTATTTCCCTCGATGATGATATTGCGAACTATGAAGGGGGCTTCGCCCGGTGGGACTACATATTCGTCGGAAGACTGGGTATCGTTCTTCTTCCCGCGCTCATTCGTAGAATCGGGCTGTTGGGCATAGAGGCACTGGCAAGATATTAACGCTAAGACAAGCCACAAGCAATATTTAATTTCCCTCTGCATCCGGTGAAATGACAAGATCAGCTAAATAAGCCATAATTACTTACTAGAAACCAAAGACGGGCCAAAATAGTCAGATCTTTAGGTAATTCATCAGATTATCATAGTTAGTGCGGACCTCATTAGCGTACAATTCTTCCCCGAAATAATATTTTACATTGTATTCGTACCGTTGGAAAGTGGCGACGATATCGGAGATCTCGGGCTTATTGATACGGATCGTGACCTGCATCTTGCCGGTAGCGATATCATTCGTCGTATTCAATTGTGTGATCTGCGCGTTATTGGTTTCTACCAGCTTGCTGATCTCATTGAAGGAATATTGATTCCCTTCTACTTCCAGTACGATAAGCCCACCGGGCTCATTGAGGCTCATGAATTCCGAGGCATGTTTAAGCAGATCGCTATAGGCCACTGCGCCTTCTATATTATTTTCCTCGTCTACTACCGGTACAACGCTGAGGCCGTTCTCGGCAGCAAGCTGAACGGCTTTGAGGAAATGTTCTGTATTCTTGACGGAGACGTTGCCGAAGGATTGCTGAAGAGTGTTGAGGTCCGCGTGATCGTTGTCTACGAGTAACAGGTCATCCTCGCTTATCAGGCCGATATATTTATCACCTTCCGCAATGGGAAGATGCGTAACCTGGTTATCATTCATCAACTGAAGTGCCTGGTACACCTTGTCGTCCAGGCGCAGGTAAGGAATGTTCTGAGATGATAGTTCTCCTGTTAACATGGATAGCGGCTCCTTATTTTTCTACCAAGACCCCAATAGTCAGCCAACTGTTGCAGGTTCATTGAGTTTTTTCAAAAATTTGTGAAGGATCACATTGAATTCGTCGGGGACCTCCATCATCGGTGCGTGGCCACATTTGTCAATGAAATAAAGCTCGCTATTAGGTATCAGCTTATTGAATTCCCTGGCGACAAATGGCGGGGTAATAGTATCATTGTTGCCCCAGATCAATAGTGTCGGTAGCTTTATCTGGCTGAGCTCTTCACCTAAATTATTCCTGATCGCGCTCTTGGCGAGGGCGATGATCTTTATGACCTTAAGCCGGTTGTTGGTAATGCCAAACACTTCATCCACCAATTCCTTGGTCGCCATGTTGGGGTCATAAAATGTAAGTTCCGTTTTCTTCCGTATGTATTCGTAGTCGCCTCTCTTTGGATAGGAATCTCCCATACCATTCTCGAACAGGCCGGAGCTACCAGTAAGGATGATCGACTTGATACTGTCCGGCTGATTCTTGAGCACATACATCAGACCGACATGTCCCCCCAGCGAGTTGCCCAGCAGGTGAACGTTCGTATAGCCTCGCATCTCGATGAACTTATGGACGAACTTCGCCAACCCGCTTACGGAGGTGTGGAGAATATCCATTTCGAGTAGGGGTAGGATCGGAACGACAACCTTATTGTATTGCTTGAAATACTCAATAAGCGGCTCAAAATTGCTTAAGGCTCCAAACAGGCCATGCAACAATACAAGCGGTTCCCCTTCTCCCTCTTCGATAAATCTGACCTTATTATCCTGTTTAATCTCGTAACTCATTATCCCCGGTGCAATTATTTTTGCTAAAATAGTCGTTTTGCTGCAAATTATCCAGTCATTAACGGCGGCCTTACACTCGAATGCAAAGATAACAGCTTGATGACCATTATGAAACATCCTTATCCCTTTCTTATCAGGAGACCGGTCCGGCGTACAATACCCGCAGATAATACCGCCTGATAGGACGGAAGTACCAGGTGGTTAGCAAGAGGGCCGCAATGATCCCGCCAAATGTCCAGCTATGGGGGTAAAACACGGCAATCGCTATCATGACTAAAATCAGGCGCGTGTATTCCAGGTAGAAGATCCATCTCCGCTGGTCAAGTATCGCCCCACTATTGATGATGCTGATGACAATGAACCCCGACAGTAGCACCAGCTGAACCGGTTTCAGGTAATGTTCGAACAATATGACAACGAACAATAGTGAAATCGAGAACACGGTTTGCGCCGTTACATACTGGCGTATGGCCAATGTCGGGCGATATTGGGTTTCGGGACCCTTGTTCAGTAATTTTCTCTCGAGTATGGCCCTGAAGCGTGGGTTAAGGTCGTCCGGACGGCCGAACAGCACCTTCCACCTGGCCTTTATTCCCCTGGCATACTTAAAATTCATATAGATCTCCAGCGGGAAATGGAAATGCTGCCATAAGAAGCTATGGCTGCTTAACTGTTTGGTCAGCCCATACCCGATCTCCACGTCCTTTTGTTCCCGGGCAAATGTGCCGAACATCTTATCCCAGATGATGAGTACATCGCCGTAATTCTTGTCAAGGTATTCGGGATTGGATGCGTGGTGTATTCCATGATGCGTGGGAGTGACCATGAAATATTCAAACCATCCCCATTTTCCAAGCGCCTGCGTATGGATGAAGAAGGGGTAGAGACCATGGATCAATAGAAAAATGGCTATCATGGCAGGAGGGAATCCGATCAATGGCAGTGCACACCAGAACATGCAGCGAACGGCCGCCTGGAATACGGTGATGCGGGCTGAAACAGTGTAATTGAAATCCTCGCTCTGGTGGTGTACTACGTGAACTGCCCAGAAGGCATTGATCTCATGGGCAAACCGGTGATACCAGTACCATACGAGATCTGTAGCAAGGAAAAGAAGTACCCAGGTAACCGGGCCCGCCTTTATATGGAAAATGGCGAAATGCTCGTACACATAAGTGAAAACGAAGAAGAATAAACTGGTAGTGAAAATATCGAGCAGCCTTTCTGCGATACCGACATTGAGATTGGCAACCGACTCCGCATATTGAAAGAAATTCTTACCCTTCCGCTTCGAATAATAATATTCGAGGCCGATGAAGAAAAGGAAAAGCGGCACGGCAAATCCAAGGTAATTTAATTTCATACGTTCAAATGATTAGTCCACCAAAGCTGTAGACTATACAAAGATAGTCATAATGCGTTAAACCCCATAAGAAGGGAGCGTAGTTTTGATTTATTTAACGGGCTTTCGCTGCAATTCCATCGAAAAAGGCTTCGAGGTCGCCGAACATATTCTTGAAAATTGGAATTACCGCAGCAAATCCATCGATCACACGGGGACCCCATGGTTGAATATAGTTGTAGCAGATGGAGGCGTCGATGGTTTCCTTCCGTATCAGGTTCACCTGCCCCGCATAGAAAAGTATCACGCTATAGACGATGGTATAGATGATCATGTAAAGGATGATCCCACCGAGGCGGTTCGCCCAGCCCATCATGGCCACCTCCACCGTCTTCTGTATGAGATTTGCACCCAGGCGGATCAGCAATACTACCCCAATGAATACAACGATGAAAGATATAACGGGCAACCACTTGTCTGATACCTTCACCGCATCGCCGATATAACCCGCAACAACGGCAGACAACTTTATCGCCGCCGCCAGGCCGATGACGATGGCCACGAATGAAAAAATGCCGACGATCAGTCCACGACGATATCCCTTCACAATTGCAACGATCATTAGCAACAGGAAAACGAGATCGACAAGCATACGCTATAAATTTGAGATGATCGGACCGACGGTCGTGAAACGTGAAACGTCAATCGTGAATAGACTCCGTCGAATCGAAGCTAATATAACGATTGTACAAGGTCGATAAGCACTAGCTTCTCTATTTAACGACTATCACCGTGGCTTGGTATAGGGAATTTGGTAACAAAAAGATAAAAACGTGAAACGTCAATCGTGAATAGAACCCTTCGTATCGAAGCTAATATAATGACTGTGCAATTCACGATTCACGATTCACGACTTACTTAGCAAGCATTTCCTTCACCAACGTTGAAATTGCCTTTCCATCCGCTTTACCCGCCAGTTGCTTCGTGGCGGCGCCCATCACCTTGCCCATGTCTGCCGGAGAGGAGGCGCCGGTTTCGGAAATGATCTTTGCCACCGCTTCCTTTAATTCCTCTGCCGTCAACTGCCGGGGAAGGAATTTTTCAATCACGGCTATTTCTTCCTCTTCCTTTACGGCCAGGTCGGCACGGTTCTGCTGCTGGAATATCTCCAGTGAATCCTTTCTTTGTTTGACGAGCTTTTGCAATATCTTCTGTTCGTCATCTTCCTTCAGCTCTCCGCTTGCACCTTCGGAGGTCTTGGCTATCAGGATGGCTGCCTTGATAGCTCTCAGGCTCCGTAATGCTGCTTCGTTCTTTGCCAGCATGGCCGCCTTCAGATCTGTCATTATCTTTTGTTCTAAGCTCATAGTGGAATATTTTTCGCCGGTAGCCGGCGGGTTTATGCCTTATTTTCCTTCAATTGTTTGTCACGGAATTTCTGATAAAAATCCTGTGCGAATTTCTTCATGTCCTCTACCATGTCCTGATACTTGGTGGCCCTGCCATAAGTATCGGCCATCGTCATGATCGTCTGGTAAAAAAAATCGGCCATCTCGTCTACCATCATATCCTTGGTCCAGAGATCAATCCGCAAAGCCGTCTTGTCCGTACCATCCCAGAATGAAAGCATCATGGCCTTCGCCTTCTGCGCTTCGGCCAGGGTAGTATCCGAGGCCTTCCAGCTAATGCTATCGGGCACCTTGTTCTCATCAGTATTGACGTCTATGATAATATTCGACAAACTCATATTTATTTTAATTGAAGACGGCAAAGGTAACCAAATCATATTACCGTTTCACCTTTGAAGCGGCTGCCTTTTCGATGCTATCCCATACCAGGCCGGCCGTTCTTTCCCAGTCATACCCCTCACTGATCGATCTTCCCTTTTCAATGAGGCGGTCCCTCAGCGATTCGTCCTTATAAAGCATCATCATTTTATCCGCCATGTCCTCGTGGGAGAGTGTATCCGATATCATGGCCGCATCACCGGTCATTTCTTCCATGGCCGAATCCCTTCCCGTTACTACAGGCACCTTGCAACGCATGGCCTCCAGCACGGCTACACCGAACCCCTCGCACCGGGAAGGCTGGACAAGGGCATAGGCGGAACCTATCAAACGCGCCAACAAACGCTCCTCGACGTAACCGGTCAGCACGAGATCGTCCCGGTATTTATAGCTCGGGAGGCTCTTCGTAAAACTTTCATTGTCGTCCTGCCGCCGGCCAGTGAGCATGAGTTTCCAATCGCTTTTCTGTCTTTTTTTAAATATGGAGAATGCCTTCAGCAGGTTTTGAAGATTCTTACGGGCATGGACCGGTCCCACATAGATAAAATAATTTTTCCCATTGGTGTATTGGTCGCGGAGAAGATAGGTCTCCTCCGGTGCAAGAGGGTGAAAGATCTCTTTTACTCCCTTGTACACCACATCGATCTTGTCGTGAGCGAGCGGATATTGAGTGCTTATCTCCCTGCGGGAAAATTCTGAGATCGTGATGATCCTGGCGGCCTTTTCTACGAAGCGCGACATGAATTTCTTATAAAATCCCAGCTCGGCTTTGGTAAGCATGGAAGGCATGCAGGTATGGGAAAGATCGTGAAGCAACAGGCACTGGGGAATGGAGGTCTTGAGAGAACAGGCTTTTTCACCTGAGACGAACACATCGACTGCATGCTTTTTTAATAAGGAGGGAAGGCTGATATCCAGCCACCACTTCAAGGCCAGCCGGTGCCGGCCGCCGGGTCCCGTGCGTATGGCGATCACGTTCGGCTCGTTTATGGCGGCTTCGGGAGTGGTCTTGTCGGACACGAAGATGAACTCGTCCGAAGGCCGCAGGCGGGTGAGCCTTTTTAATACCTCCTCAAGGAAGAGGGCGCATCCTCCGGGCTGCCTGGCGCCAAGGGATCTTGTATCTACAGCAATTTTCATTCGTCCGCAAAGGTAGTCCCCTGGAAGTATCAGGTCCCGCACTTGTGACGGAAACGTGCCTCTTCAGAAGAGCGGGAGAATTTTTACATCGTAAATATCGAGATTCCAGGGATCTAACCACTACAGGTTTGTCCCAGTCCGGGCTTGTATATTTTCCACGCCGGGAGGAATATTTACAGGAGCTTTTTCAGGAAATCTTCACTTATTACTGGTTGCAAAAACGGGCAGTAATACGGTTGTGCGCGGGATGATGCGTCTCTACCTTTATGTTCATCGCCAAGTGAATCCTGTGAAACAACCAAAACCGGTGGCCTATGAAACCTTTGTACCCTATTATCGCAAGAATTGCGCTGCCACTACTTGTAATTTTCCTGCATATTACTGCTCATGGACAATGTCCCGTTGGTGCGGCCGGGCAAACGGCCTATGATACGACCATCAAGATCCCGTCCGGGGTATATGCAACGCCCGTAAAATTCCCAAAATTCAATCCCATAAATGGGATGCTTACCTGTGTGAAGCTCTGTATCACTGTTACGGGGATAATCGACAGCGTGTCGATCGAGAACGGTGCCTCAGTCCCGCAGGTCTTTAATATTAAGTACAAGCGTACCGACCAGGTGATCGGACCCGGCTTCACGGCTCCTCCTTTTACCAAAGTAATCAATAACACTTATCCCATTCCGCTCGATCCGACAGATGGAGTTCCCAATTCAGGTTCGGATTACTATATGAACACCCATGATACGGTGCTGAACGAGACTGATTGCAATACGATCAGCGATTCTCTTACGATATCGAACTTCTATGGTACGGACAGCGTATTGTATAATTATGATATAGATGTAGAAGGATATGTGACGGGTAACGGAAGTTTTAACAGCGCCATCGCAACATCGGCCCTGGTGAATTTTCATTTTGAATACTGCACCTGTCCTGCTACAGTGTTGCCGTTGAACATCCGTTCGTTTAGCCTGGATAAGATCACCAATGAAAAAGTGCAGTTGAATTGGAGCGGCTTCGATGATGCATTTGCAGAATACTCCTATGTAGCAGAGGTAAGTAGAAATGGTTATAATTTTTCAAGTATAGGATCGGCAACGAAGAATATGTCGACGACAGAGAGTTATAAACTTCTGTATACTGCGCAGTCCGGATCGAAGGGACTCTATTACTTCAGGATAAAACAGATCTATGCCAATGGGTATGTTCGCTATAGTAATATTAAGCAGGTGCAGTTGGAAAGTTCCGGTGGGATTAAATTTTCTATTTATCCTAACCCATCAAATGGCATAGTTGGTATCAAATTTGATAAGATTATGAACGGACAATTTGATGTTCAGATTTTCAATACGCAGGGACAATTGATGGTGAGAAAGAATATCGTGGTAGCTGGGTCATCTAATGCCGAAGTGGGGACACTGACTAGTGGGGTTTATTGGTTGAGGCTTACCGACAAAAAGAGCCAGGCATCCAGCGTTAATCAACTTTTAATTAAATGACCTCTTAGGTGGAAGAGGATGGTGGCTTGTAAAAGGGGCCTTGGTTCGGGGCCCCTTTCTTTTTTCCTTCTTCAGGGGTTTCCACTTACCCTATTTCCATTACTCGCACTACTTCCTTACATTTGTTGTTCTACACAGTCTATTTATGGAAATGGAATATAATACTACGAGAAATGATCTCGCCATGCGCGAATATGGTCGTCACGTGCAAAAGATGATAGAGCATGTGCTCAGCATCGAAGATCCCGAGAGACGCCAGGCTAATTCACAGGCAGTGATCGAACTAATGGGATTCTTGAATCCTCATCTCAAGAATGTTGAGGATTTTCGTCATAAGCTCTGGGACCATCTCTTTTTGATCTCGGACTTCAAGCTGGATGTAAAGTCTCCCTACCCTATACCTACAAGGGAATCCCTCAGCGAGCGGCCCAAACCCCTGCCTTATCCCAAGAGATATCCCAAGCACTCTCACCTGGGTAAGAACCTGGAAATCATCATCAAGAAGGCCCTCAAAGAGGAAGATCCGGAAAAGAAAGCGGGATTCGCCAATGCTATCGCCTACTACATGAAACTGGCCTATAGCAACTGGCATAAAGAAATGGTGCATGACGATGCCATACAGGGCGAACTAAGCAGCATAACCGAAGGTCAGCTGGCATTCACCAATACCCCTTATGTGAAGGCCTTCAGGCCACAGGAAAACAGGGAGCGTGATCGCGGCGGATACGGGAAGCAACGCGGGAAGTTCCAGCAACGCGGCGGCAGTGGCGGTGGTGGCGGCGGTCAATACCGTAACGACCGCAATGACAGGAACGACCGTGGAAATGGCGGCGGCGGCAACAATAAATTCAAGAAAAAAAGATATTAAACAGGATTCATCCGATTATACGAGATGGTTGACAGTTCCCTTGTCAACCATTTTTTTTATAAAATGACCGGCGTGGAGGAACGCATCTTGTAAATATTTTACTTTGCATGACCCGACATCACCGTGTATCACTAATCAATCCAACCACAGATGCATTCCTTTGAAGTAACAGGCGGAAAGAAACTGAGCGGTGAGATCATTCCGCAAGGCGCCAAGAATGAGGCATTGCAGATCATCAGCGCCGTTTTGTTAAGCCCGGAGAAGATAACTGTCCGGAACATTCCCGATATCGTGGATGTGAACCTGATGATAGAGTTGCTCATGGAGATGAATGTGAAGGTGGAACGTCCCAAACGCGATACATGTATCTTCCAGGCCGACAATGTGAATATCGATTACCTCCACAGCGAGGCCTATATGAGCAAGAGCGGGAAGCTCCGCGGCTCCGTGATGTTTGCCGGACCCCTTCTCTCCCGGTACCGGAAGGCATTCATCCCGAAACCGGGCGGCGATAAGATCGGACGGCGTAGGCTCGATACCCATATCATTGGGTTCGAGAAATTGGGGGCAAAGTTTATCTATCACCCTGAAGATGGATTCTTTCACCTCACCGCACCGGATCTGAAGGGGACCGACATGGTATTGGATGAGCCCTCCGTGACCGGCACGGCCAATATCATCATGGCCGGCGTTCTGGCCAGGGGAACCACTACCATTTACAATGCGGCGTGCGAACCCTATGTGCAACAACTCTGCAAGATGCTGAACCGGATGGGCGCGAAGATCAGCGGCATCGGCAGCAACCTCATTACGATCGAAGGAGTCACTCAGCTCGGCGGAACCGACCACACCATATTGCCGGACATGATCGAAGTAGGATCATTCATCGGTCTTGCAGCGATGACACAGGGTGATATCACCATCAAGGGTGCAGGCATCGAACACCTCGGCATCATACCCGGTAAGTTTCAGCAGCTGGGAATACAACTGGATATTTCCGGCGACGATATTCATATTCCCTCCCAGGAAGTATACGAGGTGCATCGCTATCTCGATGGCGGCGTGCTTACCATCTACGATCATCCCTGGCCGGGCTTCACTCCCGATCTCCTCAGCATTGTGTTGGTGACGGCCATACAGGCGAGAGGAAGCGTACTCATACACCAGAAGATGTTCGAGAGCCGTCTCTTCTTCGTCGATAAACTCATAGACATGGGTGCGCAGATCATTCTTTGCGATCCGCACCGCGCCGTCGTCATCGGGTTGGAAAGAGAACAAAAATTGCGGGGTATCACGATGAGCAGTCCCGATATCCGGGCGGGGGTAGCCCTCCTGATAGCAGCGCTCAGTGCCGAGGGCAAGAGCACGATCCAGAATATAGAACAGATAGACCGCGGGTACCAGTATATTGACGAGCGACTGAAGAAACTCGGCGCGGATATCAAAAGAATATAGCGGACAGGGAAATAGAATAGAATCTAAAAGTTAACACCAAGACCAGCATTCGATGAATCATTTTCAAAATAAGATCATTGTCATTACGGCTCCGTCAGGCGCGGGAAAGACCTCCATTACGAGGTACCTGCTCCGGCAATATCCGCAGCTTTCCTTCTCCATCTCCGCCGCCACCAGGCCTGCGCGTTCGTATGAGAAGCATGGCGAAGACTATTACTTTCTATCCACCGAGGATTTCAAACAGAAGATTCAGCACAATGAGTTTGCGGAATGGGAAATGGTGTATGAGGGAAAATATTACGGTACGCTGAAGGCGGACCTGCAGCGGATATGGGATAATGGCCAGTGCCCCTTACTGGATATCGATGTAAAGGGCGCCATCCACCTGAAGCAGGAATACCCGACCAGTTCACTTACTATCTTCATCGAGCCGCCTTCGGTAGACGAATTGAGGCGACGCCTTGAATCGAGGGGAACGGAGACCGCGGAATCGCTGCAGGCGCGGGTCAATAAAGCCTCATATGAGATATCCTTCAAGGATCACTTCGACAGATCCATCGTCAACGATGACCTGGAAAAGGCCTGTGCAGCCGCTTCTCAGCTGGTAAAAGACTTCCTCAATTTGTAAACCGCACGTACATTTGCCTTACCGCCTACAGCGGCTGTTTGTTATCTTTACCCCATGGCCGAGTGGAAAACATTAACCTGGTTCATTTTGACCCTCCTGCTGATGGGCTTCTTTGCAGGAATTGAAATGGCTTATTACAGCGCCAATCGCCTCAATATCGAATTGAGGAAGAAGAAAGGCGGCACAACGGGCCATTTGCTTACCAAATTCATAGATGCGCCAGCCAGCTTCATCGGCACAACCCTTATCGGTTTTACTATCTTCCTTGTCTTCTTCAGCCTCCAGATAAGCACGATCATGCAACCGACATGGAGATACCTGCATGTCGGCTCCGATCTCGTCCATATCATTGTCGAGATCGTCATTGCCACGTTTGTCGTACTGATATTCGCTGAGTTCATACCGAGGGCATTCTTCCGGGCGCGTAGCAATATCCTCCTGACAAGGCTCTCGATCGTCACCGATTTCTTCTACCAGATGTTCTCGCCGATAGCCGATGCCCTTATTAGTTTTTCGCAGTGGGTATTGAACATCGTCTTCGATGTGCGGCTCGACAAGCACAAGCAGGCGCTGGGTCTGGGGGAGCTGAAGAATCTTTTCCAGCATGCTCTGGACGATGAACGGCAGGACCGCAATACGCAGTTGCTGGAGAATGCACAGGAATTCCCGAAGGTCAAGATCAGGCAGTGCCTCGTTCCCCGGAAAGAGATCGTCGGGATCGACCTGAATACGCCGATGGAGGAAGTTAAGAGAAAGATGGTTGAAACCCGCTTGAGCAAACTTGTGGTATATGAGAATAATATCGATCACATAATAGGATATATACACCAGTTGGACCTGTTTAAGAAGAAGGACAACCTTTCCGAGATCCTGCTGCCGATCCCGGCCGTGCCTGCGAGTATGAGCGCTGCCGATCTGATCGGTAAGTTCAGTCGCGAACGTAAGAGCATAGCATGGGTGGTGGATGAATTCGGTGGCACCGCCGGCATCATCACGATGGAAGATGTGCTGGAGGAATTATTCGGAGAGATCCAGGATGAATATGACACGGAGAAATTCGTGGAGAAACAACTGGCGGAGAATGAATATATTTTTTCCGGGCGGCTGGAGCTGGACTACCTGGAGGAGAAGTACTCACTTGAATTCCCCGAGAATGAATCGGAGACATTGTCTGGATATATTATCAATTTTCACAAGACCATTCCTCACCAGAAGGAGAGGATAATCATAGACGATTACGAGTTCGATGTTATCAATGTCAGCGATACCAGGATCGAGACCGTGAAGATGAAGAAGCTAAAATGATGGAGAAGAAGGTCCCGGTAGAAATTGGATAACGCGAATTGCCTTCCGGCTTCGACCCCCGACTTCCCTATCTTTGCCCCACTTTTTAAAATGTATAGATGGCGTTATTGGATTTTATAAACCGGAAGAAGCAATCCGGCGGCTCGGAAATGTCTTTCATAGATCACCTGGAGGAACTCAGATGGCACCTCATCAGATCCGTGATCGCAATCGCAGTTGCGGCGATCGTTTTCTTCATTTATGTAAAGGAGATCGTCAGCAACATCCTTTTAGCGCCGGCAAAAGATAATTTTATTTCATACGGTTGGTTTTGTAAGGCCAGTCATTTTCTCGGTCTCGGGAATGCAGTCTGCATGCAGGGGGTGAAGGTGAGCTTCATCAGTACGGAACTAACGGGCCAGTTCATTTCCTCGTTTACTATTGCGTTCGTCGGCGGCTTCGTTGTGGCCTTCCCCTATATATTCTGGGAATTCTGGCGCTTCGTGCAGCCGGCTCTTTCGGATAAGGAAAGGAAGAATACTGCAGGTGTGATATTCTGGGTATCGATGCTATTCTTTACCGGGGTTGCATTCGGTTATTACATCCTTACGCCATTTATGGTGAATTTCTATTTCTCCTATTCGCTGAGTCCGCTGATCGAGATCAAACCCACATTTTCGGATTATCTCGAGAACCTGATCTATACTACCGTCGGCATCGGCGTATTGTTCCAGATGCCGCTATTGGTAATGGTACTGGCGAAGATCGGCATCGTTACTGCTGCCTTTCTCAAGAAATATCGCCGCCATGCCTTCGTACTTATTGTCATCGCCGCGGCCATCATTACGCCATCCACGGATCCGTTTAGTCTTACCATTGTGGCGATACCATTATACCTTTTATTCGAGGCAAGCATCATAGTAGCTACGCGCATCAATAAGAGACAGAAGAAGAAAGAAGCCGAAGACTGGAGCTAATCGAGCTGATAGTGGCTCTTCTAGTCGTGAAACGTGAATCGTGAATGGCGTATTCGAATTGAAGAGAACTCATTAATCGTAAAGAGGTGAACTTACCGGTCGGCAGGTTCACCTCTTTACGATTTACGACTAAGAAGTTACCCTCAGCTCAGCTCGAATACGCCATTCACGATTGACGACTCATAAGTTCCCCTCAGCTCGTATACGCCGTTCACGATTCAGGGCCATCTATTCATCGGAAAACTCTACCTTTAGTCTCTCAATGGCTACATATGAAATCACCTTTTGACCTGTCCCTTCCGGTTGCGATCGGCAGTGACCACGCGGGGTTCGAATACAAGGAAGACCTCATCTCTTTTCTCGAGGGAAAAGGTCTCGCTTTCAAAGATTTCGGCACCTATTCAAAGGACTCGGTAGATTATCCTGACTTCGCCCACCCGGTTGCGGACGCCGTTGCGAACGGGGAGTGTGCTTTCGGTATCCTCATCTGTGGCACCGCCAATGGGGTCGCCATTACAGCCAATAAACATCAGTCGATCCGCGCCGCTATCTGCTGGGGTGAAGAGATCGCGAAACTGGTGCGGCAGCATAACGACGCCAATATCATTTGCATCCCGGCCCGTTTCGTACGCGAAGGAGATGCCGAGAAGATGGTAAATACATTTATCGGCACGCAATTCGAAGGTGGCCGTCACGCCAGCAGGGTAAGCAAGATCGCCTGCACCTGAATTTCCGACCATTCATCAAAAGACTTTATCAGCCCGCAGTATTTTCTCTAAGTTTGAGTTTATTTTAAACCCAACAATACACATGAGAAAATTATTGCTGCCGGTCTCACTAGGCCTATGCCTTTTCGCCACGGCACAGAAAAAAAATTCACCAGGCTCATTCGCCGCCAGTATTACGGCGGAGGACATGAAACACCACCTCTACATCATTGCAAGCAAGGAAATGGAAGGGCGCGATACACCTTCACCCGGCCTCGAGAAAGCCGCCAACTACATTGAAGATCATTTCAAGTCCTTAGGCCTGTTGCCAGGTAACAATGGAACCTATCGTCTCCGTTATCCTTTATACAAGGACTCGATGACAAGCGCGACATTTAAAGTAAATGACGTTGCATACGAACTCAACAAGGATTTTCAGCCGAACACCAACATCGATCACCAGGCGGAATTGAAATTTTCCGAGGTCGCCTTCGTAGGTTACGGTATAGTCGATGGGGATATCGATTCATATAAGGACATTGACGTGAAGGGAAGGCTCGTCCTCGTATTGGATGGCTCGCCTCCAAGCTATAAGCCATCGGTACCGGGTTTTGCCTCGCCGGCCGGTGTGTTTGCCAAACTCAGGAAGGCCCAGGAAAAAGGCGCCGTTGCCGTCATCTTCGTGTATGCGAATTATCCACGGAAATCATTTAGCTTGACTTCTGCCTATAGTCTCAATGGTTATTCCTCCGTTATCTATCCCCAGACCTTCTCCGTTTCGGAGGGAGTAGTGGAGAAGATCATCGGTGAGCAGGGCAAAGGGATCCTGGAAAAGATGAAGACAGCGCCGTTGGCCTCGGCGATCTACAAGGCAGACATCGATCTTGGTTATACGAAGACTACATCCATGTCGAGCGCCTCTGATGTACTGGGCATGATAGAAGGAACGGATAAGAAGGATGAGTATGTGATGATCACCGCACACTACGATCACTTAGGTAAAAGAGGCGATAGCACTGTGTACTATGGCGCCGATGACGATGGAAGCGGCACTACCGGTGTGCTCGAACTGGCCGAAGCATTTGCCAAGGCAAAGGCTGCCGGCAAAGGACCGAGAAGGACGATTGTCTTCATGACCGTAAGCGGCGAAGAGAAGGGATTATGGGGTTCCGAATACTATTCGAATCATCCTGTATTTCCTCTTGAAAAGACCTCCGTTGATCTGAACATCGATATGATTGGCCGGATCGGCGAGGAATACCTGAAGGATAAGGACTCCACCAACTACGTTTATGTCATCGGCGATGATAAACTAAGTACGGATCTCGCCCCTATCACCGACGAGATCAATGCAAAGAATACCAAGTTGAAACTCGACAGGAAGTACAATGATCCCAATGATAAGAACAGGTTCTACTACCGCAGCGATCACTACAATTTTGCCCAGAAAGGCGTTCCCGTCATTTTTTATTTCAATGGTGTGCATGCAGATTACCACCGTCCGACTGATACACCGGATAAGATCAACTACAAACTCATGGCAAAGAGAGGACAGCTTGTGTTTTATACTGCGTGGGAAATGGCAAACCGCGACGAGATGATGAAGAGGGACCTCAAACTCGACAAGCCGAAAGGATTCTAAGGAAATAGCCCTATTTTTAAAAGGCAGTCCGACCCCGGGCTGCCTTTATTATTTCAAACCAAAACGCTTCCATGTCATCCAACACCCCGGACCCCCAAACAGATGTGATCGCAGACTATGCGAATGAGCTTCAGCAACAAAACCTGGAAATGAACAGGCTGGCGGTCAGGAAGGCGAGAAATGCGCTCTTCATCGCCGGGGCGCTTCTGTTCATTGGCGAAATGATACCTATGCTGAAAGATGGCCAGTTCGACCTGACGATATTCATCATCGCCGTCGTGATCTCGGGGGTCTTCGTTGGTCTTGGCTTTTGGACCAAAAAGAAGCCGTACACGGCGGTAATGATCGGCCTGCTCGCATTCATCGCCTATATCATCCTGGTGGTAGTTGTGAATGGAATGGCGGAAGGCAGTACCGGCGTAATGAAGGGCCTGCTGAGCGGGGCTATCATAAAGACCATATTGCTGATAAACCTCATCCTGCCGTTGAAACAGGCGAAGGAATTGCAGGATGCAGCCAAAAATAATTTCTAGGATATGATCACCAACGAACAAACTTCTTCTACCGAACCCGTTTCGGACCTTTTCGATAGTTATCAATCAACGCAAACAGAGATTTACGAGATAATGATCAGGAAAAGCAGGAAGTCTCTTTTCGCGATTGCCGCCGTGATATTCGTAAGCGATCTGCTCGGCCTGGCTATGGCTAACCTGATCACGTTACAAACAATGCTTGTCATCATGATCATACCGGCCCTGATAGTTGGGCTGGGCTTCCTGGTTGCAAAGCAGCCGCTGGTGTCGATGATACTCACGGCCATCGTTGTGCTGGCCGTCTGGATCTATAGCATAGTACTCCTTGGCGCGCAGGCGGCATTGATGGGATGGTTGATAAAAGCAGTGATCGTGTACCTGATGATAGCGGGGTTCGGGCATGCAACTGAAGCAAACAGGATCAGGAAGGAGCTTGTTAAGTGAGTTTTACCTTGATAGTTAAGATTTAATTTTTCGAGGGCAGGATCGATAATGTTAGATTGAGGGGCTGGAATATTTCTTAGAGGCCTTTGACATTTATTCATAGTAAGTGGCTTGCGTCGCGGGGCCCTCCCTCGCCCCTTGCCCTCCCCCGCCGCCACCGCCTTTTTTTGAGGTGCTTTATCATGCAATAACATAGTTGTGCCTCGTCAAAAGTATCTATTTGACAAAAGGCAACCCTGCCCATAGCAATCCCTCGAGACCGTTCAGCTATTTCTACCGCATCCACCTACGTAAAATGGATACTAAAAATGATCATTGACCTTAGACAAATATCGTTTGCCAGATTCGCGAAGCCAAGAGAAAATCACCGGAAAAAAAAGGAAAAAAACGGAGAATTTGGCAAGACTACATCGGTCATAATCTAATTAATCACCCAATATATCAACAATGGAAATATCCCATCTTGCAAGATCAAATTTCAAGATACAACTTGCCAAACCCCGATTGCATCATTTGGAGACCACACCTAAATTAATACAGTCTTTGCCAATGATTCAACAGATATAGTTTTGTCTTATTTCCCAAATCCCCCATAGGTGTCACTGCGGCTCTGACGAAAAAGAAGGCGCGGCACGGAGGCTACCATCCCAATACCCACGCAAAGATCAATGGCACCACGATCGTAGCATCGCTTTCTACAATAAACTTTGGCGTATGAATATCTAATTTACCCCAGGTGATCTTCTCGTTGGGTACGGCACCGGAATACGAGCCGAATGAAGTTGTTGAATCGCTGACCTGTGCAAAATAACTCCAGAAGGGAACATCATGCCATTCCAGGTCCTGGTACATCATCGGCACAACACATATTGGAAAATCACCGGCAATACCGCCCCCCACCTGGAAGAAGCCTACACCCTTTCCGGATGAGTTCGCGCGATACCATTCCGTTAGCCAGACCATATATTCGATCCCACTTTTTACAGTGGAGGCCTTCAACTCGCCTTTGATCACATAACTCGCAAAGATATTTCCCGTGGTGCTGTCTTCCCATCCGGGAACAACGATCGGGATATTCTTTTTTGCGGCGGCTACTATCCAACTGTCCTTCGGATCGATCTCGTAGTATTGTTCCAATTCGCCACTGAGGACTGTCCTGTATAAAAATTCGTGGGGAAAATAACGTTCTCCCTTCGCCTCCGCGTCTTTCCATTGCTTGACCAGGTGTTTCTGCAGGCGGCGGAAGGCTTCTTCCTCAGGGATGCAAGTATCGGTGACACGATTGAAATGATTTTCCAACAGGTCCCATTCGTCCTGTGGCGTAAGGTCGCGGTAGTGAGGCACCCGCTTATAATGAGAATGCGCGACGAGGTTCATAACATCCTCCTCGAGGTTGGCACCGGTACAACTAATTATTGCAATCTTATCCTGGCGTATCATTTCCGCCAGGGAAATACCCAATTCGGCTGTGCTCATCGCTCCTGCAAGTGAAACGAGCATTTTTCCTCCTTCGAGTAAATGGATTTCGTACCCTTTCGCGGCATCCATCAATGCGGCGGCGTTAAAGTGGCGGTAGTGATGTTCTATGAATTGCGATACAGGACCTTTTTTCATCTTGGAGCGTTTGAACAACCGCCTTCAGATCCCAAAATGGGGAGACGTCTGCGGGTAGAGCGGCAAAAATGAGAAAACAATTTGACAATTTGGTAATTTGGTAATTTGGTAATTTGACAATGATCAAAACAGAAACCCTCCGCTATCGAGCCGGAGGGTTTCTGTTTACAAGGCATTATCAAATTGCCAAATTATCAAATTACCAAATTAGGTCTACTTTACTTTTTTCTTCTCAATCACCTGCCCATATTCATCGAAACGGACAACGAATTTCTTATCGCCCTGCTCGATCACCATATTATAAGTGGTAACATCGTCGATGAAGATCTCTGCAATTTGAAGGGTAGTGCCCCTGGGGAAATTTTTCTTGATGCCGCGTGCAACAGACATTGGCAGTTGCTCGAAGAATATCATTCGGGCAGATCCGACCAATTCAGCATCCCCATTGAAAAACGCCTCAGTGCGGTGGCCGTTCCATACGAAAGAGACCTTGCGGTAATCTCCCTCGACCTTTGTCCATCTGATATCCTGGGCGCCGGCGAATTGTTTGTTGAATGCCTGCTCTATCATCGGTTCTGTACCGGGAGTTTTGGCAAAGCTGAAGAATGTCACTGCCAGCAATGGCAGGATCAATAAAAACTTTTTCATAATCTAAGGTTTAAGGTTAATGATCGTTGATCTTGTGGGAAAGAATTTTCAGGACTATACTTGAATAAGGTTGAATCAAAAAAAGGGGTGAGAGTAAAACCCCGGTTCCGGGGATGGAGCCCGGGGTTTGTTTACCACACACCAAAACTAACTGCCAGTTCAGGCTTTCGCCAATTTCTTGAACGTGCTCCATTTGCTGGAATTATCGGAACGCAGGATCACTTTCTTATCGGCCTGCTCCAATGTGATGAAATATTGAGTTCCTTCTGTACCCGATACTTCGAAAAGATCGGAGATCCAATACCCACTGTATTCTTTCTTAAGATTCGCCTGCAGGCTAAGAGGCAGGTCGAGCGAGGAGATATTACGCGTTGTTCCGAATAATACTCCATCAATGCTGTAGTAAGCGGTAACATGCTGATCGTTCAGCACGAAGCTTGCTTTGAAATAATCATTGGCTTCAGTCCACTTTACTTCCTTTGCATCGGTGAAATCTGTGCTGAAAGATCTCAATACTGTTGAACTTACATTTACTTCCCCGGCAAATACAGCTAAGCTGCTTACTGCTATTGCCAGTGTGAGAATCATCTTTTTCATAATCGTAATTATTTAAAGGTTAAGGTTTGATTTTTTAAAAACTGTCTATTTGGTTAGTAAGACGTAGCAAAAGTATCCCAGGTTACAGGTCAGGTCAAGCAAATTAGGATCAATGGAAGCCTCTGTTAAACACAGTTAACAGCTGTTCCGCTTCATCAACCGCACATCCATTGTTTTCGACCATTTATAACCAACCGTCCCATAAGTGATACAGCTTTTATTTTTTTTATTTTAAAATTAATTAGACATTTGTCTAAATATTTAATGATTCAACTGTAATGAACATCCTTTTCAAAGCTTTAAATGACGCTACGCGGCGGGAAATCCTGGAAATGCTTCATGAAAAGGACCTGACCGCAGGGGAGATAGCGGATCGCTTCAGCATGTCCTTCCCCAGCATATCCCACCATCTCGACCTCCTGAAACAGGCGAAACTCGTCACCGCAGAGAAGGAAGGCCAGTATGTTTATTATTCTCTTAACACTACTGTGGTGGATGAGATCATGAAATGGTTCCTTCAATTCAAAATAAAAAAGAAATAATCATGGATAACATATTAAGAAAGGCCGTTTGGCCTATTATCCTCATCCCTGCCGTGTACCTGGCTCTCATATGGAACCGCCTGCCGGAAAAAGTAGCGCTTCATTTCGATCTTAAGGGCGAACCCGACCGGATGGGCACCCGCAATGAACTCCTCATCACAGCCACCCTGCTCATCGTCATGAATGCCGTTGTATATCTCATCCTCACGAACATATACCGCATCGATCCGAAAAAATATGCGGCCGAGAATAAGTCGCGTCTCTACCGCATAGCCTTTGCCAGCTCCTTGTTCCTGTCAGTCGTTCTGTGCATGATCATCTATAGTAGCTCCCATGGGAACATAAAATTCAGCATGAGCATCATGCTGGCAGCCTTAGGCCTGTTCTTCGCCTTCATCGGAAACTACCTGCCCAACCTGAAACCCAACTATTTTGCAGGCATCCGTGTCCCCTGGACGCTGGAGAACGAGGACAATTGGCGAAAGACCCATGCCCTGGCGGGCAAACTCTGGTTCGGCGGCGGCATCTTCCTCGCCATCATTTGCCTGTTCCTGAAACCTACCGCCGCAATCGTGGTCTTTTTTTCCTTCATGACGCTGATCGTGGTCATTCCAATCCTCTATTCCTATGTGCTTTACCGCAACCAGAAACAATTATCAAAACATTGATATGAAAGCTATACTCTTATTGCTGTCATTGTCCGCCTGCATCCATGGCCATTGCCAGGCCAATAGCCAATTTATCGGCACCTGGGAAGGAAAACTGAACGTGGGGATCGAGCTGCGCCTCGTTTTTCATGTCGCCGATCCCGGCTCCGGCACCCTGGTCACTACCATGGACAGCCCGGACCAGAGCGCCTACGGCATAAAATGCGACTCCACTTTCGCGACCAGGGACAGCATAACCGTCTTCCTGAAGGCGCTCAAGGCCAGTTTCGCCGGCAGGCTGACCGGGGATTCCCTCCTGGAGGGCGTGTACACACAAGGCACACCCTTCCCACTGGTTCTCCGCAAGGTGGCGCATGCCACCGAACGCAAGCCGGCACAGGCGCCGAAGCCTCCCTTCCCGTACAAGAGCGAGGATATCGAATATGACAACAAGGACAAGTCCCTGCACTACGGCGCCACCATCACCCTGCCACCTGGAAAGGGCGTCTTCCCGGCTGTGGTACTGATCACGGGCAGCGGAGCGCAGAACAGGGACGAGGAGATACTGGGTCATAAATTCTTTGCCGTATTGGCGGATGGCCTCAGCCGAAACGGGATCATTGTCCTGCGGGTAGACGACCGCGGGGTTGGCAAAAGCACGGGTGTCTTCGCGGATGCCACGAGTGCCGACTTCGCCGATGACGTGAACACGAGCCTGGATTATTTGCTCACGAGACCAGAGGTGGACAAGAAAAAGATAGGCCTGATCGGGCATAGCGAGGGTGGCATGATAGCGCCAATGGTTGCCTCCAATCGCAAGGATGTCTCCTTTGTGGTGCTCCTGGCCGGTCCGGGCGTCAGGATCTTCCAGCTGATGGCTGAACAGAATGCGGCCATACTTCGCACCGTCAACATCAGCCAGAAGGCTATAGACGCTTATATTCCCCTGTACACCGCACTGATGAAGGGCATAGTGGCCGCACCGGATACCACCGCCGCCAAGGCGAAGAGCATGGAAATCATCAACCAGTGGAGGGCAGCCACCGATACCGCCCTTTTAAGCGAATTGGGCTTTGGTTCCGAGGCGGCGATCCCCGACCTGGCAAACCGGCTGGTAAGAGGATTCTCGGGGAAATGGTTCAGGTATTTCCTTTCATTCGATCCCGCACCGTACCTGGAAAGGCTCACCGGTAAGGTTCTTGCCATAAACGGGGAAAAGGACCTGCAGGTGATCCCGGCATCCAATCTCGCCGGGATCGAAAATGCGCTCAGGAAAAGCAAGGTCAAGACTTATATGGTCAGGACCATACCCGGCCTCAACCACCTCTTCCAGACCTGTATAAAGTGCACGTTGCAGGAATATGGAGACCTGGAGGAAACATTCTCGCCGGTTGCCATGCAGGTTGTCAATGAATGGCTGGATAAAAATGTGAAATGACTGCCGGAGAGCGGCTACACTTATAAACTGAAGAATTAATGAACTTCCTGGCTCATGCCCGTCTTTCGTTCGATGATCCTGACGTCCTCGTGGGAAACATGATAAGCGACTTCGTGAAGGGTAAAAAGAAATTCGATTATTCCCCGGGCATATTGAAAGGCATCATGCTCCACAGGTATATCGATACATTCACGGACGATCATGAGATGACGAAGAGGGCAAAGGAAGTGTTCCGGCCTGCCTACCGTTTATATAGCGGCGCCTTCGTTGATGTGGTCTATGATCATTTCCTTGCCAATGATCATATCGAATTTCCCGCCGATACTCTTTTTGATTTTTCGCAGCAGGTTTACCGGGAATTAGAGCGTCATAGCAAAGAGATGCCACAGCAATTCCTGGGACTCTTCCCTTACATGAGACAAAATAACTGGCTCTACAATTACAGGACCATTGCGGGTACCCGGAAAAGCTTCGGAGGCGTAGTACACCGCGCCGCATTCCTGCAGGATAGCGAAACGGCCGGTCATTTATTTGAAGAGCACTACCAACTTTTGGAGGATTGCTATCGTCATTTCTGGACGGATCTGAAGTCTTACGCACGGGAGCAATATTTCCGGCCCGATGATGCGGCAACGACAAGGATACAATAGCCCGAATCAGTTACTTTTGCACCTCCTCCTAAAAATGAAATCTATGGTTCTTACAATTCGCCAGCTCTCCTCCATGAAAAACATCGTTGCCTCTCTATCTTTCCTACTGTTCTTTTCAACCATGGCCTTTTCCCAGGCCAGCTTACCACCGCTCGCCAAATCGCCGATGGATATGAGTTATTACCCTGCCAACTATCCTGTTCTTAAGATCCAGGATAAAATACCCGAGCCGGTAGCAGTCAGGGTGATCTACAGTCGCCCGAAGAAAGAAGGCCGCCCGATATTCGGAGGCCTGGTTGAATATGGCAAGCTCTGGCGGCTTGGTGCGAATGAAGCAACGGAGATCGAATTCTACAAGAATGTCAGCATCGGTGACAAGAAGATAAGCAAGGGCCGCTACACGCTCTATGCCATCGTGAATGAAAAGACCTGGACCTTTATTCTGAACAGGGACACCGATACCTGGGGTTCGTTCAAATATGATTCGACAAAGGATATTGTCAGGGTAGAAGTGCCTATACAGCAGCAACCGACATCTGCCGAATCACTGACCATGAGTTTCGAGAAATCGGCTACTGGTTGCAATCTTGCCATTTTTTGGGAGACAATTAAAGTAGCTTTACCCATTATTTTTTAAATCAACCGATCATTCCATATGAAGGCCGTCAATTACGTTATACCGGTTCTTTTACTGATATGCCTGCATTCCTGCAAGGAAAAACCAAAAGAACCGATCGCAGAAAAGAAATTTGTAACCGCGGATACCACCGGGGCCCTCCCGGAGGAAATGGGAACGAATACCTATGCTGCCGTTGACATTTCTCCTATGGATATGTCTTACTTCCCCGTCGATTATCCCAAGCTGAAAATGGCGAACGACTCCATAGAGCCGCCATTGGTCCGGGTGATATACAGCAGGCCTCATTTGCAAAAGAGAAGACTTTTCACCAGCATTTTAAAATATGAAGAGCCATGGCGCCTTGGTGCGAATGAATCCACGGAAATTGATTTCTTCAAGGCCGTTACCATCCAGGGAAAGAAAGTAAATGCAGGGCGGTATATTATCTACTGTATCCCCCATCCCGATAAGTGGACCGTGATCCTGAATTCGAATATCGACACCTGGGGACTGAAACAGGATGCAAAGAAAGATATTCAGAAGTTCGATATCCCCTCCACCAGCAACAATCCCCTACTCGAATACTTTACCATGATCTTCGAGAAAACCAGTTCGGGTACTGACCTCGTAATGGCATGGGATGACGTTGTAGCTAAACTACCCATAGAGTTTTAAAGTCAAAATTCAAAAGTAAAAATTCAAAAATGGACCCGAAGCAATTGTCCATTTCCTTTTTCAGAGACGTTTTTTGAATTTTGACTTTAAGGACCCATTTATTCAAGACCATGTGTGGCATCGCCGGCATCATACAACCCTCTGCAGCGCTCGGAATGGAGCAGCTGAAAAAAATGACGGATGCTATTGCCCACCGGGGACCGGACGGTGAACGGTTTTGGCAGAATAAGGATCATACCGCCTTGCTTGGACACCGCAGGTTATCCATCATAGATCTGAGCGAGGCCGCTGCACAGCCTATGCATCTCTGCTCATCGCCATCAAAGGGCGAGGGGTTGGAAGAACGATATGCCATCATTCATAATGGCGAGATCTATAATTATATTGAGATAAGGAAGCAGCTCGAGAAAGAAGGCTACGCTTTCCGCTCCCAGTCCGACACCGAAGTCATTCTTGCCGCATACGACCACTGGGATGATGAATGCGTGCAGTATTTCGATGGCATGTTTGCCTTCGTTATCTGGGATGAAAAGGAACAGGAACTATTTGCCGCGCGCGACAGGTTTGGAGAAAAACCATTTTTCTATCATCTCGAAAACGGCAGGCTTTGCTTTGCGTCTGAAATGAAGGCCCTCTGGGCAATGGGGATCCCGAGAACGGCAAACCTTAAGATGCTATTTAATTTCATCACCATCGGGTATGTCGATAATCCCGCACGTCCCGAGGAGACCTTCTTCGAAAATATTCTTAAACTTCCCCCGGCGTCACGCATGTATTACAGCCTGCCGGAAAAAGAATTGACAGTCGAGAAATACTGGACGCTCGATGCCGATAAGGAAAATAAAACGATAAAGGAAGGAGAGGCCATCGAGGAATTCCAGGCCTTGCTTTCCGGGTCAATCAGCCGGCGGCTGAGAAGCGATGTGCCGGTGGGAACTTCATTGAGCGGAGGGTTGGATAGCTCATCTATCGCTTCCATCATACACCAGGTGAAGGCCGGCGACAAGAGTTATGAATGCTACACGGCCTCTTTCCCCGGTTTTGAGAAGGATGAGTTGGCATTCTCTGAAAAAGTATCGTCCCGGTTTGAGCTGAAACAACACGTGGTGCAGGTAACCTCCTCCGATCTTGTAGATGGCTGGCGCAAGTTTCTCCATCACCAGGAGGAACCGGTTGCCTCCGCCAGCGCCTTCGCGCAATACAAGGTATTCGAGCTGGCGAAGAACAATGATACAACGGTATTGCTCGATGGCCAGGGCGCGGATGAGACACTTGCCGGCTATTCCAAGTATTACAAATGGTATTGGCAGGAGCTATTTCAAAAGCGAAGGCTCGTTCGCTCGGGTGAGATCGGCGCCGCCAGGAAGAATGGAATCCGTGATAGCTTTGGATTGAAGAATATCGTGGCCTCGCTATTCCCAGATCTTGCATCGGTGATCCTGGAAAGACAATACCTGTTTCATGCGCTCGAGCAGGAAGATCTTTCAAAGGATTTCATCCGGCTGCAAAGCCGCGAGGCCTATTATACCACGCCTGCCCTGCGAAATCTCAATGGCGTTCTTTACTTCAACACCTTCGTTCATGGATTGGAAGAGTTGCTTCGCTATGCCGACCGCAATTCGATGGCTCACGGCCGGGAGCTGCGGCTGCCATTCCTGGATCATAGTCTTGTAGAGTTCATTTTCTCATTGCCCGCACATTTCAAGATACACGATGGCTGGACAAAATGGATACTCCGGAAGTCAATGGCCTCTGCACTTCCCGAAGAGATCACCTGGCGAAAGGAAAAGACGGGCTTCGAGCCGCCACAGAAACAATGGATGCAGGATAGCGGCTTCGCGGAGCTCATTATGGAGGGACGTGAGAAACTGGTCAGGGAAAAGATACTTAACCCGCATGTGCTCGACAAGCCTATCGCGGCATCAAATGCATACGACCCGGAGTCATACGATTGGAGATATGTAGCCGCGTCATTCTTGCTCTCCTCAACGTGAATGCCGTGAATCGTGAGTCGTCAATCGTGAATATACTCCGCTATTGGGATATTCGAATCGACCAGGACAGTGCCTTAGTCGATTCGAATATTCTCATGTTAGAGTGAATGCCGTGAATCGTGAGTCGTCAATCGTGAATACACTCCGCTATTGGGATATTCGAATCGACCAGGACAGTGCCTTAGTCGATTCGAATATTCTCATGTTAGAGTGAATGCCGTGAATCGTGAAACGTCAATCGTGAATACACTCCGTTATAGGAATATTCGAATCGACCAGGACAGGACCTTAATCGATTCGAATATTCTCATGTTAGAGTGTTGTATTCACGATTGACGTTTCACGATTCACGTTACTTATCTGCCCGTTTAAACTTCTCTGTCTGCTGCAGGCTACCTAAAATATCGGATTTAACAATATACCAGTTGTCATTGTCTTTCAGGTTGATGACAAAACTGACTTCTTCGTCCGAAGAGGTCTCGGTTACACCAGTGATCTCTTTGCCGGCATATTTCTTCTTGAGCTTTGCTACGATGTTCGGCATGAGCTGTGTCTCTCCGTAATAACGGATCGTTCTCAGCAGGCGTCCTTCTTCATCGTATTGAGCCCTTACCTGTACCAGGTCCTGGCGGAAGTTTACCTGGACATAGTCCGTGTATTCGTGCCAGCTGACATCCTTAGCGGAGGCGAAGGTTTCATTGAATGCCTTTATTGCTTTTTCACTGATAACTGGAAGAGCGGGGGTGGCGGCTGCGAAAAGGCCAGCAAAGAGGGCGGCCGCTAGGAGTACTTTTTTCATGGTTATATGTTTTTGATGACTAATTGGCTATCTGATCCTAAATTACACCCGCTCTTGACGCAGGTCAAGCGATTATCGATTGTTGGTAGTGCATTTCATCGCCTTCCCCGTAAACAGGAATCTCACCGGTATACCGAAGCCATTCAAATGAAATTTGAAAAAGAAGATTGAGGGCGTGAAACATGATTTCCAACCCGGGAAAATCTATCCTTAAGCATTTGTTAAAGGACCCGTTGTGACGGATGAATGGCAAAACCCGGTAGGATTAATCCTGTTCTTTAATAAAAATGCATCTTTGCATCTCTTAATTTTTCATCTTAAGCTTTCTCTATTATGAAACCCGCGACTAAGTTCATTCATGCCGGTGCAGAACCCGATCCTTCCACCGGCGCTATAATGACCCCTATTTATCAAACCTCTACCTATGTACAGGAGGCACCTGGTAAGAACAAGGGATTTGAATATGCACGCAGCCAGAATCCAACGCGGAAAGCATTGGAAGAAGCGTTAGCCATTATTGAAAACGGTAAATATGGGCTGGCCTTCAGCAGCGGTGTCGCCGCCACGGATGCTGTCATTAAGTTATTAAGTCCGGGCGATGAGGTGATCGCCGCGAACGACATGTATGGTGGAACCTACCGGCTCTTTACAAAAGTCTTCGAGAAATTCGGGATACGTTTTCTCTATACCGATATGACGCAGCCGGAGAATATCAGGAAACTGGTTACACCAAAGACAAAACTGATCTGGCTGGAGACGCCAACCAATCCCCTGATGAACATTACAGATATCACCGCGGTATCCGTGATCGCGAAGGCGGCGGGCGCATGGTTATGCGTTGACAATACATTTGCATCGCCTGCCTTGCAGAACCCACTCGACCTCGGCGCAGACATCGTCATGCATTCATCCACAAAATATCTCGGAGGCCACAGCGATGTGATCCAGGGCGCCCTTGTAATGAATGATACCAGCCTGCGCGAACAGCTTTATTTCATCCAGAAGAGTTGCGGGGCAGTACCCGGGCCGATGGATTGCTTCCTGGTGCTTCGTGGAATAAAAACCCTTCATGTGAGAATGAAAGAGCATAACCTGAACGGGGAAAAAATTGCACATTGGCTGCGCACGCATCCAAAGGTGGGAAAGGTGTATTGGCCGGGTTTCCAGGATCATCCGGGTTATGCCGTCGCATCCAGGCAAATGAGCGGCTTTGGCGGCATGATCAGCTTTGAATTGAAAGATCAGAGCCAGCAGGAGGCCATGCGTGTCCTTTCATCCACCCGGCTATTCGCATTGGCCGAAAGTCTTGGCGGTGTGGAATCGCTCATCAATCACCCCGCTTCCATGACACATGCGTCCATACCGCGCGAAGAGCGGATAAAGAATGGTTTATCCGATTCATTGATCCGGCTTAGCGTTGGAATAGAGGATGCAGACGATCTCATTGCAGACCTTGCGGCGGCAATAGGCTAAGGCAAAACGGAAGATTTGGCATTGTATCTGCAAAGTATAGTATGTAATTATTTTCTGATCATCTTAAAATTACCGACTATGCTATACATCATTGCCGTGATCCTGATCATCGGATGGTTGTTGGGATTCTTCGTCTTCTCTGCCGGTGGACTGATCCATATCTTACTCGTTATTGCTATCATCGCCATATTGCTTCGTCTGATCAGGGGTGACAGGGCACTCTGACGTGGGGGATATGTACATTTGCTGATGGACAGAAGCAGCTTGAAAGAATTTTTAGAAAGGAAGGTTGATGAATATAATCAACCTTCTTTTATTAAGGATGATCCGATCGCTGTCCCGCATCTCTTCTCAAAGAAACAGGATATTGAAATAGCGGGCTTCTTCGCCGCCACCTTCGCCTGGGGAAACCGTACTACCATCATCCGGAAGTCCAGGGAACTAATGCAATTGATGGACATGAGTCCACATGAGTTCTGTATCAATGCCGGCGCCAGGGAGCTGAAGAAATTGCTCGACTTCAAACACCGGACCTTCAACGCCACCGATCTTCTCTACTTCATAGAATTTTTCAGGCATCATTATTCCCGCGCTCCCAGCCTCGAGTCGGCTTTTACGATCCATGGCAACGAGGTGGAAGAAATGCTCATTGGGTTTCACACTTATTTTTTTTCGCTGGAGGATGCACCTAACCGCACCATGAAACATGTAGCTACGCCCGCCCGCGGATCCACCTGCAAGCGCCTCAACATGTTCCTCCGCTGGATGGTGAGAAGAGACGACAGCGGCGTAGACTTCGGGATCTGGAAAAATATTTCCCCCGCACAACTCATCTGCCCGATCGATCTGCACGTGGCAAGAGTAGCGCGACGGCTGAAACTGCTCACCCGCAAGCAGACCGATTGGAGGGCAGTACTCGATCTAACCCGGCAGCTTAAGAAATTCGATAGCGATGATCCGGCGAAGTATGACTTCGCGTTGTTTACCCTCGGAATTGCGGAGCGGTTCTAGAAGCCTTTGTGTTCCTTCGTGTCTTTGTGGTTCCTGTATTGAACCACTAAGACACGAAGGGCACAAAGGGGCACAAAGAAATACAATAAGAGGAAGGTAATATTGCCATAAGAGGGAAACGGTAAGGAGAAGATTAGGCTTATCTTGCTTGGCTAATTGTATTCCTTTGTGCCTCCTATGTTTACAAAGTAAATAAAGCAAACCACTCCACGGGAGTCCTTTGGACAAGGGGCGCAAGGAGAATGCAACACAAGGATCACAAGGATCACAAGGTCTATAAGTAATGCGACTTCGACTAACACGCCCATTTGGCACATTGTCAAATTATCAAATTGCCAAATTGTTCCTTAGAATCTTTGTGGTTCCTGTATTTCTTGCAATGTAAATTATTCAACCGCTCTACTATATGGAGAATGAAATACCGCTTGCCGCGCTTGAGGTCTTCGACATTCATTTGCCGGAAAACACTGCATCGAAATGGCGGGAAGCGCTGGAGGAGAGGATTGGCTATCTCCTGCAAAATGATTTCGACAGACTGATCAGTCTTCTCTATCGTCTGGATGTGGATGAAATGCTGCTAAAGACCAAGATAAAAGAAAGCGAGGGATTGAATACTGCGGGCATCATCTCCGACCTGGTGATAGAAAGACAGATCAAACGCATGCAGTCGAGGGACCAGTTCAGGCGAAAGGATGAGGATATAGATGAGAATGAAAAATGGTAATGGCATCAACTCACCGGGCGGCGGTCTTTTCTTTTTTTCCAAACATCAACTCCTTTACCTTCTCCTTGTCTTCCTTTTCCTTCTTCAGATCGAACATGGTTCCAAAGGCATGGTCCCAGATAGTGGAGCTCACACCGAAGCCATTATGTTCATTCTTGTAATGATGCAGGTGATGATTCCTCCAAAGCGGCTTCATCCACTTGAACGGCGGGTTCCAGGCGTGAATAGCATAATGCATGGAGCCATACATGAGATATCCGAGGATAAATCCGGGGAAGAACATGAAGACATAGCTATGCAGGGCCAGGTATGAAAGAGCGAATACCGCAGATGCAATGATCAGGCTGGGAACAGGCGGCATGAACAGGCGTTGCCTATCCCTCGGGTAATGATGGTGATTTCCGTGCAGCGTATAGATGAATTTTTGCGCCCTTGGGCTTTCCGCCACCCAATGGAAAAGGAAACGATGCGCGAGGTATTCGAAGAAGCTCCAGAAGAGAATTCCCCCTAAAAAGACCAGGGAAACACGCCCCCAGGAAAAGTCAAAACGGGCATGACTATAATACAGCATATACACGATGACCGGGAGGTACATTCCCCAGATAACAAGCGGGTGCGTCTTGGTCATCATCTCCAGGTAGTCGCTTTTAAACAGGCGAGCCTGCCCCTTGTTATGAATCTTTTCGAAATGCATGGCGCAAAGATAATGAAATCGTCGTTTGTGAGCTCCCTTACCTACCCCCAAATCACCGCTGGTCATTATCGAAAAGGCTTTTTCGCTGCTCGGGCATATACAGTGTGGCAGCGAATGTGGTCAGACAATAGTAAAAAGGAATTAGGAATAAGGAATTGGGCCTTATGAGAAGGTTTTCGTCCGGCTTTTTGCGCGATGAGGTTGTTGTGGTAGGAAATAGTTTAATTAATCCTTAACAATTGATCGACAGTCCGGAAACGGTACCCCTTTCTCTTGATATAACTGATTAGTTCGTTGAGCCGCCCGTAGAATTTGTCCTTTCGTCGCGGGTCCGTTCCTATATGTAGTAATAATACGAAGCCATTTAAGCCGGATGGCTCTTTACTCTCATATTCCATGATGGAATGATAGATATCATCCGATGACTGGTAATTCTTCAATTCCCGCCAGGAATAATCGGCATTCGCCCGGGTTCCCGGCGAAAAATTGATCAATTGAATACCGAGTTGGCCCGTCCACGACGCAATACTGTCGTTGTACCATTCATAGGGCGGCAGAAACCACAGCGCCTGTTCCTTCCTTATTCCGGCCTTAGCCATCTCCCCGTAATTTGCCAGGAGATCGTTCCGGAATACGGACCGGCTTATCAACAGGCTGTCCCTCCTGGTCCAGTCGCAATACAACAAGTGCTTGTCCGAATGCGGGCCCAGGTAATGACCCTTTGCCTTCAGTCCCGAGATCAATTTCTTAAAGTCCGCATTCCGATAGAAATTTCCGGTGAGAAAAAACGATGCCTTTACATTTTGCCTATCCAATGTTGCAGTGATGGAATTCGCACCATCGGCAAAGCCATCCCCGGTAAAGACGAGCGCCAGTTCTCTTTTTGTGGTATCGCCACGGACGATCGCGCCGTGATCGTATGTGAAGCCGGTGTTGCCGGCAGGGCTTCGGCTTTCCGCCTCTTTTGCGGCCAGGAGATATACCAGCGAAGCGGTGCCGTCCATAGTGGGCTCATTGGTGCTGAAGTCGCCGACATCGTCGTGGTACACGGCCAATCCACTCTGGAAGGCTGCATATTCATCGGGCTCATTGAGCGTGACACCCAACAGGCTATTATAGATATTCGTATAGACGGGTCCGTCTACCAACCCTCCATCGATCGGGTATTTCTTAAGACGGCTTAGCGAGGAATGCGGGTCGGCCGGTGTGTCTCCCCAGGCGGGCAGGCCATAGACCATGCCGGTGCCCCAGGGATTACATCCGAAGAGCCAATCGATATTCGCCTGCTCGAGTTCATCAAAATCACTGTCACCACTTAGCTCCTTGTACCAATGACACTGGATGGCGAAAGAGACCGTCAGGTTATTGCTGCACCAGATAAAAGGTATCCCGCGATAGAAGGCATTGGCACCGGCTTTTTGCCATACTCTTTCGATGCCTTCCCTATACCATGCGATCAGCTGTTTCCTTATGCTTTCATACCGCGGCTCATTCTTACCAACCCGTTTATCGGCCAATACTCTCGCTAGTTCGCGGTGACCGAGATTGATGAATGGATACCATTGATAGTGACGGGCCGTATCCTTACCCAACCATGGCGTCACCGTTTCCTGCGCGGCATAATAGTAAGCGGTATCGATCCTGTTACCGGGAGATGCATGTGCCGGATCCGAAATGCCGGCAGAGGCGGCAAATTCCAGCTCCATGTCGTCGGTCCAGTTATCTTCCTCATAAAAATAGGGAGCTTTCATGGGAGCTGTTTGCGTAACACCTTTCTTCTTTTCCGAATACTTCATCGCGCTCCAGGCCTTTGGGAGGAGTGTCTGACTATAGTGAGCATCAGCCTTTTCAAATAACTGGCTGCCGAGGAAGAATACGCTGCTCACCTTCGCCGCCGTGGATGAAGTGCCCATAGTCCTGTTCTTATATTTTCCTAACCCCTGTGGTTCGCCTGTGATGAAATAGACAGGACGTTCGCTGCCCTTTCCATATTGAGTATCGCGGCCCGGTAAACGCATGCTGATATGATCGCGGTCATCGGCCAACTGATTGAACATCCAATTATCCTTAGGATGCATCTTCAATAACCAATCGATGCCCCATCTCGCTTCGTCCAATACATCCGGCACTTTGTTGGTTCCATCGAGACCGTTCGCCTGTTTCGTATCGCCGAAGACCGCAGGGAAATCGCGGTAGGCCATGAGCAGGTGATAAGCGGCGTTGGCGGAAGTGGTCACGTATTGCAGGTAATCGGTGGCATCATGCCAGCCTCCGCTAACATCGATATAGGTACTGTCCTTCAAACCCGCTGCCGCACCATACATGGAATAACCATCGCGTGTGTGACAACTATCTTTCAGGAAAGGATTGAAACCGGATCGTTGTTGCCGCATGTAGCGCAGGCAGAAATCGGCGGCTCCTTTGTAGACATCGTTCCCAATGGTAAACTCGGGAGATTTTGTGTCGCCCGATTGAAGATAATAGCGACCGGGTTCCCGCCAGGATGAAAATTCAAAACGATGGGTATGTGCGAAGGGGCCGTACACACCAAAGTCCTTTCCCGGCTTACCCCAAACAACGGTTTTACCCGTAGCTGCATCAACAAGTTTCCAGCCAATCAGACTGGCACCCTCTTTACCACACCATACGGCCGCCTTTATACCGCCAGGCGTATAGCCCAGTTGATTAATGCGAATCCAGGCGAGCTCATTATCCCCTTTACCATGTTGGCTCTTCGCCATAATCATGATCGATGAGATGATGAGTAAAAGGAATAAACCTTTTCTATTCATGCGGGCAATTATTTGAGTTAATCTTTGTACGATAGGCGGAAGCGCGACAGGTCGGGCCTCACTGCGCGGGTTCGTTCCAATTCGTATCGATAAACGATCTCTCCCACTTCTTTGAAGAAAGGATAGCCGATCTGATCATATTCATACTTGTCATCGTTCAGAACACCGTCGCTGTTGACGTAGATAACGCCACTGAGCATGAATTCCACATTGTGTTCGAAGTCGACGATATAGGCTACGTCGGTAAGAAACCCATACGACCAGCCGGGCTTATTGAACACCCTGATATTCGGGGGGATCTTGCCCTTGCCGGATTTAAACAGGAAGAACTTCGTGTAGCTGTCGAAGTATTCGCTTGTATCGTAACGGGGATACCGGCTCTCCGAAGGAAGCTCCGACATATATCGATAGAGAAAATCATAGTCGTCCTTCTGCAGGTTAAATCGGCGAGCGGCTGGTACGGAGGCCGGGAAAAGAACGGAGCGAAGTATCTGCTGCAGATCCTGAAGCGGGACATTATTGTGTTTGGTGAAGTCCATGGGCGAATCAACAAGCTTCTCATTGCGGTCGTAATGAGCATTGCCCATGAGGACCTGTTTGGAGAAATCGAATTTCACTGTGCTGATGGCGGGGGGTTGAAAATAGAAACTGCCATCGCTCTTCTTAAACCGGAGCGGGTTCGTGTGCCTGTTCTGGTCCTCGTCCATGGAAA
>Ga0193753_10000378_pt1 | contig 44370 bp, 74 predicted proteins | sample H1c2metaG_FD_144925 | JGI IMG/M metagenome (GOLD analysis project Ga0193753, IMG submission 144925) | Soil microbial communities from a riparian zone of the East river system, Colorado, United States - H1c2 | ecosystem: Environmental > Terrestrial > Soil > Riparian zone | place: USA: East...
ATCCAAGTAATCGTAAAAGAATTAGCCACTACAAAAACAATTGAAGGCGCACCGATGATCACTGATAGTCGTGGATTTATTGTTAACGGTGAATTAAGTACTGCAATTATTCAAGACCCAGATAGCTTAACAATTCTTACTGATTTATATGATGGACATGATAAACCTGAGTGGACAAACCTATTAAAGGGTGACGGTGCTGAAAAGCTCAAATACCCTTATATAACAGCTTTGTTTGGAAGTTCACCAGCACACTTTTATGATTCGATTCCCCAAGTTAATATTGAGGGTGGATATATTGGCAGAAATCTTATTATCTATGAAGAAGTTCGAGCACGTAATGTAGATTTACTTGACGAAAAAGACGATAAACAGCTAGATGATAAATTTGAACAGTATATCGTTCCTAAATACTGTCCTCACTTAGAAAAGATAGGTAAGCATAAAGGACGGTTAATTCCTAATGATGATGCTAGGTTAGTATTTAATAAGTTTCGTAGACAGTGGAGAGAGAAACAGACATACGATAAGACAGGCTTCCTCAATAGAGTTCCAGATCATATACTTAAAGTAGGTATGTGTCTTTCATTAGCTGAAGATGAGTTAACCGGTGAGATTTCAGCCGCTCACATGGAAGAAGCCATTGATAGAATCACTAAGTTAGTTTACAGTTCTCGTAGAACGACTGAAGGTAGAGGACCAGACCCATTAGCCGCTCCGACTAAAATGATTCTAGATTTTCTAATTGCGGCTGATAATCAAGAGTTGCCTAAACGAGTATTATTATCCCGTGGATACGGAACAGTTAACACATTTAGTCTTGATCAGATTATTGAGAATCTCCTAGAACTTGGATGGATTCAACGTAATAAGATTAATGGTAATCAGGACTGGCTAATTCGTCTTGCTGGAGAACCGAAGGAAAACTATGTTAAGTACATTGAGAGCAGAAAGAAATGATTAAATCTGAATCCTGTCAAGATAATAATCACTTTGAATGTACTAAAGATGGTGATTTAGATCATTCTGATTGTGAATGTTGGTGTCATACTCAATATTTAATCTTGGATAAAGATGAGGTTGAGGCTCTAAGAGATTTATTACAACATCAATATGTAAGTTACGAAAAGTTAAAGAAGATTGAAGTAACTAGAAAAATCATGAAGTGGAGAGGATTCAGTGACATTAGAGAAACTAGAACTAGAACGTAGAGCTATGCATGAATATATTATTATGAAGTTAAATGAGAAAGATTATCATGCAGTAGCCGATGCTGCTATGGATTTAAGAGAGTTAGAAGTTGAAATTAAAATGATTAAGAATATTCAATCTAGCGAGCGTTCAGCTAAGGAATCTAAAGTTCCATTTAGGAGATTAGAAAATGAGCATGAGTGAAAGAGGATTTGGATCATTAACTCCTGAAAGACGTAAAGAGATTGCATCTAAGGGAGGAAAGTCTGCTCACGAGAAAGGCAAGGCTTATGAGTGGAATTCTGAAACTGCTAGATTAGCAGGTGCTAAAGGCGGTAAGATTACTAAAGATGGGAAAGCTAAGTTGGATAATACTAATGACGGAAAGATTGAATAATGATTAATGATGCCCAATCTTTGAATATGATTGCAGCAAGAGTTAATTCAGCTAACTCAAAATGGTGGCTTGATTTAGAGACGGGTCTTCCTATTAAACGTAATATTGGTGAACTTCTTATGCTTTCAGTTAGTGAGTTATCTGAAGCAATGGAAGGACACCGTAAGAATTTAATGGATGATAAACTCCCACACCGTAAAATGTTTGATGTCGAAGTAGTAGATACATTTATTCGCTTATTTGATATTGCTGGTGCATTAATTCCTGAATTTGGTCAGATATTTGAAGAGAAGATGAAGTTTAATTCTATTAGAAAAGATCACACTTTAGAAGCTCGTAAGAAAGCAGACGGTAAAAAATACTAATGAACCACAAAGTATCATTCAAAATAATTGGGCCATCTCATATTAAAACTCTACCAAATAATGAGGGATTCGAAATCTATGCTGATAAACCTATTGAAATAACTATCTATAATGGTAGAATTGGTGGTTATACATTAGATACAGAACCTCATTCTGTAATACAAATAATAACTGAGGAGAGAAAATGAAATATCAAATAGTTAGTTATACTAAAGATGGATTTATTATCAGACATAAAACATTTACAGATCATGAATATGATGAAATGATAGCTTATATTGCTCATGAATCTCAGTTAAAAGAAGTTAATAGAGTTGAAATTACTAGGTGGAATATTAAAGGAGAAAAAGTATGATATATCATATTATAGAAATTTGGTCTGGAATTCTTTTAGCAATGTATACATTCATATTGGTTGACACAATAAAAGATAAAAAATTACATAGTAAATTTATTTCTCCTGGAAAGACGAAAAGATAAAATGACACCAGAAGCGATTTTACAGCAAGGGTTAGAGATAATCAAAAAGAAACAAGTTGATTATGCTACAGACCCAACTAAGAATAGGTATGAGAACTTTGAACGTAGCGGAACTATAGCTAGTTGGTTTAAAGACCCAATAGATATTGCGTTTGCTACGTTGATCGGAACTAAACTTGCTAGGCTAGGAAGTTTATTATCTGAGAATAAGACTCCAAATAATGAGACAGTAGAAGATACGTTTATTGATTTAGCTAATTACTCAGCTTTGTGGGGTGGATACAGAACTTCTGTTAAAAATTCAGTTGAAGATGAATCAGATAATGTTACAAAATTAAGTCCTTGTTTATCTTGTTCTAAATGTGGGTCAAAAAGTATACCCAATAAATATATGTTAACTATTCAAAATGATAAGAATACAGTCATAAGATATAATTATTTCTGTAGTTATTTTTGCATGCAAGAATACATAGATAAGTTTCTGGGATCAAATAAAGCACCAACTTATAATACTTCAAATCGTACAATAACAATAAAATAATAAGGGAAGCCGAGTTGGCGAAATAGGCAAACGCATGAGACTTAAAATCTCACGGTAGCAATACCTTGTCGGTTCGATTCCGACACTCGGCACCATTATGACAAAAATCACAACAGTTAGAAACGACAAAGATTTCATTTTTGAATTTCACGGTAAGGTTAATATTGAATTCACCGAAGATATGATTATTGTTACAGCTCAATCATTAATAAAAGGTATTAAAGTAATGCATTCATTCTACTTTAAAGATGTTAAATCTATTAAAGTAAGTTAATGAAAAACACAAAAACTAAGCAGAAAAGATGGATAGGAAGGCAAATAGCTAGAGGATTATGTACAAGATGTGGAGTAAATGATATTAGTCACAATAGTGTATCATCTTGTAATGAGTGTCTAGTAAAGAGATCTATCGCTAAAAGGACTAAAAGACTTGAACAAGCGAAGAAGATTCAAAGCCAAGCGTAGACGTGTCCGGTATAAAAGAATAAATTATCTTTATTCTTTGTTGGGATCGCCACAACAATCATAATTTAGGAATAGGAACATCTCCAATTCCCAAAACTCTCATTAAATAAACAATTAAACAGATAGCAACAATAACATATATTACAGTCTTAAATATCGAAGGCATAGGAATGTAAGTAACAATTAAATAAACAATCAATCCAGCAAGAGCTAAAGTGAAAATCAGACTAATCATTGATTTCTCCTATCTGACATTGTTGTACGGTAACTTCCCACCAAGATTAATAGCCCCACCTTTATTCATTGATCTTTGCTCCTGAAGAATACGATTTAGAGAATCACCTTCAGGTTCAATACCAAGAATTTTATTTATCCAATCTTCAGTTTGCCAGGGAGCTTTAGTTGATAAGTTATCTCCTACATTCTTAGCTACTGATTGCCTAAATATTAAATCTTCTTCTCCAGCCGGTAACATTCTAGGAGTCGGAGAAGGACCGGAATAATTAACATTTGATTTACTAAGCATAGGATTCTTAGGCATAGGATTAGGAGTATAATCTTTAAATACACCTTCAGTTACATTCTTACCATTAACAATATTACCTTCGGGTACAACTTCTCCTGCGACAGAAGATGCCTCATCGGCAAAGTTAGAGATACTAGGAGTAATTTTAGGTCTGCCACCCTGAGCGAAATCTTCAAGAAATGGCATCTTAACAAATGATCTTAAGCCTTTAGGAATAATAGCATTCTCGGCGCTAGACAAAGCACCGGCTGCCATTCTAGCCGTTTTGATAGGATTACCTACAGCAGTCATAACTCCAGGAGTGATAGCCGCTAACCCAGTATCCATACCGATATTCTTAGCTTTCTGAATTGGACTGGATTTAGGTTCAATCATTAATCCTTCCGAGATTAAATCTCTCAAACCCCTGCCTGCACCAACACCTAAAGCTGCACCCGGTAATGTTCCTAAACCAAATGTTTCTGGTGTAGAAGCCGCTCCTCCTAACATACCACCCACTGCCGGAATAGTATCAAGTAATCCTTTAGCAATTTGCTGTAGTTTAGGATGCCCTGCAAAAGTAGTAGCTCTACTCTGAGCCTTCTCTTGAGCTGCTTGAGCAGAGGCATCACCAGCTAAAGGATTTTCTACTCTACTTCTAAGATCAGGTTTACGATTAAATACTTCCATCATTAATTGATTATCATCAATATCTTTCAGCTCAGGAACTTCTGCTTTAAGTTTAGCTAAGAAGTCTTTTTGAGACATTAACTTATCAGGCATTACTTCACCGTCCCAAAGATTTTGTCAAGTGCAGCATCAATTTTAGAGTTATTGTTGGTGTTACCTTTAGGTCCACTTGCATAGCCCTTTAAATAACTATCTACAGTATTCAATCTACCATTAAACATACTTAAAGTGCTTTCTGAGCTTAAGAGACTTTTTAAGTATTTAATCATTTCAATAGAGCCACCACCTCTTGCACCACCATGAACTCTACCCATACCAGAAGTCATTAAACCAAGATTAGTAATGAATTGACCTACAGCAGCATCATTGTTTAATTTGGGATCTTTAGTAATAATATCACTGAAAGTATTTAATGAATTCTCAACCTCTTCAGGACTACCAGTTGTACCAACCTTAGCTGCTAACTCACGAATGCGACTCATAACTGGTCCGAACAGTCCGCGTTTATCTAAATCAGCAGCCTGCTTTCTTAAGTCAGAAATATGGGGAAGAAGCATCTTAGCACCTTCCATCATAGTCTTAGTTTGATTAGTAACTTCATCAGCCTTAGTAGGCATATTTGCTGGCTTATATAATTCGGTATCAATTAAGTCTTTCATTTGACCAGTATCCTGATTGAGTAAGATAGATTTATATCCGCCTTTACCATCAGGGACAATGACAGGACTCCAGCCTTTATTATTCTGAGAAGCTAATTTATTCTTACCAGTTTCATCAATCTCTGCCATCTTGAATTTATGAGTTAATTCAAGTTCTGCAGTCTGAGAAAGCTCGTGAGGCTCAGCAATCTTCTGATGTTCGCCAGTAGCAGGATTAAACACATAAATACTTCCGTCATTAATTTTCTGAAATTCTAAATCTGGATGCTTAATTTTGAATTCTTTAAGGTCAACTTCTTTCTGTTTAATTTTTAAATCATTAGCATCTTTATCTTCCTTGGCTACTTGAATTCTATCTTTTAGAGTCTGAGCTTCAGCCTGAGTCTTATCTTTCAGATCTTGAGCTTCTTTAGTTGCTTTCTCAGTCTCAGTTTGATGCCTAGCTGTATTTTCAAGAACATTAGTTTGATGTTTAAGGGTGGAAGCTTGAAATTCCGGATTAAGTTTATTCTTCCAATCAGTTAGTTTATGTTCAAAAGGAGCATTAATCGCAGCCGCTCCCTCATCAGCACCTTTGAAAGCACCCACTAAAGTGCCACCAATTTGCCTTAACAGTGAAGGGTGATAGTCTTCTCTTTTAGGATACTGTGATAATAACTCAGAAAAGTGATCCATCATAGTAGGCTCAGATTGTGGCTGAGGATTACTAAGATTAGACATATTAACTAACGGGGTAGATGGGGGATCTCCTAATTGAATAGGAAAGTTAGCCATTCCTTCTGCTGTATTTGGCGCAGGACCGGCTGGCTGACCAATTGTAGTAGGTAACATATCTTCGTTAATACCAGGCTGATATGGTTGATCATCAGCTAAGTTACCAAATAAATTCTTAAGTCTGAGAGACTGAAATAAATCCATATTAGTGCTTCATGAGGGCACCGATGCCCCCGGCTGCCATGCTACCAATTTCAGCGATCTGACCTAATGGACCTTTATGCTGTGCAGTAACATTCAATCCTTCTAAACCTTTCATCTTGTTACCTAGAATCATTTGGGATAAATCAGTATTGATATTATTTGAAGCATCAGACATTGATTGACTCTGATCTCTAGCTAATTTAGCTTGTAACGCACCATAATTAGGAGAATATCCTCCCTGTAAACCTTTCTGGCGATTAATATTCATCATAGCATTAGAGTAAGCTGCTTTAATAGGACTGAATGCTCTAGCTCTAAGATTTTGCTGATCTTGAGATGAGACTCCGCCAGTAGAGGCGATATCTCTATATCCCTGACTTGCAACTTTATTATCGCCTTTTGCCATAACCTATCTCACCTCAAATCCAAAACTAAAGACTTTCCCCTTGTATTTCTAAATCCATGCTGTATTAAATGATTACCAAATGATTCATTTTGAATAAAAGCATGTAATTGGTCAAAACTAAATTTACGCCCAATATAGGATGATATTTCCATTGCATCCATTAACGCACGTCCAATCTTAGTTAGATTATAATCTTTATTAGTAATAAGAATAGACTCGGCAATTGGTTTAACACCACCAGCTATAATTATATTATCCTCATCATCAACTACAACGAAGGATGCCATTAAATCTGAAAAGTAGCTAAACTCAAACTCTTCTCTAAAGTATCTTTCATGGATTCTTCGAATGACTTCAATGTCCCTTGATTGTAGAGAACGAGTAATCATGTTATTCAGCTAAGAACTCTTCAATCGTAAAAATTGTATTTCTTTTACGTTGAATATGAAAATGTTCATTCATAGTTCCAGGAGACTCTAAGGAGCTGTAGAATCTATCTTTATCTAGTATACTCATAATATGATCTAGAATTATCTGTTTATCATCTAAATCTTTACTTCTAACATCATAAGCTTCACCAAGATAATGAGGATCGGTTAAACCTGAATGAATTCCTTCACATGCTGATGTGATAGTTAAGTCAATATTTAGAAACTTAGAGGTTCTTTTAATAGCTTCCAGAATTACATAACCAGAAGCAGATATTTTAGTAAATTGAACTCCAGGTTTGATTTTAACCATGACTAACCTGATACTCCAATCTCTCCTTCACCTTCGAAACTAAGACTGGTATTAGCAGAAGCACCACCAACTAAAAAGTCAGCGGCATCAAGGCGCAGAAGTCCATACCAATCAACATAGCTATTAGCAGGAACAGATAATCCCTGACCAATTACTTCAGTTCCAGCAGTATTAGCACCTGTAGCACCTAACCAGAATGAACAGGTTACAGCACCACTAGTTTTATTAACAATACGAATATGTTTTAAGATAATATATTGCGCTGAAGCACCAGCATTAACACCTCCAGCCGCTGTTGCTGGATTAAGAATATTAGTAGTAAGAGTATTTGTTAATGCTACTGGTCCAAATCTAGCTGTTTTGTTAGCTGCCATTTTTCTCTCCTAAGGAACATTAATCTTTTGAATTGAAAACCCAGCAACATGTAATGTACTACCATTACCGGCTGCATCAGAATGAACTGTAATACTACAAGTCTGAATACCTGTAATGTCAATAGCTTGTGTATTCCAAACTGCACGAGGAACTCCAGTAATTGCAGTTCCAGCAGCTCCTATTGGAGCTGTTTCACCCATTGCACTAACGTAGATAAGAGATGTAGAATGACAACCCATATAACCAATTATATGAACTGGTATATTTGAAGCAGTTGCAACTAAACCACCACTGAAACTGGCACCAGCAACACCACTAATACCAATTCCAAGAGTATAATTCCTATTGCCACCAGTAGTATTTGTAATATTACCAAATAATTCATATCGGATTGTATCTCCTGGACGAATTTGTAAACTGACACTTGCTACAATAGATTCTGCAACAACAAAGTTTATAACGTCAGAAGCAATTCCCCCACGAGAAATTAAAGGTAAATTAGATAAAAAAGCAACTCCAGGTATACCTTCATCTCCATCTATACCGTCAGTAGGAAATAAAGTAACTCCGGCTGGACCAGCAGCACCAGCAATTCCAGGATTACCTTGTGGACCTGGTAATGCTATAAAACAATCACCATCTTCTCCATCTATACCAAATCCAGGAGGTCCAGATTGTCCTGATGTTCCTGCGATACCATCTTGTCCTCTAATACCAGGAGGACCGGGAGAACCATCTTCTCCATTATCACCATTAAAACCAACTGGACCCTGTAATCCAGTTAATCCTTGTAAACCTATTGGACCGGGAATTGAAATATTATCATCTAAACCTAGTACGGAAGAGCCGCTATCGAGTAATTGTTGAATAATTATATTCTGATTAACTATGGATGAACTACTGCTTGAAGAAGTGTTAGCATTTTGAGTGAGTTTAAGAAGTTGCCCGATTAGCTGATAAATTACTTGATATAAAGCATTATCCTTTTGTTGTAATCCTGTATTTAATAATAAAGCATATAATCTAGTAGGGTCAGTTATTTTAGATGTTGCCATAATTTACCATTACATCGGATATCCTGTGGCCATTGGTTTAACATAAATAGTTATCTTACTGATATTAAACACTTCATCTATACCTGTAGTTTTAATCTCCAATTGCGCATTCTGGTCAATAAAGTTTGCAAGCACAAAAGGTTCTCTATTTGTAGAATTCTGTAGTGTAATTGAAGCTAATTGAATATTATTTACATCATCTAGTGACCTTAAAAATAACTGTAAGAATCCAGAACCAGTAACACGCATACGAGTTCCATTAAAATGAATTAATTCGCCATTAAATGAAGAATTACTCATTGTTAACCTCCAACGTAACCTGTTCTCACAAACGGATTTGGAATTTTCACATCAACAGTATCATCAGTATCTCTGTCATATAATGTATCATTAGTCTTATTTAAAGTTAATGTATAAATTCCTGAAGTATTTGGATGTAAAACTGCTAAAGTTCCTAATACAATCGGGATAGGACTGGGAGTTGCATCAAGAATAGCATTAAATGTAACTCCATCAGCAGTTGGGTCAAATCCTACTGGTAAACAGAATACTAAACTGTTTGTTGTTGCTACTATACTCTCAGGGACTCCAGTTTGAGTAACTCCATCATTATCTGTATAAGAAAATGTAAAATCTGTTAAATCAGTAAATATCAGAGCATTAGGGTCTAATGGGTCTGATGTCATTGTGATACAATCTCCCTGGTTAATAGGAGGAGGTGTATCAATTGTCCAAACAAAAGGAAGTGTATCGTATGTTCCTTCTATCCTAAAATTATAAAATATACCTACTACAGGATCTCCGGTACCTCCACTATCTACCTGTAAATCTACTTTTAATCCTATTCCATTTCCAAGCATATCTGCGATGCCTAAAATTGGAAAGTATACAAAAGTATCAGCATTTAATGTTCCATTATTACCAGTAGCTTGCTGTATATTAAAAGTTGATGTCCCATCCACTGGAGGATATGGAGGTGGGGGAATAAAATCAGCAAGTATCATTAAACTAGCGGCTGTTACAATAAATCCAGCCGGTAAAGATGTAAGATCTATAGGTGCTAGACTGCCATCTAAGTAAATTGAATTACCACCTAAACTTAATCGAATAGTATCTGTGAAAGTTGCATTTGCTGCTTGGAGAATCATACTTCCAACAAGATTCTCTATATCAACATCACTAAGCAATGCATCTAAAATAGATTGTAAAGTTCCAGTATTAGATTCCCATCCACCTGCAAATGGAGCTACACCACCTACCCTAACTGGCACTCCGCCTGATATAATAGATGTTGGTCTAATTATAAAAGTTCCAGGCATTAATCAGCTCCTAATATAATTTCATTAATATTATATATTGCAACAGTATTAATTCCCATTAAAAAAGTCCAGGGAGCCCATCTAATCTTCTTCGGGTCAAAGCCATTAACATAATTAGCAACTAATAAAGCTCTTGTTGGAAGAACTATGTAAACTTCTTTTTGAATAGGAGCATTTATAATTTGAATTTTACGAAATTCATTCCTGTTTAAATCTCTCCAATACTGTTCTATTTTCCATGAGAGTTCAGGATTAATGTAACGACCATTAAACAGTACAATACCTTGATAGGTAGCAACGATGAGATAATCAACGCTAGATCCACCAGAGTCAAGAACAGTTGCAATTCCATGAATACAAGTTCCTAAAGCTGTATCAATTGGAACTAAAGGCCAAGAAGAAGGAGCATCACCATTATCAGTAAATGAGACAGTTCTGCTACGCTTCATTACATATAAAACATCACGTAGCTCACAAGCGTTGGTAATTGGATTTCCATCAGGAGGAACAATAATAATCCCATCAATCTGGCTAATGGATTCTGGTTCACCTATAGTTGAAACTAATCCAATTGAAATATCATCAAATGTTGTACAGAGTACTAATCTACTATTATAACCAGCTAATACAGCTCCGGCTGGAATATTAACATAATTATCAAGCAAATATGAAGCATCTTCGATTAATTCAGAATCAAAAAATGAAATGTTACTTAATGTAGTAGTAACATTGTCATTAATAGTTGCGTTCGGGATGAAAAAGAAATCAAACCCAAATGGATTATTATCGTATGTAGTTACTACTTTTGTTGCAACAATATGACGCCTAACGATAGTAGCATCACCTGTTGGAATGTTAACAAAATTAACAGAGAAGAATTCAGCCGTTGTGAATCCTGTAATCTCACCTGGTGCAATGAATGCACCACTATCAGTCTCACCTACTACACCGAATAAATGAAACCCTGGATCAGTATTACCAGCCGCCCCGTTCGATAATGTCATTAATCCAGTAATAGGAGTGCCACCAGCTTTACGTGCAGGAGTTCCATCTCCCATATAAACATATAAAAATTCATCCTCCAGTCCCTTTTCAATATTTAATCCATTAGTATCTTGAAATGACGTAAAGGGACTTAAGTATGCTCTACCATTAACAGGAAGAAATGCAAAATCAGTCATTCCTGCTACAGTTAGAATAGGACCAAAAACAGTAGTTGCATTAACTACATGATAAATCTTACCGTCATCTCCATCGACAATTAATACAATTAAAGTATTGGCAGTTTGTGTTGGATAGTTATAAATACGTTTAACATTCGATAAAGGAACTGAAACATCTTGGCTAATTCCGATTCCATCCCTAGTTCTAAATGATGAGTCTCCTACGAATTTAACATTTTCGCAGTCAGAGAAATGATCTAATGGAGTGTTGTCAACGTCTCCACGCTGCCATAACCCATTAAATTTATCGATGACGATTGGTTCGTGATCTCTCAGTTTCATGATATTTATTTGGCTACTCTGCTACACTTCATTGCAGCGTCGGTCAGACATTAAAACGAAGTTTCACAGAGTAGCCAAAGAATAAAAAGCTAATTAAGGATTAGAAGCAACAGCAGCCGCTAACGCATCGGCATTGGTATTCAGTTCAGTAACTTCATCAAAGAACGGCTGAAGTTCTGTTTCTGTAGCCCCATTAGCTAATGCCTGATCAATGGCAGCCTGCAGACGAGCAGCAAATCCATTGATGAGAACTGTTGCTGAAGCCATAACACCTTCAGACTTATCAACAGCATCCTTCAAACTAGCAATAACCGGATTTCCCATATCACACTCCTTTTTTCTGCGCATTGATTGCTTCTTCCAATTCATTACTAGATGTATTAAGCTCTTTAGTAAGATTTTTAATTTCTTCAAGACTTACATCCCTTCTACGAATAAGAGAAATAAACTCCCTGAAGTCTTCAATACCTTCAATTTCAATTTTAATAGGCATTATGTTGGTGGCGAAACAACAATAAGAGCAGCCGTTGCTCTAGAGTAATTATTCCACACATCAGTAGTAGAACCAGTATAACCATCAGTGGGAGTAATGTCAGTATTGATATCAGCAAACTGATTGAATAATACGTGATTGCTAGCTCCCTGTCCAGCTAATGCGATAGTATTGATTCTCTGCCCTGCACCTGTGAGGCTGAAGAAATCATTCCTCAGAATCTCAGCAAAGTTCAACGACATAACAATATCGCTACCGTTCTGAAAGAACTTACAGGCTTCGATTAACCAACTACGTGGGATAGCAGCCGCTGTATTCAATCCAATAATTGCAGTCCCTGCAAGAGTATCGAATCTGCAACCATAAGCTGAAACATAACCACATCCTCCGTTATCTTCAATGCCCTTTTGTGTAGTTCCACCATTACCTGCAAAGTTACAGTTGACAACACTAAGATGAGAGGCATCGATAGTATCTACAACAGCACTTCTAGTAGTACGAATAGCTGCTGAGCCATTATGAGGAGTAAATTCAATATTCTCAAATGCCCAACCAGCCGCTCTTAATTCAATAAGAGCTTGTCCTGCAACAGCACCAGTAGCAGGAGGTAGCCAACATGCTCCACCACCTGTAGGTGTGCCATTAGCAGGAATTCCACCAGTACCAGTTGTAGCCTGACGTGGACTATTAGCGGCTCCGTAGATAGTAACATCATAAACATCTAATGGAGCTACAGCTTGTTCACGCAATACTCCACCGAGAATAATAATATCCCTACTTCTAAGATTAGGAGCTAAATCAGTGAAATTAGCAAAGGAGCCACGTGGTCCGTTGCCTTGAGGAAAGATATACCACGGTCGACCAATTTTACCAAGCCGATTACTTTGAATATTAATATCCCTAGCATCCTGCTTAATCTCACGCCAAAAACCAACATTACTCATCTGACTCCTCCAGTCGCATTACGACCAACAAGCTAAGCTTGCCAGAGGTAAAGTAATTAACTATATGTACGTCTTTTAAATGAGCTTCTGAATGGCCTACGCCTAATCATAATATTTTGTCTGCCCTTAGAACCAATACCTACAATTCTATCAAGTGCTAAAACTGCATTACCATTTAAACTTTGTGCTCGTGTTGGATTCTCACCAAGCATTTCAGCAACTAAAGCTCCGGTTCTATATTCTAAGAATCCCCTAGAGTTGATCACTGAAATATTATCTGCTCCAGTTGTACTAGTAAACTGAGCGAATAAGAACTTGATATAATCCATTTTAATATCATTATCCTGATTGGCTGATAAAAATTTAATTTTCTGAGTTTGCCAAGTATACCAGATAAGCTGTTGAACCTCTACCCCTTGCTGCCATCTCGGGAGGGTATCAAGCTTAGTCATAGGAATATAAGGATCAATTCCTGCTTGCCTCTCCCATAAAACTCTAGGTTCTACTAAATCAGATGGAAGATATGGAGTATTTACGACTGGTACATCTGGAGCAAACCCAATTTCAGTTGTTCCAGATAATACTGTTACTTCAGTGGAGACAGTAGCAGTCACAGGAACATCATTCAATTCAAAGAGTTCCTGAAGTTCTTGCAAAGCTGAGTTTAGTAGTGGAAGCTGCTTAATATATGGATAAATAGTCTTCGACGGATCATTATTTAGAGCAGCAGCTCTATCCATGACGCTTCCGCTAGTTATGTCTGGGTAGGCCACTGCTTCTCCCTACTGAATTGTTGGAGCCTAAAAGCTAGGAGCTGGAACATCAACAGACTGCATAGTTAAAGCTTTATACTTTTCAACGTTAACAATTGTCTTGCAGTTACCGCAAATTGGATAATCTGTATTCATCAGATAGCCGCAAGCAGGACACTTGGACATCTCTGTAGTAATAGTGAAATCTTTCATCCACGGCTTACCTGCATGGACGTTCATTTCCTTAGCCGCAATACGCATATCATCAGCAATGACAAGTGGATTTCCGTTAGTTCTAGCCCACATTGTATCTGCTAACTTAATTAGTGCATTATAGAATGTATCTTGTTTAGCCTTAGCCGTTAACATGGCTCCCATATGATTCTTGATAACATCTTCTACAGTGAGTTCACTAGGAATCCAAAATAAACCAGGCATGGAAGAACCCATATTACATCCAAGTAATCCATTACAGAAGTCCTTGACTACTGAATCGGCAATTTGAATCGAAGAGTTAGGAATTTCCAGTAACGGCTGTTCTTCGTCAATTTCTCTCCACCAAGAAGAGGAACCAACAACTAAAATTGATGGCTTAGAGAAACTACCGGCTGCAATCTTGAATATACCAGGTTCAATAGTATATTTTCTCTCAACAATGTTTTTAGGATAAATTGAAACAATCGTAGATTTATCCACCGGATTGAGCGGTGCTCTTACTGTTCTCTTACGAGCATTAATCAAACCTAAAATGCCCATTAGACACCTTCCTTGTACAGAAGAGTCCTAACTGCCGCATCTTTAGCTTCTAATAATTTACGTAATGTAACTGTACGTTCTGGATTCATAGGATAATCATTAACAATTCTTTCTGCTAATTCACAGAATGGTTTACTTGCAGCCTGTAAATGTTCTGGTAAATGAGCATACTGGAAAAACTGTAACATTCTGTCAACCATCAATGCACCTTCTCGAAGTTCCTGGGCACAATTATTGATTCCCCAGTTTTAGTTGTGCCTTCTAAACTGGATTGCTCTCCAAACAACTCCTCTACTAAACCGTCGATTCTCTTTTTCTGAGTTTCTAAATATGCTTCTTGAGAGTTTTCAGGATCATGATATTTTCTTAACGAGTGATCTTTAGTTCCGTACTGAGCAGCATATACCGTATCAATAACAAATTTAGCCGCATCTATTCTAGGAGGAAGGTAATTACCATTCTTATCTTCAAATGTCCAAAGATTCTCGTATGAAATCTTAGCTGTAGGTAAATCTTCCTTATTAATATCTGGAACAACTACTAATCGTTCCAGCACATACTTCTCTTTAATCCATTGACGATATTTAGGAACGTAACGAACTTCAGTTACAGTTCTCAGATATATACCATTTTCAGTAACATCGTCATAAGTGCCTAAACGATGCTCAAATTGGTCTTCACTCCAAACAACTCTCCAAATTGGCAGACCTGTAACTGTATCAATACCAAATAGGTCTTTCAGTTGAGAGTTAATCTTGGCAATCGTTTCTGTGAGTTCCATTTTTTAGTTACTTAAAGTTTTATATGGTAGCAGGAGTTTAACTGGTGAATGTTAAACTCCTGCTACCTATAACTATTTAGCTAATAGCACCCGGATAGTATTTGCCTGTTGCCGGGTTATAAATCATAGCCACTGGAATGTTAACACCAGGATTAGCGGCTACCATAATATTTCCAGCAATAGAGAAAACATCCATTGCATCAGGAAATACCAAATAAAGAATATGCTCACCCTCAAGAGGAGGTGTGATATTAACAATCTGAGTTACCCCAGTAACAATCGTCAGTAAGCTAACCGGAGCGATGGTAGCGGCTGATGCAATTGTAGATGGAGTTGGACCCTTATTACTCTGGAATGGACTGAATTTATATGCGTTTAACTCAGATGCTCCAGACATGTTTATTGATATCCTTCCGGGATGGCGAGGTTATCGATATATGCTGTAGCAGCAGGATTATTAACAAAGAACTGCATTCCGGCCACCATGTAGAAGATGTCCGATGCAGCAACACCGCCAGTAGAACTACGAATCTCGAAGATGTTTCTACCGTCAGTCTTATAGAAGCCAATAGGAAGAACTTCTCCCCGTCCCCAAACTTCATCGGAAACGAAGTCAATTCTTGTCTTATTCCAGCTATAAGACGGCTTGTCTGGAGCACCAGCAAACTGCATCCTATCAAAATACATATTTAAGTCCCCTTCGGACTTATTCTGATTCTGCTGCTGAATCATAATAACTGCCTGACCAATGTCCTCATACGCCTGTTTCTGACAGGGATGAAGCCACGCATTGGGCTTGAAGTTATTATTAATACCAACACGATTACCAATCTTATTAATTGCTAACCGAGGAAGTGGAAGACTCAATGCGCTATTATTTCCGTTAACTCGGTTAGACCGAATTTCAGGAGTACTAGCACGAGAAAATCCAAGCCATGTTCCAACGGAAGCATTACTGTGATGATAAGGAACACCAAACATTGCAGGAAGTGATAATGGAGAAATAATACCATCAACAATCAAAACATCTCCAGCCACAGCACCGGCTACAGCAGGAGTCACTTCGATTACTGAATTCTCCACATCCCAAAATGTAACTTGTCCCTTACCACGATTAGTACCTAATGCAGAATTGAATACCTGAACAACCTGACCAAATCGAACAAGACGGGCACCAAATTCAGGTGTTAACTGATATGTATCAACTCCACCAGAAGTTGTAACTGCATCAATTTCACCAACCTGACCAGTTCCCGGCTGCATTAGCTGAGAATCTAACTGACGCCGTAACTCATCTAATGCTGTAGCAGTAAGACGCTTGACAGCATTAGTAATAGCTTTACGATCGTTATCAGTTGCCCACTGAGTGAGCTTAGTGTATTCAATGTTCTCAGAAACGAACACTGAATTGAGAACAGCCTTATCCCAAGTCGGGCCGCCTCCCCTACCTAAATCACCACCATTAGGATCAAAATACTGAAATGATCCGCCAGGTCGTAATTCAAGAGGAATGCGCATTTGACGCTGAGAAATTACCTCAACGTCACGCTTTTTAATATTCGCGAAGAACATGTCATCGCGTTCAAAAAGCACCCGAATCTTCGGGATAACGCGTTCGAGTTCTAACGCATTAACCTGAGATTCAACAACAGCCACAATTAGTCCTCCATTAAGAATTCTAAAGTTGTCTTACCTTTGAGATCGTTCTTATCATATTTTGTGGCCGATTTATCTGGAGTTCGGCTTTCTCGTTTCTCAGACTTACGTTCTCTATCATCACTTCTATCTTCTTTATCTTCATTAGTAACACGTTTTCCCATTCCCTTTAAAGCTTCGTTACGGGCCTGTTTTATGACTGCAGGCAGCAGTGTCTTTGCTTTGGCAAGGAATGCACTACGAACTCTATTAACAGAATCTCTATTCATGTTATCTTCAATAGCTTTCTTCCAAAGCTTATCAACAAGACTTTTAAATCTAGTATCTTTATTAATTGCAGTTTCAAGGCTTGCCATTGCTTCTTTAACTGCAGTCTTACGGACATATTCCGTCATTGAATCTTTTGGGTCGATATGAGCTTCAATAGTAGACTTGTACGAATTATTAACACGGGTATTCAAATCTTCTACTGCTTCGGAGAGCTTATTCTTAAGAAATGCTTCTTCTCTTCTAGAAAGATCAGATTCTTTCTTGGAATGCTCCTCATCGTCAGAAGTCGTATCTTTACTGTAATTAGTAGGAGCCGTTATTTCATCGGAACCAAATGCCATCTCATTAAGTAACTGAGCGGCTTTAGTCAATTCTTCGTTATTCTTCTTTTTACCTAAATTAGCCATATTAATAACAGCACTCTTAATAACATTAGTGATGATATGATTATACGCATTCATATCAACTTCAGCAATAGTCTTCAAGTAATTATCAACAATCTTATTAAATGATTTAGGATTTTCAGACTTAACACTAGCTAGGATTGTCTTAGTATTACCTTCTAAGACATCCTTCTCAAAGTTGTTAAGTGTTTGAATAGCTTCAACTGCTTTTTTAGCATCATCAATAGTAGGAAGCAGTTCAGTGTATTGCTGTTCTCGATAGTAAGCTTTCTCTAAATAAGGAAAATCTTTGAAGAGCTCAGGGTACTTCTTGAGGATTTCACGACGACGAACAGGAGTAACTAATTCAAGTTTCTCCTCATCGATTTCATCGTCCTCTAAATCATCCTCTAGTTCTTTTAGCTCGTCATCTTCATCTGAGTCTTCATCTGAATCTGAATCTGAATCTGAATCTGAATCTTCAGTCTCTTTATCAGATTTCTTAGATTTATCAGATTTATCTTGCTTATCATCTTTATTTTCCTTCTTATCCTTCTTAGAATCTTTTAAATCAATAACTTCAGACTCATCATCGCTACTGAGGAAATCAATAATATCTTCCTTTCCCATTGAAGGAGGAGGCGGTGTTCCTCCAGTAGGAGAATCAGGAGGAGAATACAAAAAACTAAACATTCGTCTTGACATCACTATCCTTTTTAATGGGTGCGTCTAAGTCGCTATTGGGCTTTTTACCAGGAGCGGCACCTTGCTCTTGACTAGCCATTTGTTCCGCCATCATTGCGTTTTGAATTTCAGTAAAATGTAATTTACCATGTAATAATACATTCATATAACCTTCAGGATTAGACTGCTTAGTTTGCCTTCCAGCTTCGCTTGTAATCCACTTGCGGCAGATTTCAAACTCTACTTCATTATTATCGTAGATGGGATCAATTTCAACAGATGGTATGAATTCTTCGCCTGTTTCAGGATCCATTCCAGTAGGAATTGGCTGTGAGTCAAGCAGAATCTTAATTTCATCATATTGCTTAATCATGCTATCTTCATTAGGAACAAACAAATCAACAATTCCTAATGCGTCATGAAGCAACGAGATATTTTCAGGAGCGGCTAGAATCTTAAGAACTTCAGGATTTCCATTCTTGAAGAGTTCCATAACCGTGTCTTTAATCTGCGACCAAGTCATAGGCAGATTTTCATTTGCCTCTAACTCAACCTTACCTACCTTACCTTCTAAGTCAGCTTTACGAATGAAGACGTTAACGAAGTTTCCATCATCGAGTTTCTGGACATCCTTCTCATCTTCTTTAACACCCTTAATATACATTGGAACAACTTTGGAAAATAAAGTCTTCCAGGTTGTAGTAAATAACTTCCAATTATTTTGAAGTCTCTGTAATGCCTGAGCACGAGACATTGAATACTGAGAAGCTGTTTCAGTTCCTTGCATACTTCCACCAAACAGTGATGGGAGAGCACCAGAAACTAATTGACCTAACGATTGAATATTTGTAGAAAAAGGTATTACTTCAGAACTTAAAGTAGCCGTTCTCATCTCGAAGAATCCGTCGGCTAATGACTTTCCTGTTTTAGGAGTAGCCGGAAAGACTCCACCTGGAGTAGTTTCGGTCTGACCGTAAGCATCGAAATTCAACACTCCGGGGTCAGCAAATGTCTGGCTGATTCCATGCTCAATAGTCTGTAGAACAAGTGAAATCAAGTCGTTAGTGATTTCTTGAATAGAAACTAAACTCTGACCTAATGGGTCAAAGTGTAAGTAATCAGAAAGAGGATTCTCGGTAAGAGTCCAGTAATCATCAAGACACTCATTGTGAGCTTCAGCAAAGCTATCATTAATATAGACAACTCTAACGCCATCTGGAAATTTCTTCTTTAACTCATTAACGGCTCTATCGTCAGCAAGAATATTAAATTTAGCTGGGCGAATCCATGCTTGATGTTTAGTAACTACGTTAGTAGGAAACTCACCTTGGTATTGAGGACTGAGGCGTCCCCACTGATCATAATTCTCGTATGAACCATGATTACCTTTAATAGCCTCACGAAGCTTTTTAGAACCTCGGAGATGCTGAAATTCATCCATAGCTATAGTATAATCAATTTCCCGACTTAAAATTAAATATGGACAGTCAGCTTGCCCTCTAGCATACGAAGGTACTTTTACGTAAAGACCTCCATACACCTCAATACAAACTCTAGCTTTTGGTTCATTCGTAGAACCTACAAACTTAGGAACAATTAATCTCTTAGCAGATAAAGTTGGTTGGACAATCTCTAGACAATTAGGACATAAATCTAAATTATCCTCATTTAATTCATCATCAATCTTTACATCAGTATCGTCCTTACCAAACTTATCTCTAAGCTGGTCATCTATTTCATCATCCATTGGAAAGCCACACGCAGGACACGTTGTGACTTTATGAAATTCATCTACATTTTCATATTCAGTTTTAGTATAGGTTCCGTAAGACTTATCACATTTAGAATAATTATGAAACGCAGTCATACCTTCAGTGGCAAAAATAAATAAGGCATGTATCCAGATAAGGCTAGCATTACTATGACGGTATACTAATTGAGAAATTTTATCGCCGGCTTTGGCAGTTGCAATGTCCAAAGTGTTATCAGCATCATCTGGAAAACACTTAATTGGTGGAACAGTTACTGAAAGAGCGGCGATAATTGATTCAAGATAAGCTCTATAAACATTAATAGGCTTATCATAAGCACCTTGGTCTGTATCGGCATCTTGAGTTTCATCCCAGATACGCCAATCATGAGCAACTTCTGAGTACCAAATTCTCTGAAATCCTTCCCAGAGAAGCTTTAAACGTCTCCACTGACGAATTTGACGTTCACGAACAGATTTATCCTCTGCAACGCAGTCATCGTAGACTGATTTGAGGAGGACTTCCATCTCTTCTGTCAGTTCGACTTTAGCCATTAGTAATTAACCGCGAACGCCAGTAATACCAGAAGGAACAGGTCTATCTTCTTTACGCATAAACAAATCATTAAACTTATTAAACAGACCTTTCTTTTTCTGAGTTACTTCAAATTTCTTCTTCGGCTTAGATTTGATTTTAGATTCAGTTGGAATACTTGTCATAGATGCTTGGCGTGCAAGTTTACTTCCAGCCAAATCAGGATTCTTAACAAAAGCAAACTTAGAACCGAATGAGTCTTTAGTTCCTACACTAGTAGTAAATCCAGTTGCATGAACTGGTTGCTTTTTAGAAGGACCTGTATTAACTGGCATTTGATTTTACCGTTTCAGTCTCAGCTACTCCAAGTTCCTTCTCAATATCTTCAACAGTTAATGGCTTACCTTGATTCGAATCAGCCGTTGTTGTGGCTTTATTAGCTTCGAGTGCTCTTAACTTAGCTCTATCTTCAGCCTCAAGCATTTGCTGACGAACCTTCCAATTCATATGTTTACTTGTAATAGGAATTAGATTACGAGTATCGACTGGCTTATCTTCGATTACTGGAGGAGTCAGAATTCTATCAAGTAAATCCCTATTAGCTTGATTAACTAATGCAAGCTGAGTCTTAAGAGTCTCGCAGCTTTCACAGTAAGTTAACTCTCTCTTACGTTCCTTGAAGGAAGTTCGAATCTCTAAGTATTCTCGAAGCCAGCCAAACATTTAGTTCCTTCTCTTCTTATGAAATCGACTGACCATTCCAGTCTTATTCTCAGCTTCGAGAGTTCTCATGTTACGATAGAACGCTGTGAAATCGTTATTAGCAGAAAGTTGTGCAATTAATGCAGCTTCTTTCTGAACACGATTGAATTCTTCACCTGCATCTTCAAAATAACGTTCAGCAGTGTCTACTGCGTAACGTAAATCATCATAAGGATCATCACCTTCAAACTCGGCAACGTCCTCAGCAGGTTTACCATCCTTACCTTTCTTATCATAATTACATGCTTTAATTGATTCAATCATCACCGGACAACAGTTAGGGTGTCCTTCATGATTGTCTTCTTTACAGTTAAAAATTTGAAGTTTTGGTAAATTCGTTTCTTCAACTATTGTATTATCAAATATACTTAAATACTTCTCGTATTCAATCTGACCTTTGATGCGATAGATACGCATCGCATACTCTTCATTATATACAAGTTGCTCAGCTTTAGGAACTGTAGGCTTCTGCTTAAATCTAAGATATTCATGAATTAACATTTTACCAGCTACCCGACTTCCAGAAGTATTATTAGATAACTCGATAGGACAACCTAATGCTTCTTCAATCTGAGTCTGAACTGTATGTTCAAGTCCTCTATCTTGACTTGCTGACTTACAGAACTTAACTGACTTTGGCTTTTCTAGTTCAAGAAAATGTTTGATAATCGGTGCCCACATTTCAATCTTAGTTTTCTGCCAATATAATTCACGATATAAATACAATCTCTTTTGCGGACTTACAGCATAGAATCCGATGTAAGTCATAGCCGCAAATCCCCAGTCACCTACAATAAATTTAGGCCACCAACCGGGAATCTCGAATGGTTCAACTACATGTATAGCATTTTCTGGTTCATCTGGGTATTTACGATCTCTGAATTCATCGAATACCTGTCCTAGATATGCTGACCAATCACCAAATTTCTTAGCTTTTCTTTCAGCGTCAGGACGTCCATCAAGAGACTGAGCATAAGTAGGATCAATATGTTCTTTATTATCTTCAAGTGTTGCATGAATATAAATCCTTTTATTTCCTCCCCTACCTGAAATAATTACTCCACCTTTTGGATTTGGATCAATAAATCTTTTCTTAGTGAATGTATGCCCAATACCTCCAGGCATTGCAGCTGCTCGTGTGATTGCTGGTAGTCCTGTTCCTACTGGTGCTCTATTTCTTTCAAATGCAATGTAAAGATAAATGTATTCAGTACAATTGGTAAGCTCATCTGGTGTGAAGAGAGAGATTTCCATAGAATCGAAATTATGAACATCCTTCTCTTCTTCACAGTGTGCTAAGAATATTTGGGCACCGTCATTACTTAATCCACGACCGCCATATTGATCTGGTCTAGGAAACGTCCAAATCATATCAGAGCCGTTGTAGGTAGCTCCAAAATGGCGGTAAATATCTCGTGTCCTGCCTACAATTTCTTTCTTAAGGTCAGGACGTGTACGCCGCATGAATACCTGTTTAAACTTAGGATTCTCATGCCACTTATGAACAATACCATACATTAATAATACGTCAGACTTACCAGAACCGGCACCTCCACCATAAAGAGCTTCTTTAATGGTAGGAGGAATAGATAGAAACTGTTCCTGTTTAGGATTGGGTTTCCATATGTGTGCTGGTAGCTGGTCCACTGGTTCTCAGATAATCTAAAATGAAACTAATTAATACTGAAGTTAACAGGAGAACTAGGAAGTGATACAACAACATTAAGTGTTACAGTTGGTGAAACACCCCAAATATTACTAGCCTGCAATGTAAATGTGTGTGGTCCAGTCGTTGTAATTGTAACCTGCTGAGTAAGACCGGTAGGAGTTCCAACTACAACTCCATCTTGCTTAACAATATAATTGTCAACGGCTCCGTTAACAGCGTTGACTGGGCCTGCTACCCAACCTAATGTCTTAGTAATTGGAAGAGATTGAGCATGAACAATAATAGTACCAGGAATAACAATTGGAGAATTCTTACCTGAACAAGCGTAAGCGATAGCAAAGATTACTGCAACAATAGCTAACTTCTTCATTACTTCTTATGCTCCTCTATCTTCAGTTCAGGTTTGTTCTTAAATGTTTCAGTCGAAGCTTCATTGGTAATAGGCTTATTAGAGGCAGCCACAAAAGTATCAGTATTAGGAATAGTTTTAATACCGGCAATCAGCCTGTCAACATTCTCATCATAAACTTCTAATGCTTTACTCTCATTTAAAGAGCTAGGATTGATAGCATTGATAGTACGGACAGTAGCAATGATTGTATCCCGTGCAATCTTCTTCTTGTCCTTACCGGGAAGACCAGTCTCTTCAGCCAACGTAACAGCGGCTGTAATTAATTCATTATATGGTTGTGCCTTTGGAACGAATCCTAAAATCAAAGGAACAAATCGAACTAAATTCTTGAGAAACCCACCGAAGCTCATTTTCCATTTCTCCTATCAGGTTGAGGATCATCTATTCGATCATCTTGTGACTTAGTAACTTTGCGAAGTAAATCTATTACATTAATACCTAGAGCTCCACCAATAGTAACTACTACTGAGAAGCCTAATCCAAAAATCTCACCAACTCCAGCCGGCGACTGAAAATCAGTCCATGCTGTATGCTTAGCTAGAATACCAGAACCGAAGTAGAAGAATGCTGCAAGACCGGCTAGGAATACAGTGAGTGCAACCTTCTGTCTTGTTTGCACTAAGTTCCCTAAATCTGAAATCTAAAACTTAAAGCTTAAAATTCACAATCGGAGCAATTGGAATCTATGGAACTATTAAATAGGTAAATGAAAATGAATAGAAACGATTAGTTGTACTAACTGTAGTCCAACGAAATTCTGCTGTGTCTGTTGCTAAATCTGCTGCTATCCTCACTCCTTCAGCAGATAATGTAGTAAGAGCCGTTCCTCCAGCTTGCTCAGGTGATGCAATAGCAGATGCAATAGGAAGTGACATGTGAAAATTAGTATCGCCTATAGCAGTTGGGTCAGCATCGAATCGACCACTTACTGTAACTACATTGCCTACACGCATATACTGTGTAGTATAAGCAGTTGTTGCATCTAAATTTGTAATGGAAGTTAGTGTAGGAGTGTAAGTTTGAGTTGCATTACTTACACCGGTTCCTCCGTTAGCGGCTGGAAGAGTGTCACCAAGTGATGTAATTACACCAGTAGTTGCGGCTCCTCTAAGGATACCAGAACTTAAAGATCCAATAGCCTGCTCAGCAGATAATCCAGTATTAGCAGTCTGAACAATGTATGTAGCATTCGCTGGAGCAAATCCAGATGAACCATTACCGGCTACTAATAGATTACCATTAGCATCCACTCGTAGCCTAGCATTATTAAATGTAACTGTATTGATTGGAGGAGTTTGAGCTGCTGAGCTTACTAATAAATATCCTAGTGAATCAACTTTAACTCTAATCTGTGATGGAGTCTGTCCTAGTAATATAGTAGATGTTAATATTGCTACAGTACTAAAAGCTATCAGCTTTAATTTCAATTTCAGTTTCATAACTAAGAACCTACATAACTGACGTTGAATGTTCCGCCAACAACATTTTCACTTACTCGAATGCGAATGAATAAGTAAACTCCTTCAACAGTAACAATTACCATTGTAGCAGTAATACCAGTAGTAAGCGTAATCTCATTAGTAATTGGACCAAAATCATTAAAGTCAGTTGGAGAAGCTACAAGGTCAGTTGACTCAATTACTATCTTACCAGCAGTGATGTTAGCGGCTGGATATGTTTGGATATAAAAAGTATGGTGCTTAAAGCTATTAGGAATAGCAATGATAATACTTTCACCAGTATCTACAGGCTCAGCGAAGAATTGTAATTTAGTGCCACGAGTAGCTGATTTAATTGGCATTACCCTTTATTTTCTTTCCTGCTGAGATTGATGCTTGATAGAATGTATTTCATTTCTGAAACTCTAACAAGTATTAGCTAATTACGATAGTATAGTTTCCGCCGCTGATTGCAACAGTGAAAACAGTAGCCGCTGAGATATCGTAAGTTTGAGGATTAACTCCGTTAATTAAGTCAACTGTTAATAGTCCAGCCGGAATGTCAACGCTAAATTTAGCCACGTTGGCAATAACTAATCCAGTCGCAACTAATCCTGCACCGCTTGCTCCGGTAACTGTAACTTGGCTCATTTTTTAGTCTCCTTGAAAGTGAATGTGAATTATTCAGAAACGTGAATCGTTTCGTAGTTAGTTTCCTGATTGAAGGTAGGACTGTAAACAATAATCTGAGGCATGTTAACACCGTCTCTATTCTTATTGTTCTCAGCGTTAACAATCTTATTCATCTCGCCAGCAACAGCGGCTAATTTCTCAGCTTTTATTTCAGGAATGCGAATCTTCAATTCGTCCATTGCAGCGTTCATAATATCTAATGCTTTATGCTTAGCTGAGTTAGATTGACTAGCTAACTTTTCATCTACATCCTTCATTACATCTGTAATTTTAGGAGGCATGCAAGGAATAATATTCTTCTTAGCTGAACCTAAAGAATTCAGTCTATTAAGAAGATTCATAGGAGATTCAATTCTAACTTGAATCTGCTCTTCTGTTAAAATCATATTATTTCCTCCGACAAACCGAAACCCAAGCCTGAGCAAGTCTAACACAATCCCTCATCCCTGTCAACCTCAAAATCTGCACATATTGCGTTCATATCCTCACGACGCGAGTGAACATTTCACCGAATGAACATTTCACTTTTTACGTTTTCTCCCTGAATTCTTGACTTGTTCTCTTTTGTTTATTTCTAGCTTTCAGAATTAAGTTATTCATTTTCTTACCTGAGTTATTCATTGTCAATAGCGCGCAATACTGTGCACTAATGTAACTAACTGTGCAGGGGTGTATAGGGGTGTGCAATGCAATACCATGCATCCATGTGCAGTTATGTGAACCAATTGCACACTATTATACAGAATTGCATGGCATGATCTTTATTGCACATATTATTTTCTTTATGCTAGTGCAGAGATGTGCATATGGCATAACAATATTGTCGTGCAATAGTGTGTAATTTTGTGAATACTCAATCGCCATGCCAATGTATAATACTGTGTAATTATGTGCAATTGTGTACAGGTACGAATTATGTAATGGCATAATGTTTGAACTGCACACTTTTACTGTGCAGAACTGTAAATTACACAATCGTAATACTGCACACTATTATACACGCTGTAAGTCCTTTGCTATCAATGACTTACAGGAACGATTACAGAAGTGTAATAATGGTTACGATTCTGTAACGTCATTTTGCAGAACTGTGCATATTTGACTTCACAATACTGCACACTTCTATACGTGATTACACGTCACTGCATAGTCAATGACCGTTGGCAAGAGGTATGTATTACTATATGATATGGAATGACGATGCAAGCGGCGCGAAAGCCGCACCTGCTTAGCAGGACTCGCTAGGGCTTTACTGTTAGCCCTAACCAAAGTGACTCACAACGGAAACTATTCTGTGTAATAGAGTTGTGCTTAGCAAACACGGGCCTTATAACCCAAGGCACGGATAGTGTAGAACTATCTCAGGATAATGTGGGTGTCTCTCTCTGTATCAATGGCATACCGGCTTAGGCACGGGTGTTTGACAGAGAATTAAATGGGTTTGTTTGTAGGCTGTAGTTGCTCCGCAACTCACTTACAGAAAAGGATACAATGCCTAAACCGTCATACTTCGCTATTGTCTGGCGCGAAGCTGGTAAACGCCGTAAGATGGTATTCCAGCTACGAGAGACAGCGCAAATCATGTTAGATAGACTAATGCGCGATTGCAGACATTACGATGCAGTTCTAAAGGAAGTGAAGCAATGATTTATCAAACTCATGCCTTCTGGCTGGCATTCCATGAATTCTATATGAACAATCCTGAAATCGATTTAAGTATAGCTCAAGCCTTCTCTGATTGGCTAGCTAAGCACTCTATAGACCAACTGATACACCTTCGTAACACTCACTATCTGATAGCTAATACAATTGAAGATGCTATCATCAATAAACAATAAACATTTACAGCCTACTAATAAGCCCATTTGATACAATAATGCTACTTCTGGTCTTTATAGATTAGCAAGTAAGTCTAATCCTACTGTCTAACGCGACAGGTAATAAAAGATTAGCATTGCTAATACGGTTGCTGTTGATTCTGTGGTTAACAAACGTCCAAAACAGCGGACAGAAACAACGTATCAACGGCTACCGTTCGTTTTTCTCTTGACAAGCTACGGCGTTCGTGATATAATCGTGTTAGGCAAGGCAAAGGGCAATTACGCCCACTTTAGGAGACAGACAAATGAGTGAAGACCAGAAGACGGCACTTGAACTTCAACGTGAGGCAGCGGAAACCAAAGCAGAAGAGACAAACAAGTCTCGAACAGGTTTGGGAACACGAGTTACTGTGACTCAGACTCGTGGTAAGGGAACGCAGGTTATCTCTTATGAATCGTTTGATGAATCGAAGATTGATACGATTCCTCAGACAGTTCAGGACTTCGTTAACACAACAAAGACTTCAGATGACAAGACTCTTGCAGGATATCTCTGGCGCGGTTTCAATGCACTTGCTTACGAAACTGCCAGCGACCCAATTGCAGAGTTCGTTAACAAGTCGTGGTCTGATGATGTTCAGCTTCAGTTCAGGACTGCCGTTCGTAACTACTCGCGTGGAGTTCAGTGCAGCATTGAAGATGCGGTTGCTCTTATCAAGCCGGGATTTGATAAGACTTTCACTAAGTAAGAGCTTCGCTCCTGAGTAGTTCTCTAGGTTTGCTAGTTCCTATTAAAAACTAGCATCCAGAAGTAGCATTCCCCTTGTATCAGATAGGCTTCAATTCTTTTTAATAGGGCAAAACACGTTTTAGCACGTTTCTGAACGTTGCCTTACGTCTCCGTTCGTTTCTGGACGTTTCTGGACATTTCTGGGCGTTTCGTAACGTTCGCGGAATGAACATTTCGCGTTTTTCGCCCGTTTTTGTTGGGGTTTTTTGGCCTTTGTCCACTTTTCAGGCCGGAAACTGACCTAAGTCAGAATCGCCTACCCGCCTTTCCCCGCCGGCTTTCTGATTCTTTTTCTTATTCTATATCTTATTATTTTTTATATATTTTTTTATATATATATAATAATAAGAACGACCCCCTGGGAGGGGGGTATCCAAAATCAAAAATTTAGAAGAGGGGACACAACGGCATGAAAAATCGCACGCCCGTAACCCATTGATACCACTTGACATCCCGCCCTCGACGTGCTACAATGCCCTTACGAAACGTCCTTAAACGTCCTTAAACCTCCGGAAACTTCCGTGCCGCTCACCGCGAACATGTCCACTTTTTGAGAATCCACTTTTAATGACACTTTGTTAATAGCTACTATAGCAAGAGTAAACAAAAGCCACTTCAAAACTCGACTATGCGAGTATAAATAGCCTTCTAAGCATAGTGCGTTGGCTTTCAGCCAGATAAGGATGGACAATCCTACGAGCGGATGCCTTAAGCAAGTATCCGCTAGTCACTAGTAGCCTTGTATACGGGGCGAAAGGGCTGATTAACCATCCAAATGCTAACGTATATGGGAATGCCATACCTTGAAAGTAGCAGTGGCAAACTTAGGTTAAGGTTAAACTTTACTGTTCATGTCCATTGTGTTAGTTTAAGGCATGACTGTTTAATAGCTAACCGTTATCTGGTAGACTTGGAAGTTGTGTAACCAGAGACGATTAAAATTGAACTTCCAGCTAATCTAATAGATTGAATTGAGTGGTTAGTGCTGCTGTAGATAGATAATGCTGAAATAAGTGTCTACCTTAGTACAACGGCTAACCACTCTATTGAGTCTATTAGTTACAGTCAGGAGAGAAATGATGTTAGTTATTCAATATCATATGCAAGATGCTCACGATACGAAAAATCGATTTGGAGCTACTCTCTGCGGGCGATTCGATTCAATGATAGCGTTTGAGAAGTTCAAACATTATCAAAAAAGTCTCAGAAAAGTAATCTCTAACATAATCATCTTGAAGAATGAAAGAGATGAGAATGAAAGAACCAAAACCTAGAGAAAAACGAGAATTCAACGCTAAGAAAGCCGTTGATGCGTTTTACAGAGGTTCACGGAAACGGCTACCGCGATTTAAACGAGTAGATAGCGAAGGAGTAGACATCAGCAGGATAGACATGACAAAGCATGTATTCATGCATAGGAAAGGTAGAGTTGATTAAATGACTAAAGAGCTTAACGAATTGTGATATCGCCAGAACTGCAACATTGGAATTGTGAGCGTTGCAATGGCTACAATGATTATTTAGAAGAACATTGTAGCTATTGCCATTTTCACAGCCCAGACTACGTAACATTCAAATCACAAGCTATCGTTCAACTACAGAGAGGAGTCTTCTATTATGCTAATATGCACATTCCGAGATTGGAGCAAAGCTCCATGACAGAGCAAGAGGCACTATTTGCAAAGCTATATAATGGCTACAAAATTCGAGTCAGCGAAATGACTGACGAAGAATTAGCCGTTCATATAGCTGAAATCTCTGACATAGCCTTTAAGGCTAAGGTCGGTAAGATTGCCGCTGATGATGAAAAGAAAGAGAGGATTAGTAAGAGAACTCCTAAAGGTAAAGAGTTCTCAATTACAAGTAACGAACCTGATGGTAGAGTAAGTGATTCAATTAACGCTGTCAAGGTCAGGCAGAATCGAAAGACTAAACTGGATAAGATGTATGACGGCTTCATAGCCGCTGGCATCCCAGAAGAAACAGCTCAAGAAATGATTCGTAATCTAGAAAGGAAAGCTACTGATGCTCAAGTAAATAGTTTTCCTGTCTTGAAGGAGATTAAATCTTCAGTAAATATTACAATTCCACAACCTGTAATCGATGATACACCTAGAATTCCTTTCGACCCCAGTAAGTTAGTTCTGTTTGGTAAGTAGTAATTAGCACTCAAATAGGAGATAAAAGTGAAGATTAATGTAGAGAAGTTCCTGACTAAAAAAGGTAATAGGGTTGGTAAAGCAGCTATTGAATTCGAGCATTCAGACGGAGTCCTTGCGGGATTCAGTCTAGTAGGATTCACTATCTGTGATGATACAGAGAAAGGGTTGTTCATTCTCTTTCCAAGTTCAATCATCAAGAACCGAAACAATCCTGAAGAAAGCAAGCCTTTCTTCTTCCTTAGACCTAGCACAGATGAATTGCTGGATAAACTTGAGACGGCAATCCTAGATGAATACGATAGAGTTAAGGGTACCTTTAGAAATTCTCCGGCACTTACTGAAGTGAAAGATTCGGTAGCTGACGTACTCGGGATCAAGTAATAGTGTCCAGACTTAGTGAGTTATATCACTTTAGTAGATGCACAGAGTGTGTAATCGAAGTTGTGATATAACAAGACCGTTGATGTATGCTACATGCATACATCAACAGCTTCTAAGTTGGGCACTATTCAGTAAGAGATTGAACAAAGCCGTTAGCTTGCATTGACAATGTTCATTTATGAGAGTGATCAATAGAGCAGACTTCAGGCTAACGGCTTGATTGAGTTTCTTACTTAAACAACAATTAAACAACAAGGAGAGATAAACAATGTGCTTACCAGATTTTATTGAATTTAAACAAGTTGATGAATTGTCACCATTGACAGGATATCGTTCTTGGAGGAGAAGAATCTCAGATGGCAGACTAATTATTTCATCTCTAAATCAAACATATGATTGGAAGAAGTTAGAAGGTCCACATAAGGTAGAGCTAATAGATTCAGGAATCTACTCATATAATAATTATAATTATAATAATAATAATTATTATTATTATAATAATTATAATAATTATAATAATAATAATTATTATTATTATAATAATTATTATAATAATAATTATTATAATCTCTTTGGAATCATCAATCAATGGGGAAAAGTAGCAATTCATAAAGGTGGATATCGCTCAGAGTATGCTAGAGTACATACTTTATTTAATATTAGAGAATCTGATGCTAAAGGACCAAAGGAATTCCTAGATTGGATTAAAGAATTTAATGATTTAATTAGATTACTAGCAATTGAATATGAATGTAAAGTAACATCATGGTAAGATCACTTCAAGGAGATGAATAAATGACTGTAGAAATTAAACAAGAAGACATCGATAAGGCAATCAAGGAAACAGGACCAAAGAGTATCTGTACTCATTGCATCCTTGCTCAAGCTCTGATGAGAATGGGATTTACTAATGTCTATATCAGTCCTTCCTACACTGAGTTCTATGATGGGACTAAGACGAGAGAGTTTACAAATCCATATCATATTACTTCCCTTGACATGGAAGATTTTCATACTGTAAAGCCACAAACAATTGTCTTAGAAAGTGTCTGGTAACAAATGACAATCATTGAAATCAATCATAATACTAATGAAGTTAATCTTTATTCATCTGAGGATAACTTAAATAACGATGATCCATATACCTCATTACCATATAAAGGTAATATGAAAGTAATTACTGGATTCCTCGAAGAATTGCTTAATGCTCTTGAACCAATAAGTGCTAGACTTGATAAGGTAGATGAAGATATCAGAACTACTCCGGATGAGTGGTAGTAATTCATGACTAAAATAATCCTATGTAATTCTTGCAGAGTAGTAGCATACGCTAAGGACAAATATTATTTATCTGATATTGAGAGATGCAAATTCTGTGGCTCTAAATTTATTAAATTGATAGTACTTCCATTGAGTAAACTCTCAGAAGAACTAATAATGAGAGGTGCTCAAATGAGGATTTCGGAAGATAAAAAAGTTAAAGCTTCTAAATCTTCTAAAGCTTCTAAAGTATCTAACATTATCTCAGAAGAGCTGAAGAAGTGAGTAAGCTAGATAAATTATCTGAACATAATAATGTAAGTATAGATAGAATGGAAATGAAAGGAAACGGACACCTTCCTTCAATTTGTGGTTGCTCCGGAAAGCTAGATTATCATAGAGATAAAGATAAGTATATAACAGTTCTTAAGTGTAGAATCTGCGGTAAAATTTTCTTTTTAGATTAAACATAATCAAAGAATTCAAAATTTGAATTTGAATCTTAATTTAAAATTATGGAAAATATAGGTAACGGAATTCAGGCTCAAGTATCGACTGGATACATACAATTAACTACAACAAACAATAATATAATTTATTTGGATTCTACTTCAATAGAGAATCTAATTAAATTATATTATCAATCAGTTAAATTCTTTGAGAATCGTTCACAATCATCTAGCGAAGAAGTAACAATTATAATTGATGAATCGAAGAAAGCATTCTATTGCAGAAAAGGACATAAGAAGGATTTTGCTAAACAGATATGCTCTACTTGTCGTAGAATAGCTAATCAAAGATACCAAAGTAAAATTAGAAGTGCTATAAAAGAACATAAGGATGCTATAGATTGTATAGACAAAAGTCTGACCACTACCGGCAGTACTTGACAGGCATGGTATAATAGTTACAGAAGCCGCAAGGACAAACATCAATTAAGAGAATCAAAAGAAAATCAGAACAATGGCATTATCAAGCATCATCAAACAAACCTGTAAAACTTGCGGTAAAATAGCCGTTGAGAAGTCACGGCTTAGTTTTGGTAGTTCAAAGCTCATTACGTTAGAATGTGGTCATATTCTAACTGAAGATGTTCTAGCTGCTAATGATTATTCAGCAATTGTAAGCTCAGATAACCGAAGATTGATGCAATATCAGATCGACGGGGTTAAATTCTTAGAACAATCTGATGCAAGAGCTTTACTTGCTGATGAACAAGGATTAGGTAAAACAGTTCAAGCATTAGCTCTTTTGAGGTTACATCCTGAACAATTACTTCCAGCCGTTATCGTTTGTCCTACTACCGTTAAACTTCAATGGCACCATGAAATCATTCGTTGGTGTGGTGTTAACGGCTTTCTCTGTCAAGTAATCAATAGCTCTAAAGAGAAGGCGATGCCGGGATTTCAAATCTACGTTACAACGTATGACTTGGTTAAAAATGAAGATTGCTTTGAGTATGTTGAAGGACAAGTACAAACAGTAATCATTGACGAATGTCAGCGTATTAAGAATCACTTGTCTGACCGTGCTAAAGCAATCCAAAAGCTCTGTAAGAGTGTTACTCATGTAATTCCGATGAGTGGCACACCAATTAAGAATAATGCTGGAGAATACTTTACAGTATTAAACTTAATCCAGCCTAGACTCTTTCCTCACTACGATAGATTCATTCAGAATGATTGTGATAGTTACAGCAACGGCTGGGGCTATAAGGTAGGTGGATTAAGAGACCCAAATAGATTTCACGAGAAGACTAAAGATTTCATTCTACGAAGAACTAAGGCTGAGGTTCTAAAGGATTTACCTGAACTTTCACGAAAGTTCTATCATGTAGAACTCGATAGGAAACTTAATAAAGTATACGCCCTAGCATTAGATGAATTAGAGGAATTGTACTTCTCTGATGAAGGTTCTGAGTTTGATAAGTCAAGTAATATGTTAGCTATTATGACTAAACTCAGGCAAATCACAGGAATAAGTAAGGTTACTCAATGCTTAGAATTCGTTACTGAGTTTCTTGAATCTAACGACAGGAAAATAGTAATCTTCACTCATCATCAGAATGTAATGTTGATGATTGAACAGAGCTTAAACAATTATCTAACTGAGCATGGATTACATCCAATTCTCAGTATGAACTCTTCACTTAATGGAGAAAAGAGAGCCGCTCTAGCCGCTAAGTTTAAGGATGACCCTAATTGCCGGGTAATGGTAGCGTCAACCCTTGCAGCCGGTGAAGGGCTTAACTTGCAATTCTGCTCTGATGCTGTCATGTTAGAGAGACAGTGGAATCCTGCTAATGAAGAGCAAGCAGAAGGAAGATTCCATAGATTTGGGCAGACTAATCCAGTAGACGTAACGTATATGATAGCATCTGGAACTATTGATGACCACTTCACTACTCTAGTAGAACAGAAGAGAGCTATCATTGCAAGTACATTAGATAATAAAGAATTCAACTGGGACCAGAACTCATTAATGAAAGATTTAGCCGCTAGTTTGATTGCTGGAGGTAAGAAAGCATGGAAATTGTAAATGAAGAAGTAACTATTTACATAGTATTCCAAAACGATAATGCGCTTCAAGCATTTGAAGATATGGATGAAGCAGTAAAATTTAAAAACAAACTAAGAGAAGAGTATAAAGGAATACCACTGGGTAATAATTTTCATATCAGAAATATCAAACTGACATTGAGAGATGAAAAGTGAAAGATGAAACTAAAATACTAAAGAGTCTGACAACTAGAATTAAGTAATCTTTATGATATTAATGAAGCAGAACATACTTGTGCTATACAGATGTTAATCGTAATTCAAACTCTCGGGTACTCTCCTAAATTAACTACTAAATTAATGAGATATGTAACAGCTATGTTTGAGGCTACTAATGAAGAGTGTGAGAAGGAAGATAAGTGAAGAGGATAGAATTACTAAAAAAGATAAAATATATTAAAAAGACATGTGAGTCTGTAGAAAATATTGTTATAGTAGGTCATGGTTCAGATTGGATTCGTAAATATATTAGAGTGATGATTAAAGATGTTAAAGATCTTGAAGATTTTGAAATTAGAAGATTAGAGGAAAAAAGATGACATCCAACACGAATCTAAACAATCTAAATCAAGGAATGAATGAGTTCTGTGGACCAGCTGTTCTTTCGATTCTAACCGGACGGAGCATTGATGAGTGTGCAATAGTTATTGGTTCAATTAGAGGTAATTATAAAGTAAAAGGTGTACTTCTTAATGATTTGCTAATGGCATTAGATAAGTTAGGATATGATCAAATTCCGACTCCTCACGGTAATACATTATTCTCTACATTAACAATGCTAGCTAATGAAGATGGAATTTATATTGTATCACTTAGGAAGCATTATGTGATTATTGAAGTCTTAGATAGAAAGATTTATTTCTGCGATAATCATACAAAAGAACCAATTAACGCAGCAAGTTCAGCTAGATTAGGTGATGAAGTACGTTATATTCATAAGATTGTTAAGCGTCCTCTGAAGATTGAAGTAAGCATTCAGCTCGAAGTAGTTAGAACTCATTGGACCGTAACGATTCAGAAAAGAATTAGGTTTAATTATGGAGATGATGTAGTTATTCATAATGGTTCATTTCAAGCGAGTAATAATGAACTTAAAGAGATTACAGAAAAACTAATAGAGTTAAGTAATGACAATTGAAATCACATATGAATGTTGGACATGCCTGTACCGAAATAGACAGAATCTAGGAATGCCCGGATTTGAATTAATTCAGACAGAATTTGATTCTCTTAGTGATGCAATAAATCATTGGAATCATAATAAGGATTGTGATATTAGAACTGTAGTTGTAATAAATGAAGGAAGTAATGGAGGAGATAATGAGTGATAAACTATCAATTGTACTCGATGCATCAATGTATGATATGTTCAGGCTCTGTGAACAGAGATTTGACTATCGATATAATCTGAATCTAATTCAGAGACCTTCTGGATTTGGTAAGAGTACCACTTCACCTTTAGATAAAGGTAATATGATTCACGCTGGATGTGAGTCATATTATGAATCTTTAAGACTTGGTACTGACTACTCTACTGCCGTAGGCATTGCTGAGATTAGCATGAGAAGCTCAGCCGCTGTTAATGATTTTGACGATGATGACATCAGAATTGTCCTTGATACAATGGAGGAGTATTTTGATTATTGGAGGTTTGAAGACCAACTCCTAACAATCAATGCTGTTGAACAACCATTCATGTATCTTCTATACGAGGATGAAGATATCAAAATCTTCATGAGTGGTAAGATTGACATACTCTTTTCTAAAGATAGTTATATCAATGCACCTATGGACCATAAGAGCTTCTCTCGAAGTGGTCCAGTTAATGATATGAGTAATCAATTTAAGAACTACTGTAACTTCACTAAGTCAAACATACTAATGGTTAATCGAATTGGATTACAGAAGACTCTTAAACCTCACGAAAAGTTTCTTAGGGTTCCAGTTAGTTACGATTATTTAATACTGGAACAGTGGAAAGTTAACGTAGTTAAAGTATGTAAATACTACGTAAGCTGTGCAGTCAATGAATCATGGTCTATGAACGAAACATCATGCGATAAGTTTAATAGAAAGTGTGATTATCTTGAATTATGTAGAAGCTCTGGAGCTGAAGCCATCCGGTTCAAGATTGAGAATAACTTCGTTAAGACGGAACCCTGGGATGTAACTAAGGTGTTTGAGAAGACTTCTGAAACCATCAAAAAAGCTCAATTAGAAAAGGAAAAAGTTCAATGAAAATCAAAAAAGAAATTAATCTTTATTATGTCGGTGCTGGACATGTGGCTGACGCTATTTTACTAGGCGATAATGATTCATGGACTCATCCAAATTTAGATAAAGCTATTAAACATGCTACTAATATTATTGAATGTGATAAAGGCAAAGAAATAGTGATTGTAGTTAAGATTGTAACTATTGTTCGTAGAAAGAAGATTCCAGTTTCTATTGAAATTCTGAAATGAGTGATGAAGAACTAAACGAGAAAACTCAAGTAGTTCAGAATTTTGTTGAGTCTATTAGAGTAGTAGGAAAAGATGAAAGCAGCTAATCACATTCATAAATTTAGAAGAAAGAAGTATAAGTCAGGAAATACTATATTCTTTTGTGTACTTGACTGTCCATTCAAAGTTGAAGCTGAGTTAGCACTCGGTAAAGTTAGTCTCTGTAACATCTGTGGTGTTGAATTTGAAATGAATGAGTATACAATCAAACTCAATAAGCCACATTGTATTAATTGCAACAAAGTAAAGGTTACAGACAAAGACGGCAATAAACGATTCGTAAGGAAACTTACTGGAGTTATTGGAGCCAGTCTTGCTGATGAACTTGCTCAGATGAAAGCAATACTTGATGTTGACAAACAAATAGAAGAGGAGAAAGAAATATGACTGAAATTGAAATTAGTTGTGACTCAAACAGTGTAAGAATCATTCAAGATAATAAAGAGCAGGTAACATTCATGAAAGTTAAAGATCCCAATCAAGTTCATAAAATAATTTCTGAATTTGTTAATATGCTTGCTGATATTGCTGAAGTAGGTAAGGATGTTAAAGTTACTAAAATAGACGAAGGTTATTCAGCCACAGAAGAGTTTCTGATTTGAATACTACTATTATTATCGCAGCCTCTGTTGTTTGTTTGATTGGTACGTTTCTCATTATATTCAAGATTATAGATAGGCATAACAAAGATAAGAAAGATCTTAAAGTTAGTGATGAGTGGTTAAACGAGAACGAAGGAAATGAAGGTAGGAAACATTGAAAGCTAGTGATATTGTAGTAGAGAGCCAATCTTCAATTCTAATGAAAGGCCCATTCGGTCATGGGAAGACATTAGCGGCTGCATCATTTGCAATTGAAGGTCCAATCTTTCTAGCTTACTTTGATAAGAAGAAGCCTATTGAGTTAATTCATTTCTTCAAGAAGCATCGTCCTGAGCTTCTGAAGAATATTGAGTTTGAAGTTTACGGTGCTCATAATGCTAACCTCTACTTAAATAAGCTAATTGATTTTGCTAATGATTGTCGATACGTAGCCGTTATCACTGATTCTGTAACTCAGCTTACTAGTGCGGCTGTGAATTGGAGTCTTGGATTTAGGAAAGATGCTAAATTTAATAAGACTAAAGATAAGATTCTCCCTGATTGGGATGAATATAAGATTGAGACTTCACTTGTAACACAGGCATTAGATATCAGTAGAACACTTCCATGTCATGTAATTTGGACTTGTCATCCAGTTCCTTCTATTAAAGTTGAAGGTGCCGGAGCTTCTATTAAAGTTACTAAGACTAATCCAATTGTTACTTACGGTTCAAAGGTAGCCGGTATTGTCCCAGGTAATTTCAGTGAAATCTATCATTTCAGCAAGCAGAGCGGCTGGGATGCTAATATCTCTAAGAATATTACAAAGTATCTAGTTTCCACAGATTCTATAGGAGATGATTTCGCTAAGTCAAACTTAGGTCTGAAAGGTGAGTTTGACATTACTGATAAGCTCTTCTATGAAATCTGGAAGGAACAGATTAAGAGACTTAAGGAGGAACAGGATGCGTTAGTTCAAACAACAACTCAAGTACCCAATCCATTTGATAATCTAGTAACAGATAATTCTGCGACTGTGAAGCGGTGGAATGCCGAAAAGGGAACTTACGAATAACTCGTAATTCCAATCAATCAACCAAGAAAAGAGAAAACAACAATGCGTGCAGTACTTACACCGGATGATCTCAAAAAGGGTGATCTTGCTGAAACCGGCTGGCATCCTGCTGAGATTACGGATTACGTAGAGAAAGCAGCAGATACGGATGGTTCTACTAACTGTATCTTTCACTTCAAGATTATTGATGGACCTAATAAGGGTATTGGTTGCCAAAAGCTCTTCAATGAGAAAGCTTTTGGTTTCGGTAAAGCCTTCTGGGTGGTTCTTTTTGGACCTCCTGACCCTGTTCGTGGATATGCTGACGGTCAGCTTTCTACTGAATCATTCCGTCAGCAGGTTGGTAAGAAGGTTATGATTTACATTAAGCGTGGAAAGAGCAACAAAGGCAACGAATTCAATGATGTTGCTGATTTCCGTCCAATGGCATAGTTCGTAGATTTTGTTTCTGGTTGTCGTGTCCGTCAAGACCTCCGACTAGAAACAAATAGTCTTTTGGGGAGCCGGTTAGACGATAAATAAACCGGCCAATTCTTTTAAGGAAACCAATGCCATCACATCAAGAACGAATTCATAAAGTATACGAAGGATTATGCATTAAATGTTTAAAAAGACTTAATATGGATTGGGATGACGAAAATTCATATCCTAATTTATGTAATATCTGTAAGTGTTTTAAGTATCTAGAGCGTAAGATGATTTATACTCTACCTAACTCAATTATCCATCAATTATCTCAAGAAGAAACAACCAGAATGTATCTCATAATGGAAAGGAATCAAAATGACCATTTACATGTACTATGAGACAGACAGAAATTCTGGATGTTATGATTCAGTTAAATATCACAAAGTTTACTTGGCTTGATCATCTCATAATGCTTTGTAAAGAGATTGAGGAAGATAAAAAGATGCCAGTAGAAGAAACACTCTGTCCTGAATGTAATGGGAAGATGGTAAGCCGTAAAGGTCAATATGGTATGTTCTGGGGATGTGCTGCATTTCCTCAGTGTAAAGGTACAAGAGATAATCAAGGTAGAAGTAAGGCTGATAGAGCTGCTGAGAGAGCAAAACGTGACCCAGATTGTGAAGCAGAACATGATATTGGAAGTTCTAATATAACTAGGCAAGAAAACGATCATTTTAAGTTCAATAGGTGACAATTAGCAAAGGCCCACCCAAGAAATACAATTGGCTAGAGTTAGCATTAGAAATTCATTCCTTTCATATTAATCAATTAAAGAGCAACAAAACCCAAACAATCAGGCAGACAGCGGCTGATTTGAACAGAAGCTTAGGTTCGGTTAGCCAAAGTATTACAATAGGCTCATGGTATAAAACTCATGAGAAACAGTTAAAACGATTTAATAGTCTTAAGGAAGCTATGAATTTCATACGTGACCGAAACTACGAGCAGAGGACATCATCATGAAAAAATCAGAAGTTGAAGCTGATATCAACGGAGCTAAATTTAAGACCTTTATTACAGCATTTCAAGAATTGGTTGCTGCTTATGGATTAGATACTAAAGATATTTCAGTTTTTCTGGCTGTTGATTTTGCTGCAACTAGAGAATTACATTTATTCAGTGATGGATGCTCAGTTTGTTGGATGGATAGAATAGGATTCTATTTTAATGATCAGATTGAAAATAATCCTAATTTTAAACATTTATCTAAAGACTCAGAAGATGAATCTAATTCTAATTCTAATTCTAATCCTACAACTAATAACGTTCATTAATTATGGTGGTAATGATTACGTCACATAAGTATAAGGCTGGAGATGTAACTAAAGTTAAAGATAATACTGGATATAACCCAGTTCCATGTAGGATTATAAGAGAAGCAACATTTGAAGAGTGGCTTAATCAGCCAGGTGAACGAGTTGATCCTGATGATAAATACAGAGCTTATAATTTCTATTGGGTTAGCGTAGACTGTTAGCGTAGACTGATGAAAAGATTTGTAGAGAATAAAGGACCATTAGAACCAGATTTAATGGTTGTAGGCCAATTTCCAGGTAATGCTGAAGTTGAAGCGCAATTAAATTTTGTTGGTCCTTCTGGTGAGTTACTTAATGATTGTCTAAGATTAGCAGGAATCCGTCGTAGTGAAGTATTCATAGCTAATACTTGCCGCTATCAGCCTCCGATGAATGATATTGATCAATTACATCTCATTGATGTAAAACTAGAAGATGAAGTAGAGAATCTCTGGAATGAGATTAGAGCACTTAGACCAAAGTGTATTCTGGCTGTTGGTGAAGTTGCATTAAATGCAGTCACCGACTATTCAGATATTATGGACTGCCGAGGTAGTATTCTACTAGCTAAGGATGGAGTCACGAAGGTAGTTCCTACAATTCATCCAGCAGCTTTACTGAGTAGATTTGAGGGTGGAGAGCAGAAGGGTGGATTAGCTTTTACATGGTTAAAGGTAATTCAATCTGACGTAGTTCGAGCCGTTGACGAATCAAAAAGTAGAAAATTTGATTTACCGTTTAGAGAATTAGAAGTTTGTCATTCAAGTCTTCAAGCTTATCGATTCTTCGAGAAGTATAAGAATTTAGATTTAGCAGCTAACGATATTGAATCAATTAATTGTATGCCAGTGTGTACTGGATTTGCATTCAATAAGCATCATGCAATGTCATTTCCACTACTACGTAATATTGGTCCCCATAAACTAACTGATATGGGCAATAAGGAGATGGCTGAAATATGGAGGCTACTTCAAGAGAACTTTAACAGACTTAAATTAATTGGGCATAATATGAAATATGATGAATTTAAACAGAATTTGATTGGGTTTCAAAATCTGAACGTATATTCAGACACTCTAATCAAGACAAGAGTTATTTTTCCTGAGCTTCCAATGAAGAGTCTTCTGGTAGTTAGTTCACTGTGGACTAGAGAACCATATTATAAATCAGAAGGTAAAGAATTCAGGTTAGGCAGGAGTCCAATTGAGAATCTCTTCAAGTACAATGCTAAAGATTGTGCTGTAGAATTTGAAGTTGATGAAGTTCAAGATGAAGACTTAAAAGAACTCGGTAAGACTTACGGATTAGACTTAATGAATTATTATTATAATTATATGATGAAGAAACATAAGTTCTATTTAAATATGGAGAATAATGGTTTCAGAGTTGATGACTCTCGTAAGAAAGAACTAGCCGTTCGTTACACCGAAATGGCTAGGGTTGTTCATGAGAGAATTGCCGTTGGATTAGGATACGAATTAAATGTTAAATCTTATCCTCAGATGTTTAATCTTCTATATAAAGAAATGGGATTTAAGATTAGAAAGAAGAATCCCACTTCTGAAGATTCTATTGTTGCATTGTTAGGGAATCATGCCAAGAAAAAAGAACATAAAGACATTCTTACCGACATCCTCGAAGAGCGTAGAATTAGAGATCAGAAGAGTAGATACATTAACTTCCATCCAGATTATGATGGACGGTGCAAAACGTCTTTCAATATCTCAGCAACAGAAACTACACGAAGTTCTACAGGAATACTTGACAAGCCAGTGCGCCCAAGAAAGATTGGACTTGCATTCCATACAATTTCAAAGCATGGTCGCCTCGCTAAAGATATACGGAGCATGTTCATACCAGATGAGGGTACCATCTTTCTCCAAGCGGATAGTTCTCAAGCTGAAGCTAGAGTAGTAGCCGTTCTTAGTGAAGATTGGGAGCTACTCAAAGCATTTGACGAGATCGACATTCACCGTAGGACGGCTGGATTGATATTTGGTTATTGTAGTAGTCTTATTCTTACTACCGGTAGAATTAATTTAGTAGATGATATCCTAAAAGATGGACCTGAACGATTCTGCGGTAAAAAGGTTCGTCATGCAGGTAATTATAATATGGGTAAAGGTAGATTTATGCAAGAGTTAAACACTGACGCTCAAAAATTTGAAATTAATATGAATGTATCTGAGTGGAAAGCTGGTAAGATGCTCGAACAATTTCACGCAGCATCTCCAAAAATTAGAGGCGTCTTCCATAGAGATATTATTGAAGCATTACAAAGTACAAGAAATTTAATTGATCCTTTTGGAGGATTACGAATCTTCAACGGACGTATGGATGATGACTTATATAAGGAAGGATATGCTAATATTCCTCAGAGAACCGTAGCTCATTTAGTTCAGGGAGCTGCTCTTAAGATTGAAGAGGAATTGAATGGCGATGTTAATATGATGTGGCTCTCAGAGAATCACGATTCATTAACTATGCAAGTTCCCAAAAATAACTGGGAACCGTATGCTAAGTTAATGAAAAAATACTTTGAGGTTCCAATTGATTTTAAAACATACTGTACTCTAAAACGTGATTATAAGCTTGTTATTCCATGTGAAGTAGAAGTAGCAGAGAAGAATTATGGTGATTTCAAGAAGGTGAAGATTTGATAGAAGTTTCAAGAATTGTTTTTGTAATCAGACATAAAGCTACAGGTAAATTCATGCCATTATTTCGACGTAATAAAGGATACTCTCATTGGAATCCAAGCAACACTGAAAAGAAGGCTCACCAGGAGACTAATCATATCAGAGTCTTCAGTAATCTAGTAGCGGCTAAGATTGCTTATAGGAGTTGGTTTATAACTCAAAATGCTGAATTTGCTGGATATACAACTACTGACGGAGAGGACGATTATACTACTATTGATAAGAAAGATGATAGAAAACAAGAAGATATCGAAATTGTTGAAGCTGAATTGGTTATTAAAAAGTGAAGTACAGACCAACAAGACTTAAAGAAATAATAGCAGAAACTAACTTCCTTCAAGATTTGCTGTATCAAATCTACACTAATAAAGAGAAGTTTACAGTTGTTAATTGGAAGAGTGTTTCAAAAAGACTTCAATCAATCAGAGATAGAATTCGGGAGGAAGAGTGATTTGTTTAATTGCTGGTAACTCATTTGAGGCATATACATTTGCTAAGGGGCAGTTTCTTGCTGATAATGAATGGTTCTATCCTGAAACTATAGAAATATTATATGCTCGTTCTAATTTTCATGTTCTTGTTGTAGGAACAGCAGGGCAGAATGTTCCTAATAATTACTTCGAGCGTTTATTGTCTATTGCACAAATAAGAGGTAAAATTGGAAGACCTTAAAATTCAATTAGAATTAACAGTTTACGAAGCTAAGTTACTACATAAGATGATTAGTAATTCGATGGTAATTATTGACGATCAGAAAATGGCATGGGAACTTAGAGAGCGATTAATCAATCTGATTAATAATGCCCAAAAAGCTTAACTGGGTTGAATCCCTTGTAGCAGAGAACCAACACGTAGAAACTCCCGAAAGCTGGATGTGGTGGAGTTTGTTATGTTGTATAAGTGCCAGTGCAGGCAATAATTACTATCTACCTACTCTTAAAGGAGATTTAATTTATAAACCAAATATTTATGTGATGCTTTTAGGAGAGTCTGGACTGGGTAAAGGTTATCCGGTCAATTTAGCAAAGAGATTAGTTCAGAAAACAAATGTAACAAGAGTTATATCAGGCAGATCATCCATCCAAGCAATCGTAAAAGAATTAGCCACTACAAAAACAATTGAAGGCGCACCGATGATCACTGATAGTCGTGGATTTATTGTTAACGGTGAATTAAGTACTGCAAT